>Ga0209812_10000200_pt1 | contig 55574 bp, 36 predicted proteins | sample JI71714BDNA_FD_187502 | JGI IMG/M metagenome (GOLD analysis project Ga0209812, IMG submission 187502) | Wastewater effluent complex algal communities from Wisconsin, to seasonally profile nutrient transformation and Carbon sequestration -... | ecosystem: Engineered > WWTP > Effluent > Algae...
CAAAATATAAACCGCCATTAAATTCAGAGAGATCCATTTCATACGTTTTGATATTTTTGTCCCCAATGAGAGACTGAGCGCTTATTACTTTGCCTGTAACATCCATTATGGATAAAACGCCTTGTGTTTCTTCTCCAAATGGAACAACAACTGTGATTTCATTACTTGCTGGATTTGGGAAAATCAACAACTCATCTTTCACTGCTTCTGCTTGTAAGTTTAATTCTTCACCTGCTAACCTGTAAGAACTACCACTTATCTCTGCGAGCAAGGTATAACAAAGGGTATTATTAAATGCGCCATTATAACCATACACTTGCACATAATATGTGGCAGCAGCCTGTGTATTATTATAAGTGACTTGTTCATTATTGGTATCAGCATTTTCTGAGATTCCTACTTGACTATTACCTCTGTAAAGAATCATATCATAATCTGCTGGAAGATTTGACATAGTGACTCTGACATTTCGTGCTGAAGAAGTATTTGAAAACTTAAACCAATCTTTATCGGTACTTGCCCCAATTTTTGCTGTTGTCGAACTTCCTACAGGTATTGTTTTTGCTTGATTTCGCGAGTTATTGTTTTCGTAAGTATCTGTACAATTTGAAGGTACTGCTGTTGTTGTAAAGTTAACCGTTGCAGAATACGAGCTTGGGCCACTTGCACAATTTGATCTAACCCTAGTATTGTAAGCTGTACTAGCTGTCAAACCTGTAAGATTGACTGCTGTAGTTGTTACTGTGGTTGCTGTCCAAGTAGTGGCACTATTCAATTTGAATTCAAATGTATAGCTAGTGGCAGACGAAACTGCTGTCCATGATGAAGTAGCTGTTGTTACTGTAATGTTACTAGTGGCCAATCCAGCAGGTGCATTACATGTCTGCGGTGATGGAGGCAAACAACCAGGAGAACTCTGTAAACTTGATCTAGATCCACTGCCTTCCAATACTGCTCTCATTCTTGTTTTTTGACCTTGACTAAACATATACATACAAGCATCATAAGTATAATCCATATAATTCATGGTCATTTCTACTGGAGCACCACTACATGTACTATAGTGTGGATAAGCTGGACATCCACCATTTGATGTATTGTGTACAGGTGTATCACTTACTAAATCACTACCACAAGTTGCATCTCCCCAGATATGTCTTAGATTTAGCCAATGGCCAACTTCGTGTGTTCCAGTTCTGCCTTTGTGGTATGGCGCTGTAGCTGTACCCAATGTACCTGTATATCTGTAATCTAGTACGACACCGTCTGTAGAAGCAGGTCCGCCTGGAAATTGTGCATATCCTAATATACCACCACCTATGTTACATACCCAAATATTAAGGTAATTAGAGGCATTCCAAGGATTGACACCTCCTTGAGCAGTTTTTTTGACATTATCGTTTGTTCCCCAACTTGTCACTGTGGTGCTTTTTCTGTTGATTCCAGTTGTAGCATTCCCTGAAGGATCCTGTGTTGCTAGACAAAACTCAATTTCAGGGTTACCTATTACTCCAGTGAATAATGATGGAGTCAGTGATAAGTCTGAATTAAGCGCTTTAAAATCTGCATTTAATACATCGATTTGTGATTGGACCTGAGCGTCAGAAATGTTTTCTGTGGTAGTTCTGTATACCACGTGAACTACTGTAGGAATCGTAATAATTGCCCTTTGACCGTTGCCATTGGCATTGTTACGAATGTATTCCTGGACTTGTTTTTCGATTTCTTCCATGTTTTTTAGCATAGAAGGATTTTCCTTAATTTGTCTGTCTAGCACTTCCATAGAGCCGCAATTTCTTTCTTGTCCAAAACTAACCAAGCTGAAAAACAAGATAAAACATACCATTGTACATAAAACTTTCATGTTCTTTAAAATTTAATTGTTAAATAAAAATGGAAAAAACTTGTAAAATACTCTTCAAAACGTCGGGCGACGATGCAAATGTAAAATATTATTATAAACGTGTATCATTTTTCACAATAAAATTTTTGCACATGCAACATTGTTGCAGCTACTGTAGAATAAAGTTAAAGTTTTATAATGACTTTTTATTTGCAGAAAAATAAATATCTTTATCCGATATTATCAAAACATGAGATTTAGCATTATAATATGTATACTTTTTATCCTAAATGGCAATACTTACTGTCAAGAAGGGATACAAAGCAATAATTTAATTGCAAATATCATTGAAGATTTTTTAGAATCTACGGATGCAGAAAATTTTGATTATAATACCATTTTTGAAAATTTGAACTTTTACTATGAAAACCCTTTAAATATAAATACTTCAAATGAACTTGAATTAAGAGATTTATTTTTGCTAAACGAGATACAGATTTCCAATTTTATGACTTATCGCACTCAATTTGGAAGTTTTCTCAGTATTTATGAACTCCAAGCGATTCCTTCTTGGGATTTGATTACTATCAGAAACGTCTCTCCATTTCTTACATGTGAGGTATCGTCAGATGATTTTAACCTTGACTTTAGAGATGCTTTACGTAATGGTTCTTCAACGTTATTTTTGAAAGCAAAACGTGTGCTTGAACAAAGAAAAGGTTTTAAAGAAAATGATGCTGGTGTCACTCCATTCACAGGAGACCCAAACCATCTATATATAAGGTATAGATATGAATTCGGTCAATTATTCAAAGCAGGATTTACAGCAGAGAAAGATCCAGGAGAAAAACTTTTTGGTGAAGGGTCTACATATGGTTTTGATTTCTATTCATTTTTTGCATACGCAAGAAATATAAATAAAACAATTAGCATTTTATCTTTAGGTGATTTTGCAGTGAGTTTAGGTCAAGGATTAATACTTCATAATGATTTTGGAGCAGGAAAATCATCTTTTGTACTTAATGTAAAACGAGCTGGTAGGACGGTTAGACCTTATAGTTCCGTAAATGAAGTCAATTTTTTTCGTGGAGGTGGCATTGTTTTAAATCTTAATAAAAAATGGGAAACAGCTTTTTTCGCTTCTTACAAACCTATAGATGCGAGTGTAGATAGAGATACTATAGAAAACACGGATTTTGATTCGTTTGGATCTATCAGGTTTGATGGTTTTCACCGTACAGGATCTGAAATTGCCAATAAAAACTCTATTTATCAGTCCAATGCAGGTGGGAAACTTCAATACAAAGTTAGAGATTTTAAACTTTCAGGTAATATATTATATACTGGCTTTGATGCACCATTGATGCGAGATCAAGCATTATATCGCAAATTTCTCTTTAATGGTACTAGTCTTGTGAATGCCAGTGTTGATTACAGTTGGAGATATCGAAATTATACTTTTTTTGGTGAGTTAGCTGCAAGTGACAACGGTGGTACAGCTCAAATTCATGGACTACTTTTGGGATTGGATAGAAAAGTTGATATGTCTTTGGTATATAGGAAATATGACCCTGATTATCAAGTGCTAAACGCAAATGCATTTGCAGAATCGAGCCAACCTGTTAATGAAAAAGGCATTTATTTAGGTATGGAATTAAGACCCTTCAAAGGCGTTGTAGTCAGTACTTATGCAGATTTATGGCAAAATCCTTGGGTAGGATATCGTAGGGATGGACCTGCTGATGGCAAAGAATTCTTAATCAAAATAGCATATTCGATCAAAAGGAAGTTGGACTTTTATATCCAATATAGAAGTGAACAAAAGATGTTGAATTCAAGTAATGAAGTAATTATTGATTATCCAGAACCTATCTCTTTACAGCGATTAAGGGCACATCTAAGTTTTAAAGTAAATAAAGAGTGGGAATTGAGAGACAGGGTTGAATTTTCATTTTTTGAAAAGGCTGGCAATACATCCAATGGTTTTTTGATGTATCAAGATATTATGTACAAACCTATTGCCAAGCCGATATCCTTCACAGCGCGGTATGCAATATTTGACGTGAATAGCTTTGATTCTAGAATTTATGCTTATGAAAACGATTTACTTTATGAATTTTACATACCTTTTTTCCAAAATCGAGGAACAAGATTTTATGTGAATATGCGTTATCGTTTTGCACGAAATTATACTTGGGAGTTTAGGGTAGGGCGTACATATTTTCAAAATGTGGACGTCATCAGTTCAGGCAATAATGAAATAAATGGAAATACCTTTACTGAATTAAAGACACAATTCAAGATAAATTTCTAATAAACCCAACTATGGATTTGAAAACGCTATGGATAGGTGATAGGGTAGAAGTATTGTCTTCGAGTAATCAAGGTAAGTTTGAAGGGATTTCGAAGGATGGCAGAGCAAGGGTGCTAATTGGAGAAAAAATATTTCTTGTTACAGCAGATAATTTAAAGACGATCACTGAAGTTGAGTATTTTCCTGATATTCATGAGTTTCTGAACAATGATATTTCAGAAGTAAAAAAAAATGTACCACTTAAAATCAAATTTGATCATACTTTAGATTTGCATTTAGAAAAATTGGCTCCACACATGCAAAATGAGTTGCCCGCAAGAATTTTAGAATTTCAGGTGCAAAAAAGTGAAGTGTTCATAAGAGAAGCTATTTCAAAAAAATATCCGCATATTACTATTATTCATGGCAAAGGTGCAGGTGTCTTGAAAGAACAAATCGAAGCACAGCTCAAAGGGTTTCCGCAAGTAAGATTTACCTTTTCTAAAAACGGTGGTGGTGCTGTGGAAGTGTGGTTGGATTGATTTAATTCTAGTAGTCAAATTGAAATAATATTCTGTTTTGGGTCTTTAAATTGTTAATTTTGTTAATATAGTATGAATAACAGCTGTATTTCGGAATTATATTTGATTTTTGTTCTTAAGATGTCAACTTTACATATCTTAGCATTGTTTAACAAGTTATGAATATTTTTTTAAAGGAAAATCCATTGTTGCTTTTGTTTATTGTGGCGGCAATAGGGTACTTGATAGGTAATCTTAAGTTTCGGGGCACAGGTCTTGGTACTGCTGCAGTACTTTTTGTGGGTTTGGCTTTTGGTGCCATGGATCCTGGATTTATCGTTCCAGACATTATATTTCAGATAGGTATTGTCTTTTTTGTTTACTCTGTGGGCTTAAGTTCGGGTCCAGCTTTCTTTCAGTCATTCAAAAAAAATGGTTGGAGAGATATTGTGTTTATAATGCTAATGCTTGCTTTGTCCACACTAGTTACAGTCGTAATTTATTGGTTAATGGATTTTGACAAAGCTACGATGGTAGGTATGTATTCAGGTAGTTCTACCAATACTACTGCCTTGGCTTCAGTCATAGATATGATAAATCTCAAAGGGGAAGCAAACGACTCTACGATTCAGAATTTAGTAGTTGGCTATACTTTTTCATATCCCATGGGTGTTTTAGGGGTAATGATTGCTATCAAAATTATGGAGAGATTTCTAAAAATAGATTATGCTGCTGAGAAAAACATCCTTCGCAAGGATTATCCACTTGATGAAGATCTTACACATAGAACCATAGAAGTGACCAATCCTGAGATTTGCCAAAAACAATTAAGAGACATCATAAATGCTTACCAATGGAACATTGTGTTCGGTCGTGTAGATAACTTGCATTATGGCACAAAGTTGTCAAATTGGGATACTACATTAATAGAAGGTGACAAAATTATCTTGGTGGGTACGATTGAAGAAATAGAACAGGCCCAAGCTGTTTTAGGAAAAGAAGCAGAAACAAGTTTGTCATATGATCGCAAAGAATATGATGTTGTGCGAATATTTGTATCAAATCCTGATATGGTGGGAAGAGAACTGTCATCACTTAACCTTCAAGAAAAATATTCAGCCATCATTACTAGAATAAGAAGAGGAGACACGGAGATGTTGGCAAAGGGTGATACCATTCTTGAATTAGGAGATAGAATTAGATTTGTAGCTCGAAGGAAAGACATCAAAGACATCCAAAAATTATTTGGAGACAGTTACTACGCAGCGAGTAAAATTGACTTGTTTTCATTTGGGTTGGGCATTGCTTTAGGCCTTTTGCTTGGTATGATTGAGTTTTCGCTTCCTGGTGGCATCTCATTTAAACTTGGTTTTGCTGGAGGCCCCTTGATCATAGGACTAATATTAGGCACATTAAGACGTACAGGTCCGATTGTATGGACATTACCTTATGGTTCTAATGTAACGCTAAATCAACTTGGATTGACACTTTTGCTTGCAGTCATTGGTATTAGGTCTGGCAATACCTTATTGACCAGTTTGAGTGATGGCGCATGGATCAATATTTTTCTTGCTGGGTCTATATTAAGTATCGTTTCTGCATTACTCAGTCTATGGGTAGGGTATAAGCTGATTAAGATACCATATTCATTACTGCTAGGTTTTATATCCAATCAGCCTGCTATTTTGGAATTTGCGACCGATATAACAAAGAATAGGGTACCAGCTATAGGGTATTCCTTTATGTTTCCTATTTCCTTGGTAATGAAGATATTATTTGCTCAATTGCTATATGTGATGCTTTCTTAAACAATATCAACAAAGAAGAATTAATATTTTTTTTAAAAATATTTGTAAAAGATTTTTGAAATATAAATTAAGTATATATCTTTGCGTCGCCTTACAAAAAATGGCCCGTTCGTCCAGCGGTTAGGACGCCAGGTTTTCATCCTGGAAACAGGGGTTCGATTCCCCTACGGGCTGCTAAAAGAGATCAGAAATGATCTCTTTTTTTTTGTCCATAAGTAAATTATGCTATATTTATTTGCAACACAATTGACTGCACTTATGCTATTCAGCATCAAAGTTTAATTCCCTTTCAATTCATTTTTATTTTGGCACACTATTTGGATTCATTATGATGATCATTTAGTTGGCTGAAAGCGAATTACTGTTTCCCCCAAAACATTCTTTTGTTCAGTCATCCATTATAATCCCATAATTGTCGGTCATTAGACTAAGGCCGAGGATGATCCAGATTCCCATGGACCCTGTGCCCGGATATCTCACTTTTTATTGTAAAATAAACTGATTCGGGCACTTTTTTCTATTTTTTGTTGAGCAGGATGTCTATTTTTTCTAATAGCCATGGTTTTGACACCACACCTTTAGTGTTCGTAATTTCTGTTTTTAGTTTGGTAAGTTTGTCTTTGTCTTTATATGTTAGTTTCATGAGATTAAGGGTGAATTTTATCAAATTAAGGTAGTGTATTTTTCTGTCATTGGTAAGTGATTTTTCTCTACGGATATACATTTTGAAAGCTTGAAGTAAAGATTCAAGAGCGTCTAGCTCATCTAATTCATAATATGCAAGTAAAAGAATACTTTTTGCATTTAAATTGTACCAAACATCTTCATAATTGACACGATTTAAATGGTCTAATACTTTATTGAAATCTTTTCGATAAAATTCTAATCTAGCTAAACTAAATTCTACAGCATTGGCCCTGTATTTTTCATCTATATATTTAGAATATTCAAAAATAAAGTTTTCTGCCCAATCAAATTCTCCTACCCGCAATGCAATCGGTACTATATTCCTAAAGTTTGATACAGAAATTTCATTATTACTAATAAAAATTTCATTATCTATAGTCTCTTTATAAAGGTCGAAATTTTCCCTATGAAAACTTGTGTCACCTTTATTTACCTTATTTATACAATAACTAATTGCTGTTGCGTAAATCTCTTTTACTTCCTCTTTTGGAAAAAAATGAATGTATTTTTTCATCATCTGTCGAAGCTCAAAATAATGATTTGTATTTTCACCTTCAATATATGTAGATTTCATCTTATTATACAGTTGAATTGGAGGTATTTGAATATATTTTTCATTATTTGCATTTTCAATAACCCAGGCCATGTTTTCCATTTCCATGTCAAGATGGTACATTTTTTTCCATGTTAGTAAAGTGCAATAAAGACGTAGTTTTTCTGCAATATAGAAGTAATCAAGGTTTTCAGAGATTTTATTTATGTTAAGTTCAGTTTCTATTTCAAATTTGGCATTTTTTTTCTCATTTTCTGTTTTAAGGTTAAATAAGCCTCTTTCTATTTGATATTTGGTGTAATAATATTCTACAGATTGGTTTACCTCCATCTTTTCGAGTCTTTCTAGTTCACCTATGATACCATTATATAGTTTTTCTATGCCACGTTTTCTCACACCTTCTAATTTTAAATTTGTTCTCAAACTGAGCATATGATCATATTCTTGTTGTGCTAGGAAATCTTCCAATAGTTTGACCAAATCAGAGTTTAATTTTAAGAACTTTTGGTTCTGATATGCTACATCGCCATAGACCTTATTCCACATTTCTTCATTTGGGATATCATCATTCGTATTTCCTTTTTTGATCCAATCTAAGATTAATTCTAGGTATTTTGAAATACTTTCATTAACATTAAAGTAGGGAGAGTTAACATATTTATTGAAGCTATTTAACTCATAAACAGATAGTTGTATTAATGCAGCTGTTATTTTTCTATCTTTCATTTTTGTATGTCATTTGTAAATAAATTCTTTATATCAAGCTGGGTATTCTTTTATAAATTCGGTATTTATTTTAAGTGAATTTTTAATTTTGTAGCCAACTAATAACCAAAAATGTTTCAAAAATAATACATAAATTTCCTAATTCTTACATTTATGAATCTTCATTTACTTTAGTTTTAGTTGCACATTTTATTGTTTTATCTGAATTGTCATAAGATCCATATAAAATACAAATATATTACTTTTGTTAGATATTGTTTAATAAATGAATTTAATTATTTTGTGAAATCTTAATAAATTGATTACGATTTGATTTAATCTAAGTGAATTGAAAAGTGAAGATTTATGTATTATATTTTTATATTATGTATTTTATATCAATAATGAATGAATTATATATTTATATATTGACTATTTAAAACTTTTAATCTCTTTTATATGATATTAATATGTAATTTGTAAGAACTACATTATCAATATATTCAAATCATTGAAAGTTAGTATCTAAAATATTAATAAAAAAATTATGATAAAAATGTAAATATATTTGTTGGTTTACATTTTATTGCTTTACTTTGTGGTTGAATTTTTAACCATAATAGGAGTATTGTCTCCCTAAGACGAACCCATGAAATACATATACATTTTATTTTTAACCATTTGTGCATTGTTGCCTTCCCCCAGGTTGACTGCTCAAAACAATCCTGGTGAAGTTAATATTTCCCTATTGCCTGGAGAGACTTATTATGATACTATATTCTCTGTTTCTGGAAAACCATCATCTTTAGTTTTTAATTGTAGTGTTGAATCAACTGATTTAGGAAATAGTTTGTATGCAATTGAAATTAATGGAGTAAATACACAAAGTGTAACAGGAAGAGCGATAGTTGAATATCTACTTCCTGGTATTAAAATTAAATATACGACATATAATATCAACTTTGTTGACTCAAAAATAAAAGCAAGGCCAGATTTTGTTACAATCTCAGACGATACACCTGTAATAATAAATCCATTGCTGAATGATGAGTCGACCACTTCAGGTTTAACTTTAAATGGTGTTAGTCAAGTTCAATATGGAAATGCTACTTATGAAAATGATGTAGTTACTTACACACCGAGTGCAGAATTGAAAAGCGATTATATTGTTTACAGTATAAGTGATTCCTTAGGTGCGAAAGCAAATTCAGTTATTTATATTTTGCATGAAGATGATGATGCATTAGCAAATGATACCTTACGTTACACTTTATTAAATACAAGTGGTCAGTATATAATTTTGCCATTTACTGGGTTAGCATTAGATGAGTCAAATCTTGCAGAAAATGGAATCATAACACAACTTCATGATATGGTTTACTATTATGAACCCAATGAAGGAACGACTGGTACAGACAGTTTTTTATTTTCTGATGAAGATGGAAATAGTAGGTTGGTTATTATAAAACTAATCAATATTCCACACAATAATAGTACTGTTAGGGATGATAAATTTTACACACCAAGAAATACGCCGATTACGTTTGATGTTTTTGCAAATGATTTGAACAGTAAGTTTCCTATTTCTGCTTATTCATCTGCTTTGGTTCGCGATACACTAGGTATATTTACTTATACACCACCTTCTAATTTTTCTGGTGAAAAGAATTTTACTTACACCGTAAACTATGGTGCTAACAATAAATACACTGGTAAAATCAAAATCGTTATTGGTAATTTCCAACCACAAAGTGATATAGAATACACGTTCAACACGGATAAAAATACTAGTTTGGCCTTAGAATATGATGTCCCTGTCAGTGGATATTCATTTCAATTAGTAGACGCGCCTTCGTTTGGTACAGTTGAAATATTTAATGATAGTACATCTATCGAAGAAAATTGTAATCAACTCACCACAAAGGCAATGATACTTTACACGCCTGACCAAAATTATTATGGCGCTGATGAAATTTCAGTGGAATATTGTATAGAAAATAATCCATGTCAACTATACAAGTTATATATTAATGTAGTAGACAGTGATCAAGATACGCTTTGTAAATGTGTGGGCAGAGATTGTGTTTGGGCTGGTGACTTGAATGGTGATGGACGTGTTTCTGTCACAGATTTGTTGTCATTGGGCAGGTACATGGGGCTTACAGGTGCATCAAGAGATGATTTACCTTATTCATACCGAGCTGGTCAACATAGCGATTCATGGAATGTACATCAACCTAATGGTAGTGATACAAAGCATATCGATGCCAATGGGGACGGTATATTGACAGCTTCTGACACCATGGCTATATCCGAATATTATGCAGCTATACATAACTTAGTTCCTACTGAAGTGTTAGGTATTAAGGATTATCCTTTTATGCTTATACCTAATAGTACGGAACTGGACTCTGGCGACTTGTTGATTTTAGATGTAGCGATAGGTACGGAAACTAAGCCTGTGGTTGATATTTTCGGCCTTGCTTTTGGTTTGAATTTTTCACCTTCTTTAATTGATAGTGCGAGTTTGACAGGTTATTTTTATAAAGATGGTTGGTTTGCTACAGCAAGCCCTACTTTACAAATGGTTAAACAACCAACTGCTGGTACACTTCATGCTGCGTTTACACGTTTAGGAAGTATAGTAGTTGATGAAGTTGAAGGAATTAAACCTACAGGAACTAGTGGGAATGGAATCATTGGTCAAATTTTATCAATTGTAGTTGACGAAGTAGAAGGTATTAGAAGTGATGATGAATATGTCACTCGCAGAATTACCACTAATAATATAGAAATGGAAGATGCTGGAGGTGAGAAGTTTATCTTGCCTGATACATTTGTAGACATAAGAATCAATAATAAGAAAACCACACCGGTGCCTTCAGAAGATAAATTGTTAGCTTTCCCGAATCCTGCTAAAGAATATGTAAATCTTCATTTTAATGGTAGAAATACTATCAAAGCTTATAAGATGGTAGACATGTTTGGTAACATGGTAGGACAGGTGGCAAGTCTTGATCAGCAATCTGTGTCTATTAATACAAAGAATTATGCAACGGGAATCTATCTTTTACAAGTAGTCACCACACAAGGTGTCATTACAAAAAAGATCAATATTACAGCTGAATAACGCAAATAGGAAAGTATGAGCCCACTCTGAAAACGTAAATCGAATGATAATAAGACTTTTTTTACCCAATCCCTAAAGGGAAACGTCTGATTATCAATCCAGTAAAAAAAATAGAGTTTTCTCTGTTATTGGAGCTAAGGACTTTTCAGAATGATCTCAAGTATTCTTAAAATAACAAAAAAGACCCGAAACATTAAATGTTCGGGTCTTTTTTTTTGGTGGCCTCAACGGGAATCGAACCCATATCAAAAGTTTAGGAAACTTCTATTCTATCCGTTGAACTATGAGACCAACTTCAGAAGATGTGCAAAATTAAATAATTAAACATATTAATGAAGTAATTAAGCTTATAAAAAACAATCTCATTTTTCATTTTGTTATCTTTGCATCATAAAATAAACACTAATTTGCTAAAGCGACAAGTTCAAGCCAATTTGCCTACTAAATGGGGAGCGTATGACATTTATGCTTTTTCTGAAGAACATGGAGATCAACAACCACATATTGCTCTGGTTTACAAGGATATTAACGTAAATAATGCGGTACCTGTCAGGATACATTCTGAGTGTTTGACAGGAGATTTGTTTGGGTCTAAAAGATGTGATTGTGGAGAGCAGTTCGAAGAGTCTATGTCTATTATATCTGCTCAAAAAGGAGTCATGATTTACCTTAGACAAGAAGGACGCGGTATTGGACTGATCAATAAACTTGATGCATATAATCTCCAAGATGCTGGTCTTGATACCTTTGAAGCAAATGTGCATCTTGGATTTGAAGCAGATGAACGTGATTTTGGTATTGCCATAGAGATTTTGACAGATTTGGGTATTCAGATAATAGACCTAATTACGAATAACCCTGACAAAATAGCGGCCATCGATCATTCAGACATTACCTTGAGAAATAGAATTCCCATCATCATTCCACCGAAATCTGAGAATGAAGGTTATCTCAAGATAAAACAAAATGTTGGACACTTACTGTAGATATCAATATGAATATAGAGACTTTTACAGAATATTGTTTATCCAAAAAAGGAGTGAGTGAGTCATTTCCTTTTGGTGGAGATACCCTAGTTTTTAAAGTGGTCGGCAAGATGTTTGCGTTGACGGGATTAGAGACTATACCTGCGGCTGCGAATCTAAAGTGCGATCCTGAATGGGCGATTACATTAAGAGAAAGCTATGAAGATGTACAACCGGGATATCATATGAATAAAGCACATTGGAATACTGTACAATTGGAAGGAAGTCTTGAAGATAGTTTGATAAAAAAACTTATAGACCATTCTTATGACTTAGTGGTGCAATCATTACCCAAAAAAGATAAATTACTTTTAGATAATATGACGGAATAGTGGACAAAAATAAACTATACGATTTTATCATTGTAGGTCAGGGTATAGCAGGGACTTTGCTAGCACATTTTCTCTTGGAAAGTGGAAGGTCCGTATGCATAATAGATAATAACCATAAAGGCGCTGCTTCAAAAGTAGCCGCAGGCATTGTAAATCCTATCACGGGTAAAAACTTTGTGCGTAGCTGGAGAGTGAATGAATTTTTGCCTGTTGCGAAAAAAGTATATGGCGAAATTGCGCAAAAACTAAACATCACAACCTACACCGAAGTAAATATCATTAGAACCCTGGAGAATACCGAAGCTGAAAATAACTGGCTAGCTCGCACAGCGGATGAAAGTGTTTCTGAATATATGTTGGCCAATGCAGATGTTTCGTCTTTTGAAGGAAAAGTCGCGTCTGCATTTGGGTATGGTGAACTCACAGGAACATTCCAAGTCCATTTGTCAGATATATTGGATGCTTACAAATTGGAATTTATAAAAAATGATCAATTTCTAGAAGATGCATTTGACCATTCAGGATTGATAGCTATGGATGATTATTTTGAGTATAAACACATTCAAAGTAAAGAAATAGTGTTTTGTGAAGGGTACCAAGGTCAATCTAATCCTTTTTTTACCAAAATGGGTTTTGGCCCATCTAAAGGAGAAGTTCTACATGTAAAAATACCTAATGCGGACTTTACAAAAATGTATAAAGACAAGATTTTTATTGTCCACCTATATGATGACGTTTATTGGGTGGGATCAGGATACGAGTGGTATGCACCCGATGATCTCCCAAGTGATGCTGCTCGAACAAAGTTAATAGCAGAATTGGATAGATTGCTTTTGATACCTTACGAAATCCTTGACCATAAAGCTGCCATCAGACCTACCATGCACAATAGACGGCCTTTATTAGCTGTGCACGTGACAATCCCCGGCATGTACATGTTTAATGGCTTGGGAACTAAAGGGTCATCTATTGGACCATTTGTAGCGAAGCAGTTTGCTGAATATTTGGTGACTAAAGATGTACAATTGTTAGAGCTTTAGGAACTCAAAATTCTTCATCAAATTCTTCATTTTTAAGTTTGTCTTTAAGTAAAGTTCTGCTTTCGTCTGCAGGTCGGATGTATTTGTATTTTTCGCAATCGATCATTTCTGCAAATCCTGCTGGTGGAGTAGGGAAGTTGGCTTTATAATCATAACCCGATGTTTCGTCTTTTTCTAGTTTCTGAAAAAATAATTCAGAGATAGGTCTTGCCATTACGTATCCTTGTCCATCATTGAGATTAAGGAATCTGATCCACTTATCGTCTCCACCTGACCAAACGCCTGTAATAAGATTTGGAGTGACGCCCATAAACCAACCGTCTGCATAGTCATTGGTAGTACCTGTTTTACCGCCTATCTTGGTTTTTATATTTAAACTGAATTGGCCACCTACATTATTTTTTAGCATTTCTAGCATGACAGCATTATACAATGGGTTGATGGCTGTTTTACGATTTGGAATGCCTTGGTAGATGATTTTACCATTTTTATCTTCTATTCTGGATACAAAAATAGGTTGTACATAAGTGCCATTATTACCAAAAGCAGAGTATGCACCCGTCATTTCCATCAAGGTAAGGTCTACGGCACCTAGACAAATAGATGGAGAATTAGGAATAGCTAGTCGACCACCTTCAAGCCTTAAATTTTTGTCTATGCCTAGATTGTGCATTAAGTCACGTACCAAAGCTACTGTACCCATTTCTTTGAGTAATCGAACAGTGATGGAGTTTTTTGAATACAATAATCCATGGAATAAGTTATATTTATTACCTGTAAATTCTTCATTGGCATTGGCGGGAGACCACTCTTGATTTACTTCAAAACCAGCATCGCCAGGTGCAATTGTATACTGGATATCATCAAATTCCTGACATGGAGATATACCTTGTACTGCAATAGCTTGTGTATATACAAATGGCTTCATCGTAGAACCGACCGATCTTCGCATTGTGGCATGATCGAATTTAAAATATTTATGGTCGATGCCGCCCACCCAAGATTTAATATGTCCAGTATTGGATTCTAATACTAGAAAACCTGCTTGCATGATCATCTTATGGTATCGTACAGAATCAAAAGGAGACATTTCTACTTCTTTTTCGCCACCTTTTTCATAATCAAATATCTTCATTTTGATAGGTGTGGAGAATTCTTTTTGATAAACTTTTTGCAGTTTGTCGTATGCTGTCACTAGTGGCTGCCATAGATCACTATTTAATAATCTATGGTATCTATCTTGGTTAGAAATGTCTATTTTACCTGCATTTGTGGCTTCTCTCCATGAAGTTTTGTTTTGAGAAATTGCGATCAGTGTTTTAATAACATTATCTGACATGGGAAGACCAGCATATTTTTGCTCAACTTCTCCCAAATGGCTTGCTATCATTTTTTCTCTCAACTTGAGATATCTTTCTGACCCTTTGTTTTGTCCTTCTAAGATGTCAGCTCTCAATTGTTTTTGGACATCATCTGCTTCAAATGTCCATGGATCCATATTCTTCCAAATCCTAAAGTACTTTTTCTGGATTTTTCGCATATGTTCGACCACTGCTGCTTCGGCATGTTTTTGATAATTCAGATCAATCGTAGTGTAGACTTTTAGGCCATCCGTATATATATTATAAGGAGTGCCATCCGCTTTTTTGATGTTTTGCGTTTCCAAAAGTGATTTGAGCCACTTTGTAAGTTCTGCTCTGAAATATGGTGCAGGTCCATCACTCTGTGTTTTTCTGTCAAACAATGACATATCAATGTCCTTCACAATCAAAGTATCAAGCGCAGCTTTGTCTATTTGGTCCGCATTATGCATCAGGTTTAAGACTAAATCGCGTCTTATCTTACATTTTTCAGGAAATCTTTTTGGATTATAAAGACTTGGGTTTTTCAACATTCCTACTAAGGTGGCAGCTTCTTCTACATTCAGGTCTTTTTGACTTTTGTTGAAATAAATTTGGGCTGCTGCTTCTATACCGTGTGCACCATTGATAAACTCAAATTTATTCAGATACATCACCATAATTTCTTCCTTCGTGTAGCTTTTTTCTAATTTGACAGCTGTCACCCATTCTTTTAGTTTAACGCCTATGAGTGTCAATATTTTTCTGGGAGCTGACATTTCTGACATCTTTGGTCTGCTAAATAGTTGTTTTGCAAGCTGTTGTGTGATAGTACTGCCACCACCAGAATTTTCCTGACGAAACAAAAGCGTTTTAAATCCAACTCTTGCCAACGCACGGAGGTCGATACCGCTATGACTAAAAAAACGTTCATCTTCTGTAAGGATCAAGGCATTTTTTACATGTGGATTGAGAGAAGGGTAGTCAATAGCTACTCTGTCTTCGATATAATATCGTCCGAAAGGTACCCCATGTACGTCATAAATAACGGTCGCCAAGTCGTACTTCGGATTCTCTAAGTCTTCAAATGTAGGTAAATCAGAAAAACCAATAAAAACAAATATCAATATCACTAGACCCAACACAAAAAGTGCGCTATTTCTCAAATATCTATTGTATTTTTGAAACTGTGGTGGAATCGAATGTTCTATTTGATTTTCTGTCATGGTCTTGTTGGGTTAACTAATTTCTAGTTGATTTTCTTCTAAAGAATAATCTTTGTGATGCGCTTTGTAACGACCTTTTCCAAACTTAGTGCCATTGAAGGTTTCTGTTTTGCGTAAAGACTCTTTAACATCTTCTGGCAAACGGTTGAAATCTTGACATTTTAAAGAACAAGTATTTTCGTACTTCTCACCACATGATGGACATTGGATGAATAAAATGTGGCATGCATCATTGGCACAGTTGATATGGTTGTCAGATGGCGTCCCACATTGATGACATTTAGCAATGATATCAGGTGAAATCCTTTCGCCTAAGCGCTCATCAAAAACAAAATTTTTACCTATAAACTTATTTTCTATACCTAATTCTGCGGCTCTTCTTGCGTATTCGATGATGCCACCTTCTACTTGGTACACATTTTTAAATCCTTTGTGTTTGTAATAGGCACTTGCTTTTTCACAACGAATACCGCCTGTACAATACATAATGATGTTTTTATCTTTTTTGTCGCTCAACATATCTTCTACGATAGGAAGGGCTTCTCTAAATGTCTCTACATCAGGCAGAATAGCATTTTGGAAATAACCTACTTCACTTTCGTAATGGTTGCGCATATCGATGATGATGGTATCTTCTTGATCGGCAAGTTTGTTGAATTCTTCTGCTTTTAAATGGATACCTTTATTCGTAACATCGAATGTTTTATCATCCAAACCGTCAGCTACTATTTTTTCTCTTACTTTTATAATAAGTTTGAAGAAAGATTTGCCATCATCTTCAATAGCAAAGTTAAGTCTGATGTCTTGCAGAAAAGTGATGGTTTGCATGGCTTCCTTAAAAGCTTCTACTTGATGTTGTGGTACAGAGACTTGAGCATTTACCCCTTCATAAGAAACATAAATCCTTCCTAGCACTTCTACTTCTGAAAGTAATATGTAAAAATGATCCCTAAAGATTTGGGGATTTCGAAGGTGATAATATTGGTAAAAAGATAAGGTGACACGTGGTGTCTGATCTGCCAAAAGCCTGGCTTTGAGTACGTCTTTATTGACTCTATTGTGTAAGGATTTCATGATAAGTGATTTAGTCGCTTTTTCAGGAAGCGGTTCATTACTAATAAATAATCAGGCAAATATAGGGATTTTCTTTACTTTTTGTAGTTATTGGGGGATAATGTGTGAATAACAAATTGTAAAATCGAAATCTTTTCAATTTTTAATTCCTTATAATTTAAAAGATTCTACTCAATATTTAATAATTGCCTCGAGCCGGCAAGGCTTTAACTTTTTTTCTTCAGCAAAAAAAAGTTAACAAAAAATGCCGCCGCTGTTTTGTCTTCTTAACGCTTAAAAGTCATCTTCCCGACGGAAACAAAAAAAACTCGCCTTTGAGATTCGTTCATTAATTATAATAATCAATTATTTTGCATTTGATCTCATATAAATCATAGTTTTGGCTCATGCAGTTTTTTGTTTTTGCCGTCTTCAGACACTTTTAAACTAAAGACAAAAATGCGGAAGAAACCTATCTCAATAAATAGTTATTCTCGAGATATTTTTTAAAATATTTATTCAATTTGTTATACATGTTAGTGGATAATTGTATTTCAATGGTTAATAGGCTGTATCACTATTGGTATTATAAATAAAAAGACCGATACAAAAGCTTGTCACTATTTGTATCGGTCTTTATAATAATATATGGGCGTTGTCTTACCTGACGGTTTGTTATTGTTTAATTACTTTACTGATCAGCGTACCCTGTGCTGTTTTGATTTCAATGAAGTAAATACCATTTGCAAAAGATCCTAAATCTATAATAGATGTATTGGTTTTGTTAATACTTTGGATAGCACCTAAGATATTTTTTATACTGATTTGATCTATTGCTATATTGCTTTCGATATTCAACATGTCTATGGTTGGATTTGGAAATATTTTGATGTTTTCTTTGAGTAAATCTTCATTATTACTCAAGAAGAAGTCCACACATGCTGATTTAGATGAACAAAATTCACCTTCTACGATTACAAAATAACTTCCATTTTGATTAGGTGCATAAGTGGTTGTTGTAGCTACTATTTGATTTGGGTTATTACATTCATACCAATAATAATTATTCCCTTCTCCTTCTGCGACAAACAGATTTCCTTGTTGGGTCAATCCGTTTGATGGTTCTGAAAGTAAACTTACATTTACCATTTGGAAAGTATCACAACTTCCAATGCCAGGTAGAATTTCACCATAAGTACCTGCTTCGAAATAGGTGGTTTGACCGATGGTATATCCTACGCTTGGACAAACATTAACATCCTTGGATTGGGTAACACATGGGGTATTTGTCACAATGGTGTTGATCGTTGTATTGGTTGTTTCTTTTTTCTCATCAAAAGTAAGTTCTGCAAGATTAGTAATAATGGTACCATCTGCTACATCTTCTTTAAACTTGCATTGGAAGGCTACATAACCATCATTGTTTCCTGTATTTCCGCCAAGATTGATGTTTTCGAATACAAAATATATCTTGTCACCTACTTTATAAGAAGTCATGGTATGACTTGATTCTTTGATAAGAATACTAGATAGATCAATGTTTTTGTCAAGGGTATTCGCGACAGTGATTGTTTTTATGGATTCAGAAGTTGGATTCTCAAATCTAATTAAATAGTCTAAAGATTCTTCTCTTAAGGTAAAGTTTTCTTCGCCCAGTCGATTAGGCCAATTCAACATATTTTGACCAGTTTGACCACAATTTATAGCATCTGCATATATAAAGGTAGATAAAGTATCTCCTGATTGACTGATGCTAAATGCTTCAAAAAACAAACTATCACCTTCCATTTGTGGCAGTGGGATATCCAATTCAATATTAGGTGTAAAAGTATGCCCAGGTAATAAATCAATAAATTCCCAAAATATAACGTTATCACTTGCACCAATGGGGAATGGATCACTATCATTGACAAAAGTTTTTTCATCAATGTGGATACCAAGGTAACCTGACACCAATTGACTAGTGCTATTAAAAACTGTAACACCTAGATTCTCTAAATTATTACAAACCAAGTTGGAAGGATTGATGGTAACCAATGCATTTGTTTCTTCTGCTTCGGGCTTAAAACCCACAAAAACATATTCGATGGAACTGTTAGCATTTACTGTTTTGGTAATACTGTTATTGGTCCAATTTCCATAAGGTAAGGTAAAATTTAGTTCATACACGCCTGGGACTAAACTTAGATTGTAATAACCTGTTTTGTCTGTGTAAAAAGTACTATTTAAAGAAGCGATATTGATGGCACAATTGGGTAGGGGACTATCCGTTTGTGAATCGAAAAGGCCATTGCCGTTGATATCTCTAAAAGCGAACCCAACTATTGAACTCATAGGATCTGTCACCAACATGTTTACATTTCGTGACGCACATTCCGTAGTGTTGCTGACGAAATATATACTTGTAGAACCTGGCATCATACCGCTAGCCAAAGCATTGTTCATTATTTTTATGACAGTGGTATCGTTGCTGTACCAAGTTCCACCTGTAGTCGGTGTAAGCGATGCTGTTTTTCCTATATCGATCGAATCTTTACTGACAGTGACTGTAGGACGTGGACTTACAACGACAGGTTCTGTAGGCAATGATGTACATCCGCTTAGAATTGATGTATATATAAAATTAGCGCTTCCGGGCCCTGTCGCAGTTACCGTTCCATTGTTTGAAACTGTAGCTACTAATGTATTATTGCTTACCCATGATCCTCCTGTAGTTGGCGTTAAATTGGTTGTTTGACCTATACATAAGGTTTTATCTCCAGGGAAAGTGACAACTGGTCGAAGAACTACGGGGATTCTTATGACATCAGGGCAAAATAGGGAATTAGAGAAAAACTCGAAAGTTCCAACAGCATTCGAACTAAATACAAATGAGTAAATACCATTATTTTCAGTGACTGTACCACCTGGTGGATTATTAGGATTGGGTGTAAAAGGACCTTGAAATGGATTAGGACTTAAAGTAAATGTCGTACCTGCACAAACGGTAGATACATTTAAGATAGTAGGTTTTTTACGAACAATCAATGCTTCAGATGGAAGAGAAACACAACCTGTCGATGAAGATGTATAAGTAAAGCTTGCAGTACCAACACCGAAACCAGTTGCAAGACCTGCATTTGTTACAGTCGAAACTGAAAGGTTACTGCTTATCCAGCTTCCACCAATAATAGGAGATAATTGAGAGACATCTCCAACACAAATATTCTGGTCTCCAATGAAAGAGACAATAGGTCTTGGATTTACTAAGATCCTAATAGTATCTAGACAGCCCATTCCACTCGGAAAAAAGTCAAATATACCTGCAGCTTCATCACTAAATTGGAAGGAAAACATTCCATTGTTATTTACAACTGTGCCTCCAGGAGGGTTATTGGGACTTGCTGTGAATGGTTCTTGGTATGGATTCGGGCTAAGTGTTAGGTTAGAACCCGCACATACTGCTGGTGTATTAAAAACACTAGGTTGAGTTAGTACAGTAATAATATCTGTAGGCAGTGACCTACAACCTGTAACACTATCTCTAAATATAAATCTAGCATCGCCTTCAGTTAGTCCAGTGATAATACCTGCATTATTAATAGAAGCAATATTTGGATAGAAACTTGTCCACTCGCCACCTGAATTAGGTGATACTGTTGTCGAACTACTTGGGCAAATGGAATCATCCCCTGTAATCGATACGGTTGGGATGGGAATGATATTACCAACAATATTACCACTGTATAGCTGTAAAGTACTCCCCATTGTAAAACCGTTAGTAAAATCTCCTCCCATAAAACTAGGGTCTGATGAATCTGGGTCTACGCCATTCTCATAAATTCTTACTTCTTGTTTGCATTGCGGGATTGGGGAAATCTCAAGAGAATATAACTTTAAAGTATCTCCTGCTATGACATTATTAAACCTACCTGAAGGAAATGTCACTGGTATAACTGCATGATAATCACTGTGTGGATTGGATAAAGGAGCGCTAATGCTATTTGTTATTGTCCATTGTGATGGTTCAGTTCCTTCATAATTATTGTTGTTTAGCAAGGGTAAAAAACGTTCAGCAACAGATATTGATGATCCGCTTGGTACGATAATGGTATATTGACCATTAAAAATCGTTCGTTGTGCGATCGATGTAGCGCTTCCTGATTCGATAACCACATAAGCATCAAAATGCTGCGTGGTGTCATTGAATCTAATCATGTACTTGGCACTTGTAACTTGAGTATATCCAATGTGGCTAAACAAAGCACAAAGTAAAATGATGTAACATCGTGTGAAAAAAAGTCTTTTAAATTGATTCATGTTTTGATGTTTGATGGTGTTTAGAATTAGTTTGAATTCAGGAATTGCTGAAATGTGATGAAATAAAAAGATAAAATATATTGATGACCAAATGGACAAATCATTGGGTTAAAGACTTATTGAAAAAGTGTTTTAATCTTTGCGCTGATTTAAGTGTGTTTATTCAATTAGTTTGTACGTTAGTCTACGGTTTCTCTCCGCTAGGAAATATTTAGGCGTTTCCTGAGCTTTGATTTTTAGATCTTGTGTACGGCTGAATGATCAGTGCAAGGTGTAGTATTGGTATTAATGTTGCAAAAATAATAATTGTATTTTATATATTATAATTTAATTACATATTTAATTTTATTGGTGTTTAGTGTTTTGGGATAAATTGTTTGCTGATGTTTAGTATTGTAATGTTTTGGAGTGTGTGTATTGGCTCATACAGTTTTTTGTTCTTAAAGCAATTTTGTGACATTTTGACTAAAAATGAAAAGGTCGGTCGGTCGTTGCCTTTGGCGATAAAGTGAAGTAAATATTTGTTGTTTCAATTTGTATCTCTTGGAGAAAATAAAAAAAAATGGAGTTTAGCGGTATTTGAAAATTAAATTATTTTCATTTTTTTTAAACAATTCTTCTTTAAGATTATTATTACGCTATATTTGCATTTCAATTATCACTTATGACACTTTCGTTACATCATCTTCATCATCATTACTTTCCTGAAATCAGGTGAGCAGATTGTGATTTGATGTACCTATCAAAATAAATATTAACAACTGCCTGCTTGATTTCGAGTGGGCAGTTTTGTTTTATAGACTTCCCATTTTTGTCTCGCAGGTTTAAACCAAATAAACCAAAAGATGCTAAAAATAGCCGTTCAAAAATCAGGGAGGATGTATGAAGATTCCATCAAATTGCTCAAAGATTGTGGTCTGTATGTGGACAATGGTATGGATCAACTCAAAGCAGAAGTGCGCAATTTTCCAGCAGAAGTTTATTTTCTTCGCAATAGTGATATTCCACAATACTTAGAAGATGGTGTCGTAGACATTGCCATCATTGGCGAAAATGTATTGGCAGAAAAAAGGTCTAAAGTTTTTGTCTTGGAAAAACTTGGTTTTAGTAAATGCCGACTCTCCTTGGCATTACCCAAAGCTATAGATTATCAAGGAATCGAATCTTTGGAAGGTAAAAAAATAGCTACTTCCTATCCCAATACTTTGCAGAAATATCTAGATGAAAGAAACGTCACAGCCGACATACATTTGATATCCGGTTCTGTTGAGATAGCTCCTAATATCGGACTTGCTGATGCCATCTGTGATATCGTGAGTAGTGGCAGTACTTTGTTTAAAAATGGATTGGAAGAAAAAGATATTCTACTAAAATCTGAAGCTTGTATCGCTGCTAATATGCAGTCTATGGAAGACAAAAAAGAATGGATAGATGAGATCATCTTTCGAGTGCAATCTGTGCTAAAAGGTCGTGACCACAAATACATCTTATTCAATATTCCCAACCATCAGATAGCGTCGGTAAGCAAAATATTGCCTGTGCTTAAAAGTCCGACAGTACTTCCCTTATTAGAAGAAGGGTGGAGCTCTTTGCATTCCGTGATTCATGTCAATGATTTCTGGTCGGTGATCCGAAAATTAAAAGACAATGGCGCAGAAGGCATCTTGGTAGTTCCTGTTGATAATATGGTTATTTGATCAATAAATTTCACATAAATAAACATCATGATACACAAAATATTTGAACCATCAGCATCACAATATGCGGAATTGTGTCAGCGACCGAGTATCGATCAGGCGCTGCTTACTACAGGGATTCAGACCATTTTTAACGAAATAAAAAGAAATGGAGACGCTGCTGTACGTAATTACACAGAGAAATTTGATGGCATCTGTTTACCAAGTTCGGTTTTAGATTTGAATGGAATCAGCTTGGAGTCGATCAATATTTCTATTGATCTCAAGGAAGCTATCCAAACCGCTTATGCAAATATTTACAAATTTCATGAAGCCCAGAAAACAGTTGACATTGAAGTCAAAACCATGGAAGGCATCAATTGCAGCTTGCGTTCTGTGCCGATAGAAAAAGTGGGCATTTATATTCCTGGTGGTACGGCGCCTTTGTTTTCTACCGTTTTGATGCTCGCCATTCCTGCTCAAATTGCGGGTTGTGGTCAAGTTATTTTGTGTACGCCACCTGATAAATTGGGTAATATCCATCCTGCTATTTTGTACGCTGCCTTACTTTGTGGCAACCAAGAAATAAGATTGGTAGGTGGTGCTCAGGCTATTGCTGCGATGACATTTGGCACCAAAGAGATTCCTGCTGTGGCAAAGATATTTGGTCCTGGCAATCAGTATGTTACTGCTGCCAAACAACTTGCTCAAAACTATGGTGTAGCAATCGATATGCCTGCTGGACCTAGCGAAGTGTTGGTTTACGGAGATGCGACATCCGTACCTGCTTTTATGGCTGCGGACTTGCTGGCACAAGCAGAACACGGGACTGATTCACAGGTCATGTTGGTACTTTCTGATAAAGAAAAATTGGAAGAAACCTTGATGGAAATAGAAAAACAAATGGAAGATCTTCCAAGGAAGTCTATAACGAAACAAGCCTTAGCGCATAGTAAAGCCATCGTCATCGCTGACGTCAATAATGCATTTGAATTTATCAATCAGTATGCTCCTGAACATCTAATCATCGCTTCTGAAAAGCCTTCGGATTATATTCCTTATATCAAAAATGCGGGTTCTGTTTTCTTAGGGAATTATTGTCCTGAAAGCGCAGGTGATTATGCATCGGGTACAAATCACACGTTACCTACGAATGGGTGGGCTAGGAGTTACAGTGGTGTGAATTTGGATGCTTTTATTAAAAAAATATCTTTCCAATCCATCACCAAAGAAGGCATACAATCGCTTGGAAAAACCATCATCACTATGGCAGAAGGCGAACAATTGCAAGCGCACGCCAATGCGGTGAAGGTACGGTTAGCAAAATTATCAACTTCAATTTAATTATAGAGTATGACCATAGCATCTGTCTTAAATCTTGTTCGTCCGAATGTGGCGGCATTGACACTCCCGTTCGTCGTAGCTTCCGAGCTACGATGCAGTATATTTAGGCATCTTGCCTTAGTAAACAATAATAAGTGTCAGGCTAGAAGCCTTATGATACTTTATCTTAGCGAGACGCTAAGACAAACTAAAGTCTCTGATTGGTTAGAAAATTTATCACCTTCCATTTAATCATAAAATATGTCCATAGCATCCGTCTTAAATCTTGTTCGTCCGAATGTGGCGGCACTGACACCTTATAGTTCTGCTCGTGATGAATTTACATCTGATGCCAAAATATTTCTGGATGCCAATGAAAATCCTTACAATTGGGCATTTAATCGATATCCTGATCCTTACCAAAAAAAGTTGAAGGAAGCGATTAGTGAATGGCGTGGCATTAATACGCAGCACATATTTATTGGCAATGGATCGGATGAAATTATTGATTTATTGATTCGTGCATTTTGCGAACCGAAGGTGGATAACATCCTTACTGTGCGGCCTTCTTATGGTATGTATAAAGTCTCTGCGGATATCAATGAGGTCCAAATAAAATACCAAGATCTAGACGAAAAGTTTGGATTTGATAAGGATTTATTATTAGCAAGTGCTGATATTCAGACTAAAATTTTGTTTTTATGTTCGCCTAATAATCCTTCTGGCAATTGTATTTCCAAAGAAAATCTGAGTTATATCTGTCGATCATTTAATGGTTTGGTGGTCGTGGATGAAGCCTATATCGATTTCGCAGTGACGCCAAGTATGGTATCAAAATTAAAGGAATTTCCTAATCTTATTATCTTACAAACGCTTTCAAAAGCAATGGGTGCAGCAGGTATAAGGTTGGGAGTAGCCTTTATGCACACAGAAATTGTCACTATACTTAATAAGATAAAGCCACCTTATAATGTAAATAGTGCAACCCAAGAAATTGCCATTGATATCATATCCGATATGGAAAATATAGATGGTCAAATACAACAAATAAAAGCAGGAAGAACGTCACTATTTCAGTTTTTGAGTACTTTAAATTTTGTCGAAGAAGTCTTTCCATCAGAAGCAAATTTCATCTTAGTCAGAGTGAAAGATGTTTTTAAACTGTATGACTTTTTATTATCACAAGGAATCGTGGCACGCAATAGAGACAAAGAATTCAGGTGTCAAGGTTGTATCCGATTTACGATAGGAACTCCTGAAGAAAACGAACAACTTAAACAATCCCTTCTTTTATTTCAACAACAAAATTGATCTGATGCAAAAAATATTATTTATCGATAGAGATGGTATCATTCTCAAGGAACCCCATGACGAGCAATGCGATCACATAGACAAGATGACCTTTCTACCGGGTATCTTTTATTATCTAGGAGAGATCGCTAGGAAGTTAGATTATTTGTTGGTGTTGGTCACAAATCAGGACGGACTCGGTACAGAAAGTTTTCCAGAAAAAGACTTTTGGCCGGTGCAAGAATTGATGATCCGAACGCTGATAGGGGAAGATATCGTCTTTGACCAAGTGTGTATAGACCGAAGTTTTGCCCATGAAAATAGCCCATATAGAAAGCCTGGTACGGCCATGCTTACCAAGTATCTTAAAGGGAATTATGACTTAGAAAATTCATTTGTCATAGGCGATCGTATAACCGATATGCAATTAGCTGTCAATCTCGGTGCCAAAGGTATATTGTTTAATAGCTTTGATCGCACCGTAAAAGGTCGTCCTGAAACCTACATCGAAGTATCAGCATGGAAGGAAGTATGGCAATTTTTATCTACCTTAGATCGAAAGTCGAAGGCGATAAGAAATACATCAGAAACCAAGATCAAAGGAAGTATCAACATCGATGGAAGTGGCGTCTGCGATATCCAAACAGGCTTACCTTTTTTTGATCATATGCTCGAGCAAATCGCCAAACATGGGCAGATAGATTTATTCATAAAAGCAGATGGAGATTTGCACATTGACGAACATCATACGGTCGAAGACACGGCCATAGTATTGGGGCAGTTGGTCTATGATGCTTTGGGCAAAAAAGCTGGGATACAGCGGTATGGATTTGCACTACCGATGGACGAAGCAGAAGCGAAGGTTTTGCTAGATTTTGGTGGAAGGCCTTGGATGGTATGGGATGTGGATTTCAAAAGAGAAAAAATAGGAGATGTACCAACAGAAATGTTTTACCACTTCTTCAAATCCTTCACCGATCATGCCAAGTGCAACATCAATATATCAGCAAAAGGCACAAACGAGCACCACATCATAGAGTCTATATTTAAGGCATTTGCAAAGGCGATATTGATCGCTAAAACTCGGAATGTATTGGTGATGGATATACCTAGTACGAAAGGGAGTTTGTAGGGGAAAGGGAATGAATGGTTTGGTGGAATTTTAGTTTTTCAAAAATAAGTCCCCTTTTATACCCATCCTAAATCCTTCCCTCAAGAAGGAAGGACTTTTTGAATCCCTTCGACCATAAAAAACCAAAAGATAAAAGTTTTCGTACATCGGGATTTATTATTTATTACTTATTTATTTGAAACATCATGTTGAAATATTTTAAAGATATATTATGACCGCGATAGTAGATTATGGGGCAGGCAATACCAAATCGGTGACGAATCTCTTAGATAGATTGGGGCAGCAATATGTATTGACCGCTGATGAAAATGAGATACAGGATGCAGAAAGATTGATTCTTCCTGGTGTGGGTCATGCGGCATCGGCTATGGATTCTTTGGAGAGGTCAGGACTTATTCCTACGCTCAAGACGTATCAAAAACCATTTTTGGGTATTTGTCTTGGTATGCAGTTGATGTATGATTTTTCAGAAGAAGGTGGAGTAAATTGTCTAGGCATTATACCTGGCAGCGTCAAGAAATTTGAAAGTGATGGTCATCATAAAGTGCCACATATGGGATGGAATACGATACAGACTGATCCTGAAAATCCGTTATTCAAGGACATTTCGAACCATAGTTATGTATATTTTGTCCATAGCTATTTTGCTGCCATATCTAAGGAGACCATAGCTAGTTGTGCGTATATTTTTCCTTTTTCGGCAGCTGTGCAATACCGTAATTATTACGCTGTACAATTCCACCCTGAAAAGTCGGGTGAGGTAGGGCAAAAGATGATGGAGAATTTTATAAATTTATAAATATTCAGGTCTAACCCCAACGGGGTGGAATATTAATAACCACGGATGTAAATCCGTGGTTATTAACAAACGTAAAGTTGTTTTGGCGCTATTTTTGCCAAAAGTTGCAAAAATTTTGACAAAATAATCATAGCAATACTTAATCCTAATAGTTATATTTAATTAACATAATGCAAACCAAACCAACAAATATTTATCCGGCTATTGATATCATAGATGGGAAATGTGTGCGGCTCACCAAAGGTGATTACGATACGAAGGTTGTCTATAATGATGATCCACTTCAAATGGCACAATATTTCAAAAGTAAAGGTGCGGAGTACATCCATATTGTAGATCTCGATGCTGCCAAAAATCCATCGAATCATAATCGGAAATTGATCGCAGCTATCATCACACATTCGGGGCTGAAAGTACAAACAGGTGGCGGCATTCGAACGGAAGCGGATGTAGAAACCTTACTTACCTTAGGTGCTTTTAGGGTGATCATAGGAAGTGCGGCAGTCCATCGTCGGGAAGAAGTATTCCATTGGATACAAAAATACGGAGCGGACAGAATTGTCATCGGGGCGGACGTTGTGGATCAAAAAATTGCTACGCATGGATGGCAGCAAGTGACAGATGAAGATATATTTTACTTTATCAAAAGCTATTTGGCTGCAGGTGCAAACACGTTTTTATGTACAGATATCGCGAAAGATGGCATGATGGCTGGATCGTCAAAATCATTATACACGGAGATAGTAAAAAGCTTTCCGCATGTGCAATTGATAGCTTCAGGTGGTGTACATGATATAGATGAAGTGGGTAGATTGCGAGAGATGGGCATGGAAAGTATCATCATCGGCAAAGCTATTTATGAAGGGAAAATAAAGATGGATGACCTATTCGGAAAATCATAACATATGTTGACAAAAAGAATCATTCCTTGTTTGGATATTAAAGATGGGCGGACGGTAAAAGGCACCAATTTCCTACAACTAAGGGATGCGGGTGATCCTGTAGAATTGGCAAGGCAATATAGTTTAGAAGGTGCTGACGAATTGGTTTTTCTGGACATTGGCGCAACCATCGAAAACCGAAAAACACTCATAGATCTGGTAGAAAGGGTAGGAGCGAACATTCATATTCCTTTTTCGGTAGGTGGTGGTATCGGTGATGAAAAAATAGTGTACGATCTCCTCCAAAAAGGTGCCGACAAAGTCAGTGTCAACTCTGCCGCTATCAGACATCCCGAACTCATTACCAAAATCGCATCGCTGTACGGAGCGCAATGTCTCATCGTGGCCATCGATGCAAAATGTATAGCAGGAACTTGGAAAGTATTCACGCACGGTGGACAAAACCCGACTGAAAGATCACTCTTCGAATGGGCAAAAGAAGCCCAGGAACGTGGTGCTGGCGAGATATTATTTACATCTATGGATCATGATGGCACCAAACGAGGATTTGCCCTAGAAGCTTTAAAAATGATCAACGACACCTTGACCATTCCCATCATCGCATCAGGTGGCGCAGGCAATCAAGAACACTTCGTATCGCTATTTCTGGAAACGGACGTCAGCGCAGGATTGGCAGCAAGCATATTTCATTACCAAGAAGTACGCATTCCAGACTTGAAGAAGGATTTAGCAAAAGAAAGTATCGCTGTTCGATTGTGATGGAGGTACTTGCGATTAACTTAATGATGCTTATAATTGGAGGGATTCTTAAAGTCCTTAACGATTTGGCGTCACACAGTCCTTCTTGAGGGAAGGATTTAGGATGGGTTTAAATTTTAAATAAAAACAAACAAATCATGATAAACATATCATCCATAAATTTTGAAAAAGGAAACGGACTTGTTCCCGTGATAGCGCAGGATGTATCCACTAGACTAGTGTTGATGTTGGGATATGCCAATGCCGAAGCACTGACCGTCACGATGGAAACTGGCAAACTTACTTTTTATAGTCGCACCAAAAATAGATTATGGACCAAAGGCGAAGAAAGTGGTCACTTCCTGATGGTAGAAAAAATGACCTTGGATTGTGATCAAGACACAATTTTAGCCTTGGTGAAACCGTTTGGTCCTGTATGTCATACGGGTGATGATACGTGTTGGGGACAAAAAAATGAGTCGTCGCAACTGTCCTTTTTACAAAAACTAGAAGACACCATCACCGAACGAAAAAGTAGGTTTAACATCCAAAACTCTTATGTGTCAGACTTGTTTGCCAAAGGTATCAATAAGATCGCCCAAAAAGTAGGCGAAGAAGCCGTAGAACTCGTCATCGAAGCCAAAGATGATAATCAAGGCCTATTCCTAGGCGAAGCGGCTGATTTATTATTCCACTACATGATCTTATTACAAGCGAAGGGCTGTACATTGGAAGATGTGGTGGATGTATTGAAGTATAGGAACAAAGGATAGTAACCTTTAGCTGTGCAACCTAAAGAAGTGGTTTGGGATTGATTGTAGTCCGCTCAGTGAGGCTAGCAGTAAGCAATCAATTTTTTGAGGTGGTCGATGTTTTTGATTTGCCCGGTTTCTGATGTAGAAGCCATGCGTTTATAATTTTAAAAAGTTAAATAATAATGCATGAACGTACAGATGTATAAAAACTGATATTATGGAAATGTTAAAGTTTCGGACTTTAACATATTTTGGTGAAAAGGAAAGGGCGAATAGTTAAGTTTTTGATGATTAAATACATAACCTAAGGCATTCTGTCAAATAATCTTTTTACAAAATTGTCATCATATAGTTCTTAGCTTTTTTTCATACTATTCAGGTTACTCAGATTTAATTTCATTTAATATCTCTATTGCTTTTTCCTTGACATATTTATTTTCATCGTTTTGGTAGGCTTCACACAGTTTTATTAGTCTTTCTTTATCGAATGGATTTCTTGCACTCAATAAAATCCAGTATCTTTCAAGAAAACAGTCAATATTGTTTTTTGATAATAAGAATTGTAAGGCATCATCCGTATTCTTCGATATAATTATTGATATGGCTAATTGTCTTATATCTCGATCATTGTATACATTATAGTTTTTTCCATCACAATGGCATATGTCGTTTGCAGCTATTTTTAATAAATTAAAGACGGAATCATCATAAGAGAATTTACTTAGTAAATGTAGAATCCTATATCTTGGTAAGTTCATATTGTATTTATAAGATCTTAATAGAAAAGGTATAATACGCTCATCATTTAAATCACTTAGTTTTTCCATATTTTCAAAGAATTTTTTACTCTTTGGGATATAGCTTTCTTCTCCTTTTTCTAATCCCCACAAGGTTACTATCCTTCCTTCAGTCTCGGCTTCAATTTCTTTAGTTAAGTTGTTGATATATTTCCCCAATCGCACGCTATCTTCTATAATGATAAAAGACGCATCTGCTTCTTTTGTAATAACTTTTAAAGCTTTAGGCCTTGAGTTATCATTTTCAGCACGAATTTGTGTTGACATTTGAATGTCTTTTGTTACGACTATTTGGTATTTTCCAGGTTCTTTGATGTTTGACCATTGAGGAATAAACAACTGATATTTCTGTTTTGATTTGGAATATAAAATATCAAACTTATTTTTCTGAATTAAACCATGCGTACCGCCCATTCCAAAAATTTCTTGATGTTCATTTATAACTTTAACATCAAAGTTTTCTAATCCTCTATCGAAATAAGAACCTTCGCTTTGATCAATTTCAATATCTATCTCTGATCCATTAAATATATTAAAAGTAACAAAAAAAGGCTCTCCGAGTAAAAACGTGTCGCGTTCCAGTTCAATGGAAGCTTCTAATCCGTCTACAACGATTCTGCTCAACTTACTAGAAGCACATTGGGAAAAGAGAACAGCTAGGAAGATGTAGAAGGAAATATTAAGTCTCTTTTGCATAATCTTTTGTATGTTTACTATGAGTATTTAGATAGAAAAATAATTACAAGATATTAAAATACTATCATTAAAGTGAAAAGGCAAATATACAAAAGAGATATTTGTTTACCAATACATATTTCAATGGGCTCTCCATTTTGTCCTATCTCTCTTTCGACCATTAAGCTGACCGCAGGGAAGACTGATGAACGAAAGATGTTACATGTTTAAAGTTATCGAATTCAATTAATGTAACAATAGGAATCGCTTAAGGGTCACCTTTGCAAGGTGCTCATCAGTCGATTCTATCTCTCTTTCGACCATTAAGCTGACCTTTGTGAAGACTGATAAGCGAAAGATATTAAAGGTTTAGATTTATCGAATTCAATTAATGTACTAGTGGGAATCGCTTAAGGGTCACCTTTGCAATGTGCTCCTCAGTCGATTCTGTTTCACTTTTGACCAAAAGCTGACCGCAGGGAAGACTGATGAGCGAAAGTTACTATTGGTTTAAAGTTATTGAATTAAATTAATGCATTAGTAGGAATCGCTTAAGGGTCTCCTTTGCAATGCACTACTTAGTCGATTCTATCTCTCTTTCGACCATTATGCTGACTGTAGGAAAGACTGATGGCGAAAGTTACCTCTTTTAAAGTTATTGAAATTCAAATTATATACTAGTAAGAATCGCTTAAGGGTCACCTTTGCAAGGTGCTCCTCAGTCGATTCTGTTTCACTTTCGACCATTAAGCTGACCGCAGGGAAGACTGATGAGCGAAAGTTATTATAGGTTTAGAGTTATTGAATTCAATTAATGCACTAGTAGGAATCGCTTAAGGGTCTCCTTTGCAAGGCGCTCCACAGTCGATTCTATCTCTCTTTCGACCATTAAGCTGACCGTAGAGAAGACTGATGAGCGAAAGTTATTTCTTTTAAAGTTATTGAAATTCAATTTATATACTTGAAGGAATCGCTTAAGGGTCACCTTTGCAAGGTGCTCCTCAGTCGATTCTATTTAACCTTAGCCATCGAGAAAAGTACTTCCTACTCATCTCGAAACGGGCTCCTGATCACATACTGCTCTTCAGGTTTGACGAGGCCTAAAACAAAATCTACTGTTTTGTTTAGCATTGCATTGGTGTGTTTTAGATATAGGAACATATCGTATGGGATAGCGCCTACCGTAGATTTTATTTCTACAGCTGTTCTCGACATATCTATTTGTGCTACTTTTTTGTCTATGCCTTCTCTTACTAGATCGTAAAGCATATTTAGGTAAAGTTGGTTTTCTTGTAAGTACACAGGGTCATAACCTAGGAAATGTGCATCTAGGACATCATAGTTTTTGATACTCGTAAAGAAGGCTACCATCTTATCATCTAGCCAGTACGTCGTAAAAGTCATTTTGTCTCCAAGTGCCGCTTTTAGATTTTCGAAATATTGTTCGTGGAGGACAAAGGCATTAAAATCTGCTTGGTCTGATACGTTTTTATATAACGTGTGTATGACTTTGCGATGGGTTGCGATGTCTTCTTCTTGGAAGACTACTTTTTTGATATTGGTTGCTTTTTGCATTGCCTTTCTGGCACGGACCCTATATTTTGATTTCATATCTTCGAGATAATCGTCAAATGTTTTCCAATTCGGATCTAGATTTAAGATCATCTTGGGTTGGACCGTAAATTTGGTATAATCAGCTTGATGTTCCGCTTTGACTGGAATATCTTGACTAAAAAAGTCCTTGACCAAGACCAAACCTGGTTTTATGTTCAGCGTATTAAGATAATCTATTAGTTTGTCTATCGCTTTTCGGACGATATTAAACTGATCATCTCTAGGCACCGTATCTTTAAAGTAAAACCCATACTTGCCTGTCAAAAGCAAATTACCGCAAACAATGGTTTCAAAATTTATGGCATTGACCACAGCTTGTTTGATAGGGTGGGCAAGGAGAGACATAGTTGAGTTATGGTCAGCTTTGTGGTAACGAAGATTTTCTCGGAGTTTTACAGATTTAGATTGGAAATAGATGATACCTACTGAATTGTCACTGTCTTTTACGATGGCGTAGTAAGGTTTTATACCTGATGCAGGATAAGTCTCCACACACCTAAGGAATTCGGCACTGTAAAAAATGTCATGCGCAGAAGATATAACAGACCATGCTTCTTCCACACCATTGATAGAATCAAAAATTTCTATATCATACTTTTGGTCTAGTGAAGCAGCTCCTTGTAGAAGATGTTTTTTACAGAATGTTTTTGACAGTAAAGTCATTCAGTTGATTGATGAAAAATTGTTTTAAATAATGGATTAGTGCTCTGTTAAGATTTTACTTATTATCTTGACAGAGCACTAAGTATAAATGTAAAAATGGGAAATAATGTTTTGATATCTAGATGAGAATGTGAAATTTATCGATAGAAGATTAGTAATAAAGCATTAGATCACATATTTATTTAAGTCAAAAACAAACTAGCTATCTCATAAATCAATATATTTGATTTTAATTTTGACATAATGATCTCGTCTTCGTAGTAAAGATATTAAGGAGCTATTTGGAATAAAATGATAATCGATTTTTAAAGATATCGTCGTGGAAAAGTTAAATAAGGGTTTATGATAGTTAACATGTGACAATGAATCAACAATTGTGGCCATAAAACGTAAAATTATATAGTTATGAAATTAGTTTTTAAAATATTAGGTGTAGTTATTTTATTAATGTTTATTACTGTTGGAATTCTTTGGCAACAAGGAATTATCGTTAAACAAAGAGCGATTAACATTGTAAAAATTGATTGTAGCAAAAAAGACTCACTCTTTCAAATGATTGAACGAAGAACCTTAACTAGGGACTCTGATGACTTTAAAACCATTGTAGAGAATGACTATTTAAATATAGAAGCTAGTGTAAGTTTTATAAAAAGTTGTGGTAGTCCTAGAATCAAAAATATTTCAGGTGATCAAGCTCTTTACTTATTTTTGTCAATTCAGCATTCACCAGAACCAGAAGTATTATCAGAATATTTTCCTACCATAAAACAAATGTGGTTAGATGGTTATCTTGAAGTAGAGTCATTTGCCCTGATGCAGGATAGATATTTATTAAATGAAGATAAACCACAAATTTTTGGTACACAGTACGATAATGACGGTAAAATGTTTGAAGTAGATAACCTAGATAGTGTGAAGGTGCGTCGTCTTCGTTTGGGGATGGAAACATTAGAAGAATACATGAAGAAAAGCAATTCTACATATTAAATTTTCTTCTTAGCCACAATCTGATGCGTCATTAAATACAACTCATATTACATGGGAAGAAAATAAGAATTGGTTAAATATTAATTAGTTAGCCCTTTATGTCTTAGTGTCTTTGTGGCAAAATCATACTTGGTTGCAGCTTTTACCATAAAAAATATTAACTCTATTGATTTTTCTTTGAAAATAATGAGTACAAACCTTATTTTGTTGTCTTTAAGGTATAGGTTTAGATATTTATGTAAATATTAACATGAGTGATTAAACCTTTTGTGTTTCGAAGGTCTAACTTCAGTTTTCGGTTCTTAACAATCATAAAAACAACTTTTATGGCATTATTTGACAAATATTCAGGTCCTTGGTCAAAGCATCTTGCCGCTCATCTATTAAGAAGAACGACTTTTGGTGCTAATTGGGAAAACATAAGTACTTTCGGTAATCTTACTTTGAGTCAATGCATCGAGCGACTTTTTGAAGTATTGCCAGCGCCAGCGCCACCTATTAACATCAATTATGATCTTGACCCTGATGTGCCCATAGGAGAGACTTGGGTTGATAAAGGTGCCACAGGCAATGTGAATGGATATAGAACGACGTCACTTCGTACATGGTCATTTGAACAAATGATCAATAGTCAGCCGAATATTCGTGAGAAAATGACGCTTTTCTGGCACAATCATTTTGTTACCGCAGATATCAATGACCCAAGATATTCATACAAATATATAGCTTTGCTAAGATCACAAGCTTTGGGCAATTTTAAACAACTGACCAAAGATATTACTATCGATCCTGCCATGCTCAATTATCTGAATGGTAGAGACAATACTCGACAGGCGCCTAATGAAAATTATGCTAGAGAGTTAATGGAATTATTTACCCTCGGCAAAGGTGATCAAGCTGGTCCGGGCGATTATACTACCTTTACGGAAGAAGACGTAAAAGAAGTCGCAAAATGTCTGACAGGGTGGATCGATGTTAGAAATAACCTTCCTATCAGGACGGAGTTTAGAGTGGCGCGGCATGATACAACCAATAAAACCTTATCGCACAGATTCGGCAATGTGGTCATCAATAATGCGGGCGATCAAGAATATAAAAATCTGATAGACATTATTTTTACAAAAGAAGAAGTGTCTCTTTTTATTGCTAGAAAGTTGTACAGATGGTTTGTATATTTCACTATCGATGAAAATATAGAATCTCAAATCATCGAGCCTATGGCAGCATTGATTAGAGAAAATGACTATAATCTTGTTCCAGCGATCAAAGCATTATTGTCCAGTGAATACTTTTATGACGAGTGTGTCATCGGTGGCATGATCAAAAATCCAGTAGACTTTCTGATCAATCCAGTCAATCAGTTTGAAATGGTATTTCCAGCGGATGCATCTCAGAAACAAAGGATATTAAATACTCTATATCAATCTACTTTTGTGTTGCAAATGGCTATATTTCAAGCGCCATCTGTGGCAGGTTGGCAGGCATACTATCAGTCGCCTTCATATTACAGATTGTGGCTAAATGCTACTTCACTGCCAGCCCGACAATCATATAATGATGCAATTGTAACTACAGGTTTTCCTCAGGGACAAGCACGTATTCAGATTGATCCATTTCCAACTTTAGATAAGTTTGCAAATCCGGCCGATGTAGATGAAGTAATCCGATCTTTTGGTATCATCGTACATGCAAAACCAGTTGCAGATAATCAATTTGCCACACTAAAAAGTGAATTTTTGCTAGGATTGAATGAACAAACATGGACAGATGTGTACAACGCCTATAAAGCAGATCCGAGCAATGTCGGTAAACGTCAAGCTGTACTGAATAGGGTTAGAAGTTTACTTGTTTACATGATGCGAATGCCAGAATATCATTTGAGTTAATCCATCTATTTATTAACTCATATTCAACAACTTAATAAAAAAATAAAGATGCAACGTAGACAATTTTTACAGTCAGGTTCATTGATGTCACTTCCTATATTATTGGGTGGAATGGAAGTATCCGCTTTTGCAAAGTCTTCTTTGTTTAATCTCATTAACAATGATGATGATCGAGTATTGGTAATCATTCAGCTCAATGGTGGAAATGATGGACTCAATATGGTGATTCCCGTAGATCAATACCAAGGTTTGAGTGCCGTCAGACCTACACTTGTACTTCCTGAGTCATCGTTATTGAAAATGGTAGATAAAACAGCTTTGCACCCATCCATGAGTGGCTTGCATCGTTTGTATAATGATGGCAAGATGGCAGTGGTCCAGTCTGTAGGTTATCCCAATCAAAATAGATCACACTTCAGATCGACAGATATATGGACTTCAGCTTCGGCTTCTGATGAGTTTTTGTCAACAGGGTGGATAGGAAGGTATCTAGACCAACAATATCCTGGTTATCCTGTGGGTTATCCCAATGAAGAAAATCCTGATCCATTTGCTATCACACTTGGTGCCGTAGTCTCCGAAACTTGCCAAGGTCCGATAGGTAATTTCAGTTATTCTTTGGTCAATCAAACCACTGTGAAATTAGTAACGGAAACGGTAGCCGCTACTAATGATACAACCTGTTATGGTATGGAATTGGATTTTATTAAAACAACTATCAAACAATCTAATGCTTACGCTGTCAATGTTTTAGAATCATTTGATAAAGGAAATAATATTTCAACTTATCCAGAAGGTAATAGACTTGCTGACCAATTAAAAGTCGTAGCTCAACTGATTTCAGGCGGACTTCGTACCAAAATTTATGTGGTTTCTCTTGGTGGATTTGATACCCATGCCAATCAAGTCATGATAGATGATACTTTGAATGGAGACCATGCTACGCTTTTGACTAATGTCTCTGACGCCGTAGCTGTATTTATGGAAGATTGTGCATCTTTGGGCATACAAGAAAGGGTAGTGGGCATGACATTCTCAGAATTTGGTCGTCAGATCAGAGCCAATAATAGTTATGGGACAGACCATGGAACAGCGGCACCATTGATTGTTTTTGGCAATTGTGTCAATCAAGGTGTCTATGGCGAAAATCCAGAAATCAGTGCAGACATTGCCGCACAAGAAGGTGTGCCTATGCAGTTTGACTTCAGATCCGTATATGCAAGTTTGTTAATAGATTGGTTAGGTGCCAAAGAAGAAGCAGTCAGAGAAGTTTTATTTGATGATTTTCAAAAGATACCATTTATAAAAGACTGTTCGGCGCCAAGTGCTACGGATGAGACCCAAGTAATCATCCAAGCCAATGTCGCACCCAATCCTTGCCATCAATACACCTTTCTGAACTTCGTCAATACAGGAAAACACGTGAACGTCACCATATTTGATGCTATCGGATCGCAAATAGAAGTCATCGCAAATAAGACCTTGTCCACAGGAGCGCATGAGATTCAAATAAATACTCAAGCCTTTACACCTGGTTCGTACTTCGTAAGAATAGCCATGGACCAAAAAGTAAAGACGCTGAAATTTGTTAAGCAATAGGGGAGTTAGTTGGTAGTAGGTAGTTGGTAGTTCATAGCTTGTAGTAGCACCAAGTCCCGTAGGGACTTTATATCGGTAGAATAAAAAGAATTCAACACACCTATCGTCCCGTAGGGACGTAATAACATCAATCCACCAATTCCCCAATTCAACGAATCACCAATTACTCAAAGCACCAAATTAGCAAATCCACCAATTCCACCAAATCAACAATTCCACCGATTATAAGAAACGTGGCATCATATTTGCATTATTTATAATATCTCATTCCTAAAACATATCATCCCTTGCAGATCACCATATTTGCAAGGGATTTTTCATTTATAACGATATTAAATTTCACTAAATTTACCCATCCTAAATCCTTCCCTCAAGAAGGAAGGACTTTTGCATCCCATTAAATGTTATATTCCATAGATTTATAAGCCTGACTATAAAATGGCTTTTTTTATGTAACTTAATTTATTTTGTTCAATCACACTTTAAAAGCCTATCTTGCAAAGTAATAACACCACCAATGACCAAATATTTATTATATACTTTTATTGCTTTTAGTCTTTACAGTTGTAAACAATCGCTTAGTGAGTCCAAGATTTCACAACCTTATGATACATCAGAGGCAGAAATAGATACTTTAGTCGCTGAGAAAAAAGAAGCAGTAATTCCTGTTTTAGATACTGGGCTATATGATCAGAAAATGGCGTATTTATCCCACGATACCATTACATCCAAATGGCCACCCAAGACCGCTTATCCATTACCGGGAGCTATTTTGCCTTTTAATAGGGTCATCGCTTATTATGGCAATCTTTACACATCAGGAATGGGTATCTTAGGCCAAAAACCATCTGAAGATATGCTCGCTAAACTCCAAAGTGAAGTTGAATATTGGAATAAAGCAGACATTACTACTAAGGCTATTCCAGCATTGCATTATATAGCGGTCACTGCTCAAAAGTCACCAGGCAAAGGTGGCAAATACAGACTTAGAATGCCAGATACACAAATAGATAAGGTTTTGGAATTGTCAAACTCAATTGACGCCATTACAATTCTTGATGTGCAAGTGGGACATAGTACACTCCAAGCAGAAATACCAGAATTAGAAAAGTACCTTTCTATGCCTGATATTCACTTAGGTATAGATCCTGAGTGGGCAATGAATACAGGTCATGTACCAGGCAAAAAGATAGGAAGTATGAATGCAGACGATATCAATTATTGTATAGCATACCTAGCAGACTTGGTTAAGAAGAACAACTTGCCCCCTAAAATTCTTGTAGTCCACAGATTTACCAAAGGAATGGTGACCGAATATAAGAAGATTAAAACCTGTCCTGAAGTTCAAATAGTTATGAGTATGGATGGATTCGGTTTCCCAGCTAAAAAGGTTAATTCCTATAAAAATGCCATCACTAATGAACCCGTACAATTCTCTGGTTTCAAATTGTTTTACAAAAATGATGTGCAATCGTCCCCACATAGATTGATGTCTGCAAAAGAAATTTTGAGTTTACACCCAAGACCCATTTACATTCAGTATCAATGAGATAGGAGAGATGAATGATAAGTTATGAGATATGAGATAGGAGAGATGAATGATGAAATATAAGATTGTGTTTGAAATAAAAGTTTCCACAATCCATCATTTAAGTCGTCCACAAGTCAATTATTACAAATATTAACATGCATATTTGTTGATTTCAAATGTATAATGTATGTTTACAGAAAGAATCCAACATGGATGTACATCTATGTTGAATTCTCGTTTTTGATTACATTCTTTAAAACTAAACCACTTTGTCATGAAAAACTTATTATTATCTTTTGTTACGCTACTTGGAATTTGCTACCTAACTTCTACCACATATGCGGCAACGTCATCATCTACAGTATCTTCATTTGCAAAGGTTTTAAACACTAAGCACATTTGGTATACGGTTACGAGTAGTGGTTTTACTGGAGCAGTTAATTATGGTAGATATTCGATTGCTGAAGATAGCATTTTAATAGAAAACCATTACTACCATAGGATTTTATACTCTCAAGATAGTATGGGCAACAATTGGGAACTTACCCAAAAATATGCTAGAGAACTCGATGGTAAGTTGTGGTTACTCGATTCTATGAATAACGATGGTGAAGTATTGGTGATGGATATGAATCTAGAGGTGGGAGATTATTTAGCCATCAATCAAGGAGAAGACACCTTATATGTCATTTCAACTAAAATAATAAATGATTTTGCTGGCCAGTTGCGAAAGGTATTGGAATTGAGTTGCCATCCAGATGAAACACCATATATTACTTGGATAGAAGGTATAGGTCCGGCACAAGGCGTATTTGAAGCAGCTATGGGTTATTGTTACATAGAATTTGAGTATAATAATTTGACTTGTTTTTATAGATATGGTACTTTAGTTTGGAAAAGTGAAACAATAAGTAGCTGCTGGGAAGAACCTATACCTCCTATCTCGTATTCTGATTTAGACCCTAAGTCTACATGGTATAGTACGACCTGGAAAGAAGAATTTGGTGGTCAAGCATGTGAATTAGGTATTAACACCATAAATGTAAGGTCAAACACAATTATAAAACAGCAGTGGAGTCAAATTTTAGGTGTTACGGATAATGGCATCTACCTGAGTGAAAGTACAGTTCCTTTTCATAAAAAGAATAATAAAATGTATTTCTATGAAGACGATCAATGGAAGTTACTTTACGATTTTACTGCCAAAGTAGGGGATACCGTCACGTACTATATTTCATCCAAAGCTGGATATTATCAATTGCATGGTTTAGATATTGACACGATTTATACGGGACCGTATCAATTGGTCATTGAGAAAATTGACTATGTATTTTCAGAATCAGGCCAACCATTAAAAAGATTTAAAACAGAAAACATAAATGGTTTTAGTCAGGGTCATTTTATGGGCGATATTATCGAGAAGGTAGGATCAGTACATAAAATCTTTGGTAATTATGGTATCATTACCCCACCAGAATGTATTAATGGTCCACGACTTAGGTGTTTTGAAGAATTTCCAACTTTGCTCTACAAGCTTGTGCCAGAAGCGTGTGATACGGTTAGTTCCTTAAACGATCAGATGATTACAGGACTTTCCATTTATCCCAACCCAGGTATTGATCAATTGGTCATAAATAAAGAAAGTCACGAAGGGCTCCATTATCAAGTGCATTCCATTACGGGAAGTCTTTTGACATCAGGTCATATCGCTCCAAAACAACAAGGTTTGATTGACACAGTAACTTGGTATTCAGGTATGTATGTGGTTTCTATCCAAGATGATGAAGGACGTGTATTTATGGCAAAGTGGGTGAAGATGTAGTATCTAATTAATTCAAGCCCATGCAGGCTTGTTTTTTTAGTCATTTTTACCGTAGGTTACACCAACGGGTATTAAAATTAAAGCCTTTTCAGGCTTTATAATGATGAATCCACTCCGAAAACATTAATTCACTGACAATCAACCGTTTTTACCCTGCCCCTAAAGGGAAACGTTTGATTATCAATGCAGTAGGAATAAGTGTGTCTCATTTTATTTGAACTAAGGACTTTTCGGAGTACACTCAATGACTGATGATTCAAATCTAACAACGGAGCGTTAATGGTTAAATCCTTGTAAATATGTATTTAGTTCTTGGTACAAATCTTTTATCCAAGCAGTTTTAGGTACTTCTATTTCGCTTGTAGATCTGAAATCGTATGGAGAAATGACCACTTTTACTTTTTCTTTTCCCGTTTTTGCAACGGTGTAAAATATTTGTTCAATAACGTCATCTCCCATCGCTAGACAGCCGACAGAAGATGTTTTGCCATGAATATAGATGTCAGAACCGGGATTTTCCCGTCCTTCGATAGCTGCCATTTTTAAATCAAATGGGTTGGGATAGTTTAGTCTCAGGGATAAATAAAATAAACTGTTGGGATTTAATGCTTCTATATGATAAAATCCTTCGGGTACTTGTTTGTCTCCTTCTTTTAGCTTCGGACCTGCAAACCCACTAGCACCTAAGATAGGGTAGGTCGCCACTTTGGTGAATATGCTATCCAAAGAAAACCACATTTCAAGTGTCTTTTCTTCTTTAAAAGCAAGTAAAACGATACTGTCAGGCGGACTTGATGTGTTTGTTTTTGATAAAAATCCTTGATAAATAGGTTCAATCTTTTCGTTTAGATCGTCCATAACTTGAGAAACCGTTCTTTGTTCTTTGATATTCGACATAAAGTATGCGTATAAAACGAGTCTTTTTTGATAAATAACAAAACAAATACCCAAAAATACAATGGCAAAAAGATAAAACTTAATGCTTTTACTTCTAATAATAGCCCACATAATTTTGAGGTGTGATGGCTCTCAATTCTGTTTTAATCGTATCACTTACATCTAATGTATCAATAAAAGTATGAATATCGTTTTTGGTGATGCTTGTTTTGCCGCGAGTGAGATCTTTTAATGCTTCATAAGGCTCTTTGTACATTTCTCTTCGCAATATGTTTTGAATTGCTTCAGCTACTACAGCCCAATTATTTTCCAGATCTTCATCAAGTTTTGGTGCATTTAACAATAGTTTGTCAATGCCTTTATGAATTGATCTATATGCAATCAAACTGTGTCCGAATGGCACGCCCACATTTCTAAGTACCGTAGAATCTGTCAAATCTCGTTGCAACCTAGAAATAGGTAGCTTCTCTGCCAAATGTCCAAAGATAGCATTGGCAAGACCTAAATTTCCTTCTGCGTTTTCAAAATCAATAGGATTTACTTTATGTGGCATAGCTGAAGAACCTATTTCGCCCGCTTTTACTTTTTGTTTAAAATAATCCATCGATATGTATGTCCATATATCACGACAAAAGTCAATCAAAATAGTATTGATCCGTGACCAAGCATGGAAGATGGCGCCCAAATCATCATAATGAGCTATTTGTGTAGTATTTTGGGAACGTTTCAGACCAAGACCCGATGCAAATTGATCTCCAAAATCCATCCAAGAGATATCAGGATAACTGACTTTATGCGCATTAAAATTACCCGTAGCTCCACCAAATTTACACTTAAATTTGATAGCACTTAATAGTTCTAATTCATCTTCCAATCTTTCAACAAAAACAGCGATCTCTTTTCCTAGTGTGGTAGGTGATGCTGGCTGACCATGTGTTCGCGCCAACATTGGTATACCTGCATATTCCTTCGACTTGTCTCGTAAGTCATTTAATATCAATCGGATAGCAGGAATGACGACTTTGGTTATTCCATCCTTTATCATCAGTGGAAACGCAGTATTATTAATATCCTGTGAAGTGAGACCGAAATGGATAAACTCTTTGTATTGACTTAAACCTAACTGATCAAATTTGCTCTTGATGTAATATTCTACAGCTTTTACATCGTGATTGGTTATTTTTTCTGTAGCCTTAATTTGTTCAGCTTCTTCCACCGTAAAATTGGCTAGAATATTGTCTAGCTGAACAGTTATATCATTCGGTAAATCAGCCAATTGTGGTAAAGGTATTGCAACCAATGCTTTAAAATATTCGATCTCTATATGAACTCTATATTTTATTAAAGCATATTCAGAAAAGTATTCGGATAATTCTTTTGTAACTTGAAAATATCTACCGTCAAGGGGTGAAAGTGCTGTCAGCATATTATTTTTGATTTTCATTCGGTTTTTCAGCGAGCAACTTGGTTTCTTCTCTACGCTTTATATAATAATAGGTTTCTATTTGACTTCTTACAGCAATATCGTCATTGTTTCTGCGATATTTGTTGGTAAGTTTGGCATCTAGTACCCTTGACTTGACGTTATCATTTAATTGGATATTCATACAAGTAATGATTGTTTTTGCCAACTCAGGGTCTAACACAGGAAATACGGTCTCCACCCTGAAGTGTAAATTCCTTACCATCCAATCTGCCGAAGAAAGATACACTTCTTGTTCGCCGTCATTATGGAAAATAAATACCCTAGCATGTTCGAGATATCTATCTACTATGGATATGGCTTCGATGTTTTCACTCAGACCTTTTTGACCTGCGATTAATGAACAAATACCACGTATGATTAACTTCACTTTTACACCCGCTTTACTTGCAGTATATAATAGATCAATCATTTCTTCATCTTGGAGACTATTCATTTTCAAAAGCATTCTTGCTTTTTTGCCCTTTTTAGCGTTTTCTATTTCTCTTTTTATCAAAGAAATAAACTTTTCCTTTAAATTGAAAAGTCCGACTCCAAAGAATTCAAATGGTTGGGTAGGCCTTTGTTTGGTTTCTAAGAAGGTAAAAACCCTTGCAACTTCAGAAGTCATTCGTTTATCGGCAGTAAAAATACCGAAATCAGCATAAATTTTTGCCGTGTCTTCATGGAAGTTACCTGTACCAAGATAGGCATACAGATTAGGTTTTCCATTTTCTAATCTTCTTACCAAGGCAAGTTTTGAATGGACCTTAAATCCGGGCATACTATAAAACACATTTACACCCACTTTTTCGAGTTCTTCGCCCCACTTAAGATTTGCTTCTTCGTCAAACCTTGCTTTTACTTCAATAAAGGTACTTACTTGTTTGCCACTTTTGACAGCATCTTTGATCGCTTTCATGATTCTAGACACCTTGGCTACTCGATATTGTATGATCTTAATGTGTGTTACATCTGGGTCAGCAGCGGCATCTTCAAAGAATTTAATGACCGATTCATAACTATGATAAGGCATGTGGATAAAATGGTCTTTTTCTTTGATTCTTTCGAATATATTATCTGACCCTTCTAGTTCTTCGATGCTTATTGGTGGTAAATGCGCATCTTTAAGATTACTAAGCGAAAAAGTAGGGAATTTAAAAAAGTCTGAATTGTTATGGTACCTTCCTTCAGGCAATAAATCCAATTCGTCCAATTCAAATACATTCATTAGATAATGAATAAAATGTTTAGGCATCGTACGGTCATAAACCATCCTAGATGCCACGCCAATGCTCCTTTTGTTAAGACTTTTTTTGATTTTTTCGATCAAATCTCCAGTGTATTCGTCATCAATATACAATTCTGCATCTCTGGTCAATTTGATAGAGAAGGAGTCTTGAATATTGTATCCTGGGAATATCAGCCTGACACTGTGTCTTACCGCGTCATCCAACATGATGATCTGTTTTACCTTTGGATTTTTAGAAGGCAATTCTAGAAATCTGGACAAATGGTCTGATGGAATCTTCACAATTGCATATTCAGAAACAAGTTTTACCTGATCTTTACTGTACATGTGCAGTGCCAAATATAGCGCGCCATTATTTAAGAAAGGCTTGATTTTTTTACCTGCAAGTATGACGGGTTGCACAAACGGAAGCAGGTATTCATTGAAGTAGGTGTCTACAAATGCAACTTGTTCTTTATTAAGATTTCTCCAAGAAACGACCTGGATATTATTCTTTTTAAGTTCTGGAAGTATTGACTTCTGAAAGATATTACTAAACTCCTTTTGCTGATCATTCGCAATCGTAAGTATTTCTTTCAGAAGGTCTTGAGGAGAGTAAGCCACTGTCTTAAGAGTCGTTTTATCTGCTCGGGCAAGATTCCTATGGTTCGCTACTCGGATTCTGAAAAACTCATCTAGATTGGATGAATAAATGGCTAGAAATTTAAGCCTTTCTAACAGTGGTACAGAAGGATCCATAGCTTCCTGAAGCACTCTATAGTTGAATGACAACCAACTGATATCTCTGTTAATATATTTTGACATAAATGAATTATTCCTAGGGGGCAAAAATGCATAGATTTTTAGGTTTTTCCTAATAAATTCGCATCCAAGTCAAAGATTTAATATTGAATGACTTTGACCTATGATAGAAGTAGAAGCTATTTTACAAAAAATCCACGTCCACAGCAAAACTGTCGTTCATGAGGAAGTCAAGCGCTCTCTGCATGTCAAATCCCTCAAAAATGACTTTGTGCAATACCTGAACAATAGGTAGGACCAGCTTTTCATGTTTTGCTAATTGGTTTATAATTTTTAACGTTCTTACACCTTCTACAACTTCCGTCGAAGTAGCCATAATATGGTTAAAGTCTTCTCCCTGTGCGAGACGTTTTCCGAAAGTATAATTTCGGCTATCTTCACTCGTGGCTGTTGCTATGAGATCACCGATGCCAGCCATACCGAGATATGCAGCACCGCTAGTTCCCATTGCTGTACCGAAATAAATCATCTCTCTAAGGCCGCGTGTGATGAGTAGTGACTGCATGTTTTTGCCCATACCCATTCCTGCAAGAATGCCTGATGCAAGGGCGATGATATTTTTGAATGCGCCTGCAATTTCTGCTGCTTTGAGATCATGAGATCCAAATGCAAAGAATTTTTTGCTACTCAATACAGTCTGACCTAACTTAATAACTTCATCAAATTCAGAAGCGATTACGGTGGCAGCAGGTTGGCCAGATAAGATTTCTTTTGCAAGATTTGGTCCTGAGAGACATCCTACTCTTATGACTGAACTTTCTTGGGTGATGACTTCTGTCATGGTACAGATGTCGCTTTTGGAGAAGTTAAGATTGTTGTAATCTTCTTCTTTTATTCTACTGACATCAAGTCCTTTGGTACCTTGTATAATGATATGCGAAGGTTTTAGATAAGGGCAGAAGTCTTTCATCATATTCCGAAAATTGGATGAAGGAACGACAGCAAATAACAATTCGCACGATGTAGTCATTTTCTCAATATCAGTCGTGCCTGTGATATTGGGTCTCAATTGGTTGCCCATGAGTTCATGGCGAATATTAATATTGTCGATGACTTCAGATTTTCTGGAGTACATCAAGACATCTACATTTCTCGAAAGTATTTTGGCAATTGTGATACCGAAACTACCGGCACCAATGACACCGACTGTTTTCATAAGCGTATGATTAAATAAAAGATTTTAAGAGCCGATGTTGACCACTCAGAGATATAAGAATTATAATGTTGGGCCGTGTAATATTAGAGACCCAGATCTTTTTGAATACTCTTATTTCTTCTTCTTTTGCTCTTGAACGGCTTGTTGTTGTTTCATGGCTTCTTCAAGTTTTGCTTGGAAACCGCTCTTCTTTTTTGGTTTATCCTTCTCAATCATGAGTTGCGCCCTGATCTTGGCTTCATCAAAGATATAATTTTTGGTTATAACCGTCTGAAGGATATTGATCAAGTTACTGAAAAACATATAACAAGTCAAACCAGATGCATAATTGTTAAAGAATGCCAAAAACATAACTGGCATTAAATATTGCACATATTTCATTGCAGGATTGGCAGAAAGGTCCATATTCTGCATGTTGTAATAGGTATAAACGATCGTCGAGACTGCCCATAACAAAGTAAACAAACTCACGTGTGCGCCAAAAAATGGAATTTCAAATCCTAAATTGAACAGTACGTCATAAGTTGAGAGATCTGACGCCCACAAGAAAGGCTCTTGCCTAAAGGTGATGGATGCGGGGAAAAACCTGAATAATGCATACCAAATCGGCATTTGTAAGACCATAGGTAGGCAACCACCGAGCGGACTTACGCCATACTCACGGTAGATCTTCATGGTCTCCATTTGTTGTTTTTGCATATCATCTTTGTACTTCTCTTTAAGATGCGCCAACTCTGGTTTTAATGCACCCATTTTTGCTTGTGAGTAAAGCATTTTGTACATGAGTGGGTATAAAAGCATCTTAATCAAGAAGATAAGTAAGATGATGACTATACCTTTGCTGCCGATGTAAGTAGATAAGAAGTCGAAAAATGGACGGATAAACCATCTGTTGATCGTTCCAAAAATACTAGATCCAAAAGGAATAATTTCTTCTAGATCATTATTGAAGGCTTGCAATCTTTTGAATTCATTGGGTCCTATGTACATGGCCATCTCAAATGTACCGTTATCAAGGTTTGACATTGGAATTTTGAGATCAGAAGTAACTACTTTTACATCGCTACTTTGTTTGATGTCAGTCATTTTGGTCGTCAAGATACCTGATGAAAACGTCTGACCTTTGGCAATAAGAGAGGTATTAAAAAACTGGTTCGTATGAGCTATCCATTCTAAACTTTTGTTGCTTAAGTCTTTGCTATCGTCTGACACACAATTGCAATAGTCTCTTCTTTCATCCTTTTCTTTGAAATAGACAGTTGAATAACTTTGCTCAAATTGCGCACCTTTTTCGTATTTGCTCAAGTGATTTTCCCAATAAAGAGATAAATCCTTAGTATTTGAAGCCAATACACTTCCTAAACCACTCGTTTTTATACTATAGTTTAGGGTGTATCCATCAGGAAGCAATTCATACTTTTGTTCGAAATAGCCATTTTCTCCTGCTTTTGCCTTAAAGCTGATGGTATTACCTTGTTTTTCTGCAGTAAAAAACAAATCGCTGGTTTTCACTGATTTGTTTAATGCGCCGGGTACATCGAGTGTATAGTCAAATTTGTTTTTTGGGCTATTAAGAATTTTAATCAACTCTTTGCTATCGTTACCTGCGCTATCCGTTACAGTCTTATAGTGTTGTTTTAGGATTGCTTCTTTTATTCTACCACCTTTGTTGGTAAAGGTGATTCTAATAAAGTCATTTTCAAGTACTTCTTCTGATTCCGAACCAGAAATTGAAGACGCAAAAGCACCATATTTAATGACGTTTGCTTGGCTTGATAATGAATCATTTACAAGACTAGGAGTCACTGCGGTATCTACAACACTTGGTGTCGTGACTAATGTATCTGTAGGGTCCACAGAATTAACCAAAGCTATAGAGTCTTGAATTCTTTTAGCTTCAGCTTGTTCTTCTTTAGAAGGTGCAGTAGCAACATTCCACAACATCAACGTTGCAAAAATCAATATAAATCCTATGATGTGATTACGTTCCATTATCTTATTGGTAAAATTTGCGCAAATGTACGATTTCGAATTGAAAGCGCACGTAAATTTAAGATTAAATGGATGTAATTTCGGATGTAAATGGTAAAACAGTCAGAAAGCAGTGGTCGAAATGTATCAAAAAAATGGGTATTTCGCTTATATAAGGGATATGAAGTATCATTTATTTAGTTCTATTTTGATATAGGTGTTTAGCCTTAAATAATTGTTAATTAGTTGTTTAATGATGGGTTATGAAGTAGGGTAGCAGCTAATTAAAAAACGGACCAAATTTGATGTGATACTTTTATGCACGTCCACTGATACTTTAATGCATCAGTCGACGCTAGTGGGATCTAGTGGGAACTCCTTTAGATTTGCATTTTAATTAAATTGATCATATTAAGATTATTATTATGTATTATTATAGGGGGTCTGGGGGATGTTGAAAAGTATTAATTTTGTGGATAAAGTTGAGACAAAGTGTGGCAAATTAATGGGAACTCGAAGGTAATACCTATCCACTGTTTTAATCCACACTTTGCTCAAAAGGTTAAAAAGACAGATAGAAAATTAGGGTAAAACCCATTAACAAGGTAATTGTCCTTCACCTTTTAACTCAACTTATTTTAAAATTCTTAATTTTTTAAACCATTAGTTTTATGTTAAAGTTCATTGTCGGCGCTGACATTTCTAAAGACAAAATCAATTTTGCACTTCGGCACCTTAATGGTTATCTTTTGGAGAAGGATGTAAAAAACACAACTTCATCCCTAAATAAATTCATTAAGGAAGTTAAGGGATTGGTTAACAGTGTTACCAAAGAAAAAAAGTCTGATTTTTCTCTTGAGTTCATTATGGAGCATACGGGGATCTATGGCAACTTGCTTATAGAATGTTTGTCTGGACAAAAGGTCCAAATGTACGTTGTCTCAGGTCTTGAAATCAAGAATAGTACAGGGATCACCAGGGGTAAAAATGATATTATTGACGCTCAACGTATCGCAGATTATGGAGTTAGGTTTTCAGACAAACTAAAGCCATATACTTTAAGTGATGAGACAATAACTCAACTTAAAGGGTTGAGGACTAAGAGATCCCAATTAGTAGCTATGAGAGCTCAATTGACACAAGCCAATGATGATAATAAAAAATTCATGAACAAAGATGTATTAAAAAAGATCACTAAAATCAATGATCCAATAGTAAAAGAATTGAATGTTGCCATTGATAAAATAGAAACAGAAATTCTTGATCTGATAAAGAGTAATGATGAAGTTTATGAAAATTATAAAATTGCTAAATCTGTACCAGGAGTAGGCCCGGTAATAGCAATAGCTTTTATCTGTTCGACAGATAATTTTACTAAATTTGAGTCAGCTAAAGCATTAGGAAGTTACTGTGGAGTAGTACCTTTTGACAGTTCATCAGGAAAGTATAAAGTGTCTCGTCCTAAAATTACTACACAAGTTCCATAAATAATCCAAAAACAACTTTACACGTAACCAAAAGACACCTACAAATTTTTAATAATGTAGTAGTTTGTAATAAAAATAAAAAGCTTACCTTTGTAAAAATATAGCATGTAAATGTGAAAATGTAGAAATATGAAAAACTTTTTTGAAAAATGGTTTATAATTTTGATTCTTATTGCAATAAATATCTTGACATTAAATGCCCAACACAGACACGATGCCATTTGGCCTATGGGATATGCAAATGTTTATATAGATCCAGATGGTAATTTGACTCCTGAAGAATTAGAAAGATTTTTTAGATTTTATCAATTTGAATTTGGAAATGATGGCTATAAAATAATAAAAACTGGTGATAGGTTGTTAAAGATTTATGGCACCTTATCAATGTATTGTTCTGATCAAGGAGAATTATTGTATTATACCAACGGACAAGCAATCTGTGATTCCAGTCACCAGAAAATAGAAGGAGGTGAAAAAATAGGCATGAATAACATTGAGTACTGGAATATTTACGCTCCATTTGCAGAATGGCCAGGAGGTTATATAATACCGCAAGGAGTATTAGTTTTACCTTGGCCTGAAAAAGACAGTATGGTGATTCTATCTTCATTGTTTAATGTGATAGAAGATAAACAGGACTTATTTACTTACAATATTTTAGATTATGGAAATGGAAATGAAGCAAAAATAGTAGCCCATGACAAAGTGATTAAAAAAGGATTTTTTAAAACAGGTAAAATCACAGCAACTAGGCATGCTAATGGCAGAGATTGGTGGGTTATTATCAGTAGTCACGATGGTACAGAGCAATACATCTATCTTTTTGATAGAGAAGGTATAAAAGAACATATAACCCAAAAAATAGGTTCACTTCATAAAGGTTACGATTTTGGCCAAGCTTGTTTTCCCCCAAATGGAGATCAATATGCCACAATAGATATGTTATATTGGGATCATAGTACATTAATCAATTTATACGATTTTGATAGATGTACTGGTGAACTTAGCAATCTAAAGTCAGATACAATAGAAAATTATGAAGGGGATTTGCATGTAGGAATTAGTTTTTCACCATCAGGTAGATTCCTATATGCCTGTAATGCTTATAATCTCTATCAGTATGATACCCAATCTTCTGATTTCATTGGTAGCAAAACAAAAGTTGCTATATATGACGGTTTTTTAAATGATAAACCAAGCTGGCCAGTAGAAATTGGATTTGGTGTTTTTGCCTCTGGCCCCGATGGCAGGCTATATAACTTTACTGGACAAGGGTCGAGTCTACACATCCATCAGATGGACTTTCCTGATGAACAAGGGGAAGCATGTAACTTTAGACAGCATCACATTAGAGTTCCATATCAAAGCCGCTCTGCACCCAACTTCCCCAACTACCGCCTAGGCCCACTAGATGGTTCCCCATGCGATACCTTAGGCATCGACAATCATCCGATAGCAAAATATCGCTACCAGCCAGATACGAATGATCATCTACGGATACGGTTCACGGACTTGTCGTACTTCAGACCAGAGACATGGTCTTGGGATTTCGGTGATGGCAGTCCACAAGTGAGTATGAGACATCCATATCATAGCTATGCTGCAGCAGGTACTTATAATGTATGTCTTACTGTGAGCAATGAAAATAGTAGCAACACATCCTGTCGCATCCTCACCATAGGTACAAGTAGTGTAGATGATGGAGTATCAGCTGCTGTAGCAGACATCACCCTATTTCCTAATCCTGTAGAAGATTATCTGCTCGTCACGCTAGGTGAGTATATACCACAGCATGGACAGATTATGATCTTTGACATCTCTGGTCGGCTTATGCATACACAGCGAATATATTATGGGCAGAATAATGTGGATATGACTCAGCTCGCCAAAGGTATGTATGTGTGGAAGGTGATGGATGGGAAAGGGGAGATTAGGAGTGGGAAGGTAGTTAAGATATAAGTTATGAGTTATGAGGATGAGTTTTTTAGAGCGGTATTTAAAGACATTGGAATCTCTGCATTGCTATCGGAATATATTGATTTGGGTTGAATTAAAAAGGCATTTCAAATGCTAGGAGTAATGTATCGAAGTTGCAAAGTTCGACAATCGAGGATGCTCAAGTCCCATAAATAATCCAAAAACAACTTTACACCTAACAAAAAGATACCTACAAATTTTAAATAATGTAGTAGTTTGTAATAAAAATAAAAAGCTTACCTTTGGTAAAAATATAGCACGTGAGTGTAAAAATGTAGAAATATGGAAAACTTTCTAAAAGCATATGAAGGGACAAATAGATGTGAAAAATCCGTGACGATTTTTATGGAGACTTTAAAATCTGCTGAAAAGAATCAGTTTGAGATGCTTTTTGATTTTTCAGTTAATAAGATAAAGACAATTATCAAAAGGACAGTCATTGTATCGATGATTATGATGATTGATAGTATTTGTGGGATTTCCCAACATGGAAATGATCATATTTGGCCTATGGGTTATTCTAATGTTTATGTAGATCCAGATGGGAATTTGACTCCTGAAGAATTAGAAAAATTGTATAGATTTTATCAATTTGAGTTCAATGAAGATGGATACAAAATTAAAATGACTCCAGAAAGGAATTTAAGGTTGTATGGCACAATATCTATGTATTGTTCTGATCAAGGAGAATTATTGTTTTATACTAACGGACAAGCAATCTGTGATTCTAGTCATCAGAAAGTAGAAGGTGGTGAAAAAATTGGGGCAAACAACATAGAGTACTGGAATCTTTGGGCTACATTTTCTGAATGGCCAAGAGGTTATATCGTTCCTCAGGGAATTTTGATACTTAAATGGCCTGATAAAGATAGTTTATTGATACTTTCATCTCTTTATAATTTGATAGAAGAAAAACAAGATTTATTTACCTACAATGTTCTAGCATTTGATAGTGAAATTTCATCCAAAATCGTGGCCCATGATCAAGTGATTAAAAAGGGTGTTTTTAAATCTGGAAAAATTGTAGCTACAAGACATGGAAATGGTAGAGATTGGTGGATAATCATTAACAGCCATGATGGAACTGAACAATACATTTATCTATTTGATAAAGAAGGTATAAAAGAGCATAAAAAGCAAAAAATAGGGTCACTTCATAAGGGTTACGATTTTGGTCAAGCATGTTTCTCACCAAATGGAGATCAATATGCCACAATAGATATGTTATATTGGGATCATAGCACATTAATCAATTTATACGATTTTGATAGGTGTTCTGGGGAGCTTAGTAATCTAAGGTCAGATACAATTGAAAATTATGAAGGTGACCTACATACAGGCATTAGTTTTTCTCCATCAGGTAAATACTTATATGCGTGTAATGCTTATAACTTATATCAGTACGAAACACAATCTGGAGATATAAATGTAAGCAAAACAAAAGTAGCTGCATATGATGGTTTTCTAAATGATTGGGAGTTTTGGAGAGTTGAAATAGGATTTGGGGTCTTTGCATCTGGCCCCGATGGCAGGCTTTATAACTTTACTGGACAAGGGTCTAGTTTACACATCCATCAGATGGACTTTCCAGATGAAGCAGGAGAAGCTTGTACCTTTAGACAACATCACATTACCGTCCCCTTCCAAAGTCGTTCTGCACCCAACTTCCCAAATTACCGATTAGGCCCACTAGATGGTTCCCTATGCGATACCCTAGGCCTTGACAATCATCCTATAGCAAAATATCGCTACGAGCCTGATACCATAGATCATCTAAGGATACGGTTCACAGACTTGTCGTACTTTAGGCCTGAGACATGGAGCTGGGATTTCGGTGATGGTAGTCCACAAGAGAATACAAGACATCCATATCATAGCTATGCTACGTCAGGAACTTATAATGTCTGTCTCACCGTAAGCAATGAAAATAGTAGCAACACAAGCTGTCGCACCATCACTATTGGTACAAGTAGTGTAGATGATGGCACATCAGCCGCAGTAGCAGACATCACACTCTTTCCTAATCCTGTAGAAGACTATCTACTCGTCACTCTCGGTGAGTTTATACCACAATATGGACAGATTATGATCTATGATATCTCTGGTCGTCCTGTGCGCTCACAACGCATCTATTATGGGCAGAATAATGTGGATATGACGGAGCTCGCCACAGGTATGTATGTTTGGAAGGTGATGGATGGACAAATGGAGATTAGGAGCGGGAAGGTAGTGAAGATATGAGTTGTGAGATATAAGATATGAGAGATGAGTTTTTTAGAGCGGTATTTAAAGACATTGGAATCTCTGCATTGCCATCGGAATATATTGATTTGGGTTGAATTAAAAAGGTATTTCAAATGGCATGAGTAATTTATCGAAGTTGCAAACTTCGACAATCGTGGTTGCTCAAGTCCCATAAATAATCCAAAAACAACTTTACACCTAACAAAAAGATACCTACAAATTTTAAATAATGTAGTAGTTTGTAATAAAAATAAAAAGCTTACCTTTGGTAAAAATATAGCAC
>Ga0209812_10000206_pt1 | contig 55014 bp, 44 predicted proteins | sample JI71714BDNA_FD_187502 | JGI IMG/M metagenome (GOLD analysis project Ga0209812, IMG submission 187502) | Wastewater effluent complex algal communities from Wisconsin, to seasonally profile nutrient transformation and Carbon sequestration -... | ecosystem: Engineered > WWTP > Effluent > Algae...
GCCAAAGGCGGTATCGCCAATCTCAAGCACGGTCAGACCATTGATTTTACCAACCGCAGCGCCATGCGTATCGATCAGGATTTGCCCTTCTTCGATATCTTCTAAAAACGATTCACTGATACGGCCGGTACGATAGGCTTTGCCTTGAAGTGCTTGTTGCACATGCGTTGCGGCCAAGTCCGTATCGCCTTGCTGATTGGCGTAGTAACACGACTCGCGCACCAACTCCAGTACATCGGCAAAGCGGGCGGATAACTTCCGTTGATGCTCTGCTTGGCGGAAACTAAACAACAGCAACTGCTCTAACCCATCGGCGGTAAGGCTCTCAAGGCCCAATTGCTGTATTTGATCTTGAATTTGCAAACTCATGAACTTTAACGTCTGCTCCGTGCAGGGCAAATAATGATCAAAATCCGCCAGCACTCGAAATAGCTCGTTAAACTCATCATCCAGCTCTTGTACCAAATAGTACAAATCGCGCGATCCAAGCAATACAATCTTGACCTGCAGCGGGATCGGTTTTGGCGTAATAATGGTGGAGTTGGTAATGGCATGCTCACTAAGCGTATCAATTAAGATTTCACCGGTTTTTAATGCCAGCTTTAGCGCATCCCACAGCGGCGGCTGAGTCAGCAATCGATCGGCATCTAAAATCAGGTAACCACCATTGGCGCGATGCAAGGCACCAGGCCGGATCATCCGATAATTGGTATATAAGCTGCCTTGCGCCGAGCTGTACTCGACTCGACCAAATAAGTTGCCATAACTTGGGTTGGGTTCAAAGACGATAGGTGCACCGGCCATCAGCTCATGCGCAACCAATACGTTGGGCACAAAGTCGTTGATAAAAATGGCCCGTAAATCTAGCTCCTCCGCTTTATCGGCATCCAGCTCTTCAGAAATAAGCTCAAGTACCGCCTTCACCAGCTGTGGTTTTAACTCACGCAGATAGCGCAAAATGCCGAGTTCGTCGGCATAATGATGTTCCAACGCTTTAGTTAAGGGTTTGACGGCTTGTTCGATGGTTTCGCGTTTTAGTGCACGCAGCTGTTCCGATAACTCGCGTTTCCACTGTGGCAGCTCTAATAACTGCTCATTCAAAATGGTTTCAAGGCCCGCGACTATGGCAAAAAAGTGTTGCCGCTGCGCGTCCGGCATATTGGCAAACTCATTATCGTCCAGCACTTTGCCATCAATAACCGGCGAAAAACTCACAGCGCCGTTGTCTTCGTAAAGCACCACTTGTTGCTCCAGCGCTTTACGCTCGACCAAGGCAATCGCAGCCTCATACCGGGCATCGAAATTGGCGTGGATAGCTTTTTTGCGCCGTTGATAGCTGGGGTTATCGAAGGCAGCAGGAAAAGTATCAAGCAGTTCGTCAATCAAACCTTCGATTTTCTTCACTAAGGCTTTGCCTTCGCTGGGCATCAACCGCAGCGTCAGTGGATGGCGCTCATCATCAAAATTATTTAGATAACACCAATCATGCGGGGTTTCTTTCTCGCTGGCAGCCGCTTGCAATATATCTTGCACCAAGGTGTAGCGGCCAAGGGCGGGTTCACCCATGACATAAAGGTTATAGCCCGGCATATCCATACCCGTCGCAAACTGCAGTGCCGTTTTGGCACGATCTTGACCAATGAAGGTACTACTAAAACCGGCTATGTCGAGCGCATCATTAATTTGCTGCGAGGTTAAACTTGGTTTGAGTTGCTGCGCCGTGAGAGGCGAAATGCTGACGACGGAGGGTTTAGAAACGGACGAAGAACGGCTGGTTGGCATGCAAAAGCTCTCAGAAGCTAACTAATGGTTTATCTTAACAAAATCTGCGCACAACAACAGCGCTAATCCGGTGTTTTACACCGGCAAACCGTGACGAATAAAATCACCGGCGCCGCATGCAGGGCAATCACAGAGTGACTGGGGATGTGTCAATCGCCACTGATGTTGGCACTGCTGGCATTGATAAATGCCCATAGGTACCCATTCACCACGTTGAAAATGACTTTGATGCTGCCAATCTTGCAACAACTCAGCCCACTCGACCTGAGTGTGATCAGTAATCGCCGATAATTGCTGCCACAAAGTTTCACTCCAAAGCGTTGGCGAACCCTGAACATCATCGGTAACTGGAGTGGTCTGCTGACGCAACGTTTCAATAAACAACTGCCATTCCCACTGCGTGACAGCCGTCCCGGCTTGCCACCAACGATGTAATTCCTCGTTTAAATGCGCAAGGGACAACAAGGGCCCACTATCGGCTTGCCGCTGTGCCAGCCGTTCGTCCAATTCTTTAAGCCACGCCGCATAACGTTCTAACATAGCGCCTCCTTGGTGAGCTTAAAACAGCACAGAAACACGGCATCTTGTTGCCCAAAAAAACCAAGCCTTGCCTGACATTTAACCGTGTTTACCCCAGTATAGTCCTTTCCGGCGGATCGAGCTTTGTATCTAGAAGCTGCATGCGTTATGCTAAGCACATTTTTTAGCTGCCAGCTGTTCTGGCTAACTTATAAACCGGAAGACCGTCATGCAAGACATTGCCATCGCCGCGCACAACTATGATCCAAAAGCGATCGAAACCCGCATTCAGCAGCATTGGGAGCAAAGCGCCGCCTTTGCGGTGACTGAAGATCCCAGCAAAGAAAAATACTACTGTTTATCGATGTTCCCCTACCCAAGCGGTCGGTTACATATGGGACACGTGCGTAACTACACCATCGGTGATGTCATCAGCCGTTTTCAGCGCATGCAAGGTAAAAACGTATTACAACCGATGGGCTGGGATGCGTTCGGTTTACCAGCAGAAAACGCCGCTATCGCCAATAAAACCGCGCCTGCCGCATGGACCTACGCCAATATCGACTACATGAAAAACCAGTTAAAGCGGTTAGGTTTTGGCTATGACTGGAATCGTGAAATCGCCACCTGCAAACCTGAGTACTACAAGTGGGAGCAGTGGTTTTTCACCAAACTATACGAAAAAGGCCTGGTTTATAAAAAAATGGCCACCGTCAACTGGGATCCCGTTGATCAGTGTGTATTGGCCAACGAGCAAGTCATTGACGGCCGCGGTTGGCGTTCAGGCGCGTTAGTTGAACAACGTGAACTGGCACAGTGGTTTATCAAAATCACCGATTATGCCGAAGAGTTACTGCAAGACTTGGATCAGCTGGACGAATGGCCAGAGCAAGTTAAAACCATGCAGCGCAACTGGATCGGTCGCTCCGAAGGCGTCGAAATCACCTTCGCCATGGCCGATAGCAGTGAAACACTAACGGTATATACCACCCGGCCCGACACCTTTATGGGCGTCACCTATCTGGCGGTGGCTGCCGCGCACCCACTGGCACAACAAGCGGCAGTCAATAATCCTGCACTCACGCAGTTTATTGATGAGTGCAAAGGCAACAAAGTTGCGGAAGCCGATATGGCCACCATGGAGAAAAAAGGTGCGCCCACTGGCTTATTTGCCATCCATCCACTGACGGGTGACAAACTACCGGTGTATGTCGCCAACTTTGTGTTGATGCATTACGGCTCAGGCGCAGTCATGGCCGTGCCAGGTCATGACCAACGTGACTTCGAATTTGCCAGCAAATATCAATTACCGATTAGACAGGTCATTGCCGCCAACGAAGGCGATGTGGTTGACTTAACCAAAGCGGCTTATACCGAAAAAGGCCTGCTTATCAACTCTGGAGAGTTTGATGGCTTAGATTTTACCGCCGCCTTTACAGCGATTGCTAACAAATTAGCAGCGATGGGCATTGGTCAGGTCAAAGTTAACTACCGTCTGCGCGATTGGGGCGTGTCACGGCAACGCTATTGGGGCACGCCTATCCCGATGCTAAATCTTGCCGATGGCTCACAAGTGCCAGTGCCTGCCGATATGTTACCCGTGCGTTTACCTGAAGATGTCGTGATGGACGGCGTAACCTCGCCCATTAAATCAGATCCCAATTGGGCCAAAACGCAATACCAAGGCGCGGATGCATGGCATGAAACCGATACCTTCGATACCTTTATGGAATCAAGTTGGTACTACGCGCGTTACTGTAGCCCGAACCACAACGACGCCATGCTCGATCCGGCCAAAGCCAACTACTGGTTGCCGGTTGATCAATATATCGGTGGTATTGAGCACGCTATTTTACATTTATTGTATTCGCGCTTTTTCCATAAACTGTTACGTGACGTTGGTTTAGTGCAATCGGATGAGCCATTTAAGCGCTTGCTTTGCCAAGGTATGGTTCTGGCGGAGACCTTCTTCCGTGACAACGAAGGTGGCGGTAAAACCTGGTATTCGCCCCAAGATGTTGATGTGGTGCGCGATGACAAAGGACGCATCACCGGCGCCACGTTAAAAGCCGATGGCTTAGCCGTGCAGTCCGCCGGCATGAGCAAAATGTCTAAATCGAAAAACAACGGTATTGATCCACAAACGGTGATCGATCAATACGGTGCCGATACCGTGCGGTTATTTATGATGTTTACCGCGCCGCCAGAGCAAACCCTCGAGTGGCAAGATAGCGCTGTGGATGGTGCCAACCGTTTCCTGCGCCGCGTATATACATTGGCGCATGACATTGCGCAGCGCGGTCAAGCACCAGCGCTGGATGTCAGTGCCTTGAATGGTGAACAAAAAGCGCTGCGCCGTGATATTCATAAAACCATAGCCAAAGTCACTGATGATATTGGTCGCCGCTACACCTTCAATACTGCCGTGGCGGCCATCATGGAGCTGATGAACCGCTTGCAACGTGCCACCGTCAACGATGCGCAGGACCATGCCGTCTTGGTCGAAGGTTTTAAAGCCTTGTTGGCATTGTTAAACCCCATCACGCCACATTTAGCCCAGCATTTATGGCAACAATTGGGATATGGCGATGCCCTAGAGCAAAGCCCGTGGCCACAAGTCGATGCAAGCGCCTTGGTGGAAGATGAAAAACTGGTGGTGGTGCAAATCAACGGTAAAGTGCGTGGCAAAGTGACAGTCGCGATTGATGCCACCCAAGAACAAGTATTGGCGTTAGCGCAAGCGGAAGAAAACGTTCAAAAGTTCTTGCAAGGTGTAGAACTGCGCAAAGTCATTTATGTCCCTGGCAAACTGCTCAGTTTGGCGGTGGGTTAAGATGGCATTGACCTGCCCTCACATTATGCGTAGTGCTCGGGCTTGGCGGCTGGTCAGCGTGCTGCTGCTGAGCATCATGCTCAGTAGCTGCGGTTTTACCTTGCGTGGTAACTTACCTTTGGCGCAGTATCCGGCTATTTACGTTGAAGGGCAGCGCCATTCGGCGCTGCTCACCATGATTCAACAACAGTTAGATAACAACCAAGTGCAGGTCTTAACCAGCTATCAAGCCACCGCACCCATGATCAAACTGTCCCCTGATAAACTGCAACGGCGAGCATTGTCGTTGTTCCCATCAGGGCAAGTGGCGGAATATGAGTTGGTTTATAGTGTGGACTATGAGCTTATGCTCCCTGGGCAAGAACCGCAGCCATTTAGTATCGAACTTTACCGTGATTACCAGGACGATCCCAATCGTGCTTTGGCAAAAACACAAGAGTTGGATTTATTGCTGCAAGAGCTTCGTAGCCATGCTAGTCAACGAATTTTACGGCAACTAAGCCGGTTATAACATGCAAAAACTCTATGCCAATCAGCTGGCGCCGACGCTGAAAAAAGCGCTAGCGCCTTGTTATCTGGTGTTTGGCGAAGAGCCACTGCAAAAAATGGAAGCGCTCGATGAGATCCGCGCCGCCGCCAAGCGACATGGCTTTGATGAGCGCCAATCCTTTATTTTGGATGGCCAATTTGACTGGTCGCATTTTTTTATCGAACTGGCCAGTTTGTCTCTATTCGCGCCACGTCGGTTAATAGAACTGGATCTCGGTCAGCAAAAACTGACACCAAGTATGCAAGAGCAACTCAAGCAACTCCCCGACCAACTGCATTCCGACTTGGTCATCGTGTTGCATGCTGCAAAAAACGCCAGTGAATGGAGCAAACAAAACTGGTTTAAACGGCTTGCCGACGTCGGCGTGCAAGTGCAATTTTACCCACTCGATGATCAGCAGTTTCAGCGCTGGTTACAACAACGCGCGCAGCAACTTAATCTAAAGTTAACTACCGATGCACTGCAGCTTTTATTGCATCATAGTGCAGGTAATTTGTTAGCCGCGCGGCAAAGCCTTGAAAAATTGACCCTGGTGTATCCGGCCGGTAGCTGGATTGATTTAGACAGTCTGCAGCAGTTTTTGACTGACCAGTCGCATTACACGGTATTTCAGCTGATCGATGCCGTGTTAGAGGGCGATCTAACCCAAGCCTTACACCGACTTGATCGTCTGCTTCAACAAGATGTTGAAGTGGTCATGTTGGTATGGCATCTGCAAAAAGAGGCCACAACACTTTGGCAATTGCAACAACAAAGCCAAGTATTGGGCGTCTTATCCGCGGAGAGTTACAAAAAATTTGCCATTTGGCCAAAACGGCAACCGCTGTATCAAACGGCGTTATTGCGGCTATCGTTGCCATGGCTACACCGAATTTTGGATGAATTGGCTGCTTTTGACCGCGCCTATAAATCAGGTTTGATCCACGATGAAGCTGCCGCATTGGCCCAGTTGGTCAGCTTGTTTATCGTTAAAGTCCCAGCGTCATTCGCGCTGACGCTGCGTTATCAGGAGTTGTGATGCACTATCGCGGAATCTTTGGCGGCACCTTCGACCCAATTCATGCCGGTCATCTTGCCTTAGCGCTTTATTCGGTCGAAAAACTGGGGTTAGATACCTTGGCGATTATGCCTTGTCATATACCGCCGCATCGGCAGCAGCCTGGCGTTACCGCAGAGCATCGAGCTGCCATGGTCCAACTGGCGATTGCCCCATATCCAGCTCTGTACTTAGAAACCTTGGAGTTAGAACGTCATACCGCATCCTATAGCGTGGATAGCTTGAGCTTGTTAAAACAAAAATACCCAGAAGATACGCTGCTATTTTTTATCGGCATGGATTCGTTGCAAAATTTTACCCGCTGGCATCGCTGGCAAGATATTTTACAATTGGCCAACTTAGTGGTGTGGCAGCGCCCTGGTTACGATACGAACAATCCCGAGTGCCAACAATTACTCATCGACTATCCCGCGGCGATGCCAGCCACCGCACAACCGGCAGCTGATTATTTTTCCAAGGACGCGGGGCAAATTTTACTGCTGGATAACCCGCAATATGCCATATCGGCCACACAGATCCGTGCCGACCAGCGCCTACAGCAACTGCCCGCCGTGGCAGCTTATATTGCCCAACATCAGCTTTATCGCTCATCACACGTATGATGGCTATAAAAAAGCTGCTAAAATGCCGCCTCATTTTTTAGCTTGAGGACTTACGGGTGCAGACCAACGAATTAATCGCTTTTATTCTCGATAAAATTGATGATATGAAAGCCAAAGATATTGTCAGCTTAGATGTTCGCAATACATCAAACGTCGCAGAATATATGGTGGTTTGCTCCGGCACCTCAAACCGACACACCCGCTCGGTGGTCGACCATCTGCACAAAGAAGCCAAAAAAGCGGGTATTTGTGTGCTTGGCATCGAGGGGGAAAAAAGTGGTGAGTGGGTCTTGATTGATCTGGGTGATGTGATTGTGCATGTGATGCAAGAAGAAACTCGCCAATTCTACCAACTGGAAAAACTCTGGGCTGCTTGATCCCATGAAACTACTGATGATTGCAGTTGGTACTAAAATGCCGGCCTGGATCACTGAGGGCTTTATCGAATATTGCCGTCGGTTTCCACGAGATATGCCATTAGAACTGATTGAGATCCCAGCGGGTAAACGTGGTAAAAATGCTGACATTAAACGCATTTTAGAAATAGAAGGCGAAAAAATGTTAGCGGCGGTACCACGCGGGGCGCGTATTATCACGCTTGAAGTTGAAGGTCATGCGTGGACCAGCCCACAATTGGCACAAAAACTGGTGCAGTGGCAAAACGATGGCCGTGATGTGTGCTTGTTGATTGGCGGCCCTGAAGGTTTGGCGCCGGCTTGTATTGCGGCCAGTGAGGGCAAGTGGTCGCTGTCGGCCCTGACGATGCCCCATCCAATGGTGCGTGTTGTGGTGGCTGAAGCCTTGTATCGTGGCTGGAGTATCAGCACCAACCATCCGTATCATCGCGAGTAAAGGTCATGCGAAAACTACGGATAGCCATCGCTGACCATGCGGTTGAATCGCAAATGTTCAACCGCCGTGTTGCTGTTGCGCTTGGTGTCGTAGTGCTATTATTCAGTGTCCTGATCGCAAATCTTTACCATCTACAAGTCACCAAATACGAAGAGTACACCACCCGCGCCGATGGCAATCGCATTAAACTGATGCCGCTATCGCCAAATCGAGGCATGATTTTTGACCGTAACGGTGTGCTATTGGCCGAAAACCGCCCGGTGCACACGCTGGAAATCGTGCCCGAACAAGTCAGTGATTTAGCTGCCACCGTGCAGGCTTTGGCCACTATTATCAGCATCACGCCAGAGCAACAGAGCGAATTCTTAACGCGTGCTAAAGCGCAGCGCCGTTTTAAAAGTATTGAATTAAAAGAGCATCTGACCGAAGCCGAAGTGGCGCGTTTAGCGGTACATTTGCATCGTTTCCCTGGCGTTACATTAGAAGCTCGTTTAACGCGATATTATCCTTATGGCGATCTGCTAACGCATGCGTTGGGGTATATCGGGAAAATTAATGAAAAAGAATACAAACAGTTAGAAGAACAGCAGATTAGTGCAAATTACGCGGCAACACGCGATATTGGCAAAGTGGGTCTTGAAAAGTTTTATGAACAACAACTGCATGGCTCGGTGGGTTATCAAGAAGTCGAAGTCAATAACCGCGGTCGGGTGATCCGTACGCTACAAGAAAAACCAGCCATTTCCGGTGATGATTTATACCTGACGCTTGATCTTGGTTTGCAATTGCAAGCGCAAGCAGCGTTAGGTGAAAACCGAGGGGCAATCGTGGTGATGGACCCTCGCGATGGTAGTATTTTGGCGTTTTACAGTAACCCCAGCTACAACCCCAATTTATTTGTGCATGGTATCAGCGGTAAAGATTACCGTACATTACTCAATTCACCGGACACACCATTGGTCAATAGGATCACGCAAGGGGTATACCCTCCCGCCTCGACCGTAAAACCACTGATGGCGGTACTTGGCTTGGAAGCTGGCGTCGTCACCGAACAAACACGGATCCCCGACCCAGGCTTTTACCGTTTACCCGGCGTATCACGGCCATGGCGTGATTGGCAACGTTGGGGGCATGGATATGTGGATGTTTATACAGGCATTATCAAAAGCTGTGATACTTACTTTTATGACTTAGCGATCAAACTTGGCATCGACAAAATTCACCCATTTATGGCCGCTGCAGGCTATGGCAAAGACAGTGGCATTGATATCCATGAGGAAACCACGGCATTAATGCCTAGTAAAGCGTGGAAAAAACGTCGGCATAAATTGTCATGGTGGCCAGGCGATACGATTAACGTTGGTATAGGTCAAGGCTATTGGGCCTCCACGCCACTGCAAATGGCACTTACGACCGCCACACTACTGAATGATGGTGCTGTCGTAACCCCCCGTTTAGCACATAGCTTGCGCAATCAACAGCAACAGCAATCGTTAATCAAACCCAAAGTGCAAAAAATCGAGGTGAAAGACCCCAACAACTGGGCGATTGCGCGTGAAGGTATGCGCCGCACCGTAGCACAAGAAGGTGGAACTGCGAAAATGGCATTTTTAGGCGCCCCCTACACCTCAGGTGGCAAAACCGGGACCGCGCAGGTGATTGCCATTGCACAAGGGCAAAAATATGATGCTAACGCTATTGATGAGCGGCATCGTGATAATGCCATGTATATTGGTTATGCCCCGCATGAACATCCTGAAATCGCGATTGCCGTGGTCGTTGAGAACGCTGGAGGGGGTGGCAGTAATGCAGCACCTGTCGCGCGCCAAGTGATGGACTATTATTTTTCCGATTTGATGAAAAACCCGCAACTGCCCTCCAAAGCGGAAATCGAGCAGATGCAGCTTGAGCGGGCCGCAGCACAGGCGGCACGTGAACTGAGATATCAAGCCGAAGCTGAAGCGGAAAAAGCCGCGGCCGCCGCACGCAAAAAACTCAAAACGCAGGCGCCTACAGCAACCTCGGCCAGCCCTGAGAAGACGCAAGAAAACAGCCCTGAGCGCATGCCAGAAAACAGCCCTGAGCGGATGCCAGAAAACAACCCTGAGCGAATGCCAGAAAACAACCTTGAACGCCCACAAGAAAACAGCCCTGAGCGGATGCTCCCCCCAGCAACGGAAAATCAAGCTCAACCGCAGGCCCACGACACCTCTATTGGGTTTACGTTTGAACCCTTACGCACCGACGCTGCACAAACACCACAACGAACGCCTAACATCACTGCAGAAGACTCTACCAATGTGATAGCGATAGTTCTGACGAATAGCGCCTACCCTACCAAACCAATTGCAGCAGCACCTTTAGCGGTTGGCAGGATCACTGTGCCGCAGCCAGTGGTACTTTTATCACATGTCCAACCGACCTCCTATCAGACCATGACAGTCCCGCAGGCGACGCATTTAGTGCACAACCCAAACGCCAATATTACGCTAGTCCAAGGATTAACGTCTGAGCAGAGGTTACCGACATGACCGTATTAAAGCAGGATCAAAAAAGCTGGCTACAGCAGTGGCATATGGATGGTCCCTTATTAAGTGGGCTTTTATTACTGATCACCGTTGGTTTATGTACTTTATACAGTGCGGATGGTCAAGATTTGGCGATGCTCGAGGCTCAGATTGCCCGTCTCATTTTTGCATTTGTGGTGATGATTGTGATCGCCCAGCTAAATCCACAAACAATAATCCGCTGGGCCATCCCTATCTATATCACAGGTTTGTTTTTTCTACTTTTGGTTGAGTTTTTTGGCTATACCGCAAAAGGTGCAACACGCTGGTTGAACCTCGGTTTTACCAAATTCCAGCCTTCGGAAATGATGAAACTGGCGGTACCTATGGCCGTTGCGTGGTATATGGCAAAAAACCCGCTCCCCGCCCGTACCAAAGATGTGCTCATCGGATTTCTCCTCTGTATTATTCCAACATTACTCATTGCCAAGCAGCCCGATTTAGGGACGTCGATTTTGATTGCAGTGTCCGGTATTTTTGTGTTGTTTTTAAGCGGAATGAGTTGGCGTTTGATCACACTTGCGGCCGTATTGGTGGCAGGATTTATTCCCATTTTGTGGAATTTCTTAATGCATAACTACCAACGGCAACGAGTGTTGACCTTGTTAGATGCTGAACGCGACCCTCTTGGTAAAGGTTATCACATCATCCAATCCAAAATTGCGATAGGCTCAGGTGGTTTTGAAGGTAAGGGTTGGCTGCATGGCACTCAGTCCCAGCTCGAGTTTTTACCCGAACGCCACACTGATTTTATATTCGCGGTATTTGCCGAAGAGTTGGGCCTGATGGGCGTCTTATTCTTAATGGCTATTTACATGTTTATCATAGTGCGCAGCTTGATGATTGCTATGCAAGCGCAAGATAATGCCAGTAAGATGTTGGCAGGTAGTATTTCTCTCACCTTTTTTGTCTATGTCTTTGTGAATATGGGCATGGTATCTGGTATTCTGCCGGTGGTTGGTGTACCGCTGCCACTGGTGAGCTATGGCGGTACCTCTATGGTTACTTTATTAGCGGGTTTTGGCATTTTAATGTCAATTAGTACCCACAAACGGATGTTAGCAAAACAGTCATGATGTTTTTATCACTCAATCGATTACGCTCCTACAGCCTCTTGCTGCTGACTTCATGCTGGCTTGCTGCCTGTTCCAGTAGCCCGCCATCGCCATCATCGACACCTGATTTAGGGTTACCCGATAACATGGATCCCAACCGTGGCCGCTATTCGCAAGATAAAGATAGTATTCCATTGCGACGCCCCACGGATGAAGAGCTCATTGATCCTATCCCAGAAATCGAACCTCTAAGTCGGGGTGGCAATAAACCATATAACATTTATGGCATTGATTATTCACCCAATATTTCAATGACACAGTACAGTGAAGTAGGCACGGCATCATGGTATGGCAACAAGTTTCATGGTCATTTAACGTCCAATGGTGAAGTCTATAACGTATTTGCCATGACAGCAGCGCATAAAACGTTACCGCTGCCATCTTATGTCCGCGTCACCAACCTTGCCAACAACAAAACCGCCATCGTACGTGTGAATGACCGAGGTCCGTTTCATCAAGGTCGGATTATTGATTTGTCTTACTCGGCTGCCTACAAACTCGGTATTTTTCCCGCCGGCACGGGCCGTGTGAAAGTTGAGCTCATTACCTCTCCGGCGATGGATGGCCAAAATAGCTTCGGCATTCCGATGGCCAAGGATGATCGTATTCCGTATCAACCCGTGACACCGGTGGCACGTCCGACAACGCCCGTAGCAGCGCCGCGCCCCGCTACGACGGTGGTTAGAGCACAGCCCAATAGTGCCGTCCATCAGCCGACCTTGGCAGACCCAGCCCATGCCTGTTATATCCAATTAGTGGCCAGCAGTAATTTGCAAAATATTCAACAACTCGGGAACCAATTGCAGCAGCGCTGGTCAATCCCCTCACGTATTGAAAGTGGTGGTGGTTTGCATCGCTTACTGGCAGGCCCTTTCCAAGGGGGCTCCGTTGCCCAACAACAATTGCAGCAATTGAAAGCGGCTGATTTTCCGTCAGCATTTTTTAAAAACAAACAATACTGTGGCTAACTTGGTGTCCTGACCCTTTTTTTGAACCTTGATGCCGTGTGTAGTGTAATCACGGCCTCCTACTTGAAGAATGAAAATTATGTATCAATACCGCCGTTTATTTTTGGCAACGACCTTGAGTTGCCTTAGCTTTTTTGCCAACAGCCAAAGTGTCCAAGTGACACCTACCGCGCCTGAAGTCAATGCAAAAGGCTACATTCTGATTGATTATCACACCGGTAAGGTGTTAGCCGAAGGGAATGCGGATACACCACTCGCGCCGGCAAGTTTAACTAAAATGATGACCAGCTATGTGGTTGGTACCGAAATCAAAAATGGCAATATCAAGCCATCTGATCAGGTTACCATTAGTGAAAATGCCTGGGCGAAGCAATACAGCGATTCGTCCAAAATGTTTATTGAAGTGGGCGCCACTATCTCGGTGGAAGAGTTAAATCGGGGTATTATCATCCAATCCGGCAACGATGCATGTGTGGCTATCGCTGAGCATATTGCCGGAACCGAAGGTGCCTTCGTTGAGCTGATGAATGCCCATGCCAAACGTCTTGGAATGAACAGTACGACCTATATCAACAGTCATGGCTTGCCGGATGAAAAGCAGCGGACCACAGCGCGTGATATGGCAACCTTATCCGTAGCACTTATCCGCGACGTGCCTGAAGAGTATAAAATTTATGCCGAAAAAGAATATGTGTTCAATGGGATAAAACAGTACAACCGCAATGGTCTACTGTGGGACAAAAGCCTGAACGTGGATGGTATTAAAACCGGTCACACCAGCGAGGCAGGTTTTAGCTTAGTCACTTCGGCCACCAAAGATGGTATGCGCTTAATCTCTGTGGTCATGGGCACCGATAGTGCCAAAACGCGTGAAGCAGAAAATAAAAAATTGTTAACCTATGGCTTTCGTTTCTTTGAAACCTTCTCACCCTACAAAGCTGGGGAAGAGTTTGCCAAACAACGCGTTTGGCAAGGTGACCGTGAAGAGTTAAGTCTTGGCGTTTTAACTGAAACCCCCATCACATTACCCCGCGGTCAACGTAAAAACTTAAAAGCTGATTTTAAGTTGAATACGGAATTAGTCGCCCCAATCTCAAAGGGCCAAGTGGTCGGTACTATTTATTTGAAATTGGACAACACTGATCTGGCTGAATACCCCTTGGTTGCATTAGAAGATGTCGCCGAAGGTGGTTTTTTCAGCCGCATGGTCGATTATGTGAAGATGCAGCTACAGTAATTTATCTCTGCCGTCACAACAGTCCCGGCATCGACCGGGACTTTTTGTTAGAATAACTGGTGTTTAAAGAGGAGACCCACGATGGTGACTGAAGTAAAAAACACGCGTTTTGATGAGTTCCTCGAATTCCCTTGCGCTTTTACCTTTAAAGTAGTTGGCGTTGCTCACGACGATTTGGTGGATCATGTGATTGCAACACTGCGGCAACACGCCGATGCGAATGATTATTCACCCAAAGTAAAACCGAGTAGTAAAGGCAACTATCATTCGGTATCTGTGACAGTAACCGTAACCAGCAAATTACATATTGAGCAGCTGTATACGGAGCTTGGTAAGTTAGAACTGGTCCGTTATGTGATGTAATGCCGTATGCTGCGCATCTTTTTGCGCCGAAGCTGGGTATAATGCGCTCCATATTTGTCGTCGAGAATTGGCTGATACACTGATGTTATTGTGTTTAACCTCCATGATGTCTAACTGCGTGTTTTGGCACTATTCGACATCTGTTGCACGATCTGAGTATACCGCGTTGTTTGCGCTACAGATTTCAGGAGCCTGTTGTGTCTGATCCCATCCCACAGCCGCTGCCATTGATGGTGCGCGATCTCGGTTTAATCGATTACCAAATCGCATGGCAGCGGATGCAACAATTTACCGATAACCGAACCGAACACACCCCCGATGAGCTTTGGTTGCTAGAACACCCGCCGGTGTTTACCCAAGGACAAGCAGGCAAAGCCGAGCATTTATTAATGCCAGGCGACATTCCGGTGGTGCAAGTGGACCGTGGCGGGCAAGTCACCTATCACGGCCCTGGCCAATTGGTCATCTATGTCTTACTCGATATCAAACGACGTAATTTAGGTGTTCGTCACCTGGTTAATGTGATTGAAAACAGCATCATAGCCAGCCTTGCCAGTTTTGGAATTGAAGCCGTCGCTCGACCTGACGCGCCTGGCGTCTATGTCGATGGCAAAAAAGTCGCCTCACTGGGTCTGCGGGTACGAAAAGGTTGTACCTTTCACGGTTTGGCTCTGAATGTGGATATGGATCTTTCGCCATTTCAGCGCATCAATCCTTGCGGATATGCCGGCATGCAAATGATCCAAACCAAAGATATTGGTGGACCACCAGATATATCAACTGCGAAAACTGAACTAAGCCGGCAACTGCTCCGTTTACTCGGCAATAGCCAACGGCAGGATAAAACAGGGTTTGAAAATTAAATGAGCAAAACAGCACTTATGGAGCCCGGCGTCAAACTGCGTGATGCTGAGAAAATGGCGTTGATCCCGGTCAAAGTATTACCGACCGAACCGAGTGAAATGCTACGAAAACCTGAATGGCTCAAAATCAAATTGCCACGCAGCACCGATAAAATTGAACAAGTCAAAAGCGCAATGCGTAAACACGGCTTACATTCGGTGTGTGAAGAAGCCGCCTGCCCTAATTTATCTGAATGTTTTACCCATGGTACCGCGACTTTTATGATTCTGGGCGCTATCTGTACCCGTCGCTGCCCATTTTGTGATGTTGCCCATGGTCGCCCACTGCCACCTAGCGCTGAAGAGCCGGAAAAACTGGCCTTGACCATTAAAGATATGGGCCTGAAGTATGTTGTGGTTACGTCAGTCGATCGTGATGATCTTCGTGATGGCGGTGCGCAACATTTTGCCGATTGCATTACGGCCATTCGACGGGAAAGCCCCAACATTAAGGTCGAAGTATTAGTGCCGGATTTTCGTGGCCGTATGGATACCGCCTTATCTATACTGACACAAACCCCACCGGACGTGTTTAACCACAACTTAGAAACTATCCCTCGGCTTTACAAGTTGGCGCGGCCAGGTGCTGATTACAAATGGTCGTTGGAGCTATTACGTCGCTACAAAGCGGCGCACCCTGAGGTATCTACCAAATCAGGTTTGATGGTCGGTTTAGGTGAAACCACCGAAGAGCTGATTGAAGTGTTGAAAGATTTACGTGCACACAATGTAGACATGTTAACAGTTGGTCAATACCTGCAGCCAAGCAAACACCATCTACCTGTGCAACGTTATGTATCACCAGCTGAGTTTGACGAGATTAAACGCGTTGCCTATGAGCTAGGCTTTAAACATGCGGCTTGTGGTCCCTTTGTCCGTTCCTCTTACCACGCCGATCGACAAGCGGCAGGTGAAGATATTAGCTAACGAACATTTCAATAACGAGGGCGGTAACGCCCTCTGTTTTTTTCAGCGATCCACAGCTATGCTGTTGAACGTTGACAAGGAGATTTTATGGAACATCGACGTTTTAGCCGCATTTTATTCAGTAGTAACGCTCAGTTAGAGCTTAACCAGCAGGCGTTTCGTACTAGCGTGTTGGATCTGTCGTTAAAAGGCGCTTTAGTTGCAAAACCAGAGGATGATAACTGGCCGACGTCGATTGCCGACGACACCAGTGTGATTTTACGATTTTTCTTAAATGACAGTGATCTCGAAGTCGTCATGACAGGCACTGTCGCACATAGCCATGAACAAAGCATTGGACTTCGCTGTGAGTTAATTGATATTGATAGCGTGAGCCATTTACGCCGTTTACTTGAGCTCAACATGGGGGATGCAGAATTGCTCGGGCGTGAATTATCAGAGCTAACGGCTCAGCGTTAATGATATCAATGTAAAGGTTACATAGCTCTAGTGACCTGCCGATTGACCTGCCAGCCGTGTAAAGAGCTTTTATGATTCAAATCTGCGAATGTGGCTTAAAAAGGCCTGTATAAAACGCACGAGGGTTACCTAAACCTCGACACATGTAACCAGCACAACGCTACTGAAAAGCAGCTTTAGCCGCAGGCTGTTCCCGCGCAAATTCTTCTAGCGCAGCCTTAGCAGGTGCAAAATGCCAAGCGGCGGCTTTTTGCATATGTTGATGCCAAAGCTGCCAATCATCTTGTTGCCGCGACTTATAAGCAAAATAGTAATGTACCGGCATGATCTGCTCGGCCTGTTGTAGCCGTTGCTGCATCAAGTGCACATAAAGATCAGGTAACGCAAATTCAAATCGCTGCATCATCGTCGGTGCGGCAACCGGCCGATATGCCTGCCGCAAGCTGGGGTCGGGATGTAAGCGACAGGTTTCAACTGGCGTAAGTGAAACTTGCTGGGCGCTCAGCTGCATCTCTTCGCGATATGCAGTTAGATCCCCCTTTGAAAACAACACATTACGAAACCACTGCCCTGGTTTACAAACAGCTTTTGCCACCAAGGGGGCTAATGCGTACTCGTCGATAAAATCTAAACTATGCGCCAACTCATGTCGTAGCAATGCCAGATCGGCATGTTCAGGCAGTTGTAACCACCCATTGTTGTAACTGGCACCGCCATGACCTGCAAGCACCAATAACTGATGAATATGTTGTTGCGCCGCCTGCTTGCGTAACACATCGGTTTGGCATTGAATACGGGAACTGAACGAAGCATTATCACGGGCAGAGCTACGGCGATGGACACTGGCTGCCGACGCGCTAGTCATGCTGCCAACCGATTGACAAGCTAAATCACGGATATCCAACCAGATCGGCGCCTGAAAACAAATAGCAAGCTGACGTAACTGTGGATCTTGCTGCCATCCATCCACTAACCGTTGCCATGCACTGGCACTAACAAAACGGCTTAGCACCGGTAGAAATGGTAACCGACATTGTGATGGTTGTGCGTCAGATACCGATAGCGATTGCCCAATGTCACCAGTAACATAACGTGGAGTGACGTCAGCTAACGAATGACGCCGCCATGCAGCTGGCAAATCTTGCAGCAGTTGCTGCTGTTGCAACAGGGTTAACTCGCGCCACAACCCCGCCGCCGCATACAAACGTGGCCAAACGTTGACGTCTGACTCAGGCCGAAGGTCATGCAACGACCGATACTGCATTAACCACTGCGCGGCTTCTAAACTATCCGGCATTAACGCCAATGCGGCTATCGTGGCTGGATAATGCCCTTGGGCTGCGGCTTGTTGATACAGTTGAAGAGCGCGTTGCCGTAAACCATCTGACAACGCCTGCTGCGCTTGTTGATACGTCAGCTCACCAGGCGCTGAAACTGGTAAATCAGAGCTGGGACCACACCCAACAAGGAGGCCAGAGCACAGCAGCATCCAGCCGACCTGGTGTCGATGACCACGCAGTACAGAAACAATACGGCAAAATAAAAAGTTAGCGGCCAACCGTACCGAACTTAGCACTGGAGTCATAAGCGAGCAATGCGCAATACCGCAGATCATCTGCCGCTATCTGTCTGAATTGGCAGGGACAACTCAGTCATGGCTATGAGAATGCGCAGGATCCGACGCTTGCTCCACAGATTCTGGCGCCTGTTCATCAGTGGATGAGGCGGCTGGCACTGTGTGCCCTTCGACCGCGGCTTGTCGAATACGATCAATCTCGACCCGCGCATAGCGATGCTCGACAAACTCATACACATTGGTCGCCAAGCTTAATTTATAAAAATGCACGGCTTTGGTGTAGTTCTGCTGTAGCTGATACCACTTACCTAAATAAAAATAGACTTCACACAGATTTTCGGCTCGTTGCTTTGGTGTAGTGACATCATCTATCGCCGCTGCAATCAAGGCTGCATCATCTATCTGTCCAAGATAAAAACGCACGATAGCGTTCGCCCAATGTTTCGCATCCAAACCAGCACGTAAGCTCATCAGCTGTTGCTGCGCCTGTTGCAGTGCCGTGCGTTTTGGATCGGTGCTTGGCATGCTGGCATAGGCTTGAAACAACCACAAGACGCGATACGGATCAGTGGGTGATAAACTGGCAAAGGTTTGAAAGTCACGGAGCGACAAGGCGAGTTTGCCATCATATTGCAAAGCAATGGCACGATTAAGGTAGGCGTACTGGTATTGCGGGTCCAATTCTAATGCAGCATCAAAAGCTTCATAAGCTTCGTTAAAATCGCCGCTCAGTGTTTGCTGAATACCTAAGAAATTATAAGCATCGGCCATATCCGGCTTCAGCCGCAAGGCACGCATAAAATCAAAGCGAGCGAGGATGGTTAAACCGACACTGTCATATAAAACACCACGATCATAATGCAACCGTGCGCGTTGCACATCGGTCAAGGTGGCGATAGGTAACATTTCGTTGATTTTGGCAATCGCAATTTCAGTTTGATACGGCACCAGCATAGGCTCTGGTTGACTGAGCGATTCATTTAAAATGCCAAGCTGCTCACGAGGAGCAGTTTGGCAGGCAGATAAACCAACTAGCGCTACCATCAGCGCTAGTATGGTTGAAGTGCGTAGATTACTCCGCAACGGCAGCCTCGGCAGCTGGTTTCTCAGCCGCTTCCTTGATGCTCAAACGAACACGGCCTTGTTTATCAACTTCCAACACCTTAACGGCAACTTTTTGACCAACTTGCAGGTGGTCTGCCACGTTAGCCACTCGCTCATCAGAAATTTGCGAAATGTGCACTAAGCCGTCTTTGCCTGGTAATACATTGACGAAAGCACCGAAATCAACGATACGGACCACTTCGCCTTGGTAGATTTGACCCACTTCGATCTCGGCGGTGATAGCTTCGATCTTAGCGATGGCGATACCTGCCGCTTTTGAATTGGTCGCAGCAATTTTAACGGTACCATCATCTTCGATTTCGATCGTCGTGCCCGATTCTTCCGTAATTTGACGGATCACGGCGCCACCTTTACCGATAACCTCACGGATTTTCTCTGGGTTAATTTTCAGCGTGTAAATCCGTGGTGCGTGCTCAGACAATTCAGAACGATGTGAACTGATCGCAGAATCCATCACGTTCAGGATATGAATACGAGCTGCTTTGGCTTGCTTCAACGCAATCTGCATGATCTCTTTGGTGATACCTTCAATCTTGATATCCATCTGCAGCGCAGTGATACCGGCCGTGGTACCGGCCACTTTAAAGTCCATATCACCTAAGTGATCTTCATCACCTAAAATGTCGGACAATACAACGAAATCATCACCTTCTTTTACTAAGCCCATGGCGATACCCGCCACAGATGCTTTGATGGGTACACCAGCATCCATCAAGGCTAACGAAGAACCACACACGGACGCCATAGAGCTAGAACCGTTCGATTCGGTGATTTCAGATACCATACGTACTGTGTATGGGAAGCTATCGAAATCTGGCATCACTGCCGCAACACCACGTTTTGCTAAACGACCATGACCAATTTCACGACGTTTTGGCGAGCCCACCATACCGGTTTCACCGACCGAGAACGGTGGGAAGTTGTAGTGGAATAAGAAGTGATCGGTTTTATCAGATAATAAATCATCGACCGTTTGTGCATCACGAGCAGTACCTAAGGTACAAGTTACCAGCGCCTGAGTTTCACCGCGGGTGAAGAGTGCTGAACCGTGCGTACGTGGCAGAATCCCCGTCATAACAGATAATGCACGAATCATTTCGTTGTCACGACCATCAATACGTGGTTCACCTTTGATGATACGGCTACGCACAATTTTACTTTCTAAATTGTGGAAAATTTCATTGGCTTCGGTGTCGTTAAATGACTCACCTTCCGCCAAGTTGGCTTTAATTTGGGCGAATACATCATTTTTAATCGCGTTGATACGCTCATAACGCTGAGCTTTCACAGTGATACGATACGCATCACCTAACGCCGCTGTTGATAACGCTTCGATTTTCTCAATTAACGCGGTGTTTTTCGCTGGCGCAACCCAATTCCACGCCGGTTTTGCCGCTTCAGCAGCAAATTCAGCAATGGCGTTGATGGCAATTTGCATTTGGTCATGACCAAAAACCACAGCACCTAACATCACATCTTCTGACAATACTTCAGCTTCAGATTCCACCATCAATACCGCATTGGCAGTACCGGCAACAACCAGATCTAACTTACTGGTTTTTAATTCATCTTCAGATGGGTTTAACACATATTGATTGTTGATATAACCCACGCGCGCTGCACCTAACGGGCCTGAGAATGGGATACCAGAAATAGCTAAGGCTGCAGAAGTACCCAGGATAGAAATGATGTCGGGTTGGATCTCAGGCTGAACCGATACCACAGTTGCAATAACTTGAACTTCGTTGGTAAAACCTTCTGGGAATAGCGGGCGAATTGGACGGTCAATTAAACGAGAAATCAGTGTTTCGCCTTCAGATGGACGACCTTCACGCTTGAAGAAACCGCCAGGAATGCGGCCTGCCGCATACATTTTTTCTTGGTAGTTGACTGTTAATGGGAAGAAATCTTGGCCTGGCTTTGGTTCTTTCTTTCCAACAACAGTAACCAGAACTGAGGTATCGCCCATGCTTGCTAACACAGCGCCGTCGGCTTGACGTGCAATAACGCCGGTTTCCAGAGTAATAGTATGTTGGCCAAACTGGAATGATTTTACGATGGGATTCACGTGCTTATTTTCCTTTGATGGTTCGCGTGGCAACTGAGACTCGATTGACTCACACGCGGGATTTTTTGTCTATTAATTCGCTCGACAGTATAGCCTGAGAACAACCACAAAAGATAGCAGTCGCATGGTCAATCCATAGCGGTTTTAGCGATAAATTATGCAACTCAGAACAGGACAAATTTGAAGAATGCGATGAAATGACTAACCAGACTAGGGCGGTTGGTGCTTCGCCGCATGAAAACAAAAAAGCCAGTCATGCGACTGGCTTTTTGGCAGAACGGTCGAATTAACGACGCAGACCTAAACGCTCGATCAGTGTTGCATAACGCTGAGCGTCTTTGCCTTTTAAGTAGTCTAACAGCTTACGACGCTGAGAAACCATGCGTAACAGACCACGACGAGAGTGGAAGTCATGCTTGTGAGCAGCGAAGTGAGGTTGTAACTTGTTGATAGTTGCAGTTAATAAAGCAACTTGAACTTCTGGTGAGCCAGTGTCGCCTGGTTGTTGTGCGAAGTCAGCCAGAATTTGTGCTTTTTCAGCAGTAGTTAGTGACATAATGTCCTCCAAGGGATGTTAAAACGTTACCGCCGGCCACTAATCCAGCAAGTAACAACGAAAAAAACAGCCGCATTCTAATCGAAGGTATAGCGCTTGTATAGCAAAAACGCTTCTCTTAGGCAAAATAGCAACCATTAATTAAAACGACTGGTATTTAATAGCCGCTTCACCGTGAATTGCCCGCCATCGAAGCTGGCAATACCATAAAATTGTGCCGCCTCATTATATAAGCGTACGATCAGGTCAGGCACTTCAGGCTCAGCCAGCGCTGAAGGCGACGATGACGCGTCCACAGGTAAGCTGGCATCGCTAGCGGCACAGTGACTGGCTGTATAGTTAGCTAAAACTTGCAACTGAAGCTCAGTTGCAGTCGCCGTTTGTCCTTGACTCAGCCGTTGCTGTTGTAGCGCAGTGGTTGTGACTGCAGCGAGGCCTTGTAAAGCAAAATCCATCGGCAGCAATAGCGCATCAAGCTCGTCATAACCGACACTCTCAACCCGGGCATGTAGCGCATCTAATTGTGGTAAGGCAATCATTTGCGAGGCGTGAAATGGGCCCACATGCACACGACGCAGCGCCGAAACAAATGAACCACAGCCTAACCGCTCACCTAAATCATCTATCAAGGTGCGAATATAAGTTCCCTTGCTGCAATGCACAATAAAACGCGCGCTGGTGCCATCAAAATCTAACCGTTCAAACCGAAAAATGTTGATCGGCCTCGCTTCACGCGGCACCGTGATGCCTTGCCGTGCATACTTGTACAGTGGCTGACCTTGATATTTCAAGGCAGAGAACATGGTCGGTATTTGCAATTGCGGGCCCGTCATCGCAGCGACAGCAGCGTCTAACATGGCAAGATCAAAGGTAATAGGCCGCTCGCTAATCAGCTCGCCCGCTGCATCCGATGTATCGGTTCGCTGCCCAAATCGGGCCGTCACTTCATAGGTTTTATCGGTATCGAGCAAAAATTGGCTAAATTTAGTTGCTTCACCAAAACACAATGGCAATAAGCCGCTAGCCAGCGGATCAAGTGCGCCGGTATGACCGGCTTTTTCGGCCTGAAACAACCAGCGCACACGCTGCAAAATACCGTTGCTAGAAATCTCCAGCGGTTTATCTAACAACAAAATACCGTCAACGGCACGTTTTGCCATAGCATTTTTACTCTTTGATTTGTCGCTTATTCTTCTTCGTCACGTTCAATAACGGCATCTTCAACATCGATTTGGCCGGCATCCATACGCTTTTGCGCATCACTGCGACGTACGCTTTCGACCAAATTTGCCATCCGAATACCTTCATCTAGCGACTTATCGAAGTAAAAACGTAAACTCGGCACAATGCGCGCTTGAATACGGCGTCCAATCAAGGAACGCACAAAGCCTGCCGCGTCATTCAGGATCTGCAAATTTTGCGCGACTTTTTCGCTATCTAATCCCAAAAACGTGACATAAATTTTGGCATGTGACAGATCTTTTGATACATCCACATCGGATACTGTAATCATGCTGTGTAAACGTGGATCTTTGATTTCACGTTGTAATATGACCGCGATTTCTTGTTGCATCTGCTGCGACAGTCGGTCAACACGGGTAAATTCTTTACTCATACAAAACTCCGCGCCAAAGGGTTAGCGCTTTTGCTAAACAAACAGGGGCCTTGGCCCCTGCTAGTTAGAACATCTGTGTAAAATTAGTAACTTACAGAGTCCGCTCGATTTGAACCACTTCGAATACTTCGATTTGGTCTCCCTCACGCACATCATTGTAGTTTTTCACACCGATACCACATTCGAAGCCATTACGAACTTCCGATACGTCATCTTTAAAGCGACGCAGTGATTCCAATTCACCTTCGTAGATCACCACGTTATCCCGCAGTACACGAATCGGAGCATTACGCTTCACGATACCTTCGGTGACCATACAACCTGCGATAGCACCAAACTTCGGTGAGCGGAAGACATCACGGACTTGCGCCAAGCCGATGATTTGCTGCTTGAATTCAGGCGCCAACATACCGGTCATTGCCGCTTTCACTTCATCTAACAGCTCATAAATGATGCTGTAGTAACGCAGATCCAAGGATTCATCTTCGATGATCTTACGGGCATTGGCTTCGGCACGTACGTTGAAACCGATAACGATAGCAGATGACGCTGCGGCCAAAGTCGCATCCGTCTCCGTGATACCACCCACACCACTACCGATGATTTTGATTTTCACTTCATCGGTCGACAATTTAGATAAGGATTCGCTGATCGCTTCCACCGAACCTTGTACGTCGGCTTTTAATACAATATTCAGCTCGGCAACATCGCCTTCGGTCATGTTGGCAAACATGTTTTCCAGTTTCGACTTCTGTTGACGCGCCAGCTTAACATCACGGAATTTACCTTGACGATATAAGGCAACTTCACGCGCTTTACGTTCGTCCTTCACAACCGTCACTTCATCACCGGCTGATGGAACCCCAGATAAACCAAGAATTTCAACTGGAATCGATGGACCCGCTTCTTTCACGTCTTGACCATTTTCATCACGCATCGCGCGCACACGGCCATATTCCAAGCCGCAAAGTACGATGTCGCCTTGCTTCAAGGTTCCTTCTTGTACCAAGATGGACGCAACTGGGCCACGACCTTTGTCTAGACGAGATTCAATCACCACACCACGCGCCATACCGACTTTCACGGCTTTGAGTTCCAGCAGTTCCGATTGCACCAGTAAAGACTCTAACAAATCGTCAATACCTAGACCGGTTTTGGCGGATACTTGCACAAACTGAGTATCACCACCCCACTCTTCCGAGATGACGCCATATTGCGATAACTCATTCCGAACGCGATCTGGATCAGCATCAGGTTTATCAATCTTGTTTACCGCGACCACGATCGGAACGCCTGCAGCTTTCGCGTGTTGGATCGCTTCTTTGGTTTGTGGCATCACACCGTCATCGGCCGCAACCACCAGCACCACGATATCCGTCGCTTTTGCACCACGCGCACGCATCGAGGTAAAGGCGGCGTGACCTGGAGTATCTAAGAAGGTAATCATGCCGCGATCGGTATCAACATGATAGGCACCGATATGTTGAGTGATACCACCCGCTTCACCCGCCGCAACTTTTGCTTTACGGATGTAGTCAAGTAATGAGGTTTTACCGTGGTCAACGTGACCCATAACGGTTACCACTGGTGCACGAGACTCCAGCTGGCCTTGACCTTCACGATCCGCCATGACGGTTTCTTCTAACTCGTTTTCACGGGTTAACGTAAACTTATGGCCCATTTCTTCACAAACGATAGCCGCAGTTTCTTGATCGATGACTTGGTTAATGGTCGCCATCGCGCCCATTTTCATCATGACCTTGATAACTTCAGACGCTTTGACCGCCATCTTAGCGGCAAGCTCGGCCACGGTAATGGTTTCACCAATTTTCACTTCACGCTCCACAGGCTGTGCTGGCTTGTTAAAACCATGCTGCATGCTGCTTGGCGTTTTCTTTTTCTTGTGACGATTAGCGCGGTTAAATGCGTCTTTATCATCAATATCGTCTTTCTTCTTCGCTTTGCCTACGGTTGCTTTCTTCGCAGGACGACGACCGCCACGTTCTTCACGGGCATCAACTTCGTCTTCCGCTTGCTTGGCGTAGGCATTGCTCGTTAAGTGATAATCAACGTCTTCGGTGGGTTCATCACTGCGTGACCAACGCTCCGCGTTTTCTTCGGCTAAACGACGCGCTTCTTCGGCTTGGCGCTGAGCTTCTAATTCTAATTTACGCAGACGTTCAGCTTCTTGTTGCGCTTTAATACGCTCAGCTTCACGTTTTGCTTCTTCTTTGGCTGCGCGGCGTGCGGCCTCTTCCGGATCATCTTTCACTGGTGTTTTGTGCTCTTCACGTTTTTTCGCTTCGGCGGCCTTGCGTTCAGCCTCAGCTTTACGCTCCGCGTCTTCTTTTGCACGTTTTTCTGCAGCCAGACGCTCAGCTTCTAAGCGAGCTTCTTCTTTAGCTTTTTCTTCAGCCAAACGGGCTTCTTCCGCCGCGCGAGCGGCTTCTTCGTCAATCAAAGGGCGTTTCACAAAGGTTTTTTGTTTCCGCACTTCAACCTGTATTTCGCGATTACGACCAGCGCCACCGGCAACACTCAGGGTCGTTTTTTCTTTACGCTTTAACGTTAATTTGGCTGGCTCACTACCTTGGCCGCCATGCGCTTTATTTAAATGCTCTAATAAAGTGCGTTTTTCGTCTTCGTTCACCTGTTGACCTGGGCGTTTAGCAATACCAGCATCAGCGAATTGCTGAACCAGTCGCTCCACAGTAGTGCCAATATCAGTGGCTAGTTTTTCAATAGTTACATCTGCCATGTAAGAGCTACCTCCGTGGGGCCTATCAATTTTCTTCGTTGAACCAGACAATGTTACGTGCAGCCATAATCAGTGCTGCCGCCTGTTCTTCGCTCATTTTTTCGATGTCGATTAAATCATCCACACCTAATTCTGCTAAATCATCTAATGTCGATACACCTTTGCTCGCCAACACATAAGCGGTGTGCGTCGCAAGGCCTTCCAGTGCTAACAAAGCATCACTTGGTTTCGCACCTTCCAATGATTCTTCACTGGCCAGCGCTTTGGTGGTTAATACCGCTTTGGCACGTTGACGTAACACATCGACGATGTCTTCATCTAAACCATCGATGGATAACAATTCAGCCACTGGCACATAAGCCACTTCTTCAAGCGAAGAGAAGCCTTCATCGACCAACACAGACGCAAAGTCTTCGTCGATTTCAAGAGCGTCCATGAAAAGTTGTAATACTTTTGACGTTTCTTCTTGGTGCTTTTTCTTCATATCCGACAAGGACATAACGTTAAGCTCCCACGCCGTTAATTGGCTAGCTAAACGCACGTTTTGTCCGGCACGACCGATAGCAATCGCGAGATTGGCATCTTCAACGGCGATGTCCATCGAATGCGCATCTTCATCAACGATGATAGAGGCCACTTCAGCTGGCGCCATAGCGTTAATCACGTATTGAGCTGGATTGTCATCAAACAGCACAATATCAACCCGCTCGCCGCCTAACTCACCTGATACCGCTTGGACGCGTGAACCACGCATACCCACGCAGGCACCCACCGGATCGATACGACGATCGTTACTCTTCACCGCAATTTTTGCACGTGAGCCAGGATCGCGAGCAGCGCCACGAATCTCGATCATTTCTTCACCGATTTCAGGCACTTCGATGCGGAATAATTCAATCAGCATTTCAGGGCGAGTACGGCTTAAGAATAATTGCGCACCGCGAGCTTCTGGTTTGACGGCAAACAATAAGGCACGAATACGGTCACCTGGCCGGAAGGTTTCGCGTGGGATCATCTCATCGCGCGCTAACATGGCTTCGGCATTGTTGCCTAAATCCACAATCACGCTGTCGCGATTTACTTTCTTCACCACACCCGTGACTAACTCGCCAACTTGGTCAACGTAGGCTTCGACCACTTGTGAACGTTCAGCTTCACGTACCTTTTGTACGATAACTTGCTTCGCCATTTGGGTAGTAATGCGGTCAAACACCACTGATTCGATCTGTTCTTCAACATAATCACCCACTTTCAAGCTTGGATCATCATATTGAGCTGCAGAGACCGTCATTTCACGGTATGGGTTTTCTTGTGGTTGATCATCAGGGATCACTAACCAGCGACGGAAGGTATCATAAGCACCGGTTTTGCGGTCAATGCTGACACGAACTTCAATATCGCCTTCATTTTTTTTCTTGGTTGCGGCGGCTAGCGCATGCTCCAGCGCTTGGAAAATTTTTTCACGCGGGACAGATTTCTCATTCGATACCGCATCAACCACTAATAAGACTTCTTTTGCCATTTTTTTTGCCTCACTTAGAGCCGACTACATTATGAAAAGGTCGGAACTACGTTTGCTTTGTCAACGTTATCCATAAGCAAACGATAGAGTTTGCCATCCACTTCAATCACCAGCATGTCATCTTCAATTGCAGTTAACACGCCTTTAAATTTGCGCCGACCGTCTTGTGGGATGGCCAACTTCACCTCGATTTTTTGCGAAACCACCTTGGCAAAATGCTCAGGTGTAAATAAAGGTCGATCCAGACCTGGCGAGGATACTTCTAAAAAATATTCATTTGGAATTGGGTCTTCGACATCAAGGATAGCGCCCACTTCTCGGCTAACTTCCGCACAATGATCAACATTCACACCTTCGGGATGATCAATATAGATGCGCAATGTCGAGTGCCGACCGGCACGGACAAATTCAATACCAAGCAGTTCAAAGCCAGCCGCTTCCACGGTTGGGCGCAACAGCGTCGTTAATTGCTGTTCTTGTTTAGTCAAAGAGACCTCCAGAAATAAAAAAAGGGCCTAAAGCCCAGAATATCTATACAACGATACATCGCATAGAAAAACGCCCCGAAATTCGGGGCGATTCTCAATACTGTGCAACACCTGAGTTGTTGCTGAATCTGGTCTACGGAAACCATACCTTTTCAGGTATCCCCTCGATTTGACAATCGAATTGGTTGCGGGAGCCGGATTTGAACCGACGACCTTCGGGTTATGAGCCCGACGAGCTACCAGGCTGCTCCATCCCGCGTCCGTAAGTGACCTGCATTATAAGGGCTTGCACCCTTTATCGCAAGAAATGTTTGCTAGCATGTTTGAGTTTGCTGAGCAGTTGCGAACTCACTAGCTTTGGATACTTCATCTTAGTTAGGACTCTTAAAAAAGATTGTTATCCAATTAGATATGGTGCCGAGAGCGGGACTCGAACCCGCATGCCTAGGGCACTACCACCTCAAGGTAGCGTGTATACCAATTTCACCATCTCGGCATTTCCGTTGTTAGCATGCGCTAGCAAAGAAATAAACTTGTATTAAAACTAACTAACTCAACGATGCTTAGTTACCAACAGGTACGTTCGCTGCAGGGTCATTCGACTTAGCTTCTTCGGCTTTTGTCGCTGTGGCTTCAGTCGACTTTGTATCTGAAGCAGCAGGCACTTGCGCTGCTGGTGAATCAGTTGTTTTTACTGCTTCGGCAACAGGCGCTAAATTTTCGAATTCTGATTTTTTCTCAATATGAGAGGTGTTGTAGTTACCCAAAATCAAACTGAGAATAAAAAACAATATTGCTAAAATCGTTGTACTGCGTGTTAAAAAATTACCAGTTCCTGAAGAACCGAAAATCGTTGCAGATGCGCCAGCACCAAATGATGCTCCCATGTCAGCGCCTTTGCCATGCTGGATCAATACCAGAAAAATCAACGCTGCTGCAATTATCAGATAAAGTACTAAAAACAACTCGTACATGGCTAATCCCGTACACTTAGACAGATCTTAATAAATTCATCTGCCTTTAAACTTGCTCCCCCAACCAAACCACCATCGATATCTGGTTGAGAAAATAATTCGGCACTGTTACTTGCGTTGACACTACCGCCATAAATAATTCGAATCTGTTTCGCTACATCCGCATTTAAATTCGCTATATGCTGACGAATAAATGCATGGACGGCTTGCGCTTGTGCTGGTGTGGCTGTTTCGCCAGTACCAATTGCCCAAATAGGTTCATACGCTATAACGCTATTGAGCAACAATTCAGGCTGCGCAGCATACACTGCGTCTAACTGATTGGCAATAACTTCAAACGTTTTTTCTTGTTTTTTCTCAGCTAAAGTCTCGCCAAAACAAATAATTGGCGTAATTTTCGCCAAATTTGCTTGGGTTGCTTTTTTTATAATCAAGCTGGCGTCTTCGTGATAAAGCGCACGACGTTCGCTATGACCAATAATAACGTATGTGACGCCTGCATCAGCTAACATGCTGGCACTAATCTCACCGGTAAAAGCACCTTGAGGCTGATCACTGACGGTTTGCGCACCTAACTGATAATTGCGCTGATGTGGAAAGTGATGAAGAAATAGTACAGGAGGACAGATCAAAACTTCGGCAGAAAAATCATCAACCGCAGCTAATGCTTGATGCATGGAATGCGCTAATTCTGATGAGCCATTGAGCTTCCAGTTAGCTGCAATAAGGTATGGACGTGATTTCATCGCAAGTTCCCCTGTTTAAGCGGGCGAGATATTAACGAACCTCACCCGCCTTCACAAGTAAAACCTGTGTTACTGCCTAAGAAAGCTTAGCTAGCGAGTTTCACCGCTGTCGCGATTCGCTCAGCATACGCCTGGACTTGTGGTGCATCTTTACCTTCAACCATGACCCGAATTAATGGCTCAGTGCCTGATTTACGGATGAGCACACGACCTTGATTGCCCAGTTCCGCTTCAACTGCCGCAATTTCATCTTTGACATGTTGATTTTCAAGCGGGGCAGAGCCTTTAGCAAATTTCACATTAACCAAAACCTGTGGCAACTTCTGCATGCCTTGACTTAATTCAGCCAAGGTCAATTTGCTCTCTAACATAGCCGCTAACACTTGTAGCGATGCAATGATGCCATCACCCGTCCCAGCATGCGCCAGATTCAGCACATGGCCTGAATTCTCACCACCAATCAACCAGCCTTTTTCGTTGAGCAGCTCCATGACATAACGATCCCCCACTTTGCTACGTGCAAATGGGATCTCCAATTCTGCCAAGGCCAGTTCAAGTCCCATGTTGCTCATGAGTGTGCCAACCACACCGCCTTGCAAGCTGCCATTTTGTTTGGCGGCTCTGGCAATCATGTAAACAATTTCGTCACCATCAATCACACGGCCAGTATGATCCACCATCATTACACGGTCACCATCACCATCATAGGCGATACCTAAATCGGCGTTGGCGTCAATCACGGCTTGTTGTAATGCATCGGTATGAGTTGCACCACATTGTTCATTGATATTTAAGCCATTGGGTTGGCATGCGATCAGTTCTACGTCGGCACCTAACTCACGAAATACACTGGGTGCAATGTGATAGGTTGCGCCATTGGCACAATCAAGTACGATCTTTAATCCATTTAGCGACAAATGCTTTGGTAAGTGGCTCTTACAAAACTCGATATAACGGCCCGCGGCATCTTCAATCCGCATCGCTTTACCTAATTTTTCTGAGCTTTCACACAGCATAGGTTTTTCCAGCTCAGCTTCAATCGCAAGCTCAATTTCATCGTCTAATTTAGTGCCGTTAGCAGAGAAAAACTTAATCCCATTATCGTAGTAAGGATTATGAGAAGCACTGATCACTATGCCTGCTTCGGCACGGAACGTATGTGTTAAATACGACACAGCAGGTGTAGGCATTGGGCCGAGTAAGCGGACATCAATGCCCGCCGCAATCAAACCCGCTTCCAACGCGGTTTCTAATAGATAACCAGAGATCCGCGTATCTTTGCCGATCAACACTTTGCGTGTACCCCGTTCAATTAAAACGCGGCCTGCAGCCCAGCCCAACTTCATCGCAAATTCAGGGGTAATCGGAAATTCGCCGACTCGTCCACGTACACCATCCGTACCAAAATACTTCCTAGTCATCTCACACTCCACTTAATGTTGCTTCCGCGATCCGGATCGCATCAGCCGTTTCTGCAACGTCATGGGCACGAATTATTTTCGCACCTGCTAATACGGCTATTGTTGCACACGCAATACTACCAGCCAAACGTTCTGTTACGGGACGATTTAACAAGTTCCCGATCATCGATTTACGTGACAAACCCGCTAACAGCGGCAAACCTAAGTTGGAAAAATCAGAAAATCGACGTAGTAATTCATAATTTTGCGCTAGGGTTTTACCAAAACCAAAGCCAGGATCAAGAATGATTTGGGAGGGTGAAATACCAGCCTCAGCACAGGCGGCCACACGCGCAGTAAAAAAACTTTGCACATCCGCCACTACATCTTTATAGCTCGGTGCATCTTGCATTGTGGTGGGTTGACCTTGCATATGCATTAAACAAACAGGAACCTTGGCGTTCGCCACCACAGCCAATGCACCTTCACTTTGCAACGCATTCACATCGTTGATAAGGTCTGCCCCGGTTGCAATCGCGGCCGACATAACATCCGTTTTGTAGGTATCCACCGAAATAACGATATCAAAACGCTGACGAATGGCAGCGATGATTGGAATAACACGGTCTAGTTCTTCAGCTAAGGTCACCGCAGCAGCGCCTGGCCGTGTAGATTCTCCACCAATATCAATGATATTGGCACCTGAGCTGATCATGTGCTCAACTTGATAAAGCGCGGCATCGATACCAATAAATTGTCCACCATCAGAAAACGAGTCTGGGGTGACATTTAAGATACCCATTAGTTGACAGCGTTCTAACGATAACGTGCGCTGTCTTGGTAAAACTAAATGCATATAAAACCTAACACAAGCAAAACTGGCAATCTAATAGAGCCACACGTTAAAGTCAAAACGCATCTGTGTGACTACGTCAAAAAGCCCTGCGATTAGTGGTGATGTATAGTGATGATGATCACAACCTGTTTTGGAAAAAAATAAACCCCGGAACCGGGGTTTATTTCAACATGCTAAGTATCAAAGCCCTGAAGGACCTTTAACCGGCGCTGAGCCATCATTATTTAGATTGTCAAACAGTGAGCTACCACTGACATTGTCACCAGAGCTACCGTTGGATTTATCTTTCGGTTCCCAATGCTCAGGTTGACGTACCTCACGGCGCGCCATCAAATCATCAATTTGCTTGGCATCAATGGTTTCATAGGTCATTAACGCGTCTTTCATGGCATGTAAAATATCCATGTTGTCCGCAATCAATTGACGCGCACGTTCATAGTTACGGTCAATAAACTCACGAATTTCTTGGTCAATCAACTTCACCGTGTCTTCCGACATATGTTTGTTCTTGCTCACAGAGCGACCAAGGAACACTTCGCCTTCTTCCTCAGCATATAATAACGGACCCAGTTTGTCTGAGAAGCCCCATTGCGTTACCATTTTACGCGCCAAGTCGGTGGCACGCTCGATATCGTTAGAAGCGCCTGTACTGACCGCATCTTTGCCATAAATCAGCTCTTCGGCAATACGACCACCAAACAAAGAACTGATCATACTTTCTAAGAAACGCTTGGAATGACTGACGCGATCTTGCTCCGGTAAGTACATGGTAACCCCCAAGGCGCGGCCGCGTGGGATAATCGATACCTTGTACACTGGGTCGTGTTCTGGCACCAAACGACCTACGATGGCATGACCTGCTTCGTGATAGGCCGTCATTTCTTTTTCTTTTTCCGTCATCACCATTGAACGACGTTCTGTCCCCATCAAGATCTTGTCTTTGGCTTTTTCAAACTCGTCCATGGAGACCAGCTTGCGGTTATTGCGCGCCGCAAAAAGAGCTGCTTCATTGACCAAGTTGGCCAAATCGGCACCAGAAAAACCTGGTGTTCCACGCGCAATGACGGAGGCTTCAACGTTATCCGCCAAAGGCACTTTCCGCATATGGACCTTCAGGATCTGTTCACGACCACGCACATCAGGTAAACCAACAACAACTTGACGATCAAACCGGCCAGGACGTAACAGCGCTGGGTCCAACACATCTGGACGGTTGGTCGCGGCGATCACAATAATACCTTCGTTACCGTCAAAACCATCCATCTCAACTAACATCTGGTTCAGTGTTTGCTCACGTTCGTCGTGACCACCGCCTAAACCTGCGCCCCGTTGCCGACCCACCGCATCAATTTCATCGATAAAAATAATGCAAGGCGCAGCTTTTTTTGCTTGCTCGAACATGTCACGCACACGGCTTGCACCAACACCGACGAACATCTCGACAAAGTCAGAACCTGAGATAGTGAAAAATGGTACCTTGGCTTCACCGGCAATGGCTTTCGCCAGTAAGGTTTTACCGGTGCCTGGGGGACCGACCATCAACACGCCTTTTGGAATTTTGCCGCCTAGTTTTTGGAAACGCGACGGGTCTTTTAAATAATCGACGAGCTCTGACACTTCTTCTTTGGCTTCATCACAGCCTGCCACATCGGCAAAAGTGGTTTTAATTTGGTCTTCGCCCATTAAACGGGCACGGCTTTTACCAAAGGACATGGCGCCTTTACCACCACCACCTTGCATTTGGCGCATGAAGAAAATCCACACACCAATAAGCAGAAGCATCGGCCCCCACGAGAAGAAAAATTGGGCTAAAAGCCCCGATTCTTCAGGCTTGACACCAATCGCTGGTACATTGTATTTGATGAGATCATCGTTTAATTTCAGGTCGATGCCACCAGGCGGCATGGTTTCAATCCGCTGCCCATCGGTCATCATGGCGGTAATAACACCTGATGTATCCTGCTTCACATCACGGATCTTGCCCTGTTGCAAATCATTCATAAACTGGGTGTAGCTTACGGTACGCTCACCACGGTCACCGGGACTGAAGCTACTGAAGGTCATCATCAGCACAACGGCGATGACCAGCCAAACCATCAGATTTTTAGCCATATCATTCAAGGGAATAACCTCTTGTTACTGTAAAACGAAACTTGGTTTACTTTACTAGACTTTAAAGCCTGTCGCTACGATATATGTCTCACTCGAGCGGGCACGCGACGAATCTGGCTTGCGGATCCGCACATTTTGAAATACAGCCCGCACCGCTTGCACGTAGCCTTCAAAACCCTCACCGTGAAACACCTTCACCACAAAACTACCATCTTTTTTTAATACGTTATGGCACATATCAAGCGCCAGTTCGACCAAATACATGCTTCGTGCTTGATCAACCGTGCTATTGCCACTCATATTAGGCGCCATATCCGATAGCACCACATCCACATTTCGGCCGCCGATACGCTCGAGTAAGGCGTTTAGCACGGCTTCTTCACGAAAATCACCCTGTAAAAAAGCCACGCCCGCTAACGGATCCATCGGTAGAATATCGCACGCGATCACCATGCCGGAAGGACCAACCAACTCGGCCGCCAGCTGCGACCAACTGCCTGGTGCTGAACCTAAGTCAACCACTGTATTGCCTGGACGAATTAACTTATCTTTTTGCTGTATTTCATCCAGCTTAAAGGATGCGCGTGAACGCAGCCCTAATTTTTGCGCTTTATGCACAAAAGGGTCTGTCACATGTTCCTGCAGCCACCGAGCGGAACTGGCAGATCGCTTTTTCTTTGTCATGGAACTACTCTTCATTGGTCTTCCCTGCAAGATGGCGGTACAATAGACCAATTTCAAGCTTTCTACGGAAAAAATACCTTATGAGTTTATCAAATAAACAAAAACAATTTTTAAAAGCCCAAGCCCATCCCTTGAAGCCGATCATTTTACTCGGTGGAAATGGTTTGACGGAAGGTGTGATGGCAGAAATCGATTTGGCACTAGAACATCATGAACTGATCAAAGTTAAAGTGCCAAGTATTGACCGCGAAGAAAAACAAGCCATCATGGATGCCATTGTACGCGAATCAAAAGCTGAAAAAGTACAAGTGATTGGTCATATCCTAGTGCTTTATCGTAAAGCAAAAGAACCAAAATTAGTCATACCACGCGGCTAATCGCCACGTCACTCAGCCCAGCATGGTTCGCCCTATGATGGGCTTTGGTCCCTCTGCGGGTAATTCAGCATCGCCCCCACCCATTACTTATCTTTTAACCGTTCACCCCAGCGTTTTTAATATCCAAGGTTAATAGTGCACAAGTTTTTGTTTTACTTGGCAATGATCATGACCGTGCTTTTTTGTTTTGATCGTTAACTTTGTCTCATAAGTTAACCACCTGGCGGCATGCTGCCCCCTTTATTTCAGGCATAAAAAAAGCGGCCATCGCCGCTTTTTTAACAATACTCGAACAGAATTACAGGTATTCAACTGCGGTGATTTCAAATTCAACCACACCACTTGGCGTGGTGATATTGACAACGTCATCTAACTCTTTGCCAATTAAACCACGCGCAATTGGTGAATTCACCGAAATCAGGTTCTTTTTGATATCGGCTTCATCGTCACCCACGATGGTGTAGGTCACTTCTTCGTCGGTATCTAAGTTTAAAATGGTCACGGTGGCGCCAAAGATCACCTTACCATTATTAACCATTTTCGAGATATCAATAATTTGCGCATTGGCAAGCTTACCTTCGATATCCTGAATGCGGCCTTCGCAGAAACCTTGTTGCTCACGAGCTGCATGGTACTCGGCGTTTTCTTTTAAATCGCCATGCTCACGAGCTTCGGCAATGGCCTGAATAATTGCCGGCCGTTTTACCGATTTTAGTTCATGCAATTCATCCCGCAGCGCTTGCGCGCCGCGGACTGTCATTGGGATTTGATTCATCCATTTACTCTCTTATGCAACTCTTGGACAGATACGACCCGAGCAAATGCATTGGCATCATTGGCTTTACAGGTCGCAAATGCCGCGTTGAGAGTGGTCGTGTAGTTGGCTTTATGCTGTAAAGCCCCACGACGCAATACCTTCGAATCTTCAATCGCTTGACGACCTTCGGTGGTATTCACAACATAGCTGTATTCACCGTTTTTGATACGGTCAAGAATATGCGGACGACCTTCGAACACTTTATTCACTACTCGGCATGGGATCCCCGCCGCTTGCAACGCTTTGGCGGTGCCACCGGTAGCATCAAGTTCAAAGCCAAGACTGACCATAATGTTTGCCAGCTCAACGACGCGCACTTTATCGCTATCTCGTACTGAAAGTAAAGCCCGACCGCCGGTTGGAATTAAAGTTCCTGCGCCCAGCTCACCTTTGGCGAAGGCTTCGGCGAAGGTTTCACCCACCCCCATTACTTCCCCGGTCGAACGCATTTCAGGGCCTAACAATGGGTCCACGCCTGGGAATTTGTTAAATGGGATCACCACTTCTTTCACAGAGAAATACGGTGGAATAATCTCATGTGTAATGCCTTGCTGTTTCAGTGACGTGCCTGCCATGCATCGCGCGCCCACTTTAGCAACCGCCATCCCGGTAGCTTTGGATACAAACGGCACCGTCCGCGCTGCGCGTGGGTTTACTTCAATCAGATACACTTCGCCATCTTTTACGGCAAATTGGGTATTCATCAAGCCCACCACGCCCAGCTCTAACGCTAGTTTTTTCACCTGATCGCGCATTACATTTTGAATATCTTGACTCAAGCTGTGCGGCGGTAATGAACAGGCGGAGTCGCCCGAGTGCACGCCAGCTTGCTCGATGTGCTCCATGATGCCACCGATGATGACATCGGTGCCGTCACAAATGGCATCGATATCCACTTCAATCGCATCATCCAAGAAGCGATCCAGCAGCACCGGCGAGTCATTTGACACACTCACAGCTTCGGTCATATAGCGGCGTAAATCATTGTCATCATAGACAATTTCCATGGCTCGACCGCCCAATACATAGGATGGACGAACCACCATCGGGTAACCGATTTCAGGCGCCTTGTTAATGGCTTCTTCTAAACTGGTGACAGTGGCATTTTTCGGTTGTTTTAACCCTAAACGCTCTACGGCTTGTTGGAAACGTTCGCGATCTTCGGCTCGGTCAATCGCATCTGGTGAGGTTCCAATGATTGGAACGCCATTAGCCTCTAAAGCTCGGGCCAACTTTAACGGTGTTTGCCCACCGTATTGCACGATGACGCCTTTCGGCTGTTCTTTTTTGACAATCTCAAGCACATCTTCCAACGTGATGGGTTCGAAGTATAAACGATCCGAAGTATCATAATCGGTAGATACGGTTTCCGGGTTACAGTTCACCATAATGGTTTCGTAACCGTCTTCCCGCAGCGCTAACGCGGCATGCACACAGCAGTAATCGAACTCAATGCCTTGACCGATACGGTTTGGACCACCACCGATAATCATGATTTTGTCACGATTTGACGGTGCTGCTTCACACTCTTCATCATAAGTGCTGTACATATAGGCGGTATCCGAGGCGAATTCGGCGGCACAGGTATCTACGCGCTTGTACACTGGGTGTAAACCAAAACCGTGACGTTTTTTCCGCACCTCGGCTTCCGCTACGCCTAAAATATCGGCAATACGTTTATCGGCAAAACCTTTGCGTTTTAAGATGGACAACCGCGGCTGGTCTAAGCCAGCAAAACCAGCAGCTTTAATCGCAGTTTCTTCGTTGATCAGATCTTCGATTTGCACCAAAAACCATGGATCAATATTGGTCAGTTTGAAGATCTCATCCATGCTAAAGCCAAACCGGAATGCATCGGCAATGTACCAAATCCGGTGCGCACCGGGTTCACGCAGCTCACGGGTGATCTTTTCTTTGGCTTCTGGCGCGTGAATATCGATGATGGGATCAAGCCCACACACACCAATTTCTAACCCGCGCAACGCCTTTTGCAGGGATTCTTGCTGATTACGACCAATGGCCATCACCTCACCGACCGACTTCATTTGGGTGGTTAAGCGATCATTGGCGCCGACAAATTTCTCAAAGTTAAAGCGTGGCACTTTGGTCACGACATAGTCGATGCTTGGTTCGAAAGATGCCGGGGTGCGGCCGCCGGTAATATCATTGGCCAATTCATCCAAGGTGTATCCAACGGCTAATTTAGCCGCCACTTTGGCTATAGGGAAACCGGTTGCTTTTGAGGCTAACGCTGAGGAGCGAGACACGCGCGGGTTCATTTCAATGATGACCATACGGCCATCGACAGGGTTAATACCGAACTGCACGTTAGAACCACCGGTTTCAACGCCAATTTCGCGCAGAACCGCCAGCGATGCATTTCGCATCAGTTGATATTCTTTATCGGTCAGCGTTTGCGCTGGCGCAACTGTAATAGAGTCGCCAGTGTGAACGCCCATAGGGTCAAAGTTTTCAATGGAGCAAACAATAATGCAGTTGTCGTTTTTATCCCGCACCACTTCCATTTCATACTCTTTCCAACCAATCAAAGATTCGTCGATCAGCAGTTCTTTGGTCGGTGACAGATCTAAACCGCGGGTACAGATTTCTTCAAACTCTTCCCGGTTGTAAGCGATACCGCCACCGGAGCCACCCATGGTGAACGATGGGCGGATAATACATGGGAAACCGATGGTTTCCAGCACTTGGTAGGCTTCGTCCATTGAATGCGCTAAACCGGCGCGTGGGCACGCCAAGCCAATAGATCGCATGGCTTTGTCAAAGCGGCTGCGGTCTTCGGCTTTATCAATGGCATCGGCGGTAGCGCCAATCATTTCGACATTGTATTTAGCCAGCACACCGTGACGTTCTAAATCTAACGCACAGTTCAACGCGGTTTGTCCGCCCATGGTCGGCAACACTGCACATGGCCGTTCTTTTTCAATAATTTTTTCAACAACTTGCCAATGGATAGGCTCGATATAGGTGGCATCGGCCATCTCAGGGTCAGTCATGATGGTCGCTGGGTTTGAGTTCACCAAAATGACGCGATAACCCTCTTCGCGCAATGCTTTACACGCCTGAGCGCCAGAGTAGTCAAATTCACACGCTTGGCCGATCACGATAGGGCCAGCGCCTAGGATTAATATACTTTTAAGGTCGGTACGTTTTGGCATGGTAATTCTCTTATCCGGGCTTAGTTGGCGTTACGCTGTTGCATCAAGGCGATAAAATGGTCAAACAACTCAGATGCCTCATGTGGGCCTGGGCTAGCTTCAGGATGACCTTGGAAACTAAACGCTGGTTTATCGGTACGATGAATGCCTTGTAATGAACCATCAAACAGCGACTTATGGGTCGCGACTAGATTGGCTGGCAAGGTCGCTTCATCCACCGCAAAACCGTGGTTTTGTGCCGTGATTAACACCCGTTTGCTCGCGATATGTTGCACTGGGTGATTGCCACCATGGTGACCAAATTTCATTTTGAGCGTCTGAGCACCACTGGCTAACGCCAACAGTTGATGACCTAAACAAATGCCAAAGATAGGAATATCAGTGGTTAAAAAGGTTTCAATTGCCGAAATGGCGTAGGTGCAAGGCGCTGGATCGCCTGGGCCGTTAGAGAGGAAAATCCCATCCGGATTCATGGCTAACACCTCAGAAGCGGGGGTTTGCGCCGGAACCACGGTTAAACGGCAGCCACGATCAACAAGCATACGCAAAATATTGCGTTTTACCCCGAAATCATAGGCCACCACATGATAAGGTCTATCCGGTGCCGAGCGATGCCCTTGCCCTAATTCCCACGAGCCTTCTTGCCATTCATACGCTGTTTTTACCGTGACTTCTTTGGCGAGATCCATCCCTTTTAAACCAGGGAAGGCGCGGGCTAATTCGAGGGCTTTTTGTTCATCAAGGTCACCGGCCATTATACAGCCATTTTGGGCGCCTTTTTCACGGAGGATGCGGGTTAACTTGCGGGTATCGATGTCGGCGATGCCGAGAATATTGTGGTCTTGCAGATATTGACTAAGAGAGCGTTGATTGCGGAAATTACTGGCGAGGAGAGGAAGATCACGAATTATTAGGCCTTTGGCCCAAATCCTACCGGATTCTTCGTCCTCATCATTGGTTCCGGTATTGCCAATGTGAGGGTAGGTCAAGGTGACCATCTGTTCTGCATACGAGGGATCAGTTAATATTTCCTGATACCCGGTCATGGATGTATTAAACACCACTTCCCCAACAGAAACACCTTCAGCGCCAATGGCTGTACCGCGAAATACGGTGCCGTCTTCCAGTACGAGCAGGGCGGACTTAGTCAAGATAACCTCCAAACAGCAAAAAACGGGCGTTAACTACAAGTGGTTAAACTCCCGTTTTGACCCAAAATTTGTGTACTCAGTTCTGCCTAGGCAAACCTGCTTATTCTAGGGCAAGTGCGGCTTTTGGTCTAATCTTTTTTTGAAATTTTATAAAAATAACGCTTTAGCAGCATTTTTGCTGCTAATCCGTCAAAAACCTAAACTAACTCGGGCAAACCAAGCACTTGTTGCATGGTATAAAGTCCTGGCTGTTTATTTTGCAACCATAAGGCAGCACGAATAGCGCCTTGGGCGAAGGTATCGCGGCTGGATGCTTTGTGGCTAATTTCTAGGCGTTCACCAATGTCGGCAAAGAGCGCGGTATGATCGCCAATAATGTCGCCGCCACGCACAGTGGCAAAACCTATGGTTTGTGGCGCTCGCTCACCGATCATGCCTTCTCGGCCATAAACGGCACAGCTGGCTAAATCGCGATCCAATACTTTGGCAATACTGGCACCGATCGCCATGGCGGTGCCTGAGGGAGAGTCTTTTTTGAAGCGATGATGCGCCTCAATAATTTCGATATCCGCACTCTGCCCCATGACCTTGGCGGCCGTTTGCACCAGATGCAACAACAGATTCACGCCAACACTCATATTCGGCGCCCACACAATCGGGATCTCACGGCTGGCCGCTACGATATGCGCATATTGTGCATCACTTAAGCCAGTGACGCCGATCACCATGGCTTTGCCGGCTGTACGCGCCAATTGTAGATGCGCTAACATAGGTTCCGGCATGGTGAAGTCTATCCACACCGCCGCATCTTGTATGGCGGCGGCTGCGGTTTCACGCAGTGGCAACGATAGTGGGGCTATGCCGGCCAACTGTCCCGCATCCACGCCCGCTAAGTCTGATCCTGTTCGCACCAGTGCAGCCGCCAAACATTGTTGTTCAGCTCCAACCCGCACCAATGCTCGCCCCATCCGCCCGTTGGCACCAAAAATTCCCACTACACTCATTGCAAACAACCTATTCTATGTTTATGTCAACACCTAACCGCCACTCCCACAAGATAACAATCTCATGTGGCCAGTTGCCAAGCGCCGTGTTTTATCATCGGCCAAACCACCGGATGGTGCTTGAACATTTATAAAACTTACTCGACAAAAAATCGACGTAACTGTGCTTCACGTTGCTGTAAATCGGCATATAACGCCAATTGATTGCGCGCCCGATCTAAATTGTGGTGCAGCCGCTTAATCTGGAAGTAGTTATCACCTTGCAAATGATCGGTTAAGAACCGCACTCCGATCATCAAACACATCACTTTAGCGCCTAAATAGAAACTGTCTTGCTCGGCCTGCGTTAACTGCGATCCCAATCCTTGCTGATACCCTTGCACCAAAGCTTGAAAAATCTCGGTCCGAATATGCACCTGATCATGCTGCTGGCTATCCTCCGCCACGGGCGAGCAACAGGTCCGCACCATATCGCCAAAATCAAACATCCAATAGCCGGGCATGCAAGTATCTAAATCGATCACCGCCAGTCCAACACCCTCAGCGTCGCTGTATAGCATGTTATTGATTTTGGTATCGTTATGGCAGACGCGAAGCGGCAATTGCTGACAAGTTTGCGCCAAAGTTTCGAGCAAAGGTTGCTGTACCAAACAAAAGTCCACTAGATCTTTGCACTGTGCCAAACGGCCGTGACTATCTGCCGCTACCGCCGCTTTTAGCTGCGACATTCGGCGCGCTAAATCATGAAATCCAGGCAATACCGTATGTAATTGCTGTGCAGGGAAATCCGCTAAGGCTGCGGCGAACTGACCAAAACTTTTCGCCGCCGCAAACGCTTGCTGGCGAGAATTGACGACCTCAAGACTACGACCACCCGCAATAAACGTGAGCGCTCGTACATCTTGCGCCGGTCCAACTAACCAGACGCCATCACTCGTCGCTTGATGACGAAGCACATGCATCGAATATTGCCCCATAGCCTGTTTGGCAAGTAAATGCGCCTCAATGTGTCGAGCATTTTCAACCACGGCGGCCGCCGAAGGAAACACCTGCGTATTGATTTGCTGCAAGATAAGCCGCGCATCCCCTTGTTTGACTAAATAGGTACGATTGATATGGCCATTGCCAAAAGGGGTGACCTGACATTCACCGACAAAGCCAAATCGAGCCAACATTGCTGCATCCAACCAAGGCTCCAGCGACGCGGCGTCAAGACTTACATATTCTTCAGGCTGTGCTGACTTATTCTCTGCCGTAACAGGCGACGCACAGTTTAATTCTGTTTGACTCATGGTGATTATGTTACTCGTTATTATGTTCTATCCATTTGCTAAGTGAAGGCGATAACGTCGATGCGACAAAAAAGTCTGCATTTCGAACCATTTGGCCCAAACCTGCGTTTTTATCAGCTTCGCCAACGCCAGTTCGCACACCTTAAAGCGTTTTCAATCTTAAAGACCTTGACCATGAAAATACGCGTCTACTTGCGCCACATCAGCTGGATAGGTGACACCGAACCATACTGATGAACTGTGATAAACCCGAATCGATATGGATGCTTGCCGCGCGTGCTCAACCACCGTTGGTAAATAACATTCCTGGTGTAACGCCGGGTCCGTTTTGGCAAATTCAATCAATGCTTGCGCCAATATCGGCCACAAGGTGGGCGTAAATAACCAGATATTCATCGACACCGGCTGCTGCGCCGATAACGCAACCGGCTGTAAGGTTGTGTCTGACAAGTTTGCGATCATGCCGGTAAATTCGGCGTTAGCACTAGGGCTAACCGCAGGTTGGATCTGCACCACCTCAGTGATACCTGCTAGATATCCAGCGTTAACCTGACAAAGACCGCGGTTTACCGGACCATAAGCCGACAAGGTTGCTTGCAGTGAATAAGCGACCATGGCCCAGCTGTGGAACTTTGGCACATCACGCTGTGCGATGTTCGAAACTGCGGTCGTTACTGAGTTCTGCGCGGGGTTTGTTGCAGCGTTCTGGGCTGTGCTGGGCGCCGTTTGGCAATGCTGCACCAAGGTTTGCAAAGCATTGGCACCGTAATAGTCATCTGCATTGATCACTACAAAAGACCGATGTTGCAATAGTTGACGCGCCGCCCATAGCGCCTGAGCCGTTCCCCAGGGCTTTTGTCGCTGCGCATAATTTGCTGGAAGCAATGGCATATCGTTGAGCGATTGCAGCACAAAATCAACCTGAAAATCCTTGGGTAAGGCCGGTAACAATGTGGCCCGTAATTGCTGCGCTATGGCAGGACGAACCACAATTACCAGTTGGCGCACGCCCGAGTGATAAGCATCCATGGCACTAAAATACAGTAGCGGTTGCTTGGCATGGCCAAACGCAAAGGTTTGTTTATCTCCGCCAAAGCGGCTTCCCATACCGCCGGCAAGCACCACCAAGGCTGGAATATTCATGCCATCTGGGGCGTGTGAACACGATGCTATCGCTTGCTCGGTTATGTCGTATTGCATCGAAGAACGTGACGCCATTAGAGTGCCAATTGCAGGATATCAGCAATATCCGCGGCCAAAATCGCCTGATGCTCACCCAGTTTGGTGACGCCATGCGCTTGCAGTCGCTGACAAAGGGTCGGTACCGCATCGGCATTGAGACCATAATCGGTCAACCGCGTCGGCACGCCCATTTGTTCAAAAAACTGCCGGGTATGCGTAATGGCTTCATCTATCATTCGCTCTTCATCCGCATGATGCAGTTGCCATACCCGAGCGGCATATTGCAGCAGTTTTTGTCGTTTCACTGCCCGTTGCTGCTGCAATAAAGCAGGCAAAACAATCGCTAAGGTTTGCGCATGATCAAGGCCATATTGTGCGGTAATTTCATGCCCGATGGCATGGGTCGCCCAGTCTTGCGGGACGCCAACGCCAATCAAACCATTGAGCGCCATCGACGCTGTCCACATTAAATTGGCCCGTAGCGAATAATCATCGGGATTTTGCGCAATTTTTGGACCAAGTTCTAACAAAATGCTCAGCAAGGATTCGGCAAAACGATCTTGCACCATCGCATCAACCGGATAAGTCAAGTATTGCTCCATCACATGCACAAAAGCATCCACCACACCATTGGCAACTTGACGCGCCGGCAACGAGAAAGTGGTTGAAGGATCTAACACCGCAAAGGTTGGATATACCAACGGATGTGAAAATGAGCGTTTTTGCTGCAGTGTTTTGCATGTAATCACCGCGTGTGGATTACTTTCGGTGCCTGTGGCTGGCAAGGTGAGAACGACACCCAGTGGGACCGCCGCGCTTAAGCGAACTTTTTTACTAAGGATATCCCAGCCCTCACCATCATAACAGGCGGCGACAGCCAGATATTTACAGCCATCAATGACACTACCGCCACCGACGGCAAGGATAAAATCGAGCTGTTCGGTTTTAATCAGCGGCAACGCTTGATTGAGCGTCTCGACACTAGGATTTGGCTCAATACCGGCAAACTCCACACAATACCGATCGCCAAGCGCGGCTTTTACCTGTTGATAAATACCATTGCGCTGAATCGAACCACCGCCATACGCCAATAACACCCGCGCATCAGCCGGGATTTGATTGGCTAATTGCCGAATTTGGCCTTGGCCAAAAATAATTTTGGTCGGATTTTGATAGGTGAAATTTTGCATCACACACCTCAACAGAACATAAAAAAGGAGCAGTTGTACGGGCTTAGTGCAAAGCTGCTTGCTTTAGGCATTCTAACGTCATTTTGCGGCGACAGCTACGCTGCCACTTGTACCCATTGCATTAACAAACTAACCCAAGAGCATTAAGCACGCACACAACGATGGAGCATCCAAAAAAAAGAGCCGTTCATATGCTGCGCAAAAATGCCAGATAAATAAAAAACTTGGTTATGAATTAGAACAGAACAATATTTGACAGGCCTTCTGGACGTCTATATATTCGCGACATCTATCACCTGGCGTTCGTGCTGTCACTGTGAATGTCGATGTCGTAGCTAAGCGAAAACATGTTTAGATGCCACAATGGATTCACCACAGCTCACTAACCACAGATTTGTAAACATAGATTTTAATAGGCACAGATGTTAATAAGCACAGATGTAATTAAACAAAACTGTGTGTCAACACAGATGATATAACCAGCCAACCCCTTTTTTATTATTCACTATGTATCGCGATATTAGGATAAGCAGCTACCTTAGGGGAATTGTGTAGACTGAGATAGATTTCGCCATACGTCAAACTGGCCTGTAAAGCCATGAAGAGGTCACAATGTTAAACGATACCACCACTTTGAAGCCCGTGTGGTCTTTAGCCCCCCTTTTGCTCTTTGTTACCCTGTTTTTGGGCACAGGCTTAATACTGCAAGCCCAAGGGGTCGAATATGCGTTTTATCAATTGCCAGGGCCTGTGGCGATTATCCCTGCATTGATATTAGCGATATTGTTGCATCGCGCCCCCTTGAATGCAGCCATTGACGTGCTCGTCAAAGGCGCAGGGAATAGCAATATCATTACCATGTGTCTCATTTATTTGCTGGCTGGCGCCTTCGCAACCGTTGCCCAAGCTACCGGAGGTGTCGATGCCGTGGTCAATGCCGGTTTAAGCCTCGTTCCTGCACAGTGGTTATTACCTGGCCTATTTGTGATTGCCGCCATCGTTGCGACCGCCATGGGCACCTCGATGGGCACCATTGGCGCTCTAGCCCCGATTGCCGTTGGCCTAGCTACGCAAGCGCAGCTCGACCCACTGTTGGTTGCAGGCGCTTTGCTGAGTGGCGCTATGTTTGGCGACAATTTATCAATAATCTCCGATACCACTATTGCGTCAACGCGTACTCAAGGTGCGAATATGCAAGATAAATTCCGGCAAAATTTCTGGATAGCCCTGCCTGCAGCATTGGTCACTATTTTAATATTCAGCTTAGTGGCAGACACGCAACAAGCGCCGGTGGTGAACGATTTTAGCTGGACCGCGGTCATTCCTTATGCCGCTATTTTGCTTTTGGCGTTAGCCGGCTTAAACGTATTTATCGTGCTGTTGCTGGGGATTGTGTTAGCTGCACTGCAAGGTGTGATATTTGCCGATTATGCAATCGCCAACCTTGGTAAAGATATTTTTAAAGGCTTTGGCAGTATGCAGGAGATATTCCTGTTGTCGATGTTGGTGGGAGCTTTAGGCGAATTCTTAAAGCGCGACGGTGGTTTGGCGTGGATTGCCAAACACATTGAGGCCATGGCGGCATCCTTGGCATTCGCGGGCAACAAAGCGCAGCAGCTCGCCATCGCAGGTTTGGTGTTTCTCAGTAACTTATGTATCGCCAATAATACAGTCGCTATTGTGGTATCCGGTGATGTCAGCAAAAAAATTGCCGATGATAACCAGATTTCACCTGCACGCAGTGCCAGTTTGTTAGACATATTTAGCTGTATCAGCCAAGGCTTGGTGCCCTATGGTGCCCAAGCCTTATTGTTAGGTGCCAGCTTTGGTTTATCACCGTGGGATGTCGTCACGCATAGCTATTATTGTATGGTGCTTACCGCAGCTGCCTTGGTCGCTATTGCGGTGAAAAAATCGTAAGAATACGTTGCCAGGCCAGAATTCTTCTGGCCTTTTTCGCTGGATGGGATGTGACTGCTTTTGATGAGACTGGTTTTGAGAAGACTGGTTTTGAGAACTCAATGCTTCGAGCATTAGCCGCGTCTAGATAAAATCTACAGCATTTCGAACACAACGTTCCCTTCAACATCGATATGTAAACTCGATAATTGCGGCGTGACCACGAAAAGCCCTGCAGCAGCAAAAAAGCATGGCTTCGCGTAACAACCATGCTCACTCCAGTGTTGCCTTATTTAACTCTGCACGCCGACGGCGTTGATGGGCAAGGCAAAACTTACCAAGCTAACTTAACTCTTGTTACAGCGTGGAACCCGTCCCTGTTGCTGCGCAGCTTGATAAAGTGGCAGTACATGAGGAATTTTCTCACTTAACGCTTTAATGCGGTTCTCTGGTGCCGGGTGACTAGAGAAAAACTGTGGCGTCTGGCCACTGCCTTGCGCCGCCATGTTTTGCCAAAGTTTGGTGGACTGATAGGGATCAAACCCCGCCCGCGCCATTAAATCCAACCCCACCACATCCGCTTCGGTTTCATGCATCCGGCTAAACGGCAGCACCAATCCTACTTGCGCCCCTAAGCCCAGCATGCCACTGATTTCCTTACGATACTGATTATTCATCACACCTAACGCAGAATCCGTCACCTGCAGCGTGGTTTGCAGGGCTTGATTACCAGATAAACGCTCATTGGCATGCCCAGCCATCACGTGCGCGACTTCGTGGCCCAACACGGCCGCCAATTGATGCTGATTTTCTGCAACGAGCAACAAGCCGGTATAGACACCGATTTTACCGCCAGGCAGCGCAAAAGCGTTCACTTGATCACTATCAAATACCACAATTTCCCATGCTTGTTGTTGATATTTAGCATCCGTGGCCTTGATGATGGCGTTGGCGACGCACTGTACATATCGATTCACCTGCGCATTTTGGTTTATCGGCGTGTTTTTTTTCAGATCGTCAAAACTTTGGCTACCCAGCGCGGATAACTGTTTATCATCAAATAGCATTAACTGCCGCCGTCCAGTCGGTGATTGCGCGCAGCTACTTAACAAGGCCAATAAGGTTACCGCCATTACAGAGCGGCGTAACAAGGTCGATCCGAACATACATTCCCTCAATCCATCGGTACGTTTTATCACTGCATGATACTCGGCATCGCGCAGGGCGCAATGAATTTTATGCGTTTATCGAACTGGAGCTATGCTTTTGACAAATCGATGTGTATCAGATGCTTGTCATAACATCACTGTGTTCATGGCTGTGGCGGCGAGCTTCCTGTCATTCAAACTCGCCACCGCAAAAAGATGTAATTCAATTCGAAGCTTGAGAACATCAAACTAAAGGTAAATGTGAGTGGTCATCGAACAATGCCGACGCATAAAAAAACCGCCATCTAAAAACTAGATCGCGGTTTTTTACGTCATCCGAGTCGGCAATCAACTCGACGATACGTCGTGCAAAGCACTAGCCAGTTAAATCATCAAAAAACTTTTTCACACCATCAAAAAAGCCTTTCGACTTCGGACGATGCGTGGCTTCACTCTCTCCTGCCCAGCTCTCATCTAACTGCCGCAGTAGCTCTTTTTGCTTCTCAGACAAGTTGACGGGCGTTTCCACCACCACTTTGCAGACCAAGTCGCCCACGCCGCCACCACGCACCGATTGCACCCCTTTACCACGTAAACGGAACATCTTATCAGTTTGCGTTTCAGCTGGGATCTTGAGTTTAACGCGACCATCCAGCGTCGGCACGTCAATCTCACCACCTAAGGCGGCGATGCTGAAACTAATGGGCACATCGCAGTACAGGTTATTGCCATCACGGACAAAAATCGGGTGATCTTTGACATGCACTTGTACATACAGATCGCCGGCTGGCGCACCATGTAAGCCTGCTTCACCTTCACCCGCTAAGCGGATCCGATCGCCAGTATCGACGCCGGCAGGGATCTTAACCTGCAGCGTTTTGGTTTTCTCCACACGGCCTTCGCCATGGCATTTGCCACAAGGGTCGGTGATGATTTTAGCGCGACCATGACAGGTAGGACAGGTTTGCTGTACCGCAAAAAAGCCTTGTCGCATGGTGACTTGGCCAGCGCCATGACAGGTATGACAGGTCTTAGCTTGCGTGCCTTTTTTCGCGCCTGAGCCATCACAACTATCACAGCTCACCCAGGTCGGGACCTTAATATCCACCGATTTGCCACGCACGGCTTCTTCGAGGCTTAACTCAAGGTTATAGCGCAGGTCGGATCCGCGCTGAACGCGTTGGCCACCGCCGCGGCGACCGCCACCGAAGATATCGCCAAATACGTCACCGAAAATATCACCAAAATCGGCGCCGCCAGCACCACCGCCGCGATTCGGATCAACACCGGCATGACCATATTGATCATAAGCAGCCCGTTTTTGGCTATCCGACAGGATCTCGTAAGCTTCCTGTACTTCTTTGAATTTCTCTTCCATCGCTTTATCGCCCTGAGTTCGATCAGGGTGATATTTCATTGCGAGGCGTTTGTAGGCCTTTTTGATATCTTTCTCGTCTGCACCTTTGGCGACACCGAGAATTTCATAATAATCACGCTTTGACATAGTGTTTGTTTCACATTTCGGGCGTTAAATCACCATAGACGCACGAAAAACGCACGTCACCCCGTCAGAGCCATCATGGTTGCACAGCAGTTATATTGCCGCGCAATACTGCCGGTACACCATAAACAAGCGACCGCATAGGCGGTCGCAAGGTTTAGGCACCAACAACGCCGCCAAGCAGCGTTCAATGATGTTCAGCTTACTTGTTGTCTTTCACTTCTTCAAATTCAGCGTCAACAACATTGTCGTCACCGGCTTTTTTGCCGCTGGCGCCTGCATCCGCTGCGCCGCCTTGCGCTTGCTGCGCAACTTCCGCTAATTTTTGCGAAACTTGCAGTAACGCTTGCGTTTTCGCTTCGATATCTGCTTTATCACTGCCTTTAATCGCCGATTCTAAAGCACTGATCGCCGCTTCAATCTCTTGCTTGTCGTTGGTGGCTAAGGCGCTACCCGCTTCTTCCAGTTGCTTGCGAGTTGCATGCACCATGGCGTCAGCTTGGTTACGAGTCTGCACCAACTCTTCAAACTTTTTATCTTCTTCGGCGTTTAATTCGGCATCGCGCACCATGCGTTGGATTTCTTCATCTGACAGACCAGATGAGGCCTTGATGGTGATCTTTTGCTCTTTACCGGTATCTTTATCTTTCGCTGATACGTGCAGAATACCATCGGCATCAAGGTCAAACGTCACTTCAATTTGCGGTTCGCCACGACGTGCTGGGCGGATACCTTCTAAATTGAATTGGCCTAATGACTTATTGGCTGACGCTTGCTTACGTTCACCTTGCAGTACGTGAATAGTTACTGCTGATTGATTGTCATCCGCGGTTGAAAACACTTGTGATTTCTTGGTTGGGATGGTGGTGTTTTTCTCAATCAGCGCGGTCATGACGCTGCCCATGGTCTCAATACCCAGTGACAGTGGCGTTACGTCTAGTAATAAAACGTCCGTCACATCACCTGATAATACTGCACCTTGAATCGCTGCACCCACGGCGACTGCTTCATCAGGGTTAACGTCTTTGCGAGGCTCTTTGCCAAAGAACGCGGTAACCGCTTCTTGCACTTTTGGCATCCGCGTTTGACCGCCCACCAAAATGATGTCATCGATATCACTGACAGATAAATCCGCATCTTTTAACGCGTTTTTCAGAGGTTCGATGGTGCGTGCAATTAAATCTTCCACCAGCGACTCTAACTTGGCACGCGTCACTTTGATGTTTAAGTGTTTTGGACCTGTCGCATCTGCCGTGATATATGGCAGGTTGACTTCGGTTTGTGATGCCGACGATAACTCGATCTTGGCTTTTTCTGCTGATTCTTTCAAACGCTGCATGGCCAGTGGATCGTTGCGCAGATCAATACCTTGCTCTTTTTTGAATTCATCAACTAAGTAATTGATTAAACGTGAGTCAAAGTCTTCACCACCCAAATGTGTATCACCATTGGTTGCCAATACTTCGAAAGTTTGCTCGCCATCAACATCATCGATTTCGATGATCGAGATATCAAAAGTACCACCACCTAAGTCATATACTGCAACTTTAGTGTCGCCTTTCTTTTTATCCATACCATAAGCCAGAGCTGCGGCAGTTGGCTCGTTGATGATACGTTTTACTTCTAAACCAGCGATACGACCTGCGTCTTTCGTCGCTTGACGCTGAGCATCGTTAAAGTACGCCGGAACAGTAATTACCGCCGCGGTCACTGGCTCGCCTAAGTAGTCTTCGGCGGTCTTTTTCATCTTTTTCAATACTTCGGCAGAAATTTGCGGTGCCGCTAATTTTTTGCCTTTAACTTCGACCCAAGCGTCACCATTATCAGCTTTGACGATTTGGTATGGCATGATTTTCAGGTCACGCTGCACTTCAGCGTCTTCAAAACGACGACCGATTAAACGCTTGATGGCGAATAAGGTATTTTTGGGGTTGGTAACGGCTTGACGTTTTGCCGGTTGACCAACTAAAACTTCACCGTCATCTGCGTAAGCAATGATCGATGGCGTGGTGCGCGCACCTTCGGCGTTTTCGATAACGCGTGGATTATCACCATCAAGGATAGCCACACAGCTGTTTGTTGTACCTAAGTCAATACCAATGATTCTGCCCATAACTGCTCTCCGCTCTAATCTGAACAATTAAAATTGTGTTGACCCTTTAGTGAGGTTTACCCGTAAGGCTTTCAAGGTTATTGGCAAAAAAAATTTATGTTTTTTTGCTTTTTTTGCGTTAACCGTTGAAAAAAACAGCATTTCATCGGCAATAGACCGCCACTAAACGTTTTTTCTTCGATTTGTTCGATGTTTTTGGCAAAACCAACACCGTAAATGCTGTCGATAGATGCGGTTAATGCCGCATATCGCTATAATCGCCAGTCACATCTATTCAGCCAACGCGGTGTGATGATGGTGGTGATGTAACGCTTCCGACGTGCAGCTGTGCCAAGATGTGTCTGGACATTACTTCACACTATCGCCAATGTACCGCTTTATATTGCAGAGCTAAGGACTAAATATGCCGTTATTAGATAGCTTTACCGTTGACCATACCATTATGAAAGCACCTGCCGTACGTGTGGCAAAAACCATGACCACGCCAAAAGGCGATGCTATCACCGTATTTGACTTACGCTTTTGTATTCCAAACGAGGAAATTCTCTCCGAGCGTGGTATTCACACGCTGGAGCACCTGTTTGCTGGTTTTATGCGTGATCATTTAAATGGCAACGGCGTGGAAATCATCGATATTTCGCCGATGGGCTGTCGTACCGGTTTTTATATGAGTTTGATTGGTACACCAGATGAACAGCGGGTCGCCTCGGCGTGGAAAGCCGCGATGGCCGATGTACTGAATGTAAAAGATCAAGCCGAAATCCCAGAGTTAAACGTTTACCAATGTGGCACCTACGAGATGCACTCGCTGACCGAGGCACAGCAAATTGCACAAAACGTGATTAACCGCGGTGTGGGTGTCAATCGTAATGACGAGTTGGTATTGGCGCCGGAATTACTGAACAAAGCATAATCGCCGCAGCGACTACATCGTCATTGCTGGACCCATAATAAAGCTGGCCTCATCGCCAGCTTTTTTATTTTGTTTATATGGGTAATAACAGCATGATGTAGCCCTTGTGCGCAGCAGGCAAACATCTATTTGTGCGGCAACGTTTAGGAAAAAGTCTACGATTCGGTCCCCATAACGTCTACGACTCTGTAACGTTACGGTAGGATATACCTGAGCCACCACCTCATCATTTCCCCATAATATCGAGCCTCACTGCTCTTTTATCGCTGCCGATGACCATCCATCAACATCCGATGCCGTTGGTCACATCCATCAGATCTGCCCCTGCTCCGCCGTTAAGCTAACCGCATATATGGCTAAGTTTGCTCATCGATAAGGACATGCTGGTATGCGCTATCTTCAAACACCGACCGACGACAACCGGTCACAGTTTTTGTGTCAACCATCCGCGGCCACAGTGAAACCACGCTTTTTTAAACCACGCTTTTTTAAACCACGATTTATTAAAACGAGTTTTATTAAACGGCGTTTGGCTAAAATAAGGTTTGCTGAACTGTGCTTGACTGAACTGAGCTTGACTGAACTGAGCTTGGCGACGTTAAACAGAACAGCGTTAACAATAAAACCTCTCAAAATCACAGCATTCAACAGCAAATTACGGTGTATCACGGCGTTTGCGATAACAACGCTTGGTATCAATACACTGAGCATCATCACACTGAGCATTATCACTCTTAGTGTTACAACGCCTGTCGCTGCCGCAGAACCAGCATCGACCAACCATTGGCAGTGGCAAACCAGCGTGGGTGTGCAGCATATTGAACTCCCCTACCGTGATCAGTCGGCACAGCTCTGGCCCATCATCGGACTTGATGCCCGTTATCAGGCCTGGACTTTTTCTTTACAACCTCATCAACTGGTGCAATACGATACTGACTTGTGGTCGATGCCGGTGAAATTAAGCACAGGTGTACGTCAACTGGGTTTACCTAAGCCCGATCGATTTCGAACCTTACGGCAACGTCATTTTTGGCAAGGGTTTTCCTATCATCCCTATGAGTGGGTGTATGGCATCACACTTGGTCCAGAATGGTTAAATCTCAATATTGAGCACGCGCCACGGCTGAATGACAGTGCGCCATCGTCAGGTATTGCGTTGAGCCGTCGCTATCAAGCCAACAGCTATCAGGACAATCTGATCGCGACCGCCAGTGGCCAGCTGCCGATTTGGCAAAGCTCGCCATCCAGCGCAGCCGCGAGCGCTATTCAAGTGGCGTTACAACTACAAGCAAGCTATGTTGCTGCTGGCGCCGCGCAATTGTCGATTGGTGTAAGTGACTTTCAAGCTAAACCTGCGGTGGGACGAACTGCATATCAAGCCAGCGCCTACTGGCAACACCAGTTTGCTGTCCAATCGGTGATTACACTACCATGGTTGGCGGGATGGTTTTCCGCACAAGAATCAGGGCAGAATCCTTGGTTACTTGTCATAAACGTGGCGTATCTTACCATGGAGGGGCAACCCAGCCCATTATTGGCAAGCAGCCATGATCGCACCAGCAATAGTGTGGTTATGCCAATGCCTATAGCGATAGCGCAAACGACCGCAGATGCCGCATGTACTGCGCCTTGTCCATTCGCCCAAACCGGGCAAACGGATTGGCATGGTTGGCAAGCTATGATGCTATTGTCACGCCGCTTTTAATGGCCGATTGATGACCGATATTGTCAGATATGCGTTGATATTGAGCACTATCGGCGCTGGATACTCACTCAAGGAATGACGATGACAAATAAATCCGAAGCTGTGACCAACACGCGCCGAGCGCAGCCATACGTCGCCCAATCGCTTGGGGTACAGCGACCACGCTGGATGTTGGCACGCTCTGAACTCGTGCGCGATCTTAGCTATACCATGCTGTTTTGCCTGCTGATCGCCTTTATTTCTGCAATGAGCTACCCTGAACCGAGTTTTCTTCAGCACTTTGCCTATGCCAATTGTATCGGCATCGCCATTTTTCTATGGGTACGTGGTTTT
>Ga0209812_10000207_pt1:0-15000 | contig 54846 bp, 58 predicted proteins | sample JI71714BDNA_FD_187502 | JGI IMG/M metagenome (GOLD analysis project Ga0209812, IMG submission 187502) | Wastewater effluent complex algal communities from Wisconsin, to seasonally profile nutrient transformation and Carbon sequestration -... | ecosystem: Engineered > WWTP > Effluent >...
TCGAATATCTTTTGACTTCTATATTACTAAATTTTTCTTAATTAGACAAGGTTTAGTTATACTTCTGTAAGGAAATCATTGAAGCTAATAACAAAGTATAAAACTTTAATTGTCTAATTTACTAATAAGTAAATTAGACAAAAAAGAAAAACTCAAAAATTAACCAAATTTACCAGTTGTTGAAGCAATAACAAACGCAGCATAAGTTAAGATATAACCCACAGCAAAGTGAACTAAACCTACTAAACGAGCTTGAACAATTGAAAGTGCAACTGGCTTATCTCTCCAACGAACTAAGTTCGCTAAAGGTGTACGCTCATGTGCCCATACTAATGTTTCAATTAATTCTTGCCAGTAACCACGCCATGAAATTAAGAACATGAAACCTGTTGCCCAAATTAAGTGACCAAATAAGAACATCCATGCCCATACAGATAAGTTGTTCATACCAAATGGGTTGTAACCATTAATTAATGGAGATGAATTTAACCATAAGTAGTCTCTTAACCAACCCATAATATAATTTGATGATTCATCAAACTGACCAGGGTTACCACCCCAGATTGTCATGTGTTTCCAATGCCAGTAGAATGTTACCCAACCAATAGTGTTTAACATCCAGAACATAGCTAAGTAGAAAGCATCCCAAGCTGAAATATCACAAGTACCACCACGACCTGGACCGTCACAAGGGAAGCTATAGCCGAAATCTTTTTTATCTGGCATTAATTTTGATCCGCGTGCGTCTAAAGCACCTTTCACAAGAATTAATGTAGTAACGTGTAAACCTAAAGCAATAGCATGATGAACTAAAAAGTCACCAGGACCAATTTTTAAGAATAAATCATTTTTACTATCATTAATAGCATCTAACCAACCTGGTAACCAAAGTTGACTACCTGCAACAGTAGCAGGACTAGTTGATGACGATAATAAAGTATTGAATTCATATACTGCCTTACCAGAAGCTGCTTGAATATATTCTGCGAATAATGGTTCAAATAGAATCTGTTTTTCTGGCTGACCAAACGCAACTACTGTATCATTATGGATATATAAACCTAATGTATGGAAACCTAAGAATAATGAAGCCCAACTTAAATGAGAGATGATTGCTTCTTTATGTTCTAGCATTCTTGCTAAAACATTATTCTTATTTAATTGTGGATCATAATCACGAACAAAGAAAATTGCACCATGCGCAAAAGCTCCAACCATTAAGAATCCTGCTATATACTGATGGTGAGTATATAAAGCAGCTTCAGTAGTGAAATCTTTTGATAAAAATGCGTATGGAGTAATTGAATACATATGCTGAGCAGTTAAAGATGTAGCAACACCTAAAGCTGCTAATGCTAAGCCTAATTGCATATGTAAAGAGTTAGTAATTGTCTCAAATAATCCAACATGCCCTGCTCCTAAACGGCCTCCAGGAGGACGGTGAGCATCTAAAATTTCTTTCATACTATGACCAATACCAAAGTTAGTACGGTACATATGACCAGCTATGATGAAAACAACAGCAATCGCTAAATGGTGATGAGCCATGTCACTTAACCATAAAGATTGAGTTTGTGGATGGAAACCACCTAAGAATGTTAAAATTGCTGTACCTGCTCCTTCCGCTGTTCCATAAACATGTTTTGCACTATCTGGATTTTCAGCATATACTGTCCAGTTTCCTGAGAAAAATGGAGCTAATCCTGCTGGATGCGGTGGAGTTGTTAAAAAGTTATCCCAGCCTACATGTTGACCACGAGATTCAGGAATAGCTACGTGAACAGTGTGACCAGTCCAAGCTAATGAACTTACACCTAATAAACCAGATAAGTGATGGTTTAAACGAGATTCATTATTTTTAAACCATGATAAACTTGGTCTAAATTTTGGTTGTAAGTGAACCCAACCAGCGAATAATAAAACAGATGATAAAATTAATAAACCAATTGCACCTGCATATAATTCTTGATTCGTTCTGAAACCAATTGTATACCACCATTGATATACACCTGAATATGTAATATTAACAGGGTATGTATTACCTTTACTAAATGCTTTAATAGCTGATTCACCAAAATGTGGATCCCAAATTGCGTGTGCAATTGGTTTTACTTTTAGTGGATTAGTTACCCATTTTTCAAAATTTCCTTGCCAAGCAACATGGAATAAATTACCTGCTGTCCATAAGAAGATAACGGCTAAATGACCAAAATGTGAAGCAAAAATTTTTTGATATAAATTTTCTTCAGTCATTCCATCGTGTGCTTCTAAATCATGCGCAGTAGCGATACCATACCAAATTCTTCGCGTTGCTGGATCTTGTGCAAGGGCTTGGCTAAACTTTGGAAATTTAGTTGCCATAATTGTTAGATGCCTTTTTATATAAATTTTAGTTGTGAATGAAAATTACTTTTTAATTATGTCTTAAAGATAGGACAAAAGTTTCTAGCTTATAGAAACAGCACGAGCTAAGAAGAATGCCCATGTAGTTCCAATACCACCTAATAAATAGTGAGCTAAACCAACTGCACGACCTTGAGTAATACTTAAAGCACGTGGTTGAATTGCTGGAGCAAAATTTAATTTGTTATGTGCCCAAACAATTGACTCGATTAATTCTTGCCAATATCCACGACCACTGAATAAGAACATTAAACTGAATGCCCAAATGAAGTGAGCTCCTAAGAAGATTAAACCATAAGCTGATGATGCAGATCCATATGATTGAATTACTTGTGAAGCTTGTGACCATAAGAAATCACGTAACCATCCGTTAATCGTAATCGCACCTTTTGCAAAATTTCCACCAGTAATATGTGAAATAGTACCATCCGGTGTAATAGTACCCCAAACATCTGATTGCATTTTCCAGCTAAAGTGGAAGATTACTACAGAGATTGAATTATACATCCAGAATAATCCTAAGAAAACATGATCCCAACTTGAACTTTGACAAGTACCACCACGACCTGGACCATCACAAGGGAAGCGGAAACCTAAGTTTGCTTTATCTGGAATTAATTTTGAACTACGTGCGTATAACACACCTTTTAATAAAATTAAAACAGTTACGTGAATTGTAAATGCATGAATATGATGAACCATAAAATCTGCAGTACCTAATTGAATAGGCATCATAGCAATTTTACCACCAACTTCTACAACTTCTCCACCGAAAGCATAGCTAGTTGTTGCTAAAGCATTCGGAGCTGTTGTTCCTGGAGCTAATAAATGAATATTTTGAATCCATTGAGCGAAAATTGGTTGAAGTTGAATTGCTTTATCAGAGAACATGTCTTGCGGTCTACCTAAAGCTCGCATTGTATCATTGTGGATATAGAACCCAAATGCGTGACAACCTAAGAAAATACAAACCCAATTTAAATGTGAAATGATAGCATCACGGTGACGTAATACACGGTCTAATAAATTGTTATAGTTATTAGCTGGAGTGTAATCACGAACCATAAAGATAGCACCATGTGCAGCCCCACCTACAACACAGAAACCTCCGATCCACATATGATGAGTAAATAAAGAAAGTTGTGTTGCGTAATCAGTTGCAATATATGGATAAGGAGGCATTGCGTACATATGGTGTGCAACAATGATACTTAATGATCCAAATAAAGCTAAGTTAATTGCTAACTGAGCATGCCATGAAGTTGTTAAAATTTCATATAAGCCTTTGTGACCTTCACCTGTGAAAGGTCCTTTGTGAGCTTCTAAAATTTCTTTTAGACTATGACCTACACCCCAATTAGTTCGATACATGTGACCAGCAAAAATAAAGATAACTGCAATAGCTAAATGATGGTGAGCAGTATCACTTAACCATAAACCACCTGTAACAGGATTTAAGCCACCTTTAAATGTTAAGAAATCAGAATATTCACCCCATTGTCCACTAAAGAATGGTGCTAATCCTTTTGAAAAACTTGGATATAATTGACTGATTAATTCACGGTTAAGAATAAACTCATGAGGTAATGGAATTTCTTGTGGTGATACACCCGCATCTAATAATTTGTTAATTGGTAACGAAACGTGGATTTGGTGACCTGCCCAAGATAAGCTTCCTAAACCTAATAAACCAGCTAAATGGTGGTTTAACATTGATTCTGCATTTTGGAACCATTCTAATTTTGGTGCTGCTTTGTGATAGTGGAACCAGCCAGCAAATAACATGATACCTGACATAACTAGACCACCAATTGCAGTAGCATATAATTCGTATTCGCTAGTAATACCTTCTGCACGCCATAATTGGAACCAACCAGAAGTTGTTTGAATACCTTGGAAATTGCCACCTACATCACCATTTAAAATTTCTTGACCAACGATTGGCCAAACAACTTGAGAACTTTGTTTAATATTAACTGGATCAGTTAACCAAGCTGAATAATTAGAGAAATATGCTCCATGGAAGTACATGCCACTTAGCCATAAGAATATAACTGCTAATTGTCCAAAGTGAGCACTAAAAATTTTACGAGATACTTCTTCTAATGAACTAGTTTGACTATCAAAGTCATGAGCATCTGCGTGTAAGTTCCAAATCCAAGTAGTAGTTTTTGGACCTTTTGCTAAAGTTCTAGAAAAATGACCTGGTTGTGCCCATTTCGCGAAACTAGTTTCGACTGCGTCCTTTTCAACAAAAATTTGCACATTTTTTGCGCGACGGTCGGTTGAGCTTATTGCCATTAATTTTCTCCTTGTTGGGAGACGAAAATTTACGAAACTCTCATAAAATAATAAAGATGCGCTAATATTTAACTTTCTGTTAATTATGAGTTTTCAAATTATAATTATACATTTTTTTAAGAAATTTTAAGAAGTTAATTAAAATTTTTATTTTTTACTACTTCTTTAAAATTATTTAAATACTAAAGAAAAAATAATTTCTAAATTTTAATATTAACTAAACCTATTAAAATTGATTTTAATAGGTTTAGTTAATATTAAAATTTAGAAATAAAATCCTAAAGAATCTGGGAAAAAACGATTAATTTCAATAATGAAGCCAGCAGTAAAAGACATCCAGATTGTTAATAAAACTGGAGCTGTCGATAAATATTTTTGAAAATCTTCCATAAACCTTTCGTTTAATTTGTTAATAAATAAATAAATAATTACAAAATACAACTTTAAAAGTTAACGAGGTGATACTGTAACTTTATCTGCTGGAGCAATTAAATCGCCACTGATTAATTCTTGCCATGCTGAAATTGGCCAAATATAACCTGTTGTCATTATTTTAATAGCTAAAGGAACATTTATAATGATTTCACTTTCCGCAGGATTTTTAGTTGTACTTACTGCACGAACATATTTTCTACCAACCCATCCAATCCATCCAGCAATATAGATAAACCCAAATCCTGGAATGATAAATTCAGCAGCGTGACTCCAACGTCCATCTGCAACTAAGTGTGGTAACCCATCTGTCCCACATAATAAGTCTGAACGACCATACTTATCAAATCGTGCTTTTGTTCTTTCAATTTGTTGCTCTAAAGCTAATGCTGGTGGTGAATCTGCTTCATATTTTGATAATCTTTGCTCAAGTTTTTTAACACTTGTTTTTAATCTTTTAGCAAAAGCTGGAGATTCACTACATTTTGTCAGACCTCCAATATCAGCAAGTGCTTGATCAGGAGTGAAAGCTAATAAGGCTAAGAAAAGAAAAGTTATTAAATTAAAACGTTTCATGATAAATTAAAAGTTTAACTTATTATTTTGGTAAAAAAATTTAGAAAAGTATATTTACTAATATATATATGATAGTATAGTTTTTAATAAAATTTTAATTTATTTATTTGCGATAAATAATAATTTTATAATTAAAAAAAAGATAAAAAAATACTTTCAGAGACTTTCCTAATTTATAGTAAGTCTCTGAAAACGTATAAACTTTTAATCTATTCGAAGTCTTTACGATTTGGATTTCGTGATGGGTCACTTGAAAGAAGACCGAAAATGAATAAAGAAACAAAGAAGATAATCGTTGTATAAACTAAAATTTTTAAAGTTAACATTTAATTTTCTTAAAAATAATTTTTAATAATATTAATTATACTAAAATAAAATGATTCTGAATTATTTAATTCAAGAAAAAATTATATCAGTCATTGTTAAATTTTAAGAATAGATAATTAATACCCTAAAACAAATGGATAAACTTTTAATACTGTTATTTCAACTTTTTTCGATTTTGAAATAATTTTATTAGAATTATACCTATCTCTAAGTGATATATAGCCTTCAATTAGAATATAATCATTAATTTTATAATAATTTTCAACATCCCTTGCTAAGTTTCCCCAAAATGTCAAATAAACTATGGAAGTATTTCGAACTTGTGGAAATTGAACCCTAAATTGAGTAGTAGGTACATCTGAATTAAAAGTTTTGTTTTTCGGAGTTTCTAAAATTTTTGCTATACCAATGATCAAATTTGTATCACCCATATTTTAGAATTATTTAAATAACTAAATTTTTCTGCTTTTGAATATCTTCAAAGTTAATATCACGTAATCGTTTTAATAGACGGATAAAATATTCTAAGAAATAATCGTCTAATTGAACAAGCTCTGATGGCTCAATTTTAAACATACTATATAGATCAAAGGTTGATCTTGAAAAATTATTTTCACTATTTAAAATTTCTGCAAAAGCTAATCTATCACTGATATTTTGACCCCATTCAAAAAATCCAAAGAAACGACTTACCACTTTTAAGACAAATAATGGAACCCGTTGTACCTTTGCTTCTTGACCTGCTAATTGCTCACATAAATTAATAATCTCTGATGAAATCCAACCTTTTGAATTGCTCAATAAAAATGTTTGATTTTCAGTTTGAGGAATTTGTAATGAACGTAGACAGAATTTCGCGATATCTTGGGTATCCATGTAAGAAATATAAGTATTTTCGTTAGTAACCCAAATCGGTAAATTCTCTAAAATCGGAATAGCATATTGTTCAATTAAACCTTGATAAAATCCAGTTAATCTGAATGTTGTATAAGGAATACCAGATTCTTTTAATTTAATTTCAATACCATTTTTAACTTTCATTAATGGAATATTTTGAAATTGTTCCACATTTTGAGCTGAGAAAAATATGAATCTTTTAATATTTGCTAATTTAGCGACTTCAATTAAACATAATTTACCTTCCCAATCAACTTTTTTCAACGAATCCAATTCACTAGCACGACTGGTAGAAGCATCAATAACGGCAGTAATCCCTTTAAAACAAGGTGGAATTGTTTCAGGACGAGATAAATCTCCATAAACTAATTCTGCTCCCCACTCTTTTAAAAAACTCGCTTTTCGAAAATTACGGACTAAACAACGAACTTGGTAACCTTTTGTTAGGGCTTGTAAAACAATTTGTCGCCCTAATGTTCCAGTTCCTCCAATCACTAATAAACTCATTTTAAATTTTGGCTTTTTTAGTAAGTCTTAATCATTAAATACTGAACTTTGTAAAAGATCTGAAGCTTCAAGATTAACTAATTCTTTTTTCGTTAATACCTGACCTCGACTATCAAAAATTCGATTTGCTTGGCGCATTCTTGCACGATCTAAAGCATTTTTAACACTTCTTGCATTAGCAAATAATGGTTTTTCTTTTCGTTTTTCTATATATCTGATTAATGCAGTTTCTGCATCAGGTGTTAATCGATATTGTTGATCTTGTAGCATTAATTTTGCAATTTGGACTAATTCTGGTGTTGTATAATCTGGAAAATCAATATGGTTAGCAATACGAGAAGATAAACCTGGATTTGATTCATAGAATTTGTCCATTGGTTCTTTATATCCAGCTAGGATAACAACTAATTCATCTCGTTGATTTTCCATTACTTGCAATAAAATTTCAATTGCTTCTGATCCATAATCACGATCATTATCAGGCTTATATAAATAATATGCTTCATCAATAAACAATACACCACCCATTGCTTTTTTTAAAACTTCTTTTGTTTTTGGCGCAGTATGACCAATATATTGCCCAACTAAGTCATCACGAGTAACAGTTAAAAGATGACCTTTTTTAATATAACCTAGTTTATATAAAATATCAGACATTTTTAAGCCAACCGTAGTTTTACCAGTTCCAGGACTTCCTGTAAAAGACATGTGCAAACCTGGATTCGCAGATGTAATTCCTAAATTTCTTCTTAATTTATCAATTAATAATAAAGCTGCAATTTCACGAATTCTAGATTTTACTGGAACTAATCCAACTAATTCTTCATCTAATAGGTTTAAAATTTTAGCAATTTCTGTTTTTGCGTACTCTTCTTGTAAATTTACTGAAATATTCATAAATAATAAAATAATAGTAATAAATTATCCAATTTTAAATCACATTACTAAGATTAAAATCTCTGATCAATTATAATCAGATTTAATCTCAATAATGTAATTTTTATAAATTGTATTATATCTTAAGTTTATCCACCTGTAAAGGTTGGAATACTTGATAAACAAATAAATGCGAAACCTGCACTTCCTGATGCACCTACGAAAAATCCACCTTTAAATTGATCCCAAGCTTTCTTTGTTTGTAAATCATTATCATTTGCAGATGAAGATTTTTCTTGACCAAAAGCAGCAATTCCATAAATTGTTAAGCCTAAAGTTAAAATAACAATTAATCCAATTGTTGAAAGGAAACCAGATAATAATGCTACATCTGAATCACGTAATGGACCTAATTTAACAAAAGGACCGATTAAAAAATAACCATGAGCTAAACCAATTTCTAGACCACGTAGTAAAGGCGTTAATCCAAATCGATATGCAGGTAAATTTTGTAAAAGTGCTCGCGTTACTGCAGATGATGTAATTGGAGTTGCTAAATGGCCTACGAATGGATCATCATTATACGGTTTAATAAAGTTAGCCATAAATTTAATTTGAAAATTATTTAAATTAATAATAAAATTTTTTGATTAAACAAATCTAAGATTGAGTAGAATTTGAGTAAAAATTTAACCAACCAAAATTTTTATATAGATTACTATATAATATATATTAATATATAGAAAAATTTTTATAAATTTCATTTAGATAAAATAAGAAAGATTTTATGACAGTTGTTATCGATTACTTTTTATTAGTAGGCTTCTCTTTCGCTCTTGCTTCTGGTTTATACCTAGGATTAAAATCAATTAAATTAATTTAGATTTTATAAGACTGAATTAAATTCAAATGGAAAACGAAATTCGTCAAGATAAAATTGTTGGATCAAGACGGCCTAGTAATTATTTTTGGTCATTCTTTTTATTTTTCGGAGGACTAGGGTTCTTATTAGCCGGTATATCGAGTTATTTTAAAATTAATTTACTACCTTTTGCAAATCCAACGGAATTAGTTTTCATACCACAAGGATTAGTAATGATGTTTTATGGAACACTAAGCCTAGGATTAAGTATTTATATAATAATTACTGTACTTTTAGATATCGGTAGTGGTTATAATGAATATAATAAACCTGAAAATTTAGTTAAAATTGTTAGAAAAGGATTTCCAGGTAAAAATCGTGAAATTCTTTTGACATATCCGTTGCCAAACGTTCGAGCTATTGGAATTAAAATAACAGAAGGGTTAAATCCAACTACAAGTCTTTATTTATGCTTAAAAGATAAGAGAAATATTCCTCTATCACCTGTTCAGGAACCAACGGCTATTTCAAAACTAGAAGAAGAAGCAGCTGACTTAGCTAAATTTTTAGATTTAAAACTAGAAAACTTATAAGATTTTTATTGCTTTTAAACCCGCATAATTCTATAATAGAGTTGTGCGGGCATAGTTTAGTGGTAAAACCTTAGCCTTCCAAGCTAATGATGGGGGTTCGATTCCCCCTGCCCGCTTTTGAATTTTTAATTTATACTTCAGATTGTATTTACTTTTAGACTGAGCAACAATCTTTTTTTATAGGAGAATATATAGATATGTCTGGTGGATCTACGGGTGAACGTCCGTTTTCGGATATTATTACTAGTGTACGTTATTGGATTATTCACAGTATCACAATCCCATCACTTTTTGTATCAGGATGGTTATTTGTTAGTACTGGTTTAGCTTATGATGTATTTGGAACTCCACGTCCAAACGAATATTTTACACAAGATCGTCAACAAATTCCATTAGTGAACGATCGATTCAGTGCAAAACAAGAATTAGAAGATTTAACTAAAGGATTATAATTGAGGTAAAAAAATGGCAAAAAATATCAATCAACCTGTAGCTTATCCAATTTTTACGTTTCGTTGGTTAGCAATTCATGGATTAGCAGTACCAACGGTATTCTTTTTAGGTGGTATTACTGCAATGCAATTCATTCAACGATAAATTTAAATTATTAATATAGACACGAGGTAATTTCTATGACAGGTCCAAATCCAAATAAACAAGCAGTAGAATTAAACCGAACTTCTCTTTATTGGGGACTTCTATTAATTTTTGTTTTAGCAGTTCTATTTGCTAGTTATTTCTTCAATTAATTTTTAATACAATCATAGGAGCGTTTTTTATGGCAAATACTGGTAGAGTTCCTTTATGGCTTGTAGGTTTAGTAGGTGGATTAGCTGTAATCACAATGCTTTCTTTATTTATCTATGGTTCATATTCAGGCTTAGGTTCATCATTATAAAATAATTTTAATATCGTATTCATTAAAAATTTTTAATGAATACGATATTAAAATTATTTTATAAAATTTATCTCGGAAACCGTTTTTTGATTTTTTGATTAATTTTTTTTAATAATCGTTTAAAAAAGTTTACTAATTGTAGTTGATTAGTTGTTCCTTTACCAAACCAACCGTACCAAATTTTTGGTACTAATCGATTTAAATTTTTTTCTTTCTCTTCTCGATCTTGCCATGAAGTATAACCACCACTGTAAATACTATTTTTTGGACGAGGTCCTATATGAAGCTCAGTATTTTCTACAAAGAATGGAATATAAAAATATTGTCCCCAAATAGCATGAAATAATCCAAATAAGATTAAACCAATATGAGATAATACGACACAAGCAATAACTCCATTTAATATATTTATTTGTAATACTAAGTTTGGATCAATATAACCCTCAAAAAACTCTGTTTCTGGAATTATTTGAGTTTGTGGAATTAAAACAAATGTTTGGAAATAATAGACTCGATAAATAAAATAAATAAAAATTTGTTCTACCATCCCAATAATAAGTAAGAAAGTCCAATGCCATCTTACTAAATACGGACAATATCTTTTACCGATTCGAGTTATTACTGCATAGGCAGCGACACCTGATAATTGATTCCAAAATTTACTGCAAATGTCGTATATTTTTGGTACAATTTTGTTATAAATTTTATAGTAAAGTGGGGCAATGTTTGACTTATTAGATTCTTGTAAATTAGAAATAAACATTGAAATTGGATCAATATAATATCTCAGCCCAGTTTCTGGATCTATATGAACTATCCCTTTCGTAAACCCATAAAAAATAACTTGACCTGGATTATACCAATGGACATTCTCTCCTAATTTTAACTCAGTCAATGCCATTTGACGATTTAGAGAGCGAAGTTGAACAGCATCCATTCCTAATTTATGTAAAAATGGAAGTTTTAATAAAACACTGCGATACATCGAAATCAGATCAATTAAATGCCGATACCATAAGTAACCAGCAAAAAGTCCTATACAAGTAATATAGAATGAAGTTTTTAAATTGTATCGAATTGCAAGAATTACAAAACGAATGAAAAGAATGAAAAATAGAACGTTTTCAATATCAGCTAAAGTTAAACCATCCTGTATTTTTGTCCATAAACCTTGAGTAATAAGACGTAAAGTTTCTAAAGAAACATTTGTTGATGATTTTAAAGTTGAAAATGTAAGTTCAGAACCACTTTCTATAGCTTGACGGATTTCTTTATTTGTCGGATCTTCCATTCCAAACCAATTTAAGACTGTTTCTTGATCAATATTGATTAAAAGAAGCAAGAGTCTAAAAATATGTAACATAAATTAGTTCTATTAATCCGTTAGTTAAAAAATTTAAAAAGTTTAATATTTTACTATTATACTGATTAAACATACTAAATTTTTATGTAAAAATCAAGTTATTACTAAAAACTTAATATATCTTCACGCTTAGCAATTTTAGATAAAAAAAATTAAAAGACTAATAAAATTTATAATTACAATAGTCTACCCCCAAGGGAATTCGAATCCCTGTCTGCTCCGTGAAAGGGAGCTGTCCTAGGCCTCTAGACGATGGGGGCAATATTTAATTTACTAAGAGTTGTAATATATAATTTGAAGCGGGCAACGCGATTCGAACGCGCGACATCAACCTTGGCAAGGTTGCGCTCTACCACTGAGCTATGCCCGCTAACAAAATGCTTACATCCAAACGGATTAAACTCTCTTAAGTATAATTTACAAAAATTAATTAATTATGTCAATAGTTTAAAAATTAAAAATAATTAGAAATTATAGTCACTACTATAATTTCTAATTATTATTTAAATTGATGACGCGATTCCGTCAGCTGTAGCGATAACAACAACAAGAGCTACCCACGCTTGGAAGCCTTTTGTGAAGTTATCTTTTGAATTTTCCCATTCGCCTGGTGTAGCTAAAGCTACTGGAACTGTTACAACTAAACCTAATGAAATTAAAACTAATAAAGCCGTTAAAGCAGTTATCATAATTATTTTTAGAAAATTTTTATATTGATGATTGAAATTGAAGAAATAGATTATTGAAATCTATTATTAAAGATTACCCTTTTTTAATGCTAATAAAATAATTACTGCTGGACCTGCTAACATAATCACAGCTGTAGCTATTAGTTGTCCTAAAACTTGCCAATTAACCATTTTTTAAATCCTTATCTATTAATTTTTAATAAAATTTTAAGTAATAAAATAACCGATAATGTTAATTTTCATTTTACTTTAAAATTCACAAAGTAAAACATTATTTTTATTAATATTTTAGTGATTGACTTTGCTCAAAATTGAACCGTAAATTTTGTTATAATTTTTGGTAAATTAAGGAGATTTAAAGATTTTTTACTATATCTACTAATCTCAGATATATATATATATATATATCTGAGATTATGATAAATAATTATTTCTTTCTAATAATAATAATTCAATATTCAAAAAAGATATTAAGTTAAGTATGTTAAAAAAATGGAACGAAAAAAAATTTCAAATAAATTCTTTAATATTTTTATAAATATATGGTAAGATGTAGGTAAGGGTTGCTAACTCAATGGTAGAGTACTCGGCTTTTAACCGAATAGTTCTGGGTTCGAGTCCCAGGCATCCCAATTATAAATTTAATTAATCGAATAAAAATTGAATGACTTATCTTTTTTACCTAATTTTAAAATTAGGTAAAAAAGATAAAAATTATTAATCAATAGGACGCATTGATAATACAGGCTCGTTTGCACGATTAATACCTTTTTCAAAACCAGCCGCAGCAGCACGAGCACGACCTGAGTGCCACCAGTGACCAACTAAGAAGAAGAAGCCTAAGAAGAAGTGTGAACAACATAACCATGAACGAGGAGATACATAGTTAACAGAGTTAATTTCTGTTGCTACACCACCTACAGAGTTTAATGAACCTAATGGAGCATGAGTCATGTATTCTGCTGCACGACGTTCTTGCCATGGTTGAATATCATTTTTAATTTTATTGATATCTAAACCATTTGGACCACGTAATGGTTCAACCCACGGTGCACGTAAATCCCAGAAACGCATTGTTTCACCACCAAAGATGATCTCACCACTTGGTGAACGCATTAAGTATTTACCTAAACCTGTTGGACCTTGTGCTGATGAAACATTAGCACCTAAACGTTGGTCTCGAACTAAGAATGTAAATGCTTGTGCTTGTGAAGCTTCTGGACCTGTTGGACCATATAATTCACTAGGGTAAGCAGTATTATTATACCAAGAGTATAATGAAGCTGTTAAACCCATTAATGAAATAGCAGCTAAACTGTATGATAAGTAAGCTTCACCTGACCAAACGAAAGCACGACGTGCCCATGCGAATGGTTTAGTGAAAATGTGCCAAATACCACCAATAATACATAAAATACCAACCCAAACGTGACCACCAATAACATCTTCCATGTTGTTTACTGATACAACCCAGCCGTCACCACCAAACGGAGAACGGAATACATAACCAAAGATTACAATTGGATTTAATGTTGGAGTTGTGATTAAACGAACGTCACCACCACCAGGTGCCCAAGTATCGTAAACACCACCGATGTACATAGCTTTAGCAACTAATAATAAAGAACCGCCTCCTAATAAAATTAAGTGGATTCCTAAAATTGTTGTCATTTTGTTTTTATCACGCCAGTCGTAACCAAAGAATGGGAATGATTCTTCTAAAGTATCTGGGCCTAATAATGAGTGGTAAATACCACCAAAACCTAAAACAGCAGATGAAATTAAGTGAATTACACCCACAGCAAAATATGGAACAGTTGTAGTGATTTCGCCACCAGGTCCAATACCGTAACCTAATGTAGCTAAATGCTGCATACAAATGAAACCTTGTTCATATAAAGGTTTTTCTGGAACGAAGTGAGATACTTCGAATAAGATCATTGCACCAGCCCAGAATACCATTAAACCAGCGTGTGCTACGTGAGCACCTAATAACTTACCTGAAACATTAATTAAACGAGCATTTCCACTCCACCAAGCAAAACCTGTAGACTCGATGTCGCGACCTGCTATACTACTATTAAAGGGCGTTTCCACGTGGCAATACCTCCTCAGGGAATACAAAGTTTTCATGCGGTTGGTCTTGTGCAGCCATCCAAGCGCGAATACCTTCGTTTAATAAAATATTTTTTGTGTAGAATGTTTCAAATTCTGGATCTTCTGCAGCACGTAACTCTTGTGATACGAAGTCATATGCACGTAAGTTTAATGCTAAA
>Ga0209812_10000207_pt1:17500-54846 | contig 54846 bp, 58 predicted proteins | sample JI71714BDNA_FD_187502 | JGI IMG/M metagenome (GOLD analysis project Ga0209812, IMG submission 187502) | Wastewater effluent complex algal communities from Wisconsin, to seasonally profile nutrient transformation and Carbon sequestration -... | ecosystem: Engineered > WWTP > Effluent...
TGAAGTCTTACATTCTTTCGTTACTTTTCAAAATAAAATATTAATGTCCATTTTCTCTGTTGAGTTCAATTCAGAAGCAAAACAAAAAAATCTAGAATTTAAATATTTATAATCCAGTCATTGTTGCTATAACTTTATACAGAACGCCAAAAAATAAAATAAGAACAATCGGGACAATAAACTGAAATTTCTTAATTTTTAATAGGTTTTTAAATGGTGCTAGGATAACTAGAAGTGAACCTGCAACACTACTAACAAAAAATCTTGGATAACGTGAAATGTTGTCCCAAAAATCATTCATAATGGATTGTACAGAGTAGTTTTAATATAAATTAATATAAAATTATACAATATTAAACTCTAATATGATATAAATTCAAAGCCCCATTTCTAGAAATAGAAATAAGCTATAAATAAAGAAAACAAATTATTCTTCTATTTTAAAGAATTTATGCTAGAATTTATTTTAGCAATTAGTTAAAGGCTCTGTAGCTCAGTGGTTAGAGCAGGGGATTCATAAGCCCAAGGTCGTAGGTTCAAATCCCACCAGAGCCATCTACTAATTAAATGTTTCATAAAAATATAATATCTTAAAGTTTATGAGTTTAGGAGAAATGGCTGAGTGGTCGAAAGCAATAGATTGCTAATCTATCGTACAATTTATTGTACCCAGGGTTCGAATCCCTGTTTCTCCTTTCTTTAAAACTAGAAATAAAACAAAAAAAAATTGACAGATAATAAAAAATTAGGTACTATCTAAAGTAAAGTATAAAAATTTTGGGATTGTAGTTCAATTGGTTAGAGCACCGCCCTGTCACGGCGGAAGTTGCGAGTTCGAGTCTCGTCAGTCCCGTTTACATAATTTATTAAAAGCTTTAAAATTATTTAATAATAATATTTTTATATTATTATTAAATAATTTATTATTCGCCTTGAACTTTTAATAAAGCAAATCCTAACGAAAGACCAAATAATGTTATAAAGAAAGAAACTGATGCTGCTGTAACAATCTCTGCATTAGCGTATGGGAATATTTGTTTGATTAATTCCATAATAAGTGTAATTTTAATGTTAACAAAATTTTAAATAATTAGAATCCGTTTCTACCCCAAACAACTAGAGCTAATGAAAATGTAAACATTGTCATTAGGGCTGCCCATCCTAAACTTAAAATATCCATAGAGATCTATTTTTAATTTATTTAAATTTTATAATTTAAAAGGATAACAATAAATCCTTTTAAATTAGTTTTTTTTGTATTATACAATCTATTATACAATACCGTTTGTCCAATCTACATCTACATTCTCAATAATTAAAGATGAATTATAAATTTGTAGAATAATTAATAAAAATACTAAGAATGCAGCCATTACTACACCCATAATTGGAGTTGTACCCCAACCTGGTGCAACTTTACCATACTCCGAATTTAACGGACGTAAAAGCTCACCTAATCTTGTTCTTAACGCCATAAAAATATTTAATTTTTAATAAATTAATTTTTCTAGTATATGTTATATAATACTAAAATGTTAATTTAGATAAGTATATAACATGGAAACAGCAACTATTATCGTAATTTTTGTCTCAAGTTTACTCCTAGGAATTACCGCATATTCTGTCTATACAGCTTTTGGACCGTCTGCAAAAAACTTACGTGATCCATTTGAAGAACATGAGGATTAAAAAAATAAAACCATTTTTATGGTTTTATTTTTTAATAATTCGCGGCGTTTCTCTGAAAAAGACGGCAAAGAAAATTACGATTAAAGTACCAATAAGTAAAAATGTATAAACTAATGCTTCCATTATTTGATTCTAATTTATAATATAAATAGATGAAAAACGTTTACCGAGATCGGTAAACTTCCTACTTTGCCTTAAGAAAATCCATTACAAAAGCTTACTCGAAACTTTCAGTTAAAATGACTTTTACTCATAATGCTTGTAGCGTTTTACATCTATTGTTGTGAATGATAGTTAAATATATGCTTTTTTATTCATGTACAACTTTATTACAAAAATTAAACAGCACCTTGTTTTTTAGTTGATTTATCACCAAGTTTTTGGAATACACCAAATTCTACTTGTTCTGTAACTTCAGCACCAATACCAGTGAATACATCACGGAAGATTGTACGACCACCATGCCATAAATGACCGAAGAAGAATAATAAAGCAAAATTAGCGTGACCAAAAGTATACCAACCACGTGGACTACTTCTGAATACACCATCTGATTCTAAACTTGTTCTATCAAATTCAAAAACTTCTCCTAATTGTGCTTTACGAGCGAATTTTTTCACAGTCGGTGCATCTTTAAATGTTTGACCATTTAATTTACCACCATAAAAATCAACAGTTACTCCAACTTGTTCAATACTGTATTTAGATTCAGCACGACGGAATGGAATATCGGCACGAATAATACCATCTTTATCAACTAAGATTACAGGGAATGTTTCGAAGAAAGCTGGCATACGACGTACTGTTAATTCACGACCTTCCTTATCACGGAAAATAGGGTGACCTAACCAAGCTTCAGCGATACCATCACCTTTATTCATAGCACCAGCACGGAATAAACCACCTTTAGCTGGGTTATTTCCAATATAGTCATAAAATGCTAATTTATCTGGAATTCGTGACCAAGCTTGACTTTCTGATAAGCCTTCACTTACAGAAGCTTCTACTTGTCTTTCAATTTCTTGTTGGAAATATCCACTATCCCATTGATAACGTGTTGGACCAAATAATTCAATCGGAGTTGCTGCAGCACCATACCACATAGTACCTGAAGTAACAAACGCAGCAAAGAATACTGCTGAAATACTACTTGATAATACAGTTTCAATGTTACCCATTCTTAACGCACGGTATAATCGTTGAGGTGGTCGAACAGTTAAATGGAATACACCAGCAAGAATACCAAAAAGACCTGCTGCAATATGATGAGATGCAATACCACCAGGGTTAAATGGGTTAAAACCATCTGCACCCCATGCTGGTGCTACAGGTTGTACTTTACCTGTGATACCATAAGCATCTGATACCCAAATACCAGGTCCAAATAAACCTGTTACGTGGAATGCTCCAAATCCAAAACATAATAAACCTGAAAGTAATAAGTGAATACCAAAAATTTTTGGTAAATCTAAAGCAGGTTCACCAGTTCTTGGGTCACGGAATAATTCTAAATCCCAGTATACCCAATGCCAAATAGCAGCTAAGAAACATAGACCTGATAAAACAATGTGTGATAAAGCTACACCTTCAAAACTCCAAAGACCAGGATTTGAAACACTCTCACCTGTAATACTCCAGCCACCCCAAGAATCAGTAATACCTAATCGAGTCATGAAAGGCATAACAAACATACCTTGACGCCACATCGGGTTTAAAACAGGATCTGATGGATCAAATACAGCTAATTCATATAAAGCCATAGAGCCAGCCCAACCTGCAACTAAAGCTGTATGCATAATGTGAACTGCAATTAATCTTCCTGGGTCATTTAAAACAACAGTATGAACACGATACCATGGTAATGCCATAGTAATAGATTCCTCTAATATAAATAACGGTTTTTGACTTTCTTACAACTAAACTACATAAAAGTTAGCTACTATATTATTATAAGCAAAGATCAAGAAAATTAAATTAAATTAATTAATTGTTTTAAAGTTTTGTAAAAAAAAATCTACAAACTTTAAAATTACATTATTTTTGACCAAAATGACCATTACACTATTATATAAGAGAGAGAAGAGAGAGAGTTTCGGAGGGACAGCGAAGCGATTCCAAAAAACTCTCTCTCTCTCTCTCTTCCTATTCATATTCCTATTCATATTCATAACTGCTCTCTGCTGTCTGTTCGGCAGGGAGGCGAAGCGCAGCGGAGGGCAGGTCTCTCATTCATATGCTCCGACTCTTAAGTCGGCGATCTCATGAGAGATCGCCTCTTATTCGGAGCACACAAAAAAAATATTAAAATTTACAAATTATAATGCATAATAACAATGCAAAATACTGGTCTTTTACTTGGCAGACTAATATTAATCAAAAAACCATCCCTGATGAGAATCTTTTATTGTATTTTTTAAATAAGCATTGCTCGGATGCAATTTTTCAATATGAAAAAGGTACTTTAAGGGAAAAATTACATATCCAAGGTAAGATGACCTATGCAGGGCCTCGAACAAGCAAGGTAGCCTTCTTAAATCTCTTTAAAAAGCATTTTGATAACATTGGGGACTTGACAATTAGTCCAGTTCGTAACAAGGAGGGATTAGAGGACTACGTAATGAAATCTGAAGGACGCGTAAAAGGTCCCTTCTTTCTTGGGAATAAAAATATAAAACAACAGTTTTCAATGAAACAATCAAAATTGAGAGCTTGGCAGCAAGATCTCTATCAAATGCTGTTAAGTGATAAACTACCTGAATACAAGGACCGAAAGGTATTTTAGATTGAGGATATAACTGGTAATACTGGAAAATCTTGGTTTCAAAAATGGCTAAGACTGGGACAAACGGAATTAGTTATTCGTAATTTACCTGTATCTAACGTTGACAGACTTATGTCAGCTGTGCATATTATAAACAAAACAATTGATGTTGATGTTTATTGCATTGATCTCACTAGAACAAAAGGTGAAGACCAATCTTATAAAGATTTATTCTCTGCAATTGAACAAATAAAAAATGGATCTGTTATTGACTTAATGTATGGAAAGTGTAATGGATCATACTTTGAACCACCTGTAATTCTTATTTTTACGAATAATACTCTTTTTAATGCAGAAAGTCCTAAAAATGACTTTTCATACTATCTATCGGAAGATAGATGGATTCATTTGTTAATAATGAAAGATGAATTACATATTAAGCAACAAAAACATTACCCTTATGTTACAAAGGTAAATAAGAAAGTAAATGATAGAGCTGCTACTAACAACTCTATCCAATTTATTCAATCAACAGCCTCTTCGTCTGTTGATTGGAAATTAGAAGATAACACCGACCAGATGAACAATTTCTAAAATTCAAAGACAATTTAGTATTATACACTATTTTGTCTTTGAAGTGCAAATAAAATTATATAAACCCAACTTAGAATCTGTTTAAGCAACGATTAAAGCTTGGGTAAGTGTTAAACGTTACTTGAAGCGATAAACACAAGAGGAAACAACCATTATTGTTATAACCCTAAACAGAGGTGATACCTCACTAAGGCAGAAATCTTATTCATAGAGGATCTTTAAGGGGGGCGTTACCCCCTTGAATCCACAAGAATAAAAAAACAAAAAACTGCTTTGACTGTCGTGAGACATCCAGCAAAAAATTCAAATTAAATTGAATTGTATATATATTTCTATAAAATTTATGAAAAAAATCGTAGATCGTTTCAAAAACCGTGTTCAAAATTTTAAGATCAATTTTAAAAAGAAATTTAAAGAATCTAAAGAAAAACCTAAATCAAAACGAAAATCTTTCATTCTGGGTGTTACAACTGCTGTAGCTATTTTTGGTTTCACATTATTTGGTCCAGCGTTATTGGCTGTTGCAGAGGATCTACCAAAAGGAAATCCAAAACCTACTGACATTGCTCCAGCTCCATCTGTACCACCTAGTAACGATGGTCTATCTGGTGTAGCATCCTCAATTGCTCTAGCTATCACTACAGGTTCATTTGCATTGGGTATAGTTTGTGGTTGTATAGTTGTGATTGGTATTTTACATATGCAAGGAAAATAGTAAAAATAGAGTAATGGTTACTTTGTCATCGGATCGAATGAAAAATATCACTGCTAAAGTGGTAAAAGAAGGTGTAGATAGAGCTACTGCAAACAACTCTATCAAATTTATAAGAGACGAGGAAGATATCGACTTTAAATTAGAAGACTCAATTGACGAATTAGACAACTTCTAACAAACCACCAAAGACAACTTAGTATTATAAACTATTTTGTCTTTAAATATTTTGTCTTTAAATTGCAATATTTACTTCATTTGAGCTAAAAAGCCTCAAAACCCAGTAACGACGCGAACTTATTTTACTTCACTGTAAAAATACGCGAAATTGCTAGAAATGGAAAAAACACTTCATTTCCACAAAAAACCTCGCAAACCCAGTAACTACGAAAAGTTTATGTATCGCAGATAAAACCAGCGCCGCAGGCCCACTATACAAGAAAACCACAAACATCGATGTAGGGAGGCTCACGAAGTGAGAGATGTGCCCCACTGCTTAGCATCTAGCAATCATAAAATTGCTTTGACTGTCGTGAGACATCCAATACAAATGGTCATTACAAATGGTCATCTTGTCATCGGATCGGAGGAAGATCGGGGTTAATTATACCCAGCATCTACGGGGTAAAATGACTGTACATGACAAAATGCCCATCTTTTCTTTATTTTTATTAGTATTTTTATTAGTGTGAGAACGCGTCTAAGAGTTCCTACAAATCTACTATTTCATTGTTAGTTAGAATTTTTAGAGATGATAATATAATTTAATCCTTTTATAATTTTCCATGTGAGAATCTGGTTTGGGTCTTTTGGTGGCTTTGGTCAATCAATTTTTTTTATTTTTGAAATTTATTTGCTTTTTGGTAGATTAACGGATATAGATTTAGCAAATAAATTAAAAAAATTTTCTAATTTTGAAGTTTTTAATTCATTGTTGAAATGTTGAGTTAAAATAGAATTTTTTATGGCTTTTTTATATAGTATTTGGATTGTTTGTTTTAATACTTCTGAGCTTCTAATAATCTTTTTTCCAATTACTCATATTCTAAAATAATTAAAAAGATTGCTTATATAAAATCAAAAACTCTTAAAACTTGCAGTTTTATTTTCAAATTTACTTGCGGAAATTTTCAATATGCAATAAGCTTAACTAAACAGTTACCTTACTATTAAATTTATAAAAATTTTACATTTAAAGAAGAAACTATGGCAAAAAAGAGTATGATTGAGCGCGAAAAAAAGCGTATTAAACTTGAAAAAAAATATGCTTTAAAACGTTCTGCTTTACTGAAAAAATATCAAACAGAAAATAGTTTTAATTTAAAACTAGAGTTACACTCAAAATTACAGAAATTACCTCGTAATAGTGCAAAGACAAGAATAAGAAATAGATGCTGGAAAACAGGAAGACCTCGTGGAGTGTTCAGAGATTTTGGTATATCACGTCATGTTTTCCGTGAAATGGCTCATAGATGTTTACTACCAGGGGTTACAAAATCTAGCTGGTAATAAAACTTATTGAAATTATATTCATAGATTTTTCTTAATTTAGTTTACAATTATAAGTATAGAGTAAAATATTCATTCAATACTTTTGACATAATTGATAACATTAAATTCTTTAGAATCAACAATATACTTAATTTAAATAAGGAGTTTTCGATGATTTACGATACACAAGTTTATACTGCATTACTTATTAGCTTATTAGCTGCAATTTTAGCAATTAGATTAGGTTCTACATTATACGAATAAAGTTCTATATTATACAGATAGAACCTTAATTTAAACTAAAAAATTCTAAAGGGATAATTGAAAATAAGATATGGTGACCGAAAATTTAAAAAAATTTGAAACTCCAGTTTTTCCATTTACAGCAATTGTTGGACAAGAAGAAATGAAATTAGCTTTACAGCTAAATGTAATAGATCCAAAAATTGGCGGAGTTATGATCATGGGTGATCGAGGAACTGGAAAATCTACAACGATTAGAGCAATCACAGATTTACTACCAAAAATTGAAGTAGTTAAAGATGATCCTTTTAATTCTCATAAATCAGACTTTGATTTAATGGGAAATGAAGTAAGATCAGCTATTCAAAATAATGAACCAATTGAGACAGAATTTGTTAAAATTCCAATGGTTGATTTGCCTCTAGGTGCAACTGAAGATCGAGTATGCGGAACAATTGATATCGAAAAAGCTTTAACAGAAGGTATAAAAGCTTTTGAGCCAGGGTTATTAGCAAAAGCAAATAGAGGACTTTTGTATGTTGATGAGGTAAATCTATTAGATGATCATCTTGTTGATATATTATTAGACTCTGCAGCTTCAGGTTGGAATACAGTAGAACGAGAAGGTATTTCTATTAGACATCCAGCACGGTTTGTGTTAGTTGGATCAGGAAATCCTGAAGAAGGTGAGTTAAGACCACAATTACTTGACCGATTTGGAATGCACGCAGAAATTCGAACAGTTAAAGATCCGATTTTAAGAGTAAAAGTTGTTGAAGAAAGAACATCGTTCGATCAAAGTCCAGCACTTTGGCTTAAAAATTATGAGTCTAAGCAACAAGAATTACGTGATAAAATTATTGAAGCTCAAAATTTATTACCTTCAGTTGAAATTGAGTATGATTTAAGAGTAAAAATTTCTGAAGTATGTAGTAAACTAGATGTTGATGGATTACGAGGTGATATTGTAACAAATCGTGCAGCTAAAGCACATGCTGCTTATAATGGTCGTGACAAAGTTACAATCGAAGATATTTCTAAAGTTATTACTTTATGTTTACGCCATCGTTTACGAAAAGATCCTTTAGAATCTATAGATTCTGGTGACAAAGTAAGTAAAACTTTCAAAGAAATTTTTGAAATTGAAAACTAAAACATCCGCAAATTAGCTACCTTTAATAATTAAGCTTGTCTTAAAAAATAAAATATGTTGAAATTATTTGGATTTTTGATAAGTATTTTTTTAATTGTCATTATTTTTTTAAAAATTCCTCAAGAAAATGTTGGATTAGCAAGCTTTGCTACCAAGACTGATTTATTAGGATCACCGAGTTCGGCACAACGCTCATTGAACATTTTTACAGGCGTTGGAATTCTAATTTATGTTGCAATTGCTATTCAACTAAATTTCTTAAGTAATTAAAATTCTTTTTAAGAAATAAAAAACTAAAGATATAAAATATTAAATTTAAAAATATTTAAATGATTCTAATTGACTATTAGAATCATTTAAATATTTTTACCAGAATCCTAACGAAACTGCTTTGTCAATTGGTAAACATGCGCCAATACCTAACCATACTGCTGCCACAAATCCAATGATAAAAGTTAAACTTGCAATTGGTCTACGGAATGGGTTTTGAAACTTATTTACGTTCTCAATGAATGGTACTGTAATAAGTCCTAATGGTACTGCAGCCATTGCTAAAACTCCTAATAATTTATTAGGTAGTACTCGTAATAAGTTAAATGTTGGGAAGAAATACCATTCTGGTAAAATTTCTAACGGAGTATTAAATGGATCTGCAGGTTCTCCCATTTGTGTAGGAGCTAATACAGCTAAACCAACAATACATACTAATACACCTAACATACATAATGGGAATATGTAGAAAAGATCATTAGGCCATGCAGGCTCACCATAATAGTTATGACCCATACCTTTTGCTAGCTTAGCACGTAACTTTGGATCAGTTAAATCGGGTTTTTTAATTACTGACATAATAAAATTTATTAATAATTTGGTTTATTTAGTGTTTAGATTTTAAAGTTATAATGGTCCTGAAATCCCTTGTTTACGGATCATTAAGAAATGAGTTAACATTAAAACAGCTGCTGCAACTGGTAATACAAAAGTATGCGCACTGTAGAATCGTGTTAAAGTACTTTGTCCTACACTCTCACCACCACGTAAAACTAAAACTAATGGTGGTCCAACTAAAGGAACTGCTGCTGGAACCCCAGTTACAATTTTACATGCCCAAAATCCTACTTGATCCCATGGTAAAGAGTATCCTGTTACTCCAAATGAAACTGTAACAACTGCTAATGTTACTCCTGTAACCCAAGTTAACTCACGTGGTTTTTTAAATCCACCCGTTAAATAAACACGGAAAACATGTAGTACCATCATTAATACCATCATACTTGCAGACCAGCGATGAATAGATCTAATTAACCATCCAAAGTTAACACTAGTCATAATATACTCAACAGAAGCAAAAGCATCAACAACGCTAGGTCTGTAATAGAAAGTCATAGCAAAACCAGTAGCTACTTGAATTAAGAAACAAGTAAAAACAAGACCACCAAAACAGTAGAAAATGTTTACGTGTGGTGGCACGTATTTACTAGTAATGTCATCAGCAATTGCTTGAACTTCTAGTCGTTCTTCAAACCAATCATAAACCTTATTCATAACAAATTCTTAGAATATTTAAACGCAGGTAAGCATTTTAAACTAATTTAGAAATTAAAGGCGAGAGTGGGATTCGAACCCACGGAATCCGCAAAGATTCATCTGATTTCAAATCAGACGCAATCGACCAACTCTGCCATCTCGCCAAAAGATTAGCTACAAAACTAATCTTAATTATAAATCAATTACTTAACTTTCATAAGTGGCAACTCCACTAAATTTAACCGAAGCAGGGTTTGGATTTTTGCCAATTGAAAATTGTCGATTATTCACAGACGTTCTTCCCGGATTAACTTTTTCAGGGAATACACCATCTTTTGGATGTAAGTATTGAACTTCACCACTAGGGAAAATTCGATAAATTTTGTAGTCATTAATTTTAAATGTACGTAATTGAGTACCCAATGCTAAACATTGTTCTTTACGCGCTAAGTATAATAAATTTTCTCCTTTACGCATAATTGCTGCACCACCTGTGGGCATTTCAAATATCTGCTCTTTTGGGCTAGTCCAAGTAATAGCGTATTTTTCTTCAACTTCAGCTGCACGAAGCCAGCCGCCAGTACTTCCGCCAAACGTAGGAAACGGTGTTTGTAAATTTAATGTCATCTGTAAAACTTTATAAATGTTTAACGTTCACTATATAATTTTAATAAAAAAATTGTTTTTTTATTAAAATTATCAAAATTTATAGCGGAGAATGGATTTGAACCATTGACCTTCGGGTTATGAGCCCAACGAGCTACCAGGCTGCTCTACTCCGCGATGTCTATAATAATTTCGATTATAGATTACCTGACTTTATTCTAACTATAGAAAATAAATAACAACTTGTAACCATATGATAACATAGTTTTTTATAATATGTCAATAACAGTAAAATACTCTTTTAATTAAAATTACTTTACTGTTACCGACTTAATTATCAATTTATTTTAAAGAAGCTTTACCACCTGCTTCTTCAATTTGCTTTTTACCATTTTCTGCAGCATCTTTAGTTAAAGCTGCTTGAACTTGTTTTGGAGCAGATTCAACTAATTCTTTAGCTTCTTTTAAGCCTAAACCTGTTAAACTACGTACCACTTTTAAAACTGCAATCTTTTTATCAGCAGGTACTTCATCAAGAATTAAATCAAACTCTGTTTTTTCTTCAACTTCTTCCACTGCTCCTGGAGCAACTGCCATTACTACACCTCCACCAACAGCAGCAGACGCATCAACACCAAATGTTTCTTCAATTTTTTTTACTAATTCTGAAGCTTCTAATAATGTTAACGTTTTTAATTCTTCAACAATTTGATCAATTTTTTGTGACATAATAATTTTTTATATGATAAAAGTGATAGTTTTGTATGTTAATATAGATTTAAGATATTAAAAAATACCCAATTCTAATTTTAAAGACGGACCCATAGTTGTGCAAATGGATAAATTTTTAAAGTATTTACCTTTCACACCTGATGGCCTATTTTGTTCAATTGATCTATATAAAGCGGTTAAATTTTCAGCTAACTGAGATTCTGTAAAATCTACTTTCCCAAAATTTACATGAACAATACCTGTTTTGTCAGCTTTATATTCGAATTTACCCTTTTTAAATTCATTTAAAGTTTCTGTTAAATTACTAGTAACAGTTCCTGATTTTGGAGATGGCATCAAACCTTTGGGACCTAAAACTCTTCCAAGTTTAGCTAATTTAGGCATCATATTTGGCGTTGCAATAAGCAAATCAAAATCTAGATTTCCCTGAGTAATTTGCTCAATTAAATCGTCATTGCCGACTATGTCAGCATTCGCAGATTTAACCTCATCAAAGTTTTCTTCATTTGTTAAAACTGCGATTCTAATTTGCTTACCAATACCATGAGGTAAACTAACTGTAGTTCGCAATTGTTGATTAGCATACTTTGGATCAATATTTAAAGTTGCATGCAGTTCTACAGACTCTACAAATTTTGCTGTTGCTGTTTCTTTTAAAGCTGAAACAGCTTCTTCAAGATTTGAATAAACAATATTTTTCGTTTTTTTTAAATTTTCTTTATGACGACGCGATATTTTTCGCATACTTATTCTCCATTAAAACTTGTTTAATTTTAATTTAATCTACAATGGAGATGCCCATATTGCGAGCAGTTCCTTCAACAATTTTCATAGCACTACTTAGTTTAGTAGTATTTAAATCTGGTAATTTAATGTTAGCAATTTCCTCCAACTGAGCCTGTGTAATCGATCCAACTTTAGTTTTATTTGGAATTGATGACCCTTTCTTAATTTTAGCTGCATTGGCTAATAAAACAGAAGCAGGAGGAGTTTTTAAAATAAACTTATAACTTCTATCTTCATAAACTGAAATTTCTACAGGAATAATTAATCCTACTTTATCACCTGTACGAGCATTATATTCTTTACAAAATGCTGCAATATTAACACCATGCTGACCTAATGCAGGACCAACCGGAGGTGCCGGAGTCGCTTTCCCTGCTGGGAGAGCTAATTTTATAATCGCGGTAACTTTTTTAGCCATGAAAAGAAATGATTAAATTTGATAATAATAATAATATTTTGATACTTTTCACTTGTAACCTTGAAATTTATAGTATATCAAAGTCTTGTTCACCAAATTAAATAAATTGGTTGTTTACAAATTTTTAATTAAATAAATTCTATCAATAAGAAATAAATAACCTCTTAAAAAAGAGAAACGCGCCCTGAAGGACTTGAACCCTCGACATCTAATTTTGGAGACTAGCGTTCTACCAACTGAACTAAGGACGCGTATAACAACTATAAACATAATAAATTAAAATTACAAGTTTTAAATTTTAATTATCTTTTATTTTAACAAATGAAACAATCAAATTCTAAGCCAAATCTGAAGCAGTCACTTGTCGACCAATATTTACCACATAATTTTCTCGCTGAAAAAATGATTCTAAGTTGCCTATTAGTTAACACAGAGGCAATTGAGCTAACATTAAGAACTATTTCAGTTGATGTCTTCTACTTTAAAAATCATCAAGAGATTTATAAAGCTGTTACTTTTATGTATAAAAATAACTTACCAATAGATATTCTTACTTTAATTACATTTCTTCAGGATAATGGTCTTTTACAAAAAATTGGAGGGTTAAAAGTATTAATAGAACTTTTAAGTCAAATTCCAAATTTAATTTACTTAGAGGAATATTTACGTTTAGTAAAAGATAAATATATCAGACGTTCTTTAATTAAACTTGGGTATGAAACAATAAATTCCAGTTATATTACCAGTCTTCCTCTGGAAAATATCTTGAATGATTTAGAAAATAAATTATTTAGTTTAACTAGTGAGATTAAACCGCAAAAACTTTCTAGTAGTGCAGAATTGCTAAACGATATTTTTTTTGAACTAAAGACCAAATCTTTAGATCCAAAATTATCAGGAATAGCATCTGGATTTTATGATCTTGATTCCTTGACTCAAGGATTTCAAAAATCGGATTTAATTATTATTGCAGGTCGACCATCGATGGGTAAAACGGCTCTAGGACTAAATATTGCTTCAAATATCATTAAAAGTTCGAAATTACCTGTTTTATTTTTTAGTCTTGAAATGTCAAAAGAACAAATTATGTATCGTTTATTGGCAATGGAAACAAATCTTAACCAAATGAAGCTTAAAACTGGAAAACTTTCTAAAAATGATTGGCTAAAACTTAACAAAATAATAAAAATATTAGCAAAATTCCCACTTTTTATAGATGATACTTTTGATTTATCTATTCAAGATATTCGATCAAAAATTAAAACAATTATTTTTGAACAAAATCAAATTGGATTAATTATTATTGACTATATTCAATTAATGCAAAATTCTAAATTAAAAAATGCAAATCGAGTTCAAGAATTATCTCAAATTACAAGATCATTGAAAACAATAGCTCGTGAATTTAACGTACCAATAATAGGTTTATCGCAACTAAGTCGAAATGTTGAAAATCGAATCGATAAAAAACCAATACTATCCGACTTACGAGAGAGCGGATCAATTGAACAAGATGCAGATCTTGTATTAATGTTATATCAAAATAAATTACAAACCTCTCCTCAAAATCATAATTCAGAAAATATAAAAAATAATAATATCGTCGAGCTCATAATTGCAAAGCATCGTAACGGCCCAATCGGAAACGTTAAATTAAAATTTGATGAGGAACATACGAAATTTTATAATTTAGAACTAAAAGAATAAAATAAATTGCCCAGAACCAGATTCGAACTGGTGACACGAGGATCTTCAATCCACTGCTCTACCAACTGAGCTATCCGGGCTTAATCTATATTCTACTAAAAATTATCAAATAAAGCAAGAAATATTTTAATTACAAAAATCCATTTAAGTAATTTTTGAATTACCTTGACTTTTTAAAAAATTCACCTATAATTACTATAGGTATAGTATTTAATATAATAAACAAACATATTTAATATGTCAGGATTGTAAAATAGCAGCATAAAATAAACGTTTAACTATTAGTATTGAATCTATACCTTAAAATTAATATTTACTATTTAGTTTTTAATTGTACATAAATGGTTATGTGATGAAAGTATAGATAGTAGTATTTTGCTATTTGTATTGAGTTGCTTCTTATTTAATAAACGTAAAATAAGATTATTTAATTTTAATCGTATTATTAATAAATAAATTTATATTAAGAAATATGTAGTTTGAATAAATTATTTATAGACTTAAAAATATTTTCTAATTATTTTTACTAAATGTTCAGAAAATATAATTAATATTATTTTAATATTTCGTATAAATTATTAAAATAATATTAATTATATTTTTTTTCTAAAAGCTGATACAATAAATATTGTAGTCAATATTACTATTTTTAATTTTATTATTTAAGATAACGGGAAATAAAAATGACAGCTTCATTAGGAAATTTTATTGCTAGTTTAGTTGCAGGTGCTTTTGTTGTACTTGCTATTGGTGGGGTTTTAGTTTTTATCAGTAAAACTGATAGAGTTACACGAGCGTAAGAGTGTAATACATTTTAAATTTAGTTTGTTAAAATGAAGCTAATTAGACAGAGTATAAGACTAGTTATCTTTATGATTAACTAAAAAAGTTTAATCCTTAAAATACTAGCTTAATAATTAGATTTTAGTTTATAGTATTTCTAGTTAATATGATATAAAATCTATTAAATTAAAATTGATTACCTTATGATAAATTTTAGTTTTGGCCCCAATATTTTTTTAGGGATTATCGTAAGCTTTGGAGTACTAATATTATATTTTCTTAGGAATGTTAAACCAGAAGTTGCCAGAGATGAAGATATTTTCTTTGCAACTATTGGTTTACTTTATAGCTGTATTTTAATGGTTCATGGTTGGCGATTAGATCCAATTTTATTATTTAGCCAAGTATTAATTATTGTCACAGTATTAGTTGCTGGATGGGAGAATATAAGATTACGAGGCTTAATAGCTAATATGGCAAAATTAAAAAAAAATAAAAAAAGATAGTTTTTTAATTTTATCATTTTCTTGGTTTCAAATTTGTAAATAATTATTTTAATTTATGTTAAAAAAGTCTTCTCAACTTTTTTCTTTAGTATTTTTCGGTATTTTTAGTATTTTTGTGACAACAGCATCAGCTATTGATTTAGATGAAGCTACACGAACAATTGTTGCTGATGGTTCAGGTAAGACAATTGTATTAACTACAGAACAAGTTAAACGTGGTAAACGATTATTTAATGCTACTTGTGGTGCTTGTCACGTAGGTGGTATTTCAAAAACTAATCCAAACGTTGGTTTAGACCCAGAAGCATTAAGTTTAGCTACACCACGTCGTGATAACGTAGCTGCTTTAGTTGATTACTTAAAAAATCCTACAACTTATGATGGTTTAGAATCAATCGCTGAAGTTCATCCTAGTATTAAGAGTGCAGATATTTACCCACGCATGAGATCTTTAACGGATGAAGATTTAAAAGCAATTGCAGGTCACATTTTATTATCACCAAAAGTTCAAGGTGAGAAATGGGGTGGTGGTAAAATTTACTACTAAAATTTAAAAACTAACGTTATATTTATTTTTCAAAATTTGAGAAATAAATATAACTTTTAAAAAAATAGTGTACACTAAATTAAATTACAAAAACTAGATCTACAGAGTGTATGCATTTATTAAATCAAAAGCATGTAGCTCAGTGGATAGAGCATCAGATTCCGATTCTGGGGGCCAAGGGTTCGATTCCCTTCATGCTTATGGGTTAGTGAAACGAATAAATTTGTTTTGGGACTGTCTTGGTTTCGACATTTAAAATTGGTTAATTTATGATTCAGGCCGAAGCATGTATTCTTCGTAAAAATCTACAAAATTTAAAATAAATGCAAACAATATAATTCATTTTATCGCTAGATCAGTAAATTTTAACGTTAATAAAACTTCTTTACAATTTGCTGCTTAATATCAAATTTTATTCTATAAATTTGTTCATTATGCATAAAGAAAACTCTTTAGTATAATTTAGACTTATTTTAACGATCATTTGTTCTTTGAAACTAAGCCTGTGAACGAGTAAATTAATTATTTTTAAATGGACATGGGTTCAATTCCCATCAGTTCCATTATTGCATTCGTGGCCGAGTGGTTGAAGGCACCGGACTCATAATCCGTTTTCCTCTGGAACATCACTGGTTCGAACCCAGTCGAATGCATATTAATTATTTTAATATTGTTTTTTTGAAGATCTAGTTGTAAACTTGAGAAGATAAAATAATTACAATAATCTGTAAACTCATGCTAAAATTAGATACTCAAAAAACAATCAGTAACTTAGAAAGTAGTTTTCTTAAAAAAAATTTACCAGTTTTGAAAATTGGTGATACTGTTAAAGTCGGCGTTAAAATTATTGAAGGAAACAAAGAAAGGGTGCAATTTTATGAAGGGATAATTCTTGCAAAAAAAAATAGCTCTATTAATACGACAATCACTGTTCGAAAAGTACTACAAGGAATTGGAATAGAGCGAGTATTTTTGATTCATTCTCCCAAAATTGATTCATTTACAGTTATACGTTCTTCAAAAATAAGAAGATCAAAACTTTATTATTTAAGAGATTTAAAGGGAAAAGCAAGTCGTTTAAAACAAAAATTTAACTAATATTATTAGAAAAATAATACGTTTTAAAATTTTAATAAAAAAATTTATTTATACTTATTTTACGTAGTATAATGTAATGTAGTAAAGTAATATTAAATTAATTTTACTTTCTAATCATTAAAAATAAGGAGTTATATGGTTACTTATAAAGTGACATTATTAAGTGAAGAACATAGTATCAATTCAACAATTGACTGTAATGATGACGTGTTTATTTTAGATGCTGCTGAAGAGCAAGGTTTAGATTTACCATACTCATGTCGTGCAGGTGCATGTTCAACATGTGCTGGTAAAGTAACATCTGGTAGTGTTGATCAATCTGAACAAACATTCTTAGATGATGATCAAGTAGGCGCTGGATTTGTTTTAACTTGTATTGCTTACCCAAAATCTGATTGTACAATTTTAGTACATCAAGAAGACGAATTATACTAAGGGTATAATCATATAAAGAAATGACTCTACTTTTAGAGTCATTTCCCTTTTAAAATTCAAGTTTAGAAGTTTAACTCGGCTGCTTGAACTTTTTCAAATTGTTTTTTCTTTAATACTAAGAAAATTTGTGATACTAATACACTGAAGCAGAATGCAAGGTAGCCAAGGATTCGTGTTGGATTTTGTAATACGATTTCTGACTCTTCTTGACCAAATCCGCCTACATTAGGATCAGAGTTTAAGGCTTGATCAACTTTTACGATGTCACCTTTTTTAACGATTAAATTTAATCCAGTCGGTACGATTTGTTCTGTTTGTTGACCTTGTGAATTAACAATTACAACTTTTGAGCCTGTTTTTTCATCTGTTGTAATTTCAGTAATTTGACCATTTTGACTTGCACCAAATACGTTTACATTACTTTTATCACCAGCAGGATAAACTTGTCCACGACCTCGGTTTCCACCTGCGTAGAATGGGTATGTTAAATATTTAACTTCTGAATTTTTTTCTGGATCAGGTGCAACAACAGGGAAAATTAATTCTTGATGAGTTTTACCAGCAATAGGCCCTACCACTAGAATATTATCAAATTCAGTACTGTATGGTGAAATGAAAACACCTTTATTTTTAATTTTAACTTCTTCTGGAATTTGATTTTTTGCTGCTAATTTAAAGCCTTTTGGTAAAATTAAGATTCCACCAACGTTTAAGTCTGCTTTTTTACCATTAGCTCCAATCTGTTGTTGAGTTGTATCGTAAGGTACTTTAATTTCGATTTCAAATACCGAATTTGGAAGAACAGCTTGTGGTGCTTCAATTTCAATTGCTTTCTGATTTAAATGACAATTTGCACAAGCTATTTTACCATTTGCTGCACGTGGGTTTGAATAATTTTGTTGCGCAAATACTGGATATGCTATTGACTCTTGAATACAAAAACCAAATGAATTTATACCAATCGTTAAAGCAATTAAAAGACTTTTAAAAAACTTGTTAGTTGCCATAGTTTAAATACTTTTTAAGTCTGGATATTTCATTATATAAATTAGTTCTTTAATAAAAACAAGATACCTAATCCTGTAAAATATAACATCAGTATTGCTATTGATAACAGCAATTGCGTTAAAGGATCAGTTGAGGGTGTTAAAATTGCCCCAAGAATAGTTGATACTAGTATTATATATCTCCATGCACCTAACATTTGTTTAGCTGATACAATATTTAATAGTCCAACTAATATTTGAAGAATTGGGATTTGAAATGCTAATCCTGTACTATAGAATAAAACTAAAATAAACTCAAAATATTGATCAAACGACCAAAATGGTTCCAAGACTTCTTCGCTATAATTTAAAAAAAAGTTTAAAGCCGCTGGTATTAAAGTATAGTAGGAGAAAGCTAAACCTAGTCCAAATAAAAATAAAGAACCTAATAATAGAGGTAATATAATTTTTGTTTCTTTTTTAGTTAAGCCGGGTAATAAAAATAATATCAATTGACTAATTACAAATGGACTTGAAAATAATAGTCCAGTATAAAATGATATTTTAATAGTTGAAATAAAATATTCACCTGGCGCTACTTGGAAGAATTTTACATTACTAATAGGAAGTTCTAAAATTTTAACTAGACTTTTGACCTCAATAAATGACACGCAAGTTAACAATAAAATTATCCAGAACAAAAGAAAAATTCTCTGCCTTAACTCTTCAATATGTTCTGAGAATGGTAATTCTAATGTTACGTTTGTGTTATTTGTAAAATTAAAATTAGAATTAGTCGCCATTTAATATAATTATATTAGTACTATTAATGAAATTTTTTAATATCAATTCTGATTGTTAATTTAATAAATTAACAATCAGAATTGATATTTTTTACTTTTCAAAATTATTATAATTCTCTTATTGAAATTAAGATAAGTAATTAATAGCTTCTAATCTTGCTGTTGCTTTTTTTAATTCTACTGATGCGTCAAGTCTTGATTTACTTGTTTCTGCATTTTCAACAGCTAAAGTTGCTTTTTCTAGTTCTTTTCTAGCTTCACTTAATTCTATATTAGTAAGTTCTTCTACATCATTTACTAAAACTGTTACTCGATTTCTATCAATTTCCGCTAACCCACCACATAAAATAATGGGAGTCCACTTATCATCTAATTTAATCCGTAGTAACCCTGTATCTAAAGCTGTTATTAATGCTGCGTGACCATCTAATACCCCTACTTGTCCAGTAAGACCTGGTAAGACAACTTCATCAGCTGTTGTAGAACAAATTACTCTATCAGGGGTAAGGACGCGAATGCTCATAACCATATTTCATACTCCTTTATTTAAGAGTTTCTGCTTTTGCAATTACTTGATCAATGTTACCTACTAAGTAGAAAGCTTGTTCAGGTAAATCATCTAATTCCCCTTTTAATGTCATTGAGAAACCTTTGATTGTATCTTCTAAACTTACGTATTCACCAGGTGAACCTGTGAAAATTTCAGCAACAAAGAATGGTTGTGATAAGAAACGCTCAACTTTACGTGCACGTGCAACTGTTAAACGATCTTCTTCTGATAATTCATCAATACCTAAAATTGCAATAATATCTTGTAATTCTTTGTAACGTTGTAAAGTTTCTTTTACAGTTTCAGCTATTGCATAGTGCTCTTCACTTACAATACCTGGTTGAAGCATTGTAGATGTTGAATCTAATGGATCCACAGCTGGATAAATTCCTTTTGCAGCTAAGTTACGAGATAATACAGTTGTTGCATCTAAATGAGCAAATGTAGTAGCTGGAGCTGGATCAGTTAAATCGTCGGCTGGTACATATACAGCTTGAATTGATGTAATTGAACCTTGCGTTGTCGATGTAATACGTTCTTGTAGTGCACCCATTTCTGTTGCTAGCGTTGGTTGGTAACCTACTGCTGAAGGCATACGACCTAATAATGCAGATACCTCTGAACCAGCTTGTGTGAAACGGAAAATATTATCAATGAATAATAATACGTCTTGTTTATTAACATCACGGAAGTATTCTGCCATTGTTAATGCTGTTAAACCAACACGCATACGTGCTCCCGGTGGTTCATTCATTTGACCATAAACTAAAGCTACTTTTGATTCAGCGAAGTTATTTTTATTAATTACTCCTGATTCTTTCATTTCTTCATATAAGTCGTTTCCTTCACGTGTACGTTCCCCTACACCACCAAAAACTGATACACCACCGTGTGCTTTAGCAATATTATTAATTAATTCCATAATTAACACGGTTTTTCCTACACCAGCTCCACCAAATAATCCAATTTTCCCACCACGGCGGTAAGGTGCTAATAAATCAACAACTTTAATACCAGTTTCAAAAATTGATGGTTTTGTTTCTAATTCTGTAAATGCAGGCGCATCGCGGTGAATAGGTAAAGTTTCATTATAAACAACTTCACCTTGCTCATCAACAGGTTCACCAATTACATTGAAAATTCGACCTAATGTTGGAGTACCTACAGGAACTTGAATTGGTGCTCCTAAATCTACTACTTCAACACCACGCTTTAAACCATCAGTTGAACGCATTGATACTGCTCGTACTCGATTGTCACCTAATAATTGTTGTACTTCAACAATAGTGTCTGTACCATCTTCTAATGTAATTTTAAGTGCACTGTAAATAAGTGGTAAATTCCCACTAGGGAATTGAACATCTAATACAGGACCAATAATTTGAGTAACGAAACCTTTATTTATATTAGTTTTTACCATTTTGATTTAACATATCTAAAATACTTGTGAATAAATATACTTTCGCGGTCTTATTTGCTATTAATAAACCTTAATAATTTTGAAATTTACTAATTAGTTACCATTGTACAACAAAACTTAGTAAATTCTTGAATATGGATAATTTTAATTATTTTCACTTAATCTGCCAGTAACTTTTAACCAATTTCTAGCTCCAGGATAATTATCAGGAGCTAATTTTAATGCTTGTATCCAATATTCAGCGGCTTTATCAAATAATTCTTTTGATAATTCAACATACTCATCTTCTTCAAGACTTTGAGCTCTTAAAGCTTGGGAGTGGTAAATTACGGCAATATTATTTAAAACTTGTGGAAGGTTCGAATTTAGGGAAAGAGCTTGGTGATAAAATTCGAGAGCTTGAGTGTATTTACCTGTATTCCCGTAAATTAAACCAATATTATATAAAGTATAACTACGATCATATGGATCTTCTTCAACTTGAAGTGCTTCATAATAATTTTGTAATGCTTCAGCATAGCGCCCTTTTGATTGAGCACTCATTCCAGCTCTATAATATGAGAATGCTTCTTTTTCTTGCTTGCTAGCAGGTAAAACTTTTAAAAGAATATCAGCAATTACTGTAAATGTTTTATCGATAAAATTTCCCATAGAATTCTCCTTGTAGATTTTGGCATCAATTTAAATTAAAAACTTAGAGTTATTATTATTAGTATACATAATAACTCTAAATAATTTTAAACAGAATTTGAAGCAACAAAAGGAAATAATGATAATACGCGTGCACGTTTTATTGCTTTTGCTAATTTTCTTTGTTGTTGAACAGTTACCCCTGTGGCACGTCGAGGAAGAATTTTACCTTGATCGGTGACAAATAGTGTTAATAAATCGATATCTTTATAATCAATTTTTTGATTTAAACTTATTGGAGATGGATTTTGTTTTTTTGATACCATATAATTATTTTATTTCTTTATGTATAGTAGGTTTGTTACAATGTGGACAATATTTTTTTAACTCTAAACGCTGTGGGTTATTACGTCTATTTTTTTTTGTTAAATATCTAGAAACGCCAGCTGAGCGCTTATTTAAATTTGAGCGACACTCAGTACATTCCAACGTTATTAAAATACGCGTACCTTTGTTTTTTGCCATAAAATTTTATACTAATAATTTTAGTTATTATATTGCCTAAAAATTTCTATCTTATCAAGTGTTAAACTCTATTATTCTTAGAAAAATTTTTACTTTAAAAACTTTTAATTTTTCATTAAATATACTATACTAAAGCAAATTCTATATTTATAAAATAACTATTTAAATATTTAACGACTAATAATTTTATGGCTAATAACAAATCTGCAGAAAAACGTATCCTTACTAACGAGCGTGATCGTTTAAGAAATAGATTTTATAAAAGTTCAGTTAGAACTTTAATCAAATCCTTTTTTAAGGAATTACAAGTTTATAAAAATTCAAAAACTCCAGAAGGAAAAGAAAAATTAAAAAAAGTTCTAAGTTCAGTATATAGCTTAATTGATAAAGGAACAAAAAAAAATGTATTTCATAAAAATGCAGCAGCGCGCAAAAAAGCAAAATTAGCTGCCTATTTAAAATCAGCCTAAAAAATTCTTTAAATTTAGTATAAAAATTCCTTAAATTTTTATACTAAATTTAAAGAATTTTCTAAAAAACTATATCTATTATGTCTCAATAGAGTTACTTATTCGATTTACTGACAGAAATTATGAAACAAAATATGAATTATATTAATGCTCTTCCAGATTTTCTGGCGATGCAAAGAATAAGCTTTTGTTGGTTTATTACTCAAGGTTTGAATGAAGAATTATCTTTATTTTCAAGAATTCAAGATTTCAGTCAAAGTACAGAATATCTTATGTTCGGAGAAGAGTATAGTTTAATGAAACCTCCTTATAGCTTATTGATTGCTAGAAAGTATAATGGAAATTATAGAGCTCAACTTGTTATACCAATTGAAGTTCGAAATAAAATAATAAATAGTGTTAAGTATCAAAATCAATTTCCAATAATTACGCTACCCCTGATGACTACAGACGCAACATTTATTATTAATGGTTGTGAGCGTGTTATTGTTAGTCAGATTATTCGAAGTCCCGGTGTTTATTTTGAAAAAAATAAAACCCAAAAAATTGTCCACCAATTTAAACGAAAATTATCCACAGATATAGACAAATTAAGGTCGTTTCTTCCAGCTGGGGAAGCTTTTATTTCTGAATTTGATTTATTTTTTCCTATTCCAACACCAACTTACGATCCCATTAAAAAGAAAAAAAAAATTGTCCCACATTGGGAAAGTAATTTAATTTATTATTACTCTCTGGAACACTTAAAAAAAATAGAAAAAAATTCTTGTTTTTATTTTTTGCAATGTTTTAAATTGTATCGAATTATTTCTAAGACGTTTGATAAAGAACCTAAGATAAAATTAGTTAAACTATTTTTAAAGTGGCTAAAACTAAATCATAATACAGCATACTTAGAGAAAAGTTTAAAATTAGATAATTTAATATATTTATTTAAGTATTTTAATTTTTTAACAAAATTATTGTTGAAATATGAAATTTTTCAAAATAAATTTCTGAAAAATACAAAAAGTATTAAGACTCATTCACTATTAATATCATCTGAAAATTCTGATTTTCCTTTCTCTAATAATGCCACTTTCAAATTTTATTATGCATACGAAAAAATAATAACTAATTCACAACAAACTACAAATCTTAAATTAAATTCACAATTATTTTTACTAACTAAGGAACCGCAAAATTGGCTGATGGAAATGAGTAATTTCTCGTTTTTAAAGCAGCAAATTAGATCGGTGGTTCCTAAATTAAATGATATAAAACAACTTGTAGATTTAAAAACCTTAAGACCAACGATATATTTTTCAGTTAGTTTAAAAGAACAGTTAAAATATGTTTTTGGTAAAAACAAATTAAGCTATAAGCCTGATAGACATAAATATCTAAAAACTAAAACCCAATTTTTACTTTATCGAAAGGATCACGAAATTAAAACTAATTACAATAAGAAATATGATAATAAAGAATTATATACAGCAACTTTAATTCCGGAATATGGATCTTGGATTAGATTTGGGTTTCAAAAAAATACAAAGATTAATTCTTATAAATATCCGTTAAAAAATCAAGAAGATGAAATAATTATTCAATTAGATAAATTAAATCAAAAACCAATTTTGTATTTGTTAAAAGAAATGGGTCTAACTGATTTAGAAATATATCAAAATTTACAATATTCAGATTTTTTTTATTTTAATAAACCTTTATTAGTTCATTCAAATCTATTAAACCAGCCATTATCCAGGTTTAATTTGAGTTCGTCTTATTTTAAAAATATCTCTGAATTTTCGAGAATCTTTGATCCTTTTTATTATCGCATAGGTCGAGTTGGTAGATTAAAAATTAATAATAGATTAAATTTAAAAATTAGTGATCGATATCAAACTATTACCTATAATGATATTTTTGCCATTATTGATAAGTTAATTAGTTTAACAATTTCTAAAACAGTGCAAGATGATATTGATCACCTAAAAAATAGAAGAGTTAGATCTGTCGGTGAATTATTACAAAATTTATTTAGAATTGGATTTCAAAGATTAGTTAGAAAACTACGAAACCAAACAAATAAAATAGATTCAGGTCAATTATTGAGTTTTAATATTATAAATGCAACAGTTCGCGAATTTTTTGGTTCTAGTCAATTATCTCAATATTTAGACCAAACAAATCCATTATCTTCCTTAACGCATCGTCGTCGAGTTAGTGGTTTAGGTCCAGGTGGATTTGATCGTGATCGAATAAGTTTTGCGGTTCGGGATATTCATCCAAGTCATTATGGGCGTATTTGTCCAATTGAAACTCCTGAAGGTCAAAACGTTGGTTTAATAGCATCTTTAACAACATGTGCTAGGGTAAATAAATCCGGATTTTTAGAAACGCCATTTTGGAGAGTAATTAATGGTAAAGTTATAAAAACTGGTAAGCCAATTTATCTAACAGCAGACATTGAAGATTTTTATAAAATTGCTCCTGCTGATATAGCAACTAATAAAGATAATTATTTGTTAAAAAATGTAATTCCAGTTCGTTATAAACAAGATTTTATAAATGTAACTCCTTCTGAGGTAGACTTTATTGCAATATCTACAATTCAAGTCGTTTCTGTTGCTGCTTCATTAATTCCATTTTTTGAACATGATGACGCCAACCGTGCTCTTATGGGTTCTAATATGCAACGACAGTCAGTTCCTCTAATTTTCCCTCAAAAACCAATCGTTGGCACAGGTTTAGAGAATCAAATTGCAATAGATTCTGGAATGACGGTAAATGCTCAATCTTCAGGTATAGTTAGCTCTGTAACAGCTAACAAAATTGTAATAAAAGACGATCATGGTAAAAAAACAACCTATAAATTGCAAAAATATTTACGATCAAATCAACAAACTTGTATTAATCATAGGCCAATTGTCTGGAAAGGAGAAAAAATAAAATCAGGTCAGATTTTAACTGATGGTCCAGCTATCACTGGTAGTGAATTAGCTTTAGGTCAAAATGTTTTAGTTGGCTACATGCCATGGCAAGGCTATAATTTTGAAGATGCTATTTTAATAAGTGAACGACTAGTTTATGATGATATTTTTACGTCTATACATATTGAACGTTATAAAATAGAGATTGATCAAAATTCTGAAACTTCTGAGCGAACAACAAAAAATATTCCAAATTTAAATCCTTCAGAAATAAGTCATTTAAATGAAGACGGAATTGTAATCGTTGGAACATTTGTCAAGCCAGGGGATATTTTAGTAGGTAAAGTTATTTCTAATAATAGTTCTGAGCAGTTACCGGAATCAAAGCTTTTACGTGCAATATTCGGAGCAAAAGCAAAAGGAGTTAAAGATAATTCTTATCGAATGTTAGATGGAGAATATGGTCGAGTTATTGAGACTGTTACATTTAATCGTCGTACAAAGCTAACATATAAATTTGAAAAGATTTATGTATTTATTGCTCAAATTAGAAAAATTCAAGTTGGAGATAAAATTGCAGGTCGACATGGTAATAAGGGAATTATATCAAGAATTTTACCTCGACAAGATATGCCATTTTTGCCTGACGGAACACCTATTGATATAATACTAAATCCACTAGGCGTACCATCGAGAATGAATGTTGGGCAGCTATATGAATGCTTATTAGGACTTGCTGGGGATAAACTAAACTATAGATTTAAGATATTACCATTTGATGAAATGTATGGATTAGAAGTTTCACGAATTTTAATCAATAAAAAGTTACGTCAAGCTTCGATTTCAAAAAATGAAAGCTGGTTATTTAATCCTTATTCCCCAGGAAAAATGGTATTAATTGATGGTAGAACAGGGACTGAATTTGAAAATCCTGTTACTGTTGGGAATGCGTATATGTTAAAGCTTATTCATTTAGTTGATGACAAAATGCATGCTAGAGCAACAGGTCCTTATTCTTTGATTACTCAACAACCTTTAAGAGGAAAAGCTCAACATGGTGGTCAAAGATTCGGTGAAATGGAAGTTTGGGCATTGGAAGGATTTGGGGCAGCTTTTACATTGAAAGAACTATTAACAATTAAATCTGATGATATGCAGGGTAGAAATGAGACACTAAATGCAATTGTAAAAGGTCAACAAATCCCAAAATTCGGGATTCCAGAATCATTTAAAGTTTTATTACATGAATTAAGATCTATTGGTTTAGATATGAGTACTTATAAACTTGAAAAATTTAGTTCAGAAAAAAAATATGAAATTGAAGTTAATCTGATAGAAAAATACAATGCTTTAGCAAAAACGTTTTCCCCAACTTCAAATATAAACGATATTTCATTTTAATACAGATGGTAGAATCTACTAAAGAATTTGACTATATAAAAATCAAATTGGCATCTCCTTTTCGAATATTACAATGGGCAAATCGAAAATTACCTAATGGTCAATTTGTTGGAGAAGTTCAAAAATCCGAGACAATAAACTATCGTACTTTTAAACCTGAGATGGATGGTTTATTTTGTGAACGCATTTTTGGTCCCAGTAAAAGTTTAGAATGTGCTTGTGGAAAATATAAACGAGTTCGTTATGAAGGACTAATATGTGAAAGATGTGGGGTTGAACTTACAGAATCACGTGTACGAAGACATAGAATGGGCTATATAAATTTAATTTATCCAGTTACACATGTTTGGTACATTAATAGTCGTCCAAATTTTATGTCATTATTACTAGAAGTCGAAGAATGTGAAAAAAAACTCGATACTACATATACTGCTCACTCAGAAAAATGTAAAAAATGTGAAGGCTTAAAATTAACCACTTCTACAATTGTTGATTTATGGGATGAACGGATAAAAAGAATTAAATTAGCTTCATTAGCCTATTTTATTGCTGAAGATGAAATTTCTTTTTATGGTTTACATTGGGATTTACAGCAATATAGACGAAGTAGAGAGCTGGGCTATAGTGGTTATCCTTTAAAGCCTTATCCTAAACCTCAAACTCGAAGATATAACACTCCTAAATATTTGTTGCGAGCGACACCAAATTTTTTAATAGGAGCCCCTCTTATTAAACGTGAGTTGGAAAAACTAAATTTAAAATCTGAAATATTTAGAATGAGATGTTTTATTTTAGTTTGCACAAAAGTGTTAAATAAAGAAAAACCAATTTATGATGAATCAAAATGGTTTAGAAAGTGGGAACAGCAAAGAATATATAAAATTCGTGAGCAAGTTATTAAACGTATTCGGATTTTAGAAAATTTAGTTGGTACCGGTTCAAGCCCTGCTTGGATGATTCTTACAATTTTACCCGTAATTCCACCGGCCTTAAGACCTATGATTCAATTAGAAGGGGGAAGATTTGCTACTTCTGATTTGAATGAATTATATCGAAGAATTATTACTAGAAATAATCGACTTCTTAGACTTTTAGAGATTGATGCGCCCCAACTTATAATTCGTAATGAAAAACGTTTATTACAAGAAGCAGTTGACACTTTAATTGATAATGGTAAACGCGGTAAAATTGCTCTAAGTGCAAATAATAGACCCTTAAAATCTTTGTCTGACATTATTAAAGGTAAACACGGTCGTTTTCGTCAAAATTTATTAGGAAAACGAGTTGATTATTCAGGTCGTTCTGTAATTGTAGTTGGTCCAAGTTTAAAATTAAATCAATGTGGATTACCATATGAAATGGCTGTTGAGCTATTTCAACCCTTTATTATCAGAGAATTAATTAATCAAGGTTTAGCTAGTAATATGAAGATTGCTAAAAATTTAATTCAACATAATGAAGCTATAATTGATCCAGTATTAGAAAAAGTACTAAAGAGTCATCCAATTTTTTTAAATCGCGCTCCAACATTACATAGATTAGGGATTCAAGCTTTTGAACCTATTTTAGTACAGGGAAGAGCCATTAAACTACATCCTTTAGTTTGTTCTGCGTTTAACGCTGATTTTGATGGAGATCAAATGGCAGTTCATATTCCATTATCTATTGAAGCTCAAGCTGAGTGTTATATGTTAATGTTAGCACCTTATAATTTTCTTTCGCCAGCTAATGGGGAACCAATTATTATGCCAAGTCAAGATATGGTATTAGGCTGTTATTATTTAACTGTAAATAATATCAAGGGATTATTAGGTTCAAATCACTACTTTGCAAATTTAAATGATGTTATTCTGGCTTATAATCAAAACAAAATTGAGATTCACAGTGGTATTTGGATACGGATTCCAGAACCTATTCCATCTAGTTTAGATGTTATTAAAACTTTAAAATTAAATGATGATACAGTTATCGAATATTATGAGAATAGACAGATTCGAAAAACAAACAATGGAGAAATAATTGTCCACTATATAAGAACAACAACTGGTCGGGCTATTTTAAACTATATTATCCAAAAAACTTTAAATTTTTTATAAATAAAAATTAAATTATTAAATAATTTTTATGGAAAACTATACCTACCAAAATAACTTAATTGGTAAAAAACAGCTACGACAACTATTGGCTTGGAGTTTTACTAATTATGATTCTATGCAAGCTTGTGCGCTAGCTGATGAATTAAAATATTTAGGCTTTAAATATGCCAGTAAGGCTGGTATATCGATTAGTATTGAAGATTTGAAAATTCCCTTTGTTAAAAACTTAATGCTTGAAAAAGCAAATCAAGAGATTACAAACTCTGAAAAAATTTATTTAAAAGGAAAAATTACAGACGTTGAAAGGTTCCAAAAAATTATTGACACCTGGAGTTTAACGAGTGAATCATTAAAAGAGCAAGTTATATACTATTTTAAAAACTATGATCCACTGAACTCAGTTTATATTATGGCTTTTTCTGGGGCTCGTGGAAATTTATCTCAAGTTCGTCAGTTAGTTGGAATGAGAGGACTTATGTCAGATCCTAGTGGGCAAATTATGAATTTACCTATTAAAAAAAATTTTCGTGAAGGTTTAACAATAACTGATTATTTAATGTCTGGGTACGGGGCCAGAAAAGGAATTGTTGATACCGCACTAAAAACAGCGAATTCAGGTTATTTAACACGTCGTTTAATTGATGTTGGACAAGATATTCTAATTCGAGAAAAGGATTGCTTAACTACAAACTCATTTTTTATTACAACCAATGGAAATGATTCAAAGATTAATAATTTAATTTTTGATAAAGTACTAGGGCGTGTTTTAACTAAGTCTATTTTTGATCCAGAAACGAACGAATTAATATTTTCGACAAATACTCAAATAACACCAAAAGTAATTGAAACATTTAAAATAAGAAAAATTGATCAGTTTTATATTAGATCACCTTTAACTTGTAATTTGTATAGAGCTATTTGTCAAAAATGTTATGGTTGGGATTTAGCAAATGAAAATTTAGTTGATATTGGTGAAGCAGTTGGTATATTAGCAGGACAGTCCATTGGAGAACCAGGTACTCAATTAACTATGAGAACTTTTCATACAGGTGGAATTTTTACCTCTGAGGCGCGCCAACAAATTATAAGTCCTGTTAATGGAATTGTACGGTTTTATAAAAGTTTAAAAACTGTAATTTTAAGAACAAATAGAGGTGAAGATGTTTTAATTACGAAAAATTCAGGTTCTCTAATTTTAATACCTGAAGATAAATCCCAAAATTTAATCCAAATTGAGGTTTTAAAAAATACAATTTTATTTCCAAAGAATAATCAATATGTATTAAAAGAAACTGTTATTGGAGAACTTATTAATACGAATAAGCAAGTTAAAACCGAAATCAAAGCAATTTTGAGCGATAGTTGTGGTGAAATTTTCGTTCCTCGTTTAAAAAAGAAAACTAATGTCTTAAACAATAATAAATTAGTTTGGATTTTGTCAGGCAAACTTTACAATAGTCCTTTAAATTCATTTATAAATTTTTATGCAGATTACAAATTAAATCAACACAGTTATATTTTTAGAACAAAAATAATAAATCATTATGCAGGTTTAGTTGAATTTATAAATAATAAAAAAACATTATTCCAACGATTGATTAGAATAAGAAATGACAAATATTCTTTTTTTAACTCGAATATTCACCAATTAGAGAAAAATTTTACTAATAAAAATTATGTATTCTGTTTCCAAAATTTTAAATATCTTCTAAAGATATATCTTAAAAATGAAAGGTTCTATCTTCAGTTATCGAAGAATAATCAAGTTGGTAGTCTAATAAATAATACTTTTAAAACTTTAACAGGTGGTATTGTTTACTATGATTCACGAAACATTATTAAATGTAATCAAAAAAATAAAAAAAGTTACTATCTAAATCGTTCAAATTTGTTATCAAGATATAAATCACTCATTTCTCATCGAACAATTGTTTGGCTCGGAGAAGAAATTCATAAAGTCAATTGCGAATCCAATATTGTACTTGTTGAGCATGGCGATTTTATATCAGAAGGATTTGAGATAGTTCCTGGTTTATTTTCAAAAACATCTGGAATTGTAATTATTCGTCAAAAAAATAATATTGTTCAAACTATCGTAATTCGATCTGGATTAGCTTATGAAGGAAAAAAATTTAAACGGAATTCAAAAAAACTATATTATCCAGGTGAAGTTATTCTTTCAAATATTCCAATTAAAACATTGTCTTTTTGTGAACATAGTATTGGTAAAACTACAGAGCAATTACTAGTCCGTCCAATAGAAATATATGAATTTTCTCATTTTAATAATTCTCATATTGATTCTCAAAATAAATTAAATAATAAATCTAATCTAAAATTAGAATCTAAAAGCGTTTATTCTTATAAACCAAATCAAATTATTAAAGGAAATAGAAATTTAAATTTGATTTCTAACTCATTAAGTTTTACTTCAAATCAACTTTTAAGTCAAAATGTAAATATTGAATTGTTTAATAATAAAAAAACAAACTGTATTGATTTTAGAATTAGTGAAAAAATAAATCTAAATAATTATTTATTACCGAATTTAAGATATAAGAATATTGATTCATGTTTTTTAATTCAACCAAATCAATTTATTGATAGATATACCGTATTAGGTTATCTAGAATCTTTAACGTTAAATTCGATGGAAATCGTTAAATTTAAAATTAAAAATAAAATAAGTAAACAAATTTTTTTAATATCCAACGATGATTGTTTTAATATTAAGAAAAAACAGTTTCCAAATAAAAAAATAAATGATTTTCTTATTAATAGTTCAAAGGTTAGTGAAATAGGAAAGATTATTATCGAAAATAGTGAGTTTTTTACATTGCAAAAGGGTCGTCCCTATTTTTTCCCAAATTGTAAAAATGATGATATAAATCGTAAAATTAGTCTTCAATATAAGATAATTTCTCCAATGCGTATCCATTCGCGCTTTACAACAAATCGACATCTTTCATTAAATTACTATGATATGATGAAGTTATCTGTAAAAAGAATAAATGGAATTGAGAAATTTTCTAGTCATAATGAAATAATCAAAGCCGAATTTTCGAAAATATATTTTAAAAGAAATGGTAAACTTTATAGTTCTTTAATACCACAATTTATTAAGAAGTTTGCTTTAAATAATTCTCAAAGCGATTTAAAATATAAAAATATTGTTAGACCTTATAGTTTAGGTACAATTTCACATGGTAAAATGGATAGAACTTTACTAATGCAAAGTTCAAAAACTATAAAAAATCAATATCTTAATACTAAAGATTCAGAATACCAGCTAACTTTGGTAAAATTTTTTGAACAGCCATTTTCTAAATCTACAAAATCGATTGGTGTTTATTCAATAACTGAAGATTATTTTGAGCAAGACGTGAATAGTGTTTTTTGTAAAAACAGTGAATTTATTGATAATGGAGAAACAATTGGTTTACTTAATTTGGAAAAAGAAATCACTGGAGATATTGTTCAAGGTTTACCACGAATTGAAGAAATCTTAGAAGCTCGGAAAAAAAATATAGTTGTTAAAAGAATTCCAACAAGTCAGAAAAAGAGTCTACTAATTCAAAAAACAAGTTTAGATCCAAATTTTGAATTTAGAAAATTAGGAATGCCAATTAGAGAAAATGAAAAAGTTAATCCACATAAGTTATTAAAAGTTTACTTTAATTATTATGGACTTATTAAATCTTTTAGCTGTGATAAAACAAAAGAAATTAAATATACTAGATTAATACAAAATTATGAAGGGAGCTATAAAAGTTTTAAAAAGGTTCAGTCATTCATTCTTAATTCAGTGCAATCAGTATATCAATCACAGGGAGTAACAATTAATGATAAACATTTAGAAGTTATTATTAAACAAATGACAACTAAAGTTCTGATTACTTATGAAGGTAATACTCCTTTATTGAGAAGAGAAGTAATTGATTTATACCATATTAAGTATATAAATCAAATTGTTACCGAACAAGGTAAACAATCAGCTTGCTATGTTCCACTTTTATTAGGAATTACAAAGGCGGCTCTGAATAATCCAAGTTTTATTTCAGCGGCAAGTTTTCAAGAAACAACTAGAGTTCTTACAAAAGCGGCAATTGAAGGTAGAATTGATTGGTTACGGGGTTTAAAAGAGAATATTATTATTGGCCATTTAATTCCTGCAGGTACAGGATCACAAAGTTATAGAAATTGCTTTAAAAATTTTAGATCTTTAAATACACAACTTCAAAATAAATTCGATAACTTAGCGCATATTTGAAAATCACTCTGTACAAGTTTTCTAATTTTTGATACGATTTAAGCTATAAATTAATATATTTCATTAAATAATTTAAAATTTTATGCCTGATATAACTTTATCCCAATTATTAGAAGCTGGGGTTCATTTTGGTCACAAAGCCTACAGATGGAATCCAAAAATGTTTCCTTACATTTATAGTGAAGTTAACAATATTCATATTTTAGATTTAGTTCAATCAGCAACTTGTTTAAAAGAAGCAAATAAGTATTTGGAATCAGCTGCTCGCGAAGGAAAAACATTTTTATTTATTGGAACAAAACGTCAAGCTACAACCTTAATTGCTCAAGAAGCAAAACGTTGTGATTCATACTATGTGAACCATCGATGGCTAGGTGGGATGTTAACTAATTGGACAACTTTAAAAGAAAGAATTGTACATTTGAAAGATTTAGAAAAGCAAGAAGTAGATAACACGTTTGATTTACTACCAAAAAAAGAAGCTGCTCTTCGTCGAAAAGAATTAAAGAAATTACGTAAGCATTTAGATGGTATTAAAACCATGAATAATTTACCAGATGTTGTAATAATTATTGATCAAAAACGCGAAATAACTGCGATTAGAGAATGTAGAAAATTAGGAATTCCAATTGTTTCAATATTAGATACAAATTGTGATCCTGATTTAGTAGATATCCCTATTCCAGGCAATGATGACGCAGTAAGATCTATTAAATTAATTTTAAAATCATTGACAGACAGCATAATTAGTGGAAAAGCATTAGCAAATTAAAATGCCTCTATAAAAAATTAATTATAATTATATGAAAACAGAAATTGATGCTAAAACAGTAAAAAAACTGCGTGAAGAAACAGGCGCAGGAATGATGAATTGTAAACAAGCGTTATTAGAAAATGGTGGTGACTTTGAAAAAGCGGTTCAATCATTAAAATTAAAGGGAATGGCAACTGCTGATAAAAAGGCAAGTCGAAATACAAATGAAGGTTTAATTTATTCTTATATACATACTGGAAGTAAATTAGGAATTCTACTTGAAATTAATTGTGAAACTGATTTCGTAGCACGTCGTGAAGAATTTTCAGAAGTAGCAAAAAATGTTGCTATGCAAATTGCTTCTAACCCAGAAATTATGTTTGTTTCTTCAGAAGAGATTTCGGAATCAGTAAAAAATGAGGTTAGAGAATTTGAAAGTGCTAAAGAAGATTTAAAAAACAAACCAGAAGAAATTAAAAATAAAATAGTTGAGGGTCGTGTTGAAAAGAATTTAAAAAAACAAGTTTTATTAGATCAAGAATATATTAGAGATCCCAACATAACTGTAAGTCAGTATATTAAGCAAATTATTGGGGTATTAGGAGAAAATATTAAAGTTACTCGATTTACTCGTTATATATTAGGTGAAATGAGCAATTAAAATAAGATTTAAATAACTTGTATTTATTTGATAAGTAAAATATTAAATAAATACAAGTTAACACAAATATTTATTCATTAATTTTTTAATTTAGATAAACAATAAAATAATTTTTTAACAACTAGTAACTGTGTATTACACAGTTACTAGTTGTTAAATCAGTAATCTACTAATTTATAAAAAATTTTTACAAATTAGTAACGACCACCTTCTGGATTAGCTTGAACACTGTAACTCTTAATTGTGTAAGCAATTCGACGACCTTCACATTCTTGACGTTCTAAGTAGAAACCTGGTTCGTTAGATGGACGGTTTACGATAAAAGACATAACACAACTTTCAGTACCGTGAGCAGCATTGAATGCGTTGATACGGATGTAACCAGCTGCACATGATTTACGAGCTTCACGTAATTCGAACATTACAGAACCTGGGTCTTTAACGTCAAATAATGGTAAACCCCATAATTCCCAGTAACTGTTACGAGGATGTGGATCATCTGTCCATTCAACGTTCAGTGCCCAACCTCTGCTGATGCAGTAAGCGATTTGTTTTTGAATTTGTTGATCAGTTAAATCTGGTAAAAAAGAAAAACAACCTTGTGTAAGTCTCACTATTCAATACTCCTTAAATATTTTTGTAAAAGTAACTTATTATCTGTTTTGTGTTGGTGTTACAGAGAAGTCAGCTGTATCTGTAGAAGTGTAGTTGAAGCTGATATCTTTCCATAAATCTAATGCAGTTTGTAAAGGACCACATGTTTTAGCTGCATCGCGTAAAATTTGAGGACCAACATTACTGTTGAAGTAATCTGCACCTTCATTACGAGCTAAAACCATTGCTTCTAAAGCAACACGGTTAGCTGTAGCACCTGCTTGAATACCATCTGGGTGACCAATTGTACCACCACCGAATTGTAAGATTACGTCATCACCTAAGTAGTGAAGTAACTGGTGCATTTGACCACAGTGAATACCACCAGATGCAACAGGCATACATTTACGTAAACTAGCCCATGTCATTTCGAAGAAGATACCGTATGGTAAGTTAACATCTAAGTGTGTTAATCTTAAAACATCATAGAAACCTTTAATCATTAAAGGATCACCTTCTAATTTACCTACAACTGTACCAGCATGAATATGGTCTACACCAGACATACGCATCCATTTACAAATAACACGGAAGTTAATACCATGATTTTTTTGACGAGCGTAAGTTGAGTTACCTGCACGGTGTAAGTGTAAAAGCATATCGTTTTCACGAGCCCAAATAGCAGAACTTTGAATTGCTGTGTAACCCATTACTAAGTCAATCATAACAATTACAGAACCAACTGCTTTAGCATACTCAGCACGTTTGTATACTTCTTCCATTGTAGCAGCAGTGATGTTTAAGTATGAACCTTTAACTTCACCTGTAGCAGCAGAAGCACGGTTAATACCTTCCATACAGTTTAAGAAACGCTCTCTCCAACGCATGAAAGGTTGAGAGTTAATGTTTTCGTCATCTTTTAAGAAGTCTAAACCACCTTTTAAACCTTCGTAAACTACACGACCGTAGTTTTTACCAGATAAACCTAATTTTGGTTTTACTGTAGCACCTAATAATGGAGCACCGTATTTATTTAAACGTTCACGTTCTACAATAATACCAGTTGCAGGACCTTGGAATGTTTTTAAGTATGAGTGAGGAATACGCATATCTTCTAAACGTAATGCAGAAACAGCTTTGAAACCGAATACGTTACCAATAATAGATGCTGTTAAGTTAGATAATGAACCTTCTTCAAATAAATCACATTCGTATGCGATGAAAGCGAAGAATTGATCTGTTGTATTCGGAACTGGATCTACACGGTAAGCTTTAGCACGGTAACGATCACAAGCTGTTAATAAATCAGTCCATACAACTGTCCATGTTGCTGTTGAAGATTCACCAGCAACAGCTGCAGCAGCTTCTACTGGATCTACACCTGGTTGTGGTGTAATACGGAATAATGCAAGAACATCAGTAGTTTTTACTGCGTATGAAGCATCCCAGTAACCCATTTTAGCGTAAGGGATTACACCAGATTCGT
>Ga0209812_10000209_pt1 | contig 54476 bp, 36 predicted proteins | sample JI71714BDNA_FD_187502 | JGI IMG/M metagenome (GOLD analysis project Ga0209812, IMG submission 187502) | Wastewater effluent complex algal communities from Wisconsin, to seasonally profile nutrient transformation and Carbon sequestration -... | ecosystem: Engineered > WWTP > Effluent > Algae...
ACCCCCGAGCAGATCACCGCTATGGCCGACAAGATCATGGCACGCGCCGTTCGCACGAAGACGATGCCGCAGGGCAACAAGACGGGCATGACGGATGGGGAGCGGACGGTGTTGAAGCGATGGATCCTGCAAGGCGCGCAAATACAATGAACCGCCACGACGCCACGAACGCAACGGTTGCGCAACCTTCTTTTTGGGTTTTTCTATTCGTGGCGACATCTTGGCGTTCGTTGCGCCTTGGCGGTGAAAACTGAGCGTTGGACAACTGTGCCCTACATAGCACCCGCGTCATCACTCCATCCGGTGTGATCGAAGCCACCCTCATCCTCGCGGGAGGCAAGATCCAGGACGTTCTGCCCGGTCGTGTGGAACAGGAAGGCATCCCCTTCGAGAGCTCCGGCAACAAGGTGATCATGCCCGGTGTGATCGATGCGCATGTACACATCAACGAGCCGGGTCGTACGGAGTGGGAGGGCTTCGAGACCGCCACGAAAGCCGCGGCTGCTGGAGGTATCACCACCATGATCGAGATGCCGCTGAACGCGAGCCCGGTCACGACAACGGTGGAAGCGCTGAAGTTGAAGCTCGAAGCTGCAAAGGGAAAGTTGCACGTCAATGTCGGTTTCTACGGCGGTGTGGTCCCCGGCAACATCGATGACCTGGACGCTTTGCTGAGTGCCGGTGTCTTCGGCATCAAGGCCTTCCTCACGCACTCGGGCATCGACGAGTTCCCGAACGTGACCGAAGCGGATCTGCGGAAGGCGCTGCCTATCCTGAAGATGTCTTCATCCCGCACCAGCGGGAAGCACAATGCGAAGCTGCTTGTGCATTGCGAACTCGAATCCCCTAGCACTGTCACGCTGAGCCCGTCGAAGCGCAACTCACGCTCTTATGCCGAATACCTAGCAAGTCGCCCAGCCGTTTGGGAGACCGACGCAATCGCCCTCATGATCCGCCTCAGCGAGGAGTTTGATGTCCATGTCCACATCGTGCATGTTTCCGCAGCTGAAGCACTGCCCCTGATCCGCGATGCGAAGAAGCGAGGGGTGCGCATCACCGCCGAGACCTGTCCGCACTACTTGGTGTTCTGCGCGGAGGAGATCTCCGATGGTGCCACGGAATACAAGTGCGCACCGCCCATCCGCGAGCGGGCGAACAACGAACTGCTCTGGGAAGCGCTGAAGGACGGCACGCTCGACTTCGTGGCCACGGACCATTCACCGGCACCGCCGGACATCAAGGAGCAGCAGAGCGGAGATTTCATGAAGGCCTGGGGTGGGATCGCGGGGCTGCAGTTCCTCTTGCCTGCGTTCTGGACGGGTGCGAAGGAGCGGGGCTTTTCGTTGGAGGATGTTGCGCGGCTCCTGTGCGAACGCCCAGCTCAGTTTCTTGGGTTGAAGCAGAAGGGTCGGATTGAGGCAGGCTGCGATGCCGATCTGGTGATCTGGGATCCGGAAGCGAGCTTTGTGGTGAAGGAGGAGGATATCCAGCATCGGCATAAGCTGACGCCGTATGCGGGGCAGAACTTACTTGGAGTGGTAGAGCGCACCATCGTCAGGGGTAACGTGATCTACGAGAGCGGTAGCTTAAGCCCTGTGAGTGTCACACACGCACTAATGTCGAAGTGACTGTCCTGTCAGGGCATATCGAACTTCTGTTCTTCAGGACACTGAAGGGTGAAACACCACTTCACGACTTCGAACAGTGGTTGTACACTGGTAAGGAGCTTGAGTCTCTTGTGACAGAGGATGAATACTTGGATTTCATATCGCTTAACTACAAAGCGTCCGGTGCGCGTTATGAACTGGCTAAGTTGCTCCGCAGACATATTGACCCTGGTCGATATGAGACATGGAAGTTGAAGCAGCTCTTGTCGAGTGTATTGGAACGAACCGGGGACTATCCACGCGCGATCATTGCCTTCTATGACCTCTACTGTAGCGGGTATTCGTTCATGGAGACCCTAGCCTTCGGCTTTGGGCTTCCTCTTGACTCGCCCATGAGCCTCTCGAGTGCTGAGAGCTACGAGCAGTTGACCGTAAAGGAGCGGGACTATATTCTGAATATGTACTATCCTGCCATAGAGGGAGAGGTCCGAAAAGTGATGGGTTGGCTGGACTCAGGTGAGATCGTGCTAACCGGATTGGCCGATGAATTCGGGCACTATGGATTCTTGGACAGGAGACCATCGCACGACAAAGTGTTCACCACACACGCATGGGAGGAGTATCGATCACCCAATGAACCGAAGAAGTGGTGGGAGTTCTGGAAGTAGACAGAAATACCATGCAAACTAGCAACACGCAAGCCCCCGCGTTCACCCACCTCATCGACCTCGCCGCCGAGCGCTTCGGTGGCAAGGTCCTGTGGTGTACCGATGACTTCTTCGCCGAGAAGGAGAACCTGATCAAGCCCAGCAAGCCCATCTTCATCGCCGACAAGTACACCGACCGCGGCAAGTGGATGGACGGCTGGGAAAGTCGCCGCAAACGCACGGAAGGGCACGACATCGCGATCATCCAACTCGGCGCCGCAGGCACGATCAAGGGCTTCGATGTGGATACCGCGCACTTCCTTGGCAACCAACCGCAGTCGTGTTCGATCGAAGCCTGCTATGCCCCGAATGGACTGTCCAATGAGAACGGAGAAGGGGAGAAGTGGGTGGAGATCCTACCTCGGATAACACTGAACCCCGGGTCGCAGCATTTCGTGGAGGCCAAGCCAACCTTGCCGCTTGCCACGCACATCCGCCTGCACATCTACCCCGACGGTGGTGTGGCGCGCCTGCGCGTCTACGGCGAAGTGCAACGCGACTGGTCCCTTGTGAAGCCCGATGAGGTCTTGGACCTGGCCGCTGCGCAGAACGGTGCGCTGGCCATCCAATGCAACGACATGTTCTTCAGCCACATGAACAACCTGATCATGCCCGGTCGTGGCGTGAACATGGGCGATGGCTGGGAGACCAAACGCAATCGCACCCCCAACAACCGCGACTGGGTGATCGTGCGGCTGGCGCACAAGGGTATCATCCAGAAAGCGCTGATCGACACCTGCCACTTCAAGGGTAACTACCCGGATACGTTCATCCTGGAAGGTTGTTGCATCGAAGCCGATGTAGCGTCGACCCACCGGGTCGATCCGAAGGCGGAAGGCGAAGCCTTGAAGAACGCCCAATGGACCACCATCATCGAGCGCACCAAGCTGCAGGCCGACCATGAGCACCACTACGCACAGGAAGTGCGCTGCGCCGAACCGGTGACGCACGTGCGCTTGAGTATCTTCCCGGACGGTGGGGTGAGCCGGATGCGGTTGTGGGGGACCATCGTGTGAAATGCGATGGAACGCTGATGCCGCGGATCAGGCTGATGAACGCTGATAAATGCAAGGTTCACGGATGACATTGGATCACTGAATCGGTTGAGCGAGGATGACGCCACCGCGGCCTTCACGCAATGCTGCACCGCGCAGTGTTGGGTGGAGCGCATGGTGATCGACCGCCCGTTCGAGAGCCTGGCCGAGATGCTGGAGATCAGCGACCGCATCTGGGAGGAATGCGACGTGGACGACTACCTCGAAGCCTTCGAAGGCCACCCGCGCATCGGCGATGTGGAGAGCCTGGCGAAGAAGTACGCCAACACCAAAGGCTGGGCCGGCGGAGAGCAGAAGGGCGTTGAAGGCGCGGACCGCACGGTGCTGGAGCGCCTCGCCCAGGGCAACGCCGACTACGAGGCCAAGTTCGGGCACATCTTCATCGTGTGCGCCACGGGCAAGAGCGCGGCCGAGATGCTCGCACTGCTCGAAGCCCGCATGCCCAACGACCCCAAGACCGAAGTGATGGTAGCGGCGGAGGAACAGAACAAGATCACGCGGATCCGATTGAAGAAGCTGCTCGTATGAATTCCACCGCAACGACGCAACGTGCGCCAAGAATGCGCAACGTTCCTTTGTATTTCGTGGCGAAAACCGTTGCGTCCGTTGCGCCGTGGCGGTAAAAGAACTGAGCGAATGACCACCATCTCCACCCACGTCCTCGACACCGCCCGTGGCATGCCTGCGCGTGGCATCCGTGTTACCCTGCAGCGCTCCGTTGGCACCGATTCGTGGGATGACCTCGCCATGGGCAGCACCAACGCCGATGGCCGCATCCCGGACTTCGTGTCGAAGGATGTGGTACTGACCGAGGGCATCTACCGCCTGCGCTTCGATGTCTCGGCCTACTTCAGCGAGCACAAGACGAAGAGTTTCTACCCGTACATCGAAGTGGTGTTCGAGCTGGGCAACGATGGGCACTACCATGTGCCGCTGCTATTGAGCCCGTGGGGGTTCTCGACGTATCGAGGGAGCTGAAGCCTACTCGAACGCGGACTTGTCCAACTGGCTCTGGCGGATGATCGACATCAACGTGCCGATGCGGAGTTCTTTGTGGTCGGGTACAGGAACTGTGATCGTCGTGTTCTCCAATTTCCTTTGCATGATGACGTGACTTCCGCGCTGGCGGACTTGTTCGAAACCATGCTTCCGAAGGATCGCGCAGACCTCGCTGCCCGAAAGCGTGCGCATCAAGCGGCTACCTGAACGCGTGTCACAAGCACCTCCTCGTGCATCCGCTCCCCGACCTCCGCTGGGGAAGCGGTCTCGAAGAACAGTTCAAGCGCCTCGATCAAGTTCGCACGTGCCTCTTCGATCGTATTCCCTTGGCTCGCGACATCCAACTCGGGGCAAAGCGAAACGTAACCATTCCCTTCCTTTTGGATGATCGCTGTGAGTTCGCGTTTACTGGCCATGGGTGCTGAGCTTCTTACAAAGATAGTAGGGTTGTATACGAAGACGGGTGCCCGCGTGAGCGATCGCAGTGGAAAGCCCGGAGCCGTCTTCGGCGAGGACTTGGAACGAAGAGCGCGACCCCGAGGCTTTTGCGAGGGGGCACGCCCAAAGAATCCGCATTTCTTCTCGCATCTTCGCATTCATGAACTTCAGCGTTCCCACCAAGGACAAGTCACGCATCCTCGACGCGCTCGGCAAGGCCAACAAGGCCTTCCAGGCCATCTACCCCGGCGACCGGCCCGACCGCCAGCCTGTGCATACCGTGTACGGCGGTGCCGACCTCTTCAGGGCCGATACCGCGCAGAAGATGGCCAACGCCGCGCTGAAGACGCTGCTCGAGAACGCCACTGATTTCACCGAGTTCGCCCGCGCGCTGGAACTGCCCGGCCACGAGAAGTTGCCGAAGAAACCGGCCGACATCGCCAAGCTCGTGAAGCGCCTCGACAAGCTGACGCCGGCCAAGCGCAAGGATGAAACGGGCTGGCTCGCCTACGCCACGTACAACAAGGTGATCCACAAGCTGCGCACCGAAGCGCTGGAGGATTTCCGCATCGACTTCGAGGACGGTTTCGGTAACCGTAGCTGGGAAGAGGAGGACGCCACCGCCGTGCAAGCCGCGCTGGAAGTGGCCAAGGGTATGAAAGCGAAGTCGCTGCCGCCCTTCATCGGCATCCGCATCAAACCCTTCACCGAAGACCTGAAGGAACGCGGCGCGCGCACGCTGGACATCTTCCTCACCACGCTCGCCAGCAAGACCAAAGGCAGGCTGCCCGACAACTTCGTGGTGATGCTGCCGAAGGTGACGATCCCCGAGCAGATCACCGCGCTGGTGCAACTCTTCGAAGCGATCGAAGCCAACACCAAGATCCCGAAGAACGCGCTGAAGATGGAGATGATGGTGGAGACCACGCAGAGCGTGTTCGGCGCTGACGGCAGCAACCCGCTGCGCCGCTACGTGCTCGCCAGCAAAGGCCGCATGATCGCCACGGCCTTCGGCACCTACGACTACACGGCCGCCAACAACATCACCGCGAAGTACCAGGACATGGGCCACGCCGTGTGCGATTTCGCGCACATGATGATGAAGGTCTCGCTCGGCGCCACCGGCATCTGGCTCAGCGACGGCGCCACCAACGTGATGCCCATCGGTCCGCACCGGGGAGCGAAACTGACGCCGAAGCAGCGCGCGGAGAACAAGGCCGTGGTACACCGCAACTGGAAGAAGGCGTACGACCACACACGCCACTCGCTCTGGAAAGGCCTCTACCAGGGCTGGGACCTCAACCCCGCGCAATTCCCCATGCGCTACGCCGCCGTCTACAGCTTCTTCCTGGAGAGCTACGACGATGCCGCCGCGCGCCTCAAAGCCTTCGTGGAACGCTCCGCCCGCGCCACGCTCACAAGCGATGTCTTCGACGATGCCGCGACCGGTCAGGGCCTGCTCAACTACTTCCTGCGCGGCCTCAACTGCGGCGCCATCAGCGAGCAGGAAGCGCTGGCCACGGGTCTGTCGTTGGCGGAGATCCGCACGCGCTCTTTCTTGAAGATACTCGAAGGGCGGAGGATGGCACGCTGATGACGCAGATGTTATGATGAGCGCGGATCTGAGGAGCTACTGAGCTGGCATTATCTGCGTTGATCCGCTCGATCTGCGTTATCTGCGTTCTATGCATTTGGGCGTGCCGGCTCGAAGACTCGCCGTCGGGCTATCCGCAGTAGTCCTCGCTTCGCTGCGGGCTACTTGCTCCTATCCCTCACGCGATTACTCCAGTCGCTTGGCGATGCATTGGTCTCATACAGTGATGCGTCCGGAATGCCAGCCATCGAAAAGCTCCACAAGTGTGGATGTCAGCAATCTGAACTCCTGCTCTATCGGATAGTACACCCACAAGCCCATGTGGCCCTTCCGGTATCCCCACTCAAGGCCGTCGCAGCCAGGCCCACCCACCACAAGGAATCCTAACTCTGGGCGCTCTACCACGGTGGCCGCAGTGAGGAAGGTCCAGTTCTGCGCTTTTTCATCGTAAAACCCTCGATTGAATCTGTCGGAATAGAAGTACTCGCGACAGCGGTATTCCTTGAATCGCTCTGGGATTTTCATGCAAGATCTTGGGTTCCGGCAGTCTAACTAGCCATACAAACTCATCAACACCTTATCCGGCGTGTACGGCGCATCGAACACCATGCGCGCATCCGGCCGGAAGGCCTTGATCGCGTTCTGGATCGCGAAGTACACCCCGATGCCGTACATCAACGGCGGCTCGCCCACCGCCTTGCTGCGGCGGATGGCCAGCGGATGGCCGTCGGTCGGTAGCGCTTCGATCGTGATCTCCTTCGGCACGCTATGGATGTCGGGCACCTTGTAGGTGCTCAACGCGTTGCTCAGGAGCTTGCCTTTGTCGTTGTACACGATCTCCTCCATCGTCATCCAGCCGAGGCCCTGTACCAGCCCGCCTTCGATCTGGCCGATGTCCACCGCATCGTTCATGCGCTTGCCGAAGTCGTGTACCAGCTTCACCGCGTCGATCTCGTAGGTGCCGCGGATGCAGTCCACCGTGACGATCACCGCCGCGGTGCCGTAAACGTGGTACGCGAAGGGATGGCCCTTCTCCTTCGTCTTGTCGAAGTGGATCCCCGGCGTGGCGTAGTGGCCGCTCTCGCTCAGGTTCACGCGGTCCCAGTGCGCGGCGTGGATCAGCTTCTTCCAGTCTAGCTCGGTAGGCTGGCCGTTGTTCAGCACGCGCTCGTTCGCGATGGTGATGGCCTCGGGTGTGCTGCTGAGCATGCGCGAGGCCTTTTCCTTCAGCCGCGCGAGGATCGCGTTGCAGCCGTTCTCCAGCGCCTTGCCGTTCAGGTCTGCCGTGGCGCTGGCCGCGCTCGGGCTGGTATTCGCCACACGCGTGGTGTTGGTGCTCTCGATCTTCACCCGCGACGGATCAATGGAGAACACCGCTGCGGCCACCTGCACCATTTTCGTGTTGAGGCCCTGGCCCATCTCCACGCCTCCGGTGCTTACGCCCACGCTGCCGTCCTGGTAGACATGTACCAAGGCCCGCGCGTGGTTCATCGGCGTATTGGTGAAGGAGATACCGAAGCAGATGGGCATGATGGCCATGCCTTGCTTGTGCGTGTTACTCTGCGTGTTGTAAGAATCGACGGCGGCTTGCAGGCTGGCGAAGTCAAACTGGTGGTCCGCCAGCCTCCAGGCTGGCCCGGCATTCACGTGATCGGCGATCTGACCGTAGCTGAACTCACTGCCTTCCACCATCAGGTTGCGATGTTGGATCTCGCGCGCACTCACACCGAGCTTGTCCGCCGCATGTGCGATGGCGCTCTCGATCACGAACATTCCTTGTGGACCACCAAAACCCCGGAAGGCCGTGTTCGGCGGCAGGTTCGTGCGGCAACAGTAGGCCGTCACGTGTACGTTCGGGATGGCGTAGCTGTTCGTCGCGTGGAAGAGCGTGCGCTCCATCACCGCCGGTGAAAGGTCAGCAGCAGCGCCGGCGTTCTGGTGGAAGGTGGCCTCGTACGCCACGATCTTCAGATCCTTGTCGAAGCCGATCTTGTAATCGCTGCTGTACGGATGCCGCTTGCCGGTCATGCGCATGTCGTCCATGCGGTGCATCGCCAGCTTCACGGGTTTCTTCAATACGAATGCCGCGAGTGCGACCAGTGCTGCCCAAGCGGAAGCTTGGTCTTCCTTGCCACCGAAACCGCCGCCGAGACGTGTCACGTCTACTTCCACGCGGTGCATGGGAATGCCCAGCACACGGGCGATGGTGCGCTGCACGGCCGTCGGGCCTTGCGTGCTCGAAGCGATGCGGATGCTGTCGTGCTCGGTGGGGTAGGCGTAAGCGCCTTGCGTCTCGATGTACAGGTGCTCCTGACCGTTGTTGTCCGCACGGCCCTCGAAGACATGCGCGCAGTTGGCCCAAGCGTTCGTGGTATCGCCCAACTTGAAACTTCGTGGGGGGATGATCAGTTCACCCTTTGCTCGTGCTTCGCGCGGATCGGTGATCACCGGAAGTTCCTCCAATTCGATCGTGATCAACTTCCGTGCTTGCACAGCCGCATCCTCGCTCGTGGCGATGATCAGCGCCACCGGCATGCCCCAGAAGTGGATCTCGTGCTCAGCGAACAGCGGCTCGTCAGGGATGATGCCGCCGATCTGGTTCTCGCCGGTGACATCCTTGTGCGTAAGGATGCGGACCACACCTGGCGCTGCGGTCGCTTTGCCCAGGTCGAGGTTCTTGATGTGCGCGTGTGCCGAGGGCGCATCGTACGGCAAGGCGTACAAGGTGCCTTGTTGCACTGGGATGTCGTCCAGGTAGATCGAACGACCCGTGACGTGGCCTGCGCTGTCGATGTTATTCATGCGACCAGCTCGTTCAGGGTGAAGCGCTCCTGGAACAATTCCATGAAGTGCGCGAAGAAGAGCTGGCGGAGTAGCAAGCGCTTGTAGTCCGCCGTCCCGCGTGCATCGCTGATCGGCGCGATCTCGTCGTTCATTACAGTGATCGCTGCACGCACAGTTTCCTTGGTGATCGGCCTTCCCGAAAGGAATGCTGATGTGTTCGCCAAAAATTTCGGGATCGGGGCCACCCCACCAGCGCTCACGTGGGCTTCGCGTATCGTATCAGCCTCGAGTTCCAAGCGGATCGCAGTATTCACGCTGGCGATGTCGAGGTAGGTGCGCTTGCTGACTTTCTCGAAATTGAAACGCGTGTTCTTTGAAGGCAGTTTGAAAGACACGGAGGTCAGGATATCATCCGGTGACTTGTCGAGTTGCTTGTAGCCATTGTAGAGAACCTTCAACTTCAGGTCCCGTGTACCGCCATCTGGTGAGCGCAACACGATCATACTGTCCAACGCGATGAACATCGCCGTAAGATCCCCGATGGGCGAAGCGTTCACGAAGTTGCCGGCCAAGGTGCCCATGTTGCGGATGGGCGTGGAGGATACGAGCAACAGGTGCTGTTCAAGTTTCGGGAAGTGGTCATTCAACTCCACTGAGTTCAACAGATCCGCAGCCGTGCAGGCGCCACCGATGATGCACTCGCCATGCTCGATGCGAATGCCTTTCAACGCTGTATCGTTCGCCACGGAACGTACCGCCGAATGGTGCATCGTGTCGTGCTTCTGCACATAGAGGTCGGTTCCACCGGCGACCAGGATGGCACGGTCGATGGTCGGCTCAGTTCCGCCCTGAGTTGTCTTCAGTCGTTCCTTGATGCCCGCGAAATAGGCCGGCAGGAAACCCTTCTCCACCGACCATGCGATCGGATCCTCCGTGTTCTTCTGCGCCAGTTGTTGTGCTACTGAAGAAGCTGCCCGTTCAATGGACTTATAGCCCGTACAGCGACAGATGTTCCCGTCGATCGCCCGCACCGCGACGTCCTCGGTGACTTTTTCGCGAGACATGCAGCAACCACTCAAACTCACCACGAAGCCCGGCGTGCAGAAGCCGCATTGCGTTCCGCTTTCGTTCACCAGGGCCTGTTGCACCGGAGATAGCTTCTCCATGTTCAGGCCTTCCACCGTCACCACATGTTTGCCCTCCACGTTCGCCAAAGCGAGCAGGCAAGAGGTCATCGACTTGTACTCGACACGCTCGCCGTTCAACTCGCCGACCAGCACCGTACACGCCCCGCAGTCCCCTTCACGGCAGCCGATCTTGGTCCCTTTAAGCTGCTGGTGGTACCGCACGATGTCCAGCACCACCGTGCCGGGTGATGCGGTACTCTCCACCAGCGTGTCGTTGAGAATGAAGCGCGTCATGTGATCTTCCGTCAGGAACGAAGATCCGAAGAACTTGCTGTACCGACAAGCTTCTTCCGCCCGCTATTCCACGATGGTAACGTGGCCGATGCGCTCGATCAGTTCGCCGGTGATGGCGTCCTTGCAGATCAGCTTCCACACGTAGACATCCACTTGCGAGACCACGCCGCCGTAGCTGCCATCCCACGGTTTGCCCGGTAGGTCCGTGCCGAAGATCTGTTCGCCCCACCGGTTGAAGACAAGGAATTCGTAGTCCTTCACCTGGGGTACGTTGAAGATGGGCAGGAACTCATCGTTGACGCCGTCACCGTTCGGGGTGAAGGCGTTGGGCACATGCACGGCGAGCACATCGTAGATCGGGATCGGCAAACAGGCCGTGTTACTGCAACCATTAGCGTCGTATGCGGTCAGACATACGCTGTAGATCGCGCCGAGAACGCCCGGGAAGGTGTACGTCGGGTTCTCGGCGGTGCTTGTGTCCTCTTCGCCGAAGGTCCACGCGAACGACACGGCGTTGGCGGAGGAGAGGTTCAGGAAGTTCACCTCCGCGTTTGTCACCACGATGGTGTCAGGGGAATAGGTGAACGACGGGATCACCGGTGGAGGACTCGCCACCACACCGGCCGACTGGGCGATGCAGCCATTAGCATCTGTCATCACCACCAAATACGCACCCGGACAAAGGCCGTTGAAGAGCGGCGAGGCTTGGGTGCTGCCGTTCACCATGAAGGATACCCCTTCAGCATCGTTCACCACCAAGGTGCCGTCGCAAGTGCCTGGGCAGGTCTCCGGTGCCGTTACCACCCCATCGATGGTCAGCGGTTCAGGCTCACCGATCACATACGGGATCACCACATTGCACCCGTTCGTGTCGGCGACGATCACGTTGTACATGCCTGCGCAGAGGCCGATCGCCTCGGCTTCATTACCAGCAACTCCTCCGGACCAGATGTACATGTATCCGCCGTTCCCCCCGGTGGCGTTCACTGTTGCTGTGCCGTCGCAGCTGCCGTTACAGAGGGCATCGCTTGTGGTGTACACACCTTCCATCACGTCGGTGAAGAGCACGTTCACCGTGTCGCTGGCCGCGCACCCTTCTGCGGTGACCACATTCCAGACGAAGGTGTAGGAGCCTCCCGCCGGTGCGGAGACCAAGGCCGTCGGCGAGGTCGCATCATCGATCAAGAAGGCCGGAGGAAGGATCCAGGTTCCAGAGGCCCACGTTCCGGAGGCGGCGAGGTCGTACTTCAAGTTGCACGACAGCGCATCCGGCCCAGCATTCGGTGTCGGCACCACGTAAATGTTCACACTTGAGCTGGAGGCATCCTGCGGACACAATTCGCCGTACACGGTATAGGTATAGGTGCCCGGTGCGTCGGTGGCAGGGTCGAATGTGCCATCGCTGGTCACACCGCCCGGACCGGTCCACGTGCCCGTAGCATCCGGTGTTCCATCAAGGAGATCGAAGAGCAGGATCGAAGGGGCCTCTGGGCACAAGGTGGTGCTGCCGTCCAGACCAGCGTTGGGCGGTGCTTCAATGCCGACCGTGACCGTCGCCGAAACGTTCGGACATGGCGACAGCGCCGTGATGGCGTAGGTGTACACTCCAGGTGCGTCCGTGCCTGGTTGGAAGGTTCCTTCCGCGCTACCACCTGGGCCGCTCCATGTGCCACCGGTATCGGGTGTTCCGTTCAACGTGTTGAAGAGGTCGATCACCGCGCCGTTCGCGCAACTGGCCACGGTGGCATCTTCACCCGCATCGGAGGCGGGCACCACGTCGACCACGACCAATGCGGTATCGCTGACGCAAGGAGGTGGCACGGTGAGGATGTACCGCAAGGTGCCGCTGGCTTGTGTCGCAGGATCGAATGTCGCATCAACGGGAGCATTCGCACTGTTCAGCCAGATCCCACCGGCATCGGGTGTGCCCTGCAGCAAATTGAACAACTCGATCGGTGCATTACTGGAGCACAGTGTTACTGCGCCATCGCCGCCCGCATCGGGGTCGCTGAGCTGCACCACCGTTACGGTCGCTGATGCGTTCGGACAAGGTGCTGTGCCATCGACCTCATAGATGTATGCACCGGGTGTACTGCTTCCCGGCGTGAAAATGCCGTCCGATGTGCCATCTGGGCCGAGCCAGCTTCCGCCGAGATCAGCGCCACCAAGACTTGGGAAGAGCGTGACCGCATCGCCAGAGATGCACAGGTTGAGGATCGCGTCTTCACCCGCATTGGGTTCATCGGTGATGGATACGGTCACACTGGCCGCATCATTTGGGCATGGTGCTGTACCTGCAACGGTATAGATATAGACGCCGGCAGGTGACGAACTTGGATCGAAGAGCGCATCAACAGTATTTCCTGCGTTGGTCCACGTGCCGCCAGTTTGTGGAGCACCTTGAAGCACAGTGAAGAGGTCGATCGCTTCACCTATGGCACATACAGTGATGGCGCCATCGTTCCCGGCATCCGGTGGTGCGATGATGGAGACCGTGACCGTGGAGCTCACGTTGCTGCATGGCGGTGGTGCCTCAATGGTGTAGGTGTAGATGCCGTTGAGGTGTATCGAAGGATCGATCGTTCCGGCGAACAAGTTCCCATTGGGATCGGTCCAAGTGCCGCCAACATCCGGCGTTCCGCCCAGCGCAGCGAAGAGCACACTTGGCGCATCGCTGGCGCAGAGGGTCAAGGTGCCATCCGTTCCGGGATCGGGGTCGCTCACGATGTTCACCGTCACCGTGGCGATGTCAGCAGGGCAGGGGAACGAGCCAGCCACCGTGTACGTGTAGTCGCCCGAAGCGTCAGTGGCTGGTGCAATGATGCCATCGAAGGCTGTTCCGTTCGGTCTTGTCCATGTTCCACCGGCATCGGGAGTGCCTTGCAGCACCGGGAACAGCGGTGTTGATCCGCTTGTGATGCACAGGATGGTGGATGCATCCGTACCAGCATCCGGTGGTAGTAACACATCAACCGTTACGGTGGTGCTTGCGCTCGTACACGGTGGCGGAACCGTAAGTGTGTAGGTGTAAATGCCGGGCGTGTTCAGGGCTGGGTCGAAAAGTCCACCGCTCACTGCGCTCGGTCCGCTCCACGTTCCACCGGCATCCGGTGAACCTTCGATCCAGGTGAACATGTCCACCGCGGCATCTGTGGAACACAAGGTGATGAAGCCAGGTGCTCCAGGGTCCGGGTTGTCCACCACGTTCACCTCCACGATCGCTGATGTGGCAGGACACGGGGCAATGCCCGCCACGGTGTAGGTATACGCGCCAACCGTCATCGTAGCGGGGATGAAGCTCCCTCCGCTCACCACGCTCGGTCCGCTCCAAGTTCCGCCCGCATCCGGGGTGCCTCCAAGTCCATTGATCAATGCTTCGGAGCCGCTGGTCGCACAGAGCGTCAAGCCACCATCAAGACCGGCGTTCGGCGGCTGTGCGACCGATACGGTGACCGTGCTGCTCGCGTTCGTGCAAGGTGGTGGTACTGCGATCGTGTAGGTGTACACGCCGGGGAGCATGATCGCTGGATCGAAAGAACCGCCACTCACTACACTAGGTCCGGACCACGTCCCACCCGCATCCGGAGCACCTCCCAATTGCGCGAAGAGATCGATGGCATCATCGCTCGCGCATAACGCGATTACGCCAGGTGTGCCTGCATTGGGAGCATCCACCACATCGACTTGCACCGTGGCACTTTCAGCAGGACAGGGAGCGATGCCCGCAACGGTGTAGATATAGTCCCCAGCTACCATCGTCGCCGGGTTGAATGAACCGCCTACGAGTACGCTCGGTCCGCTCCACGTTCCTCCGCCATCAGGGGTTCCACCGACGGAAGGCAACAGCGATGTGGAGGGGCTGCTGATGCAAAGCGTGAGCGCTCCGTCAGTGCCTGCATCAGGTGGTTGAACGACACTAACGGTCACGGTGCTGCTCACATTCACGCAAGGAGGCGGAACAGAGATCGTGTACGTGTATACGCCGGGCACCATTGTTGCCGGATCGAATTGACTGCCGAGAACAGCGCTCGGTCCGCTCCACGCGCCACCAACATCCGGTGTTCCATTGAGATTATCGAAAAGGGTGAAAGCCGCATCAGCAGCGCAAACGGTTATGTTGCCGGGTAAGCCTGCATCCGGCGTTGTGACCACATTCACCACGACATCCGACGATGCAGCCGGGCAAGGTGTGGTGCCCGCAACGGTATAGGTGTACGTTCCCGGCGTCGTCGTTGAAGGATCGAACGCACCACCAACGAGTACGCTTGGTCCACTCCAAGTTCCGCCTGCATCAGGCGTTCCACCAATGGAAGGCAAGAGTGGTGTAGAGGGGCTGCTGATGCAAAGCGTGAGCGCGCCGTCCGTGCCAGCATCGGGTGCTTGAACGACGCTAACGGTCACGGTGCTGCTCACATTCACGCATGGCGCCGGAACGGAGATCGTGTAGGTGTACGCGCCAGGCGCCATCGTGGCCGGATCGAACTGACCGCCCGTAACAGCGCTCGGTCCGCTCCACGCGCCGCCGGGATCAGGCGTTCCGTTGAGTTCATCGAAGAGGTTGAAAGCCACATCAGAAGCGCAGACGGTGATGTTGCCGGGTAGGCCTGCATCCGGTGTTGTGACCACATTTACCACCACATCCGAAGAAGCAGCGGGGCATGGTGTGGTGCCAGCGACGGTGTAGGTATAGGTTCCCGGCGTCATCGTCGCCGGATCGAACGCGGCACCAACGAGTACGCTCGGCCCGCTCCAGGTTCCGCCCGCATCAGGCGTACCTCCGATGGAGGGCAAGAGCGGTGTGGAAGGACTGCTGATGCAAAGCGTGAGCGCGCCGTCAGTGCCTGCATCGGGCGGTTGCACCAAGCTGACAGTCACCGTGGTGCTCACACTTGTGCACGGTGGTGGCACGGTGATGGTGTACGTGTAGACACCCGCGTTCATGCTGGTCGGATCGAAAAGGCCATTCGTGATCGCACTCGGTCCCGACCATGTCCCACCTGCGTCTGGAGTGCCGCCGATCTCATCGAACAAGTCGATCGCTGAAGCCGTTGTGCAGAGCGTGATCGATCCAGGAGTTCCAGGATCCGGGTTCGTGACGACATTGACAACGACTTCCGCTGATGCCGATGGACAGGGTGACAAGCCGACAACCGTGTACGTGTATGTACCCGGTGTCATGGTCACCGCATCGAATAAGTTCCCATTCAGCGCGCTCGGTCCGTTCCACGTTCCACCAGCTCCTGGACTTCCTCCCAGTTCAGCGAACAGTGAAGTTGGTGGGCTGGTTGCACATAACGCGATCGCACCATCTACACCCGGGTTAGGTGGTGTATTGATCGTCACGGTCACCGTCGCAGTTTCATCTGGACAAGGCGCTGTACCTGCTACGGTGTAGGTGTAAACCCCAGCGTTCATCGTAGCCGGATCGATCATGCCACCGATCACCGTGCTTGGTCCACTCCACGTTCCGCCCGCATCCGGCGTACCGCCGAGTTGTGCGTAGAGTGACATCGCTGCATCGCTGCTGCACAGCGTGATCGCGCCATCCGTTCCCGGATCCGGAGGCGTGTTGATCGTCACGGTCACCGTCGCAGTTTCATCTGGACAAGGCGCAGTACCTCCAACGGAGTAAGTGTACACGCCGGCATTCATCGTTGCTGGATCGATCAACCCACCGGCTACCGCACTTGGTCCACTCCACGTTCCTCCACCATCCGGAGTTCCACCAAGCTGCGCGAAGAGCGATACCGCTGCGTCGCTGCTGCATAGCGTGATCGTCCCGTCTGTTCCGGGATCGGGTGGCGTGTTGATCGTTACGGTCACCGTAGCACTTTCATCCGGACAAGGCGCTGTGCCTGCTACGGTGTAGGTGTACACACCAGCGTTCATCGTCGCCGGATCGATCAAATCTCCGACCACAGCGCTTGGTCCACTCCACGTTCCACCAGCATCGGGTGTACCGCCGAGTTGTGCGAATAGCGACACCGCTGCATCGCTGCTGCATAAGGTGATCGCTCCATCCGTTCCGGGATCGGGTGGCGTGTTGATCGTTACGGTCACCGTAGCACTTTCATCCGGACAAGGCGCTGTGCCTGCCACGGTGAAAGTGTAAACGCCAGCACTCATCGTGGCTGGATCGATCATACCACCAACCACAGCACTTGGTCCACTCCACGTTCCACCAGCATCCGGCGTACCACCGAGCTGTGCGAAGAGTGACACCGCCGCATCGCTGCTGCATAATGTGATCGTACCATCCGTTCCTGGATCCGGTGGCGTGTTGATCGTTACGGTCACCGTAGCACTTTCATCGGGACAAGGCGCAGTGCCTGCTACGGTGTAGGTGTAAACCCCAGCGTTCATCGTCGCCGGATCGATCAAACCTCCGACCACAGCGCTTGGTCCACTCCACGTTCCACCAGCATCGGGTGTACCGCCGAGTTGTGCGAATAGCGACACAGCTGCATTGCTGCTGCACAAGGTGATCGCTCCATCCGTTCCGGGATCGGGTGGCGTGTTGATCGTTACGGTCACCGTAGCACTTTCATCGGGACAAGGCGCAGTGCCCGCAATGGTGTAGGTGTACACGCCAGCACTCATCGTGGCTGGATCGATCATGCCACCAACCACAGCACTTGGTCCACTCCACGTTCCACCAGCATCCGGCGTGCCACCGAGCTGTGCGAAGAGTGACACCGCCGCATCGCTGCTGCATAATGTGATCGTACCATCCGTTCCTGGATCCGGTGGAGTGTTGATCGTCACCGTTACGGTCGCGCTTTCATCCGGACAGGGCGCTGTACCTGGAACGGTATAGGTGTACACACCAGCGTTCATCGTCGCTGGGTCGATCAAACCACCGGCCACCGCACTAGGTCCACTCCACGTTCCCCCAGTATCGGGCGAACCACCTAGCTGGTCGAACAAGGCTGCGGGCGCACCACTGCTGCACAGCGTCAGGAAACCGTCAACGATGCTGTTCGGCGGCGTATTCACCACAACGTTCACCGTGGCCGTTGCGCTCGGACAGGGCGCAGCGCCTAGCACGGTGTATGTGTATGTGCCCGCGTTCATGGTTCCCGGGTCGAACACGCTTCCGGGTACCGGGCTTGGTCCACTCCACGTCCCACCAGCGTCCGGGGTGCCGCCCAGCGATGCCGATAGGTCCTGGGCACCGGATGTGCTGCACATGGTCAACGTGCCGTTCGTTCCCGCATCCGCCAAGGTCGAAACCACCACTGTCACCGTCGAGGTTTGGGGAGTACCTCCGCAGGCAGCCGAACCGATCACCGTGTAGGTGTAGATGCCGGGCGCATCAGCACTAGGGGTGAAGTTCCCGGAATGCGCCCCACCGCCAGGAGCGGTCCAGTTACCTCCCGCCGTAGGTGTTCCACCAAGCAGCGGGAATAGTCCGAACGCAGCACTGTTCTCGCACACGGTGATCGATCCATAGGTGCCTGGATCAACGCCGGTGTCCACGGTGATCGTCATACAATCCGTGGCTGTACAGTTTGGGTAGGAGGGCTGTGAGGCTGTGACGCAATACTGGGTCGTCACCGCCACGTTCGCCGTTGGGTTGGCGATGTTCGGGTTGCTTAGACCAGCGGCGGGTGTCCAGGTGAAGGTGAACGGTTCAGGTGGGCAAACCGCCACGCCGGTCCAAGCAACACCACTGGCCGGACCAGTCCCGGAGTTGTACAGGATAGTGCCCGCAGCGTCACGAAGCACGAAGCGATTCTCTCCGTTCCAGATCGTTCCAGCCAAATAGTTCAGGGTGATCACATCGCCGTGCTGCACGGGGATGTTGAAGTCTTCTTGGTTCCCTGGTGGATCTTCCAGCGTAAGGGTGGTCGAAATTCCATCCACGGTCACGGTGATCTCCGCACCACCATCCCATCCATCTCCTACCGTGTCTATCAAACGCAGGGAATAGGTACAAGTACCCGGAAGTCCTCCAGATACGATGGTGGCGTTCAGGGGCACTGGTGTTCCACAGATGACCGCATCAGTGCCGGCGTTCACAACTGGTGGTGCCGCGATCGTAACCGTTAAGGTCGTGTCATAGCTACATCCGAAGTTATCCGTCGCCGTGTACACATAATCATACGACCCAGGTGTAGGCGGAGAAACGCAGATGTTATCCCCGTTCGCACTGGTACTGGAGATGTGCGGACCTGACCAACGCGTGCTGTCAGCACCTGCGCCATAAATGGGAGTGAATTCGGTGAGGTCGGGGAAGAGGGCCGGGTTGAAGTCGATATCCCAAGAGCATACGAAACCATTATCAAGACCCCACAGATCGCAGATCTGCAAGGTCCATGTTCCATTGAGCTGCGATCCGATCAGGCCATTCAGCGGGTTCAGACTTTCATAGGTCCCGCTGGTTAGTGTGCCGCCTGCGTTATCTACCCACGTCCCATTCGTAGCGGAAGGGCTCCAGCAGTAATTCCAGCATTCGCCCTGCGCATCGGGGGTGGACTCGTTATCCACCGGCACACCAAGGAAGGTTCCTCCACCACCTTGCTGATGCATGGTAACACCTTGACCTGTCGGGCTGATGATGTTGATCACCAGATCGCCCATGTAGGAATGCTCCATATTGACACAGATGGAGAGGAGGTCGTTCACGTTCGTTAATGTCTGTCCTGGTGCGAATAGGGAGTAGGTGATCTCCGATTCATAGCACGCACCGATGGTATCAGGCAGGAACACGCCACCTCCAAGGTCATTTCCTGGGAGTTCGTTCCACGTGGTGGCGTTCACCACGCCGTCAAGACATAAGGTCTGGCCCACACAGCCGATCAATTCACCCTGCGTTCCAATGAAATCGGGCTCTGTGCCCACCTGCACGACAAGGTCCACCCGATTGCTGCTTGCACAGTTGTTGTTATCCACCACATACAACTGGGTGGTGAACTCACCAGCTTGCGTGAAGGTGTGGGACACAGTGGCTGGAGCGTTGTTCACGACGGTGCCATCGCCAAAATCCCAAGTTCGCGTGGCCACGGAGAAACCGGGTGCGGCAAAGGAGGCGGATCCATTGAAGTTGATCGACTCTCCGATGCAGATCCTTACGGGATCAGCCTGACTCATCGACGCCACCGCCGTGGGGCGCTGACACGGTGTGAAACAGTTGATGCTCGCCGCGAAAACACCGGTACCTGCATTGTTGGAACGGAAGACGATCGTTAGACAGCCCGTGTTATTCATCGGACTCGCCTGCACGGTCACCGTTTGAAGGGCCGTGCCCGCGTACGTGCCCAGCGTATTCGCCGCCGTACTGTTTCCGTCGTAGATCGTCATCTGATCCGCCGGTGCATTGCCCGCCCCGCTCAAATTGAAGGTGAGGAAGGTCAATGAGATCGCATCATTCGGCGAATCGGGGCAGATCGTGTATGTGAAATTCTCGTTATTCGAATAGCCATCGGCACCTTCCCCGCCACTATCGAGAAAGGCTCCGGCACAGGTGTTCACTGTGCCATTGAAGATGGGAAATGCTTGCGCGGTGACCTCCGAAGGCACCATCACCAAGAGCAACAGGATGACACTCACCAGAGCGAGTACCTGCTGATACTTGGGTCTGCTATGAAATGTGTACGCGGGGTAACGTACGTGCATACGGGGTGGTTCGAAATGATCGGCTTAGGCGATGGTAAAATACGCCCTGCCTAGACGCGCGCCCGACTTGCTTCCATCTTTTGGATGAACAGCCTCTTGGGTATGACCGATAACACCCTACGGGGGATGATCCGAGACCGGGATCTAGCGCACCAAGGTCACGTGACCCATCAGGATCCGCTTTTCCAGCGTTTGGAGTGACCTGGCTTTCAAACGCCAGACATACACCCCTTCCTGAGCTGCAGTGCCTCCAGCGACCTGACCGTTCCATCCAAGTCCAGGGTTCGTGCTGCTGAAGACCACCTTACCCCACCGGTCGAAGATGTTCAGTTCGAATTCCTCATCTGAAAGGTCGTTCCCGAGGATCATGAATTCTTCATTAAGGGCATCACCGTTGGGTGTGAAGGTGTTCGGGATATGGGTGAGGAAGGCATCATCCACGGGTACCTCCCGCAATAAGGTGTCCGAGCAGCCGAGTTCGTTCCAAACCACCAACTGAACCGGATACAGACGTCCGATATCGTTTGGGATGGTGATCACAGGCTCCGGGTCCTCCGAGGTGCCGAACTCGAAGAAATCCCAGGCGTAGCCGATCTCATTCGGCCCCGCCAATTCGAAGAAACGCGCCTCCGGTTCGAAGATGGTCAGAGGTTCGGGCTTGTAGCCGAAATCCGCCGTGGGTACAGGGATCACCTCCACCAGGTTGAACAATGTGGTGTCCGTTACGCACCCGTTCGGCCAGGTCACCGTGGCGTTCACATCGAACTGGGTGGAGAAGTCATAGATGTGTGATACCATGGCACCGGTGGCCGAGGTCACACCATCGCCAAAGCTCCAGAGCACATTCGCACCACCCGTAGTATCAAGCAAGGTGAAGGCGACTTCGAATGGGCGGCATCCCAAGGTGGTGTCGGCGGTCACCTCAAGTGGCGGCGTGTTCAATACGGTGATGTCGGCACAGGAAGTCACTGGCGGTGTTTCGCAACCGTCCGCAACGGTCACACAGTACGTAGCGTCCAACAGGATGGAGTCGGTCAATTCGGGTGTAGTCGTTCCTCCATCGCTCCACTGGTAGGCGTACGCTCCGTCCCCACCGGTCAAGCTGTCCACCACGAGCGTGAACGGCACACCACTGCATTGGTCGAAGTCTTCCAGGGGGGTGAAGCGGATCGTATCACGCACGCCTACGAGGAGCGTGTGCGGCATGGTCAGGCACCCGTTCTCATCCTGCGCGAAGACCGTGTATTCCGTGCTGTCCAATGGGCTCACCACATGCGGGCCAGAGCCCACCAACCCTTGGTCCCAAACGAGGACGACGGGTGCTGTCCCTCCAAGCGTACTTGCCGCCAATGTCACTTCCCCCGTAAAGCAGATCAATGTGTCGGCAGGGACCACATCCCACTCCAGTAACGTTGGTTCTTCGATCACTGCGAACAGCGTATCGGAGCATCCATTGCCGGTCGGGCCTTCGAGCACTTCCACGCTATAGGCACCGGCAGGTGCCACTAGGGCATCTCCATCCACGAGTTGGGTCTGACGGATCACCTCGCCTGCTGCATTGAACCATCGATAGTTCCATGGGCCACCAAGCCCAGTGGTCGATACTTCAATGGTACCTGTCCCTCCATTGCAGAGCACATGCGTGATGATACTATCGTTCTCCAGGACGGAGGGCGGTTGTACGGTGATGGTGTCGTTCGTGGTACACCAAGGCTGACCATTCGGGTACACCACCACCGTGAAGAAGGTCGGCGCTGATATGTTCGTGCTCGGATCCGGGATCCCATTGGCCGACACACCTGCCGCCGGCGTCCAGATGAATGTCATCGCATCCACGCCCGAAGTACAGTTGGAAGTTCCGGTCCATACGGTACCAGAAAGCGGACCAACAGGGGAGGAATAGAGCGCAACGCCCAACGGATCCAACAGGATGAATGAGTTCTCTCCGTTCCAAATGGTTCCAGCCGTGTAGGATACCGAGAACGTGGTGCCGAACGGAACAGTGAACGTGGAGGTGGTGGTCGGGCCTCCCGCGTGTGTGTACTCGGTGGAGTTTCCAGCGATGGTGACCGTTACATGTGCGCCACCGTTCCAGATGTCACCTTGAGTATCGTTCAGGATCAATGTGTATTCGCACGGCTCGGGCGGTGGTGGGTTCGCCACGATCTCCGCGTTCAGCTGCGCTTGTTCAGTACACACACCTTGCACGGCCGAAACCTCGACTTCCGGCGGCGGATAAGCCATTACAGTGATCGTCGTATCATACGTGCATCCGAAATCGTTGATCGCCGTGTACACGAACTCGTTGGGGCCAACGTTCGTGGCTATCGCGGTCCCATTGTCCGCACCAGCATCAAGGCCGCCCAGGCCGGTCCCGCTCCAGAAGGTGGAATCCGGACCAGCTCCATAGGAGGGTGTGAAGCTGACGATGTCGGGATAGAGAGCCGGGTTCACGACGATGTACCACTCGAAGATGTAGCCATCATCAGCAAAGAGTTGATCAGTGAGGGTGAGGGTCCATGTGCCGTTCAACGCCGTGCCCACAAAGCCATCGAAACCTTCCAACGATGTGTAATCACCCGCAACATAGCTTTCCCCCTCCAACCCCAGGCCGACGTCCACCGTCTCCCCATCTGCAATGAGACCAAGAGCTCCTACATCTTGGAAACAGTACAGCCAACCTTCTCCTGGCTGACCGTCATCAGCTGGAATAGGTATGCCGAAGTTGATATTGCCCCCTGGCTGGTCGAATAGATCTACCTCAACACCGTCGGGACTTGTCAGTGTCGCTTCGAGGTCACCGGAGTAGGAATGTTCGACGACCAAGCATACCTGGATATCCCCCGGCTCGAGCACGGTTCCCCCATCGGGAAAGCCGGAAACTTCCAGATCTGACACGTAGCTCACACCGCTACCATCTGGAAGAAAGGTGACACCTTCGATGAATGGCTGTGGTAGGTTGCTCCATGTGGGGCTATTCACCGCACCGCTCAATTCTACCTCACCACCCTGGCACACCGTTTCAAGTGACACGGATGTTCCGGCGAATTCCGGTAAGGTGCTTACGCGAACCGGTACTTCCATCAGTTCGGTGCTCCGGCAGCCAATGTCATCCTCTACTACGAGGGAGACGAAGTACTCCCCGGCCTCCGTGAACGCGTGTGAAGCGTTCATTCCGGCGAGTATGGCACCATCTTTCATGTCCCATTCGTACGACACGATCGTCCTGCCTGGATAGGGCGTGGATTGGCTCCCATCAAAGGCCACTTGCTCGCCGATACAGACCAATGCCGGTAACACTGGTTCTCCGGTGATCACGCCTTGGGCTATCGGTGGCCAGCAGGCCACATCGCAAGAAATGGTCGCATTGAAGATGCCGGTCCCTTGCCCGTTCGAGGTGAAGTGGACGGTCAAGCAGCCCGTGGCATTGGTCGGTGTGGCGGCAATGACCTGGCCTTGAAGTTCGTTTCCCGTGAACGCGCCCAATGATGGAGAACTCATGTTCGGCCCATCGTAGATCGTGAATTGATCTCCTGGAGCAGGACCATCCGTGCTGAGATCGAAAACGCCGAACGAAAGGAAGATCACCTGTCCAGGTTCGCTCGAACAGATCGTCGCTGCGAAGTCCTCATTGTTCCCATAGGTTCCGCCGGGTCCGACATTGCTTGTTCCCAGGTTCCCTGAACAGTCGGTGATATTCCCTCCGCTGATCGGATACAGCGTGCCTTGCCCGATGGCGAACGAGATGCTGAGGAGCAGGACGATACAAGTCGATCCAGCTCTACCAGTTCCAAGAGCAGATCGGACCTGCGAAAGGAACGCTTTCATCGACTCTTCGAAGAACCTTGGTATGCGGAGAGCATGAGGAACCACTCTTTGACAAAGGAGTTGGTGCCTATTTCATCAAGGTCACATACCCAACGACCTCCTTGCGTGCTTCGGTATCTCCTATGCCATACAGCAGTCGGTAGGCGTATACGTCGCTCTTCAAGACCTCGCCACCGTTCTGGTAGCTGCCCTCCCATGGTGTATACGGGTCTGTGGTATTGAACACCACCTGGCCCCATCGGTCGAACACCAAGAGCTCGTAATTGGTGCGCACGGGAATGTTCGCACTTGGCCACCACACATCGTTCACATCATCACCATCGGGCGTGAACGCATTGGGGATGTAGGTGAACAGCACATCGTCGATCACCACGGTCTGGCAGATGGTATCGGAGCACTCGTTGTAGTTGTATGCGGTCAGGCACACTTCATACATGTCCGGTTCCTTGTTGTCGAAGGTGAAGACCGTGTTCAGATCCGTGGTGGAGAACAGATCGGCGACGTTCCAGAAGTAATGATCGGAGCCGGTGGAAAGGTTCGCGAAGGTGATCGTGGGTGCGTCAACGTTGGCTGGGTTCGGACCCCAATCGAAGGCGGCCACTACAGGTGGCGGTCCCATCAGTTCGACCTGGCCGATGCCAATGCAGCCGATCTGATCCTTGATGCGCACCACCCATACACCTTCGCACGACGCCGGTCGTGTGGCATCCAACGTCCATGTCGTGCCATCATCGTAGCTGTACTCCACGGCCTCCGCGTCGAAAACCAGCACTGTCCCATCGCAATCACCCGAACAGGTCACAGGAAGCATGGCCAACGAATCGATCTCCAAACGGATCGGTTGACCCACAAGAACCTCGGTGGAGCCCGTGCATCCGTTATCATCCGTCACCAGCAGGGAATAGGTGCCAGCGCTTAGTCCGTTTATCGTGTCTTCCATGATGCCATCAACTCCGTTGGACCATGAGAAGTCCAAGCCTGCAGCGGCGTTCCCACCAACCACGTCCATGAAGATCGAGCCATCGCTGTACCCATAGCAAAGGGCATCGGTCACCGTGGGTGTGAAGACGTACGCATCGGTGAAGGTGATCCGCACGCTGTCGATCAGGTCGCAGAACGCACCATCGTTCTCCACCCAATAGAAGGTGTGCGTGCCGCCCATGCCGGGTTGAACGGTAACAGCCGTTACCGTGTTGAATGGATCGGCGAAGACCGCGCCTGCTGGACCTTGCCAGTTACCGACACCCGTGTTACCGCGGGTAGCGGACAACTCGATCGTAAGCCCGCACGAAAAGGCATCAATGCCAGCATCGACCACGCCGCAACATGCAGGGTCGTCGGCAGGGATCACGGTGATGTCCAAGGTGCTTGTGGCCACACAGCCAGCCGCACTGGTCACCGTGTAGGTGTACACATCAGATGCACCAGCAATTGGTTCGAACGTATTGCTCACTACGACACCTGTGGAACTCGTCCAAACGCCGTCATCATCCGGTGTGCCACCCAATGAGTCTGTCATTTGGAAAGCTGGGTCGCTAGCGCAAATGATCATCGTTGCTGGCTCCCCAGCGTCGATGGATGGATCCGGGCTTACCCATACGCTGTCCATGACCGCGCATTCAGGATGACCCGTAGGATAGGTGCTTAAGTAGAACAGCGTTGGCTCTGTCACATAAACATTCGTCTCAGGATCGGTCGGATCGTCAAGCCCGGTTGTTGGCGTCCATTCGAACACGACTGGTGTTGTTCCGCCGCCGCATACCACTACACCACTGTACGACAAGCCTGTGGGGGGGCCATCCATTGATGCATAGACCGCTCCACCGATGTCGTCAAAAAGTGTGAATGAGTTCTCGTTATTCCAACTGGTGCCTGCGGTGTAGAACAGTTCTATCGATTCACCAGTCTCCACGTTAAGAGGAATGGACAACTCTTCTGGACCGAACGGCACTGTATAGTTCGTCGTTACACCATCATACGTGACCGCTAGGTTCGCACCTCCGCTCCAGGTATCACCCGCGGCTTCATAAAGTACCAATTCCCAAACGCAAGTGGCCGGAGGCCCATTAGCGAGGATCACACCAGCCATTGGCAGTGGATCTGAGCATAACACGATCGGATCTCCTGCATCAACAACGATCTGCTCTGGTACGGTAACGATGATCGTCGTGTCGTATGTGCAACCGAAGTTGTCGGTGACGAAGAAGGTGTAGTCGTAGGTACCCGGGTCTGTCAATGTAACTTGAGCGATCGTCGGGTCGCTTGGGTCCGGTACAACGGAAGTACCTGTCCAACCGGAACTATCTGGTGAATTGATCCCCAATGTTGGCGTGAACTCGAAAATGTCCGGAATGATCTGCGGGTTGAACTCCAGATCCCAACCACATGACTCACCTTCATCAGCAGCCCACAGATCCACATAGGTTATTGTCCAAGTCCCGTTCAGTGTACATCCTTGGAGATCATTACACGCCTCTAACGGTTCATATGTGCCCGCAGGGAGGAAAGGATCTCCCGTGTTGTCCACCCATGTTCCGTTGGTTGCTACGGGTGTGAAGCAGTACTCAAGGCATTCCAGGTTTCCAGTTAAACCAAGATCCGTTCCACCGCCGCCTTGCTGATGTAATGTTTGGGTCTGTCCTGTCGGGCAGGTCAGCGTGATCAACAGGTCGCCCATGAACGTATGGTGCATACGCAGACAAACGGACATCAGGTCCGAACAATCTTCCAAGGTTTGCCCCGGTTCGAATTGCGTAACGAGGATCTCATCGCTATAGGGAACACCTGTTGAGTCATAGATGTTGAATTGGGTCGAGCTTCCAAGCGAAGGGGTATCATACCAGGTCGTCGCTACAGTGCCAGAGGCGTCGAGGACAACGCTAGCGCCGATACAACTTGTCACGTCCTCAAGCACCGTTCCTGTGAAATCAGGCTCCGTGGAGACCAGAACAAGAAGATCGATGACGTTCGTGTTCACGCATCCGTTGCTGTCAACGACTTCAAGTTGTACATTATACGCTCCGGACTCGTCCCAACTATGGGTTGCTGTCACTCCTTCAGCCGTTTGACCATCATCGAAATTCCAGGTATAGGTCACCAAAGGGAATCCATTGATCGACTCGGTCGAACCGGATCCATCGAACGACAATTCTTCTCCAACACAGATCATTGCAGGTGTCGCGGAATTCATGGTACCTGCTGCGGTCGGTGACTCACAGGGGATCTCGCAACTGATGTTCGCAGCGAAATTGCCAGTACCTACGCCGTTCGATATGAACCGGACCGTTAAACACCCGCTTGGGTTGGTTGGCAAGTATGCAGTCAGTGAATTGAGGTCAGGGTCCGCGCCTGTCACATCGGCCATCATTGGTGCCGAAGTGTTCTCTCCGTTGAATATCTGGATCCTATCCCAACTCGCTTGAGGACCACTTTGATCCAAGTCTGTGAACTGCCAATTCAGCGTTACAACATTCCCCGGCACATCCGGGCATATCGTCATGGTGTAGTCCTCGTTCAATCCATAGTCCGAAGGTCCCGCACCTGAATCAGTAAGCGCGCCGCTACACGTGTTCACAGTGCTGTTGGAATTCAAAGGGAATTCCTGACCAAAGGCGCGTCCTGCTCCAACGACCGCGACGATCACGAAGAACAGTCGATAGAACAAGCGCGTTGTATTCATCATGTTCAGGAAGGCGGGGCTCATGCTCAAGTTGTTGAGGGTCCGGCAAATACAAGGGCCGTTCAGTTTTTTGACTCACCCCGGCCTAACGAGGTTGCCTACGGTTCAAAAATAATCGACCCGGACAATGCCCGGGTCGATCAATGTTCCTCAATCTAGGGTCTCTACCGGACCAGTCGAATACTGCCATTGTACGGCCCCCCCAGTTTATCCCCATCCTTCAGCTCCACCATCCACACATAATCCCCTTGCGGGCTCGCTTCGCCCTTGTTGTTCACCCGGCCGTTCCAAGGTCGTGTTGCATCGTTCGTTTCGTAGACGACCACCCCCGTCTTGGATTCCAGGATCGAGAGCTGGAACTTGACCCCCAAGGTCTTAAGGGCTTCTGGGATGAAGAGGTCGTCCATTCCGTCCCCGTTCGGCGAGAAGGTCTTTGGCGCCATGAGGTCGTAATCCGCATCGATGCGTACCGTCTTTTCGGTCCGGTCCTCACATCCCTTGCCATTCACAACGGTCAAACTGACCGTATACACACCGGCTTTCTTGTACACATGGTCCGGATGGGCCACCGTGCTGGTGCTTCCATCGCCGAAATCCCACGTGTAGGTCTGGCCCCCAAGACTGCGATTCTCGAAATGCACGGAGGGAACCGTGTTATCGTACTCTTGCTTCAACACGTTGAACGAGGCCTCGGGAGCCTCGTGGATGATGATGCGATCGGCCACCGCTTTGTTCCGGATACTACCGCCGCCTGAAGTGGAGTGCGAGAGCATGACCTCGAAACTGCCTGATTTCGAAAAGACGTGGCTCGGTTTGGGCTTGTTCGAGAAGCTACCGTCACCGAAGTTCCACAAGTACATGCCTTCGCTGCTGAGGTTCTCGGCCTCGAAATCGATCGCCGATCCCGGACAACCTTCGCTCACGCTTGGACGGACCAAGGGCTCGTTGCTCATGGGATGAACGGGAACGGAGGGTGTGATGATGCTGGAAGCACCGCCGGACAAGCTGGCCACCTCGGTCCGGGTTGTGCTTTCAGTCTTGTGGCCGGTCTTGGTCACGCTGTTTTCCACGGAACCTGCCAAACTCACTTCGACGCTCGCACCTTCAGCTTGGTCAACGATGGTGGTGTTGAGCGTTCCGGCAACGTTCGCCTCAGGCATCGAGGATGCCACCTTTGCGATCTGAACAGGAGCCACCGTTGGTGGTGGGGGCGTGGTAAGCACGAACAAGCTGCTGGCCGCTGCCATTCCACCACCAAGTAAGAGTGCGTACAAACCTGAGCGCGAGACACGGGCCATATCGCCGCGGTTCTCCAAGGCACGCTCCAACTGGCTCCAATCCGCGGAATTGTAGGGCACCTCGTAAGGCTCCAACGCTTCCTTCACCGCCTGCTCGAATCCGTTCAAACCGCTCATGTTCCGCGTCCGTTAATGGAGCTTGTGCTCCTGCGTTAGGAATTTCTTCAAGTTGTGCTTGGCCTTCGCCAAGTTGCTCTTAGAGGTGCCTATGTTGATGCCGAGCATGTCGGCGATCTCCTTATGGGTCAACTCTTCGAACACATATAGGTTGAACACCGTGCGGTAGGCAGGGGTCAACTTCTGCATCGCATTGATGATGTCCGCCGGCTTGAGATCCATGACGTCCTCCCCGGTCTCATCCGCCAAGGTATCCTCCTCGTCCTGGTCGCCGAAATCCTCGATGCTACGCTCCTCGCCCAACAGGAGGTAGGAGTTCTTGGTCCTTCGGAAGTGGTCAATGGCGGTGTTCACCATGATCCGACGGATCCATCCTTCGAAGGAACCCGCCCGATTGAACTTGTCCACGCTTTTGAACACCTTGATGAAACCATCTTGCAGGATGTCCTTGGCCTGGTCCGCGTTCTTGGTGTAGCGAAGGCATACGGCCATCATCTTGCCGTAAAAAAGCTCGTACACCCGTTGCTGAGCGCGGCGGTCCTCGCTCAGGCATCCGTCGATCAGCGCGGAGTATGCAGCTTCTTGCGGCAGCACGGCAGGGTCCTGGACCAAACGCATCGACGCGCGTTCAGCGGCAGGGGGGACTGTCGGTTGGCCAAGCATCGGTGCCGGTAAGGTAGCCATTTCTACTGAAGTAGACGTGGGAGGTCCGGAAAGGATGCCTCGGGGTTGCCTCGGGAGCTTGGAACCCTGTCAAAGATCACCGCGTATCCAAGGCCCGGCGTGCTACTTTCGCGCCCGCTCCGTGGCCTCACGGATCCATTACGAACAAACTCCTACCCCTGAAGATGAAAGTCACCGTTGTGGGCGCCGGTAACGTGGGCGCTACTTGTGCCGATGCCATTGCACGTTGGGAATTGGCCAATGAAGTGGTGCTGTTGGACATCAAGGAAGGCTTCGCCGAAGGCAAGGCCTTGGATATCTGGCAGACCGCCCCGATAAGCCTGTTCGATTCGCGCATCACCGGCAGCACCAACGATTACGCCAAGACCGCCAACAGCGACGTGGTGGTGATCACCAGTGGCCTGCCCCGTAAGCCGGGTATGAGCCGCGATGACCTCATCGCCACCAATGCGGCCATCGTGAAGAGCGTGACCGAGAACATCATCAAGCACTCGCCCAACACGATCATCATCGTGGTGAGCAATCCGCTTGACGTGATGACCTATTGCGCCTTCGTCAACAGCAAGTTCCCCGCCAACCGGGTTTTCGGCATGGCCGGTATCCTCGATACGGCCCGCTACCGCGCTTTCCTGGCCACCGAACTCAATGTGAGCCCCAAGGATATCCAGGCCGTGCTTATGGGAGGCCATGGTGATACGATGGTGCCTCTTCCACGCTATACCACGGTGGGCGGCATCCCCGTCACCGAATTGATCGCGAAGGACAAGCTGGACGCCATCGTGGAGCGCACCAAGAAAGGAGGGGGTGAGATCGTGAACCTGTTGGGCACCAGCGCCTGGTATGCTCCGGGCACGGCCGCTGCGCAAATGGTGGAGGCCATCGTGCGCGACCAGAAGCGTATCTTCCCATGCTGCGTGTGGCTGCAGGGCGAGTATGGCCTGAAGGATGTCTACATGGGTGCACCAGTGGTGCTCGGCCGCAACGGCGTAGAGCGCATCATCGAGCTCCAACTCACCAAGGACGAACAAGCCCTGTGCGACGCAAGCGCGAAGGCTGTTCGCGAAGTGATGGATGTCCTCGACAAGATGCAGGTGACCGCCTGATCGGAGCCATAGGAATAACAAGAACGGCGCCCCGAAGAGGGCGCCGTTCGCATTTTGCGGTTCGATCAGTGTTGGACCACCAAGCGAGCTGGCAACATACCCGGGCCTTCGCCTTCGAGTTGGATGGTGTAGACGCCGTTCGGCTCGCCAGTTAGGTCGAGCGCCATCGCTGGTCCCAAGACCCGGACCCGCTGCACCTCTTGGCCAAGCGCGTTCCTGACCACCAGAAAACGTCGTGTTAGGTCGGTGCTCGAAGGCAAGATGACCTCCACTGAACCGGTCGTAGGGTTGGGTCGCAGGGCCAATGTTCCTGAACCACCCTGCGGCCCACGGACAGAGGCTGGTAGGTCGCTCCGCCAGAACGAGACCCCCCCGCGGAAGTTCCCGACCACCAGGTCAAGTTCACCATCGCCAGTGATGTCGTGCATACCCAGCGTGGACCGGTAACCTTCATCCAAGTCCATGAAACTGCTATCCACCAAGGTCCACGTACCGGCCAAATTGCCGTCAATGCCCGTGTAGTGCCACAAAGACCCGTTCTCGGAGCCAGCCAGCAGTTCGTATCCCCCATCCTCGTTCGTGAAGATGAACGGTACCGAGTGCCCAAGCGTGAAGGCCGTTACGGTGCGCACCTTCCCGAGGGAGTCGGTCACCAAGGTCCAGCTTGGGGCGTTGGTAGTGCCCACATTCCGCACGTAGTTGAGGTTCCCGTTCTGCTCACCTACCACAAGATCCATGCGGCCATCGCGGTCCAGGTCCACGAATTGTGGGGTCACTTGACGTCCAAGGTCGATCTCCGTACCGTTCTGATAGGCGACGTTCGGCGTTGCCAAGGTGAATTGAGCCGTAGACCCCGTGGCCACGTTCCGGTAGAAGTGAAGACGGCCCTGTAGGTCGCCGATGTACATGTCCTGATCCCCATCACCGTCCACGTCGGCGAATGCGGGGTACATGGATACGCCTATTCCGCTGTTGCTCAAGCCCATGTAATCATCCGTGACCAAGTTGAACGCTGGTTCGTCAGTTGTTCCCACGTTCTCCAGGAGCGCAAGTTTTCCCACATAGGTGCCCGTAGGGTCGAAGTACCCTTCGTTGGAGATGATCAGATCCATCTTTCCATCTCCGTTATGGTCGAAGAACACCGGATTGGCTCCCTCACCCACATCGAGCATACGTCCTTGGAACAGGTCGTCCTGCTGGAATTCGAAGTCCGGAGCGGCATCCGAGCCATTGTTCTTGTAATACCATACCCCTTTATAGTTCTGCGCCAGGCCTCGCGCCGAAGGACAAACAAGAAGGTCGCGGTCCGTGTCACCATCAACATCCAGATGATAAGCCGCAGGGAATACGGGCAGGTTCACCGCTACATCGGAACTGGGGAACTGGTCGTCCACAGAGACCATGAGCGAATTATCCACCGTGCCTCCATTGGTTAGCGCCACCAGGTTCGTGTAGGCGATATCACCCAACAGGAGGTCCTTCACCCCGTCGCCATTAAGATCGAGCGGGGTGATCGTGCTGCCAGCATGTGCTTCCGCGCGATCCGCCCCGTCCTGGTGCAGGTCGGAGCCGGGCTCCCCAACGATCTCCGGGGCAGGTACATTGAATTGGCAATCCACGTCCAGCGTTACCGCATTGGTGGAGGAATTCTCCGCGAACCGGCCCCAGCATGCATTGCGCCGCACGAAGGTCAAGCTATCGCAGGTCCCATAGGTCTCCATGCTCAGGTTCTTGTAGTATTCTACGAATGAGCCTAATTGGCTGAAGGTCAATACATCTAGGTCTCCGTCCCCGTCCACGTCGGTTAGACCGGGAAGGTCGTCGGACGAGACATAGAGATTGGAGCGCTGGAAGCTCCCGTCCGTGAACACATAGTCGCACTCAGCGCGGTAGACCAACTGTTCGAAGGAGAGCGCATCGCTTGTCGAGGTGTTCCGGAACACCGAGAATCCCGCGAGCGAATAGGTGAAGATGTCCTCCTTTCCATCACAATCGTAGTCTCGGAACAAGGCCCAGTCATGGAGTTGCGAGAAAGGCCACACCGCATCGAATGCGCGGCTGAGCCTGTAACGGTCCGTGCCTGTGCCACCGGTGTTCACCAAGGTTACCAGCTTGTCGCCCGATCGGTCGAAGAACACCAGGTCCTTCAAACCGTCCAGGTCCAGGTCGATCTCGCTGAACTGGGCGTAGTTCATGCCTCCGGACCAAGCCAGGTCAAGCGTTTGTGCGCCGCGCTGTACGTTCACCGTCCCATCGAACTGTAGGTCCAATTGGGCATAGGAATGCAGCGCAACGAGCATCAGCAGGTGAGTGAGGTAGGGGCGGAGGGGGGACATGCAGGGGCGCTTCACGTACAAATGTGCGTGGTTACGACCATTCCGGCGGTATCATAACGCTACTGTTCGTGCAAACCTGAGTGTTCACAACCCTTTCGGAGGGAAGCGCGAAGGCCATTGCATGTACCCCTTTCCAAGCTGGTTAACAACGCTATATTTGCCGCCTCTTTAGAAAAACCATCGGTCATGCAGAATAGGGGCGCGCTTTGGATATTCACCATCCTCCTGGCGCTTGCGTGTGTTTATCAGCTTTCCTTCTCCATCTTCACATCCGGTGTGGAGAAGAAGGCGCGCGCTCAGGCCGAGCAGCAGGCCGATTCCATGCTCGCCGTGGCAGGCAACGCGAACTTGGACCGGGAAGCCCTGGTCTACAGCTTCGAGAACGCCTACATCAACGGTCGCAGCGAGGAGAAGGTGTATCCTCTTCTTGGCTACACCTATCGCGAGTGCAAGGAGAAAGAGATCAACCTGGGTCTTGACCTGAAGGGTGGTATGGCCGTGACCTTGGAGGTCAGCATCCCCGAACTCGTGGAGAACCTCAGCGAGAACAGTGAGGATCCGGCATTCAAGTCCGCAATGGCCTCGGCCCGCGAACGCCAGAAGAGCAGCAGCAAGGACTTCATCACACTTTTCGGGGAGGAATACGCCAAGGTGCCCGGCCATGGTCCGCTCAGCGCCATCTTCTACAGCCCCGAGCGCAAGGACATGTTCAACCGTGAAGGCAGCGACGAGGAGTACCTGACCGCTCTTCGCCGCGAAGCAGAAACGGCGTTGAACAACACCGAGAAGATCATGCGCACCCGTATCGACAAGTTCGGTGTGGCGCAACCCAGCATCCAGAAGCAACAGTTCTCCGGCCGGATCAACATCGAACTGCCCGGTGTGAAGGACAAGAGCCGCGTGCGTAAAGTGCTCCAGAGCACGGCCAACCTCGAGTTCTGGGAGACCTACGACAATACGGAGGTGTATCCTTCACTGGAGAGCGCCAACACCCGTCTTCGTGCCCTTACAGGCGATACCACCAGCACGACTGAAGCATCCACGGGTGACTTCTCCTATGTGCTCGGCTCTGGCAAGGAGATCAAAGGTGCCGCCACCGGTGTGGAAAGTGGACTTGTAGGTTTCCTCACCAGCGGTAAACCGGTCGATAAGGAAACATGGTTCAATTTCGACCGTGTCACCTTCGCTACGGGTAGTGCTGATCTGGATATGGCGGGTTCGGAGGCCCAGTTGAACAACCTGGTCGAGATCCTGAACGCCTATCCACCTGTTCGCTTGAAGATCGGCGGCTACACGGATAACACGGGCAACGAAGCAGCGAACCAAAAGCTCTCACAGCAGCGTGCAGAGGCTGTTGCCGCGGCCTTGGTCGCCAAGGGTATCGCTGCCGACCGCCTCGAGTCCGAAGGATACGGTTCGCAGCACCCGGTTGCCAGCAACGATACCGAAGAAGGGCGCGCGCAGAACCGCCGAATGGCCCTCCGTGTATTGGCGACTGGTGCGGAGACTGCAGCTGTGGCTGATACCAACGCCGTGGCGAACGATACCCTCGCCGCAGCCGACACCACCGCAGCCGACACCGCGCAGAAGGACTTCGCCAAGGAGAACCCGCTCTTCAATGTGCTCACCCCGAACGTGGTGGCTGGCCAAGGCGGTGGTTTCAACCTCGGTACCGGTTCGGTGGTCGGTACCGCACGTTTGGCTGATACGTCGCAGGTGAACCGTTTCCTGCGCACCCCGGCTGTGATGGGCGCTCTGCCTCAGGACCTCAAGCTCGCTTGGGCGGCCAAGCCTCAGGCACGTACCCTTCAGTCTGGCGAGAACGTCAGTGTGGTGGACCTCTATGCCTTGAAAGTACCTCGTGGTGGAGAGCCCAAACTGAACGGAAGCTCCATCATCAACGCCGCCCAGGACTTCGATATGAAGGGGGATGTGGAGGTGATCATGCAGATGGATCCCGAAGGAGCACAGACCTGGAAAGTGATGACGGGGGACAATGTCGGGAAAGCCGTTGCCATCGTGCTCGACAACCTGGTCTATAGCGCTCCTATCGTACAGAGCGAGATCTCCGGTGGTCGATCCAGCATCAGCATGGGAACTGGAGAACTCAACGCACAGATCCAGGAAGCTGAAGACCTTGCGAACATTCTCAAAGCAGGTGCCTTGCCAGCGCCGGCGCGCATCATCGATGAGACCGTCGTTGGTCCTTCCTTGGGTGAAGCCAACGTGCAAAGCGGTCTGATCTCCTTCGTGGTATCCCTGATCGGTGTGTTGTTGGTGATGTGGCTGTACTACAACCGCGCTGGTTGGATCGCCGATATCGCACTGCTCGCCAACGTGTTCTTCCTCCTGGGTACAATGGCCTCCATGCAGGCTACGCTCACCTTGGCCGGTATCGCCGGTATCGTGCTCACGATCGGTATGGCGGTGGACGCCAACGTGCTGATCAATGAACGGGTGCGCGATGAACTGAAGCAGGGACGTATGTTGAAGAGCGCCATCGAGACGGCCTACAGCAATTCCGGTGCGCTCTCCGCCATCATCGACTCCAACGTGACCACCCTGGTCACCGCGTTGATCCTCTATTTGTTCGGTTCCGGACCCATCCGTGGTTTCGCCACCACGCTTGGCCTGGGTATCCTCACGTCGCTCTTTACGGCCATCTTCATCTCCCGCTTGGTGATGTTGTGGCGTTTGGAGAAGGGCAAGGACATCAGCTTCTGGCGCCCCTGGAACAAGAACCTGTTCGATGGCTCTGCCATTGACTTCATGGGCAAACGCAAGATGTTCTACGGCGTGTCCCTCACCATCATCGCGATCGGTCTGGTCTCCATGTTCACCCGCGGCTTCAACTGGGGTGTGGACTTCACCGGTGGCCGCACATTCGTGGTGGAATACGCTCAGCCTGTTGAGCCAGAGAACGTTCGCGAAACCTTGTCCTCCGTGGTGAAGGAAGGCGATCGCGAATACACCCTCAGTGTGAAGACCTATGGTGGCGAACGTCGCTTGAAGATCACCACCAACTACCTGATCGATGAGCCGGGTACGGCCATGGATTCCGTGGTTCAAGCACGGATCGGCGAAGGTCTGTCCAAGGTCGGTGCTTTCGAATTCACGGAAGAGACCCGCAAGGTCGACCCCACCATCAGTGACGATATCAAGGTCAAGGCCCTCACCTCGGTGAGCATCGCACTGATCTTCATGTTCATCTACATCGGCGTGCGGTTCAACAACTGGTACTATGGAGTGGGAGCCATCCTCTCACTCGTCCACGACGTGCTCGTAGTGTTGGGTCTATATTCCCTTCTCTGGGGCTTCGTGGGCTTCTCCATGGAGATCGATGAAGCCTTCATCGCGGTCATCCTCACCGTGGTGGGTTACTCGATCAACGATACCGTGGTCGTCTTCGACCGTATCCGCGAATTCACCCGCGAGCACAAACGCGAACCGGTGGTCTCCCTGTTCAACAAGGCCATCAACAGCACGTTGAGCCGTACGTTGAACACCGGTATCTGCACCATGCTCGTATTGCTCATCATCTTCTTCTTCGGAGGGGTGGCCATCAAGGGCTTCGTGTTCGGCCTCTTCGTGGGTACCGTGGTGGGTACCTACTCCAGCATCTTCATCGCTTCCGCTTCCGCAGTCGACCTGCTCTTGCGCCGCAAGGCCGATGTGGCGGTCAAGGAAGTGGTCGCCTGATCCTCTGCACGCTTCAAGGAAGTCCCGCCTCACCGGCGGGACTTCCTACTTTTGGACCCATCCATGGGCATGCCCTTACTCTTCGATATCAGCGGCGGTGAGCTCATGGTCATCATGCTTTTCGCGCTGCTGTTCTTCGGTTCGAAGGGCATACCGGACCTTGCCCGCACCTTGGGCCGCACCATGCGGCAGGTCCGGGATGCTAGCAATGAAGTCCAACGCGAGATCCAACGCGGCGCCAATGAGGTGACCCGTACCGTGAGCGAGCAGCGCCGCACCTTCCAGCAGACCTTGGAGGCCGAACAGGCGAAAACACCTGCAATTCCGCCACCACCAAGCACCGTGGATACCGATCCGAAGAAGCCTGAAGAGCCGGCCCAGTGAAGCAGGACCACCGGGATCACTACGAAAGCGCCACGTTCAGGCGCTTTTTTCGTAGGTGCCCCTATCTGTGGAGGGGGGGGGCTTTCAACATCATGTTCACTTTTTCTGGATATGCCCCCTTCTGGAAGTACTACCTTCGCCGCCGAAACACCATTTCGAGATGACCACCCCCCGTTTTCGGCAGCATGCCTTGGAAAATGTGCTAAGTCGCGCACCCAAAGCCGTGGATCTGCCTACGGCCAAGATCTCCGAGTACTTCGGAAGCAGCGTCTTCAACGAGGACGCCATGCGCATGTTCCTGACCGAAGACGCCTATTTCGCCGTGCGCCAGGCTATCCACTTGGGTTCGCGCATCGACCGGAAGCTGGCTGACCAGGTCGCCAGTGGCATGAAGGAGTGGGCCTCGAGCAAGGGCGCCACCCACTACACCCACTGGTTCCAGCCCCTTACCGGCACCAGCGCCGAAAAGCACGATGCCTTCTTCGAGCCGATCGGCGGTGGTCGCAGCATCGAACGGTTCGATGGTAGCATGCTCGTGCAACAGGAACCCGATGCCAGCAGCTTCCCGAACGGGGGCATCCGTAACACGTTCGAGGCGCGCGGCTACACGGCGTGGGATCCGAGCAGCCCGGCTTTCCTCATGGGGCGCACCTTGTGCATCCCCACCATCTTCATCAGCTACACCGGTGAGGCCTTGGATTACAAAATGCCCTTACTGCGCGCCATCAAGGCCGTGGACGAGGCAGCCACGGCCGTTTGCCAGTACTTCGACAAGGAGGTGACCAAAGTGACCTGCACCCTAGGCTGGGAGCAGGAATATTTCCTCATCGACGAGGCACTGTTCTACGCCCGTCCGGATATCATGATGACGGGCCGGGCTCTCTTCGGCCACAGCCCTGCAAAGGGACAGCAGCTCGAAGATCACTACTTCGGTAGCATTCCCGAGCGTGCACAAGCCTTCATGCGCGAGTTCGAGACGGAGTCCTTGAAGCTCGGTATCCCGGTGAAGACACGCCACAATGAAGTAGCCCCCAACCAGTTCGAGTGCGCGCCGGTCTTCGAGGAACTCAACCTCGCCGTTGATCACAACATGCTACTGATGGACGTGATGGAAAAGACCGCACGCAAGCACCACTTCCGCGTGCTCTTCCATGAGAAGCCCTACGCTGGGGTGAATGGCAGTGGCAAGCACAACAACTGGAGCTTGGCCACCAATACCGGCAAGAACCTGCTGCGTCCGGCCAAGACCCCCAAGGAGAACATCCAATTCCTGGCCTTCTTCGTCAATACCATCAAGGCCATCCACAACCACGCCGATGTGCTGCGGGCCAGCATCGCTTCCGCGAACAACGATCATCGCTTGGGTGCCAACGAAGCACCTCCTGCCATCATCAGCGTGTTCATCGGGGAGTACCTTACCAACCTCCTGGATGGGCTGGAGAAGAACATCAAAGGAGCCATGTCGCCAGCCAGTAAGACCGAACTGAAGCTGGACATTGGGCGCATCCCATCGGTGATGCTGGATAACACGGACCGCAACCGCACCAGTCCATTCGCCTTCACCGGCAACAAGTTCGAGTTCCGCGCGGTGGGCAGCAGCGCCAACTGCGCCGCAGCCATGACGGTGTTGAACACCATCGTGGCCTACCAGCTCAAGGCGTTCGCGAAGAGCGTGGATGCACTGATCAAGAAGGGCGTGAAGAAGGATGAAGCAGTCCTGCGTGTGATACGCGACCTGATCGTGGAGAGCAAGGCCATCCGCTTCGAGGGGAATGGCTACGGCGATGAGTGGAAGAAGGAGGCCGCCAAGCGCGGATTGAGCAACATCGCCGATACGCCGCGTGCACTGGACGTGTGGAGCCGGAAGGAGACGAAGGACCTCTTCGCCACCATGGGCGTGTTATCTGGTGTTGAGTTGGAAGCGCGCCACGAGATCGAACTGCACAGTTATGTGCTCAAACTGCAGATCGAAGGGCGTGTTTGTGGCGATCTGGCCCAGAACCACATCGTACCCACGGCCATTGCCTACCAGAACCGCCTATTGGAGAATGTGCGTGGCTTGCGCGAGGTCTTGGGTTTAGAAAAGGCCAAAAAGGCCGCGGCCACTCAGGTCAGGCTCATTGAAGAGATCAGCGAGCACATCAACATGATCGTCACCCTCGTGGAAGAAATGACCGACGCCAGGAAAAAGGCGAACGCCCTCGAAGACACCCGGGATAGGGCGATCGCCTACTGCGATAAGGTGAAGCCCTTCTTCGACCGTATCCGCTACCACAGCGACAAACTGGAGCTTTTGGTGGATGATGAACTTTGGCCCTTGCCCAAGATGCGGGAGCTGATGTTCACCCGGTAGGGTCCCAAGTGGACCGACCGGACCGGTCACACCTTTCGGACCAAACTGCTTGTCATTTCCGGATCTGCTTATCTTCGCCCGGAACCGGAAAACCCGACTCTCACCCACACGCACGAGATGACCACAAGGAAACTCCTTGCCAGCCTGTTCGTTAGCATCGTATTCGTGACCACGGCCGCAGCCCAAGGGAAGCTCGCGGAAGAGGCCGATGATGCGTTCAAGAAAGGCTTCTACTTCAACGCTATCGAACTGTACAAGAAGGCGTACACCGTCGAGAAGAAGGCCAGCACCAAAGCTGATCTCATTTTCAAGGTGGGCGAGGCGTACAGGGCCTTGGGTGATGCCCAGCAGGCGGCAGTGTGGTATGAGAAGGCCAATAAGGCCCAGTACACCGACCCCATCACCTACCTGTACATCGGCGATATGCTGAAGCAGGACGGGAAATATGCTGAAGCCATCGCAGCGTACAACCGCTTCAAGGAGAAGAAGCCGGGCGATGCACGAGCCGATGCGAGTATCGCCGAATGCCAGCAGGCGCAGGCGTGGAAGGACTCTCCCACCCGGTACAGCGTGGATCCGGAGGTGTTATTGAATACACCGCAGTACGATTTCACACCAGCCTTCGCGGACAAGAAGAACGAAATGGTGGTCTTCACGAGCACCCGGGCCGGTTCAACGGGTACGGAGACCGACCAGATCATCGGGGAAAGCTTCAGCGACCTGTTCACCAGCAGCCGTGATCGCCTCGGCAAGTGGAGCGAACCCACCAAACTGCCCATCACGATCAATACGCCGGGTAACGAGGGTGCTCCCATCTTCAACTCCAAGCGGAGCATGATGTACTTCACCCGCTGCCCCATGGAGAAGAAGAAGGTCTATGGGTGCGACATCTGGGTAAGCAAGAAGGTGGGTAACAACTACGCTGAACCCGTGAAGTTGAACCTGCGCCCCGATAAGAACGATACCATCACCATCGGCCACCCGACTTTGGACAAGGACGAGACCATGTTGGTCTTCGCCAGTGACATGAAATGGCCCGGCCACAAGGGCGGCAAGGACCTCTACATGGTGAAACTGGACAAGGACGGCATGCCTACCGGCGCACCCACCAACTTGGGTGAGGTGAATACCCCGAAGGACGAGATGTTCCCCTTCATCCGCCACGATGGAAGTCTTTACTTCTCCTCTACCGGCCGCGCGGGCATGGGTGGAATGGACATCTTCCACGCGGAGAAGTCGGGCGAAAGTTGGACGGCGATCGATAATTTGAAGTCACCCATCAACAGTTCTTCGGATGACTTCGGGATCGTGTTCGAAGGCGAGGAGGAGCGTGGCTTCTTCACCAGCAATCGTCCCGGTGGCAAAGGCCAGGATGATATCTGGCGCTTCTACCTGCCTGACCTGGTCTTTGGTCTGCAGGGTACTGCATACGATAAGGCAAGTAACCAACCGTTGGCCGGTGCCAAGGTCAGTGTGGTGGGCACCAACGGCAGCAACTTCAGCGCCATTACGGACGATAACGGTGGGTTCACCTTCATCGAGAACGGTAAGGATCGCTACATCAAGGAGAATACTACGTACAGCATCTTGGTCGAAAAGGAAGGATATCTCGTGGTTAAGGATCAAGTGACCACGGTGGGTCTCCAGGAGAGCACGACTTTCGTGAAGGAGTACTATTTACAACCGACCATTGTCGAAGGCAAATCGGTGACCATCAAACTGCCTGAGGTTCAGTACGACTTAGGTAAGTTCGATCTTCGACCAGAGGGAAAGGATTCACTTGAGACTCTGTACCAAACGCTCATCGACAACCCGACCATCATAATCGAACTCGCGGCTCACACCGATACACGTGATTCCGATGCACGGAACTTGACACTTTCTCAGAACCGTGCCCAGAGCTGTGTGAACTACTTGGTCACGAAGGGCATTGACCCCGTGCGTATGGTGGCCAAAGGTTACGGTGAGACCCAGCCTCGCATTAGCGATGCGCAGATCAAAGCCATGAAAACGGAAGAGGAGCGTGAGGCGGCCCACCAATCGAACCGCCGCACAGAATTCCGCGTCCTCAGCTACGACTACGTGCCGAAAGCCAATTAGCTAAGACCCTGAATGGAAGAGCATCCACCACACGGTGGATGCTCTTCTTCGTTTACACCCACCGCCCAAGCTCGTTCCCAAGGCGATTTCACCATGAGTTCCGATCGTTACGCCCAGCGCGGGGTTTCCTCCGGTAAGGAGGATGTACACAACGCCATCGCCCACATCGACAAGGGGCTTTTCCCGAAAGCCTTCTGCAAGGTGGTGGCCGATGAACTCACGGGTAGCGGCGATCACTGCATCGTGATGCATGCCGATGGTGCCGGAACGAAGAGTTCTTTGGCCTATGCGTATTGGAAGAATACAGGTGATGTCAGCGTCTGGCATGGCATCGCGCAGGATGCCATCGTGATGAACCTGGACGACCTGCTTTGTGTGGGAGCCACGGACAACATCCTCCTGAGCAGCACCATCGGGAGGAACAAACGACTCATCCCTGGTGAAGTGGTCGCCGCGTTGATCGATGGGACCGAAGCCTTCCTTCAGCGAATGCGCGACCTTGGCATCGGCATTTCCAGCACGGGAGGGGAGACGGCTGATGTCGGTGACCTGGTCCGTACCGTGATCGTGGATAGTACCGTGGTGTGCCGCATGCGTCGGGATCAGGTGATCGACAATGCACGGATCCAAGACGGAGATGTGATCGTGGCGTTGGAGAGTTGTGGTCAAGCCACCTACGAGGACAGCTACAACGCGGGCATGGGCAGCAACGGGCTCACCAGCGCGCGCCACGATGTGTTCGCCAAGGAGATGGCTGTGGAATATCCCGAGACCTTCGACCCCGGAACACCAAGCGAACTCGTCTATAGCGGCCAGGCGCGGTTGACCGACCCGCTACCCGGTACACCCCTCGACTTCGGTAGAGCCGTACTCTCGCCCACACGCACCTACGCCCCTGTGGTGAACGAGGTCTTCAGGACCATGCGCTCCGAGATCCACGGCATGGTGCATTGCAGTGGGGGCGCGCAGACCAAGGTGCTCCACTTCGTGGAAGGCCTGCTTATCATCAAGGATGACCTGCTTCCCATTCCTCCGCTGTTCGATGCCATCCAACGGATGAGCGGCACGGACTGGAAGGAGATGTACAAGGTCTTCAACATGGGCCATCGCCTGGAATTCTATGTTCCTCCTTCCCGTGCACAGGAGATCATCGCCATCTCGAATTCGTTCGGGATCGATGCCAAGGTGATCGGCCGGGTGGAAGCCGCAACCGAGAAAGAGGTCGTCCTCACCAGCCCTCACGGCACCTTCATCTACCACTGATCAACGCCGCGCTTCTGCACCACTGGTGTTCTTCCTATGTCAGACCTCCTATCCAAACTCTCAGCCCTCTACGACCGTCGCGAAGAGATCGGCAAACAGCTGGCTGACCCGAGCGTGATCGCCGATCAGAAGCGGTTCGTGGAACTCAACCGAAGCTACCGCGACTTGGAGCCCATCACCTTGGCCTTCCAACGGTTCAAGCGCCTGCACGACGACCTGGCCGGAGCGGACGAGATCCTTCGCACCGAAAAGGATCCGGAGATGCTCGAAATGGCCCGCGCGGAGCGGGAGGAGAGCCGGACAGCCATCGAAGCCATGGAGGAGGAGGTGCGCCTGATGCTGGTGCCCAAGGATCCGAACGACGCTCGCAATTGCACCGTGGAAGTGCGTGCCGGTACGGGCGGTGATGAGGCCAGCCTTTTCGCGGGAGACCTGTATCGCATGTATACCCGCTATTGCGAAGGTCTGGGTTGGAGGATCGAGGTGGCCGATGTGAGCGAAGGCACGGTAGGTGGTTACAAGGAGGTGGTCTTCAATGTGATCGGGGAAGGGGCTTATGGCGTGATGAAGTTCGAGGCCGGCGTTCACCGCGTGCAGCGCGTTCCTTCAACTGAGGCCAGTGGACGCATCCATACGAGTGCGGCCACTGTGAACGTGTTGCCTGAAGCAGAGGAAACGGACGTGGACCTGAAGGAAAGCGACGTGAAAATGGAGACCGCACGCAGCGGTGGCGCCGGTGGCCAGAACGTGAACAAGGTGGAGACCAAGGTGCGGCTCACGCACATCCCAACGGGCCTCGTGGTGATGTGCCAGACCGAACGCAGCCAGCTCGGTAACCGCATGAAGGCGATGACCATGCTGCGCACCAAACTCTACGAGGACAAGGTGCGTGCCCAGGAAGCTGCGGTGGCCGCGCAGCGCAAGAGCCAGGTGAGCAGTGGGGACCGCAGTGCCAAGATCCGCACGTACAACTTCCCGCAAAGCCGCGTCACCGATCACCGGATCGAATTCACCGTACACAACCTGCCCCAGGTGATCAACGGTGACTTGCAAGAGATGATCGATGCGCTGCAACTCGCAGAGCGTACCGAAAAGCTGAAGGCGGAAGCAGGGATCTAGGTTGATCAGAAGATCAGAAAATGTGATGATCAGATCATAGGCCTCTGCCCAGATCAGTTCGCACGCGCACGCACCCTTGCAGATCCTCGCCAGTCCTGCGCATTCCATTTTCTGATCATCTGATCGTCCGATCATCTGATCTTTGCACCCGTGACACGCACCGAACTCGTCTCCGTTATCCGCCGCAAGAAAAGCTTGCTGTGTGTGGGCTTGGATACCGAGGAGCACCTGGTGCCCGACCATTTCCGCGAGGAAAGCCACCCCGTGCGGGCCTTCAATGAGGCCATCGTGGAGGTGACCCACCCGTTCGCCGTGGCCTACAAGTTGAACCTGGCGTTCTACGAAGCCCTCGGTGACCAAGGCTGGCTGGATCTGGAAGCCACCATCAGTTACATCCGTAGCAAGGGCGACCTCCTCATCATCGCCGATGCCAAACGGGGCGATATCGGCAACACGGCGCGCAAATACGCCGAGGCCTTCTTCGACCGGTTGGATGTGGATGCCATCACCCTTTCACCCTACATGGGGCGCGATAGTATCGCACCATTCGTTGGCCGCGCCGGTAAATGGGCCATCGTGCTGGGTGTCACCAGCAACGCGGGCGCAGAGGATGTGCAGTTCATCCGCACCGAGAACGGGCGACCACTTTACGAGACCGTGATGCGGAATACGGCCCAATGGTGCAGCCCGAATGATGTGATGTTCGTCGTTGGCGCCACCCGCCCCGAGATCTTGGCGCAGGTACGGGCCCTTCTACCCGATCATTTCTTCCTTGTACCCGGCGTTGGTGCTCAAGGGGGTGACCTCGAAGCCGTCCTCAACGCTGGACTCATCGCCGATGGAGGGCTGCTGATCAACAGCAGCCGCGGGGTGTTGTACGCCGGCGCGGGCGAACATGCGGTACCCGCAGCGCGCGCCGCAGCGCAAGCCCTGCAACGAAGCATGCAGCGGTCAATGGAAGAGAAAGGGATGCTCTAGCAGCAGGACTATCCGTTCCGGATCGTTATATTATGCGTCTACGGACTGACGCAAAAATCGTCAGTGCGTGATAGCATGAACACGGCCGAGCGTTACCCGATACCTGCAGGTGGTCTGGATGATGAACGAACGATGCGGGTGGTACGGACCTTTCCTTCCCGTCCGCTGCTGCTGGAACCGGGCTTCCCCTATGGTGAAGACCTGCTCCAATTCATCTGGGCCTCGAGGCTGTTCGAACACCACGCCTTGCGGACCACCGATGGCCGGTCAGTGGAGGTGCTGAAGCCGGGTCGCATTCAACGCAACAGTGGTCCCGACCTGCTCGATGCGCAGTTACGTATCGACGGTCAGCTCTGGGCTGGAACTGTGGAGGTGCACCTGCGCAGCAGTGAGTGGAACGCGCACGGTCACCAGTTCGATCCAGCGTATGAGAACGTGGTCCTGCATGTGGTCTACGAACACGATGCCGAGGTCAGGACCCTCCGCGGCAATACATTGCCCACCGTTGAACTGCTTCCGCGGATCTCCTCGGAAAGCATCGCCTTGCACTACAGCCTGATGCGCGATCAAGGCTTCGTACCCTGCGCGTCCAAGCTGGGGCGCGTAAATAAGGACCGCCTGAGCCCATGGCTGGAACGGGTGCTCGTGGAGCGCTTGGAGCGGAAAACCGTGGAAGTGGAAAGCCTCTATAAAAACCTCCACGGCGATGCCGCTGAGACCTTGTACCACCTACTCGCCCGGGCGTTCGGCCTCAAGGTGAACGCGGAACCGTTCGGCATGCTCGCTCACGCGATACCCCTACGGACGGTGCAGAAGTACCGCGATGATGCCCTGCGCACCGAGGCGTTGCTCTTCGGGCAGGCAGGCCTGTTGCAGGTGGATTTCGTGGAGGAATACCCGCGCACCCTGCAACAGGAACATGCCTTGCTGGCGCGCTTGCACCACCTGCGGCCCGCTCCGGTGGCCGCCTGGAAATTCGGCCGCATGCGACCGGTGAACTTCCCGACCATCCGGATCGCCCAACTCGCTCAAGTACTTATGCGGTGCGAAGGGGGCATTCCTGAAATGCTTCAGGTGGACAGGGTCGAAGAACTGCACCGCATGCTCGATGTCTCGGCCAGCTCGTACTGGAATACCCATTACCAGTTCGATTCCCCAACAGCGTCGAAACCGAAGCGATTGGGTCGGGTCGGGGCGGACCACATCATCATCAACGCCATCGTACCGGCGCTTTTCGCCTTGGGTCGGCTCCAGGGTGATCAGCGGCTGGCCGATCGGGCAATGGATCTGCTTGAGCAACTACCCCCGGAATCGAATGCCGTACTCGCCGGGTGGGCAGGGCTGGGTTTGGTGGCCGATACTGCGGCTCGGGGCCAGGCGCTCTTGGAATTGAAGAACATGTACTGCTCGGCCCGGCGATGCTTATCTTGCGGCGTCGGCAACCAATTGCTCCGTGCCAGCGTCCAAGTTCCGCAGGACCGATGATCGATAGCATCAAGACATACTTCGAGCGTCAAGCCTTTGGCGTTTGTGAATGGTGGGCCCATAAGCTCAACATCAAGTTGGAGCAGGTGCGCCTTTCCTTCATTTACCTCAGCTTCATCACTGCCGGTGTACACCTCGTGGTCTACCTCGTGATGGCCTTCGTGCTTCAGCACAAAGAGCACATCAAAAGACCTATCGGGAAGCGCAGCACGGTCTGGGAACTCTAAGGTGTTCCGATCAGGCTCCCACGATTCTCGTTCGGGCTTGTAGTTTCGGCCCATGCGTATCCTCATCACCGGATCCAACGGACTGCTCGGCCAGAAACTCGTCTCTGCGCTGCGCAACGACCCGGAAGTGAACCTGCTGGCCACCAGCCGCGGATCGGACCGTACCCCGGATCCACTTGGATCGCACTACCGTGCCATGGATATCACCGTGGCAGAAGAGGTGGATACCGTTTTCGATGCCTTCAGGCCGGAGGTGGTGATCCATACCGCGGCCATGACCAATGTGGACGCCTGCGAACTGGACCCTGTGGCCTGTGCCCTTCAGAACGTAACGGCTACCAGCAACCTGGTGACAGCTGCCGAGCGCCAGGGTGCACATTTCATCCATTTGAGCACCGACTTCATCTTCGATGGGAAGAACGGCCCGTACCGCGAAGAGGATGAGCCAGCCCCCTTGAGCATCTACGGCCAGAGCAAGTTGGACGCCGAACGGATCGTGATCAACAGCCGGTTATCGAAGTGGTCCATCGCGCGCACGATCATCGTCTATGGCATCGCCGAAGGCCTCAGCCGCAGCAACGTGGTGCTCTGGGCCAAGAGTGCCTTGGAGAAGGGCCAGCCCATCAAGGTGGTGGATGACCAGTGGCGGATGCCCACCCTGGCTGAAGATCTGGCCGATGGTTGCATCCGGATCGCCAAGCGAGGAGCTACCGGCATCTACAATTTGAGCGGCCCGGATGGCATGAGCATCCTGGAACTGGTGAACAGGGTGGGGGAGTTCTTCCACCTTGACACCTCCGTGGTCTCGCCGGTGAAAAGTGACACGCTCGGACAACCCGCCAAACGACCACCCAAGACCGGCTTCGTCCTGGACAAGGCACGGAAGGACCTCGGTTATTCCCCCAGAGGCTTTGAAGCCGGCTTGGCTGTTCTGCGCGACCAACTGGCTGGTTAGCAAGGGTCGATCCTTTCGCGCTTCATCTTTTTTTCGATCGCGCGGATCGACTACAATTGTAACGGCGTCGGCTTGATCCTCTCCCGCAGGTCGGCCCCGGTATCGATCCTTTTTTATCAACCCGCCCAACGCCTCTCCCCGGTAAGCACATTCACTGCGTCCAATACTCGCTGCTCCCGAGTCTTGGCCGCAGAGCATGCGTATGAGGAGTCAGCAACGGACCACAACGCTCAAGGAGCGGATCAAGGATCTGCTCGATATGCACCGCGAAGAGCGACGCGGGACACTTTTGCTCATGGGCATCCTGCTGGTCCTTTCGGGCTGGGTGGTGCACGAGCAGTGGCTGAGGCCACCGAAGGAGTATGATCTGGCACAACAGCGCGCCCGCATCGAAGCATGGGTGGCATCACGATCAGAAGCTCAGGCGGATAGCGTGCCACAGAAGCTCTTTCCCTTCGATCCCAATTCGATCGGGCGTGAAGAATGGCGAGCGCTCGGCCTGACGGACCGACAGATCGATGGAGTAGAGCGCTACCAGAACAAAGGCGGACGTTTCCGGACCAAGAAGGACCTCGGACGCATGTACAGCATCCGACCAGACCAGTACGCTGCGCTGGAGCCCTACATCCTACTGCCAGATTCCTTCGTTAGGGAAAATACGGCCAGGCGCGAACGGAAGAAACAATGGGCGGATCAAGGATCGTACGAAGCCCAAGCGTCAACGATCCGGGAGCGAGCCACTTATGCGCCGCGAACTGCACGATCCGTGGAGGTGAACACAGCCGATACCAGCGCCTTGATCGCTTTGCCTGGGATCGGTCCGGCCTTCGCACGGGGCATCGTGAAATACCGGGACCTGTTGGGCGGTTTCGTTTCGTTGGACCAACTGGGTGAGGTGTTCGTGCTCAGGGACAAGCCCGATGCCGTCTTGAAGTTGAAGGAGTTCCTGACCCTCGATACCCTCGCCGTGCGGCGGATCCCGATTAACACCTGCACCGTGGAGGAGCTGGCGGCGCACCCCTACGTGCGGTGGAAGATCGCCAAGCCGTTGATCGCGTACCGCCAACAACATGGTCCGTTCCGATCGGTGGCCGATATCAAAGGCTGTGCGGCGGTGGGTGAAGAGGTCTTCCGTAAACTTGCACCCTACCTCTCCGTGGAGTGACCGAACTCGAGAACAGGCTGAAGGCCACCATCCGTGCCGTTCCGGATTTCCCGAAACCCGGCATCCTGTTCCGCGACATCACCCCCGTGTTGGAGGATGCCAACCTGTGCAACGCCGCATTGGATGGTTTCCGTTCGGCCTTGGCGGACCAGCGCATCGATGCCATCGCCGGTATCGAGAGCCGCGGCTTCCTTTTCGGCATGCCCCTGGCCATGGCCTTGAACATCCCCTTCGTCACCGTGAGGAAGAAGGGCAAACTGCCCTGGAAGACCGTGAGCCACAAGTACGACCTTGAGTATGGCAGTGCCGAGGTGGAGATGCATGTGGACAGTGTGAAGCCCGGCATGCGGGTGATGGTGCACGATGATCTGCTCGCTACGGGCGGTACCGCAGTGGCGGCCGCTGAACTCATCAAGATGCAAGGTGGCACCGTGGCCGCCTTCAGCTTCCTCATCGAACTTTCCTTCCTCCACGGCATGGACCGGCTGAAGCCCTATGGCGCGGATGTGGTCCGCCTGGTCACCTACTGAACGAACCTTAGCCGCCATCCGGCGTTCACTCCACGATGGAATTCACCCGTACCGAGAACCAAACGATGATCGCGCAAAGCGTGCGCGACCTGTGCGAACGCGAAGTGCGCCCCAATGTGATGGAGTGGGACGAAAGCCAACACTTCCCCAAGGAACTATTCACCAAGCACTTCGGTCCGGCCGGTATGTTGGGTGTGTTCGTGCCGGAGGAATATGGTGGCTCGGGCTTGGGTTACCACGAGTATGTGGAGACCATCGTGGAGGTGTCGCGCATCTGCGGCAGCATCGGCCTCAGTGTGGCGGCGCACAACAGCCTCTGCACCGGACACATCAACTACTTCGGCAACCACGATCAGAAGACCAAGTGGCTCACGAAATTGGCCACCGGTGAATGGCTGGGCGCATGGGCACTGACCGAGCCCAACACGGGCAGCGATGCCATGCGCATGAAATGTACGGCCCGCAGGGAAGGGAAGGAATGGGTCTTGAACGGCACCAAGTGCTGGATCACCCACGGCAAGAGCAGCGACGTGGTGGTGGCCATCGTACGCACCGGCGAACTGGGTGACAGCAAAGGCATGACCGCCTTCGTGATCGAGCGCGGAACACCGGGCATGAAAGCCGGCAAAAAGGAGAACAAGCTGGGCATGCGCGCCAGCGAGACCGCCGAGGTGATCTTCGAGGATTGCCGCATTCCCGAGGAGAACGTACTGGGCAACGTGGGTGAAGGGTTCCAGCAGGCCATGAAGATCCTGGATGGTGGCCGCATCAGCATCGCGGCCCTGAGCTTGGGCATCGCCAAAGGCGCCTACGATGCCAGTGTGAAATACGCCAAGGAGCGCGAGCAGTTCGGACAGCCCATCGCCAACTTCCAGGCCATCGCCTTCAAATTGGCGGATATGGCCACCCGCATCGAAGCTTCGGAACTGCTGATCCAAGAGGCCAGCCACTTCAAGAACACCGGGCAGAACAAAAAAGTGACCGTGGTGGGCGCCATGGCCAAGTACTACGCCAGCGAGACTTGTGTATGGGCCAGTACCGAGTCCGTGCAGATCTTCGGCGGTTACGGCTACACCAAGGACTTCCCGGTAGAGAAGTTCTACCGCGACAGCAAGCTCTGCACCATCGGCGAAGGCACTAGCGAGATCCAGAAGCTGGTGATCAGTAGGAATGTGCTGAAAGGGTAGGACTATTCAACGAGCAACTTGCCCCCGCTGATCCAGCGCCTATCATCGCTGAGGTGCAGGTGATAGAGGCCTGTTGTCAGTTGGGTGTTGATGAAGTTGAGGGTGGTAGTGCCCTGTGCTACGACTTGTTCCTGCACCAACCTGCCCAACGCATCGGTTACGGTAAGCCGCAGCTGGCCTTGCACAACGAAGTTCGATGGCAACTCCACGCTCACCTGCACCGCACCGCCTTGTGCCACCGGATTGGGCCACACGCGCAACGCATCCTTCAAATTGGTGATCTGGCTTTCCATGCCTGTGATCAAGTGGCAACCCGGTTCTATGCAGCCCATGCTGTCGGTCTTCACCACCCACACGTCCTGGGTGTATTGGCCCGCCACGGCAAGTGCCACACCTACGGCGATGAAGCCACCGTCCGGAGTGGGTTGAACATCGTAGAAGGCACCCTTGCCGTTGGTGACCTCCGCATCGAAGTAATCATACTCCCGCATCCAAAGGCTGTCGCCTGTAGCGGTGGTGCGTAGCAGGATGCCTTTCGGTTGGCTACCTATATAGGCGAAACCGCAGGTGATCAGATCGTACGAGGGTGCAATTTCTTGGACCACGAAAAGTGCTGTGTTGCGCACGGCACCATAAAGTCGTTGCCATTGGACAACACCCTCTTGATCCATCTTGAGCAGGCCAATCCGTTGTGTATTCTGTGTAGAGCCCATGTTCAACGCACAAGCCATCAGCACATGGCCGTCCGCTGCGGTGGTCAGATGGGCGGATTGGTAGTCGTTCTGTGGTGTGCCATGATCGCCTTGCCCAATAATGTTACCCTCCTCATCCATTCTCAGGATCCAGGGGTCGTAGTTGCCGGATGCCACTTGCCTGGTTCCACCTACGTAATATCCGCCCCATGGTGCCAGGTCTACTGAGGTGTAGAACTCATATCGGTCATCTGAACCATACGTTCTCACCCATTCAACTTCTCCGGCACTATCGGTCTTTACGAGGAAGCCATCCACAATACCCACGGTACTGGTCTCGCCGCACAACACATACCCACCATCGGGTGTCTGTTTGGCTTGGCGGCCGATCCATTCTTCTCCCTGCGCGCCGTAGACCAATAGTTGGCTGAAAGTGCCGTCTGTTCCGGTGATGAACAGGGCGGCTTGAATGGTTTCATCCGACCGGTACGTATTCCCTCCGATCACGATCCTTCCATCGGAGCACATGGCCGAGGCATTCGCCCAGCCGACATAGGTCGCGCGGAGCGGAATGCTCAGGCGAGAAGTGTCCAAGAACGCTCCAGTATCGTTGGTTCGTACACCCGTGACAACCGAACTATAGAACAAACTGTCCTGCCATTCCGAGTTGCTGATGACCATGTAGGACGAATCGGCAAGGCGTTCCACGCACCACCCGAAATCAGCACGTTCCCACGGGTCGAAGCGTGTATTGAAGGTTTGAGCATGGGTCTGCATTTGCAGACCCATGCTCATCCCACAAACAACTACGTTCAAGAAGCGCATGCTAGCGTACAATGCTCAGCTTAGCAACGCCCACGCGGATACCATCACACCGCAACGTGGCCACATTCAACCCAATGGGCAGTTTGCCGAGTTCGGCTATGCCGTTCTGTGGTGCAATGCTCTGGGAAAATATGAGCTTGCCGTCGGCACTTACCACTTCCAGCAGGGCTTGCTCCACGCCTTCGGGCACCTCATACACCACGAATACGGGCCCGTTGCTGGGGTTGGGGTAGGCGCGCAAGTAAGGGCTGTTCTCCAGGTATGATTCCACATCTCCTTCACATGTCGACTCTTGTTGGTGTTGGGCAGCACGAATTCGGGCACGAAGGGTTGGCCGAGTAGTTCCAACCACACACGGGCCTCCGCAGCACCTTCCTTGTCGCTGGCGGCAATGCTCTCCAGCAGGGTCAGTTCGCCGCTCGTGAGATCTGCTAGGGAAAGGTCCCGTTCCCGATGGTCTACCAATATGTCCTGTACCTTCCAATACCCGTTGCCCGGCTCGGCGCTTCGGTGGGTATTCACCAAGGCACGGGCTTGCGCAAGGTTGTTGGTGGCCAAGTGCAGGCCGAGCCGCAACTCCGGTTCGCTGGCCAAGTTCAGGTCTTCCAAGCCTGCAAGGATGTCGGTGGCCTTGGCCGATGGCTCTTGGCCGAGCAGCACCTTGCTGGTAGCACCCGTGATCGCCTTGGCCTTTGTCCCGTAGAAATGGGCCAGTTCGCTCTTGTAGATGCTGTGCATGCTGATGCCGTTCTGGTTGTTACGCACCAGGTCCTGGTAGAAGGGAGCCAGGGGGTATGGTTCCATTAGCTGTAGCATAGTTGGTTTAAGGGGACTAATGGCCATTAGCGCCTCGGTGATGTGCCATGCGTTCATGACCGGATCACGCTCGAACGCTCCGGGATGAAGCTAGCCATAGAGCGGCGATCTGATTCCGGACCTCGATATCCGACTACTGCTACTGTCCTATGAATGGCTTGGAACTTTCATCCAATTAGCTCCCATGAAATGTGCCCCTATTGCACGGATCGAATCCACCACTATATTTGCACCCCCTAAGCGAAAAGGACAAACGACCATGCTGATCATCCCGGTCAAAGAAGGCGAGAGCATCGATAAGGCGCTCAAGAAGTTCAAGAAGAAGTTCGAGCGCACCCAGACGATGCGTCAACTTCGTAAGCGCCAGAGCTTTACGAAACCTTCCGTGGCTCGCCGCAAGGAGATCATCCGCGCCGCGTACAAGCTCACGCTGCAGACGGACCAGGAGTAAGGCTCCTTTCCCAGTGAACTCACGGAAAGCCCCAGCGATGGGGCTTTTCTCATGGATATCCACCGCCACGACGCCATGAACGCAACGGAGGCGCAACGCTTTCTTGGCTTCTTGGTACTCCTTGGCGACTCCTTGGCGTCCGTTGCGGTGAAAGAAGCACGCCGCGCTACTAACATTCCACAGCCGAACAACTCCGTCCGTTTGAACATACCTTGCCATTGAGCGCTCGCGTTACTTAGCCGGTATGCTCCTGGACCGGTTCGTTGACCACTTGACCTACGAGAAGCGCTACAGCCCCCACACCGTGGCGGCGTACCGGCGCGATCTGGAGCAGTTCCGGTCCTTTCTGGCCACGTTCGGGGTGGAGAAGCTGCAGCAGGCCACGGACAAGACCGTGCGCCGGTGGATGATGCAGCTCATGGAAGAGGGGGTGGGCGCCCGCAGTGTGAACCGCAAGCTGAGCGCGTTGCGTGGCTTCTTCCAGTTCGCCCGCATCGTGGGCGAGGCCGATGGCGACCCGACCGCCTTGCTCGATCCACCCAAGACCCCGAAACGCTTACCCGAGTTCGTGGAGGAGAAGGGCATGGGACGCTTGTTGGAGCAGCTGGAATGGCCCGATGGCCATAAAGGCGCCACCGACCGGCTGGTGCTGGATCTGCTTTACCAAACGGGCATGCGTTTGGCCGAACTGCTGGGCCTGAAGGTGGGCGACGCCGACCTGCGCAGTGGTACGTTGCGGGTGATGGGCAAGCGGCAGAAGGAACGCATCATCCCGATCGGGCCCGATCTCTGCGGTGGATTGAAGGGCTATCTGGCCGCTCGGGCCGCGAACGGCAAGCCAGCCGCCACCGCGGATGCCCTGCTCGTGGATGCCCAAGGCGAACCGTTGGCGCGCCGCACCGTACAACGACTGGTAACGCATTACCTTAGTGGGGTCACCACCCAACGAAAACGCAGTCCGCACGTGTTGAGACACACC
>Ga0209812_10000210_pt1 | contig 54447 bp, 44 predicted proteins | sample JI71714BDNA_FD_187502 | JGI IMG/M metagenome (GOLD analysis project Ga0209812, IMG submission 187502) | Wastewater effluent complex algal communities from Wisconsin, to seasonally profile nutrient transformation and Carbon sequestration -... | ecosystem: Engineered > WWTP > Effluent > Algae...
TCCAAAAAAATAAGAAACCGTTATTTTTTGGCGCGGTGCAGGTGAAAAAGACGTATGTGGCTTTCCATTTGATGCCCGTTTATGTGCAACCTACCTTATTGGATGAGGTATCTCCTGCGCTAAAAGCTTGTATGCAGGGTAAATCGTGTTTTAATTTTACCGCTGTAGAACCTCTGCTATTCGCTGAGTTAGCCCAATTAACGCAGCGTGGCTTCGACAGTTATGTGGCTGCTGGGTGTATAGCGTCATCCTAAACTCGCTTGCGCGCTGCTTGCTTAGCGGTTGTGCTGCCAACTTGGCCGCTGTTTCCGATTATTTTGCGCTGGCAGGTTCGGTAAATCCCGCAGCAATGGCATGATGATCTTCTGGTAATAATGCCGAAATCCCAACTAACTCAATGCCTTCTGCGGCTAACTGCGGCAAACGTTGCTTTAAAAACCGGTAGGTTTCTGGATAAGGATGACCAATCGCAATAGCGGTTTGATGTTGCCGAGCAATCTGCAGTAATTGCTGGAACTGTTTTTCGATGGCGGCTTGGTTTTGCTGATTATCTAAAAAAATATGCCGAGCTAAAAAAGTCACATTGCGCTGCTGCGCATAGTGTTTTGCTGTACTTTGCGGTGTGGTTAAGCTATCAACAAAAAATAAGTGCCGCTCGCTCAGATACTCCATGGTCCAGTCCATGGGATGGTCTAATGCGGTAAATAAACTGCCCATGTGGTTATTCATGCCAATGGCGAAGGGGATATCAGAGAGGGCTTGTTGCAGCGTGCGGTGTATTTGTTGCCGCGACATATGCTGGGTTAGCGCACCCGGACCAAGCGCGTTTTGCGCAGTGGCTTCCATTGGCATATGTAAAATAACATCGTTTTGTTGATTGTAGGCTATTTCGGCAGCTTGCTTGCCATAAGGCGTGTGAGGCAACACAGCATAAGTCAGCGCATAGGGCAGTGCCACCATGCGTAAATCTGATTTCTGATACCCGATATCATCGATAATAATGGCAATACGGGGCGTAGCAACCGTGATGGCGCTAAAGAGGATTAAACTGATACACCAACAAAAACGAACAAGCACAACCAGGCTTTCCTATACAAAAATTCTGACGGAGATGCACAACACCCTGTGAGGTGCGCAAACCCATTGCAGTGTTATTAAATGATGCTAAGGCCGATTTAGCCAAAGCAGCGGGTTTACGGCTTCGCCTTTTTCGCGAATTTCAAAATACAAGCCGGGATCGGCTTGGCCACCACTGGCGCCAACAAGCGCAATGGCTTCGCCCGCGGTAATGCGATCGCCAGGCTGTTTTAACAGTGTTTGATTATGGCCATATAACGACATAAACCCGGCACCGTGGTCTAACACAATAACCCAGCCATAGCCTTTGAGCCAATCGGCATAAATCACTCGGCCATCTGCAATGGCTTGTACATTGGCGCCATTTATACCTTGGATCAGGATCCCTCGTGAAGCATTGGCACCTTGTCGGCTTTGCCCAAAACGTTGCAGCAAGCTGCCTTTGAGTGGCCAAGGAAATTTACCCTTGCCAGCACCTAACCCTGCCATATCCTTGTTAAGTTCAGCTAAGCGGCGTAACTCGTTAATGGTGTCCTGCAAGCTGCTCTCATTTTGTCGCAAATAGGTAAGCTGATTCCCTTGCTTGGCCAACAGTGCTTGCAATTCACTTATCGACTCTTTCTGGCTGGCTCTGGCTTGTGTGAGTTGCTGTTGTTGTTGTTCTAATGCATTTAGCTCACGCGTGATCAGGTTTTGTTGAGCGGCGAGTTTGGCTACCACTTGTTCTAAGTCTTGTACGGTTTGGTTTATCGTGGCTAGCTGCTGCATGCGCGCTTGATTAAAGTACTGGTAGTACGTGAGTACACGCTCTAGCTTGCCGGTATCTTGTTGGTTTAAGAGCAGGCGCGAGTAATCATGCTGTCCCATGCTGTAGGCACTTTTTAACTGCGCAGCTAGCAGCGTTTGTTGCTCAGTAAGCTGTTGTTGTAATCGTTTTTGCTGCGTATCTAGCCGTGTACTTTCTTGTTCTAACTGTTGTTTGCGTAATGTCGTTTGGCGCACCTTTAAGGCGGCTTCAGCTAAGGCTTTATCGGCTTGTTGCAGTGTTTTTTCGGCTTGTTGTAATTGCCGGCGTTGCTGCCGCAATTGTTGTTCGGTTTGCTTAATTTCTTGTTGTACCTGTTGCAGTTCTTTTTCTGCACCCGGTTTTTGTTGTGCGTGCGCTGGCAATTGCCACACAAAGCAAAACACCAGTGCACAAAAACACCGGTGTAAGCACAGATTTGTGGCGCGTCGTAAAGGCATTAAGCGAGTTGCATCAACACTTTGCCACTCATTTCGGCAGGTTTGGGTAAGCCTAATAAATGCAGCATGGTTGGGGCGATATCACTTAAAATACCGCCTTCTACTACTGAGGCTGCCCGCCCTACATAAATTAAGGGCACTGGGCCGCTGGTATGTGCCGTATGCGCTTGGCCTGATTCAGGATCTTGCATCATCTCGGCATTACCATGATCGGCCGTGATTAAACATTCGCCGCCAACCTCTTTTAAGGCAGTAACTACGCGGCCAATACAGTGATCAACGGCTTCAACGGCTTTAATGGCAGCACTCATGATCCCGGTATGGCCAACCATGTCGCCATTAGGATAATTACAAATGATGACATCGTATGTGCCACTGTGAATGGCGTCTACAAGCTTATCCGTGAGCTCAGCTGAGTTCATTTCTGGCTGGAGATCGTAGGTAGCCACTTGCGGTGAAGGGATTAAAATACGCTCTTCACCTGCAAAAACGTCTTCACGCCCCCCTGAAAAGAAGAAGGTGACGTGCGCATATTTTTCGGTTTCAGAAATGCGTAATTGGGTTTTGTTATGTTTTGCTAACCATTCACCTAACACGTTATTTAAGCTTTCTGGCGGGTAAGCGCAAGGTGCCTGAATGTCGGCAGCGTACTCGGTCAGCATAACAAAGCGGCTTAAGTGTGGTGTGGCTTCACGGCTAAAACCGTTAAACGCCGGATCAACAAAGGCGCGGGTAAACTGACGGGCGCGATCGGCTCTAAAATTCATAAAAATGAGCGCATCGCCATCTTGCATGCTAACAGGTATGCCCGTGGGGCTGAGAATGGCTGAGGCTTTTACAAATTCGTCGTTTTCATCACGCGCATAAGCTGCTTCAAGCGCGTCGCTGGCGCGAGTGAACTGGTAAAACCCTTTACCTTGGGTAAGAAGATCGTAGGCTTGCTGTACACGATCCCAGCGCTTGTCACGATCCATGGCAAAATACCGGCCAATAATTGACGCAATTTGGCCACTGCCACGTTGGGCAAAATGGTTTTCAAGTCGGCTAATGGCGTCTGCAGCACTGCGAGGTGGCGTATCGCGACCATCTAAAAAGGCATGTACATAAATCTGGGTAGCGCCCTGTTGCTCGGCTAATTTCACCATGGCTAAGATATGATCTTCGTGGCTATGCACCCCACCTGGCGACAGCAAACCCATAATATGCACTGCTTTTTGCTTCGACACCGCCAGTTGCACGGCATCAACCAATACCGGATTAGTGAAAAAGTCGCCATCGGCTATGGCTTTGGTAATACGAGTGAAATCTTGATACACCACGCGACCCGAGCCAAGATTAACATGGCCAACTTCGGAGTTGCCCATTTGGCCATCGGGTAAGCCTACATCTAAGCCAGAGCCAGAAATTAAACTGTGTGGATACTGTTGCCAGAGACTATCCATAACGGGCGTGTTGGCTTGAGCGATCGCATTATTTTCACGTTGTTCGCGGTAGCCCCAGCCGTCTAGAATCAGTAACACCAAGGGTTTTTTCGGTTGACTCATAACATCTCCATAAGCAAATCTGTGCACAAGAAACTGCTGAAAAGAATAAGATGTGTATCTTACCGTTTTTTTGATATTTCTCCAGCAATCATTCGCATTTGAGGCCGGTGTGTTGCTAAACGGGCGACGGAAGGTGTGCATTTTTTTAGCTGTAGAATTAGCTTAAAATCGGTATACTCAGCGCTGTTTTTAATTAGCAACCTAAAGAAAAGTGAAGTTATGAACCAATTTATCGAATTTATTGGCAATCACCCTTTATTAAGTGGCATTTGGGCGTTGTTGTTGGTGTTGATTGTTGTGAGTTGGTTAAAGTCGATGTTTTCGTCTATTAAAGCCATTTCACCCACACAGTTAACGTTATTAGTTAATCGCGAAAATGCGACGGTTGTGGATATTCGCAACGATACAGAGTACCGCAAAGGGCATATTACCGATGCGGTTAACTTAACGCAGGGCGATATTGATAACCAAAAATTGGCAGGCCTTGAAAAGCAAAAAGATGCGCCCATTATTGTAGTATGTCAGGCGGGTATGAGTGCTTCTAAAGCGGCCGCGTCTTTGGCTAAACTAGGCTTTACAAAAGTCTCTATATTACAGGGTGGCATGGGTTCATGGACTGGTGCTAGCCTGCCAGTGGTTAAATCAAAGAGGTAATAATGGCAGAAGTCACTATTTACACCAAAGCGTATTGTCCTTATTGTGTGCGTGCTATCGGTTTGCTGCGCGATAAAAAAGTGGCTTACGAAGAAATTCGGATCGATCTGCAACCAGAGCGTCGTGATGAGATGATTGCTCGAGCAGGTGGCCGTACTACGGTGCCCCAGGTTTTTGTTAACAACCAACATTTGGGCGGTTGCGACGATATTGTTGCCTTAGATGCCGCAGGCAAACTAGACCCGTTATTACAATCATAATTACACGTATAACATTAGAATAGGATTTATCATGGCCGAACAACAAGCAAGCGGCGTAGCAGTGGATCAGGCTGCGCAGGGTTTACAATTCGCAATTCAGCGTATTTTTGTAAAAGATATTTCATTCGAAGCGCCAAATGCCCCGGCTATCTTTCGTAAAGAATGGAAACCAGAAGTAAAATTAGACTTAGATACGCGCAGCGACAAAATTGAAGACAACGTATATCAGGTAATTTTATCGTTAACGGTAACCACTACCGTTGGTGACGAAACCGCCTTTTTATGCGAAGTGCAACAAGCCGGTATTTTCTCTATCGGTCAATTAGAAGAAACGCAAATGGCTCATATGTTGGCGTCATTCTGCCCGAATATTCTTTTCCCTTATGCGCGTGAAGCCGTTTCTAACTTAGTTAACCGTGGTACCTTCCCACAGTTAAATTTAGCACCTGTTAACTTTGATGCGTTGTTTGCTCAATATTTACAGCAGCGTCAGGGCGAAACTCAGCAGCTGAATGCGTAAATGTTGCAGCCATCTGCAATAACCGTGCTTGGCGCAGGCTCTTATGGCACTGCGCTAGCCATTTGCCTTGCACGCAATGGCAATACCATTACCCTTTGGGGCCGTAACAGTGCCGAAATAGCACTGATGCAGCAACAAGGGGTTAATCAGAAGTATTTACCTGACACGGTGTTGCCGCCAAGCTTACAGCTTACCGATTCGTTATCCGATGCCATTGCCAGTAGTAGCGATATTCTGGTGGTTGTGCCCAGCCATGCCTTTGCAGAAACCTTGCAAGCGATAAAACCGCTATTGCCTACGCAGGCAAGAGTGGCATGGGCAACTAAGGGTTTAGAACCTGAAACGGGACGTTTACTGCAAGATGTGGCAAGAGAGGTATTAGGTGATGCCATTTCATTAGCGGTATTATCGGGCCCCACGTTTGCAAAAGAAATGGCAGCGGGCTTGCCTACGGCCATTTCGTTATCTTCGACGGATGCGGCATTTATTTCGCGTTTGTCCGATTTGTTGCATTGTGCCAAAACGTTTCGGGTGTATACCAACACTGACTTTATTGGTGTGCAATTAGGTGGGGCGGTAAAAAACGTAATTGCAATTGGCGCGGGCATGGCCGATGGCGTGGGGTTTGGTGCCAATGCGCGCACCGCCCTGATTACGCGTGGTTTAGCCGAAATGAGCCGGTTAGGCTTGGCATTGGGTGCCCAGAAAGATACCTTTATGGGCATGGCGGGCTTAGGTGATTTGGTCTTAACCTGCACTGATAACCAATCACGTAATCGCCGTTTTGGGTTGTTATTGGGACAAGGTAAAGCGGTAGACGAGGCTATGCAGACCATTGGTCAAGTGGTGGAAGGGTATCGTAATGCCAAAGAAGTGTTTAATTTAGCGCAGCGGGTGGGTGTTGAAATGCCGATCACTGAGCAAATTTATAACGTGTTGTACCAAGGTAAAAATGTCAAACTTGCAGCGCTAGATTTGCTGGGCCGCGAACGTAAAGACGAAATCAGCTAGCAATTAGCTTACAACTAGCTCACATTGTCGCGTGTTTTTATGTTAGCAAAATGGCGGTGTTTACACCGCCATTTTTGTTTATGTTGCCTTTTTATTCTGGTACTTCTGTTTCTGCAGGTATTGTTGTTCGTATAGTGGTAGTACGTTTACTGGTTGGCGGCTTTTACATTGAGCAAGCTGTTTTCATGCAGCAATAATTGCCCAATTTCATCAGCAGGCACCGCGCGGCTAAAACGATGGCCTTGTTGCGCATCACATCCCATTACATGCAGTAAGTACGCCTGCATTTCAGTTTCAATATTGGCCGCAGTGACTTCTAACTCTAAATAACCCGCTAAACGAATCAAGGTGGCGCAAATGTTGCGCTGTTGCTCTTGCTGCTCAATGTATTTAATAAGCGCGGGGGCTAACTTAATGCCATGCAAAGGTTGCTGTTTAAGTTGGGTAAAAGACGAAACCCCTTCGCCAAAATTATCTAACACCAGCTTAAAGCCTAAACGATCTAAACTGTGCATCCGCTCGCGTAGCCAGATGGTGGGCTGTGAGAATATGGATTCTGATAATTCCAGTTCAAAATAGCTGGCGCTGATTTCGGCATCTTCCAGCGTGCTTTGCATAAAGGTTATAAAATCGGGTTGCTCAAATTGTTGGCTTGAGATATTCAGCGATAATCTACCCCGCATTAAACCGGTTTGTAGCCAGTATTTCACCTGCTGACAGGCTTTACGAAACACCAACCGATCTAAACTGATCACTAAACCGGTGTCGTGTAGTAAAGGCATAAAGGAAGGTGGCGGTAGCATGCCTCGGCGTGGACTTGGCCAGCGTAATAACGCTTCAAAGCCAATGATGCGATTGCTGCTAATACTAAATTTAGGTTGATAATATAATTCAAAATCACCTTGTGCGGCACTGCGATACAGCTCAGCTTCCATCGCCAAATAATCGGGTGAGGTTTGTTGGCTGGCGCTGTCGGCAAAACATAATCTATTTTGCCCTTGCGACGTGGCTTTACGCGCAGCTTTTTCAGCGCTTTTGATCAGTGCTTCTGCGTCTAGGCCATCGTTTGGACTGATACTCACCCCTATACCGATATCAATGCCCGCAAAAATCTGCTCGTCAGGGGGATTGTCAAAACTGGCTAAAATTTTATGTGCCAATTGGTTCAAATAAATAGTGCTGTTTTCGTTGCACAAGTGTGGCGGGATCAGCAAAGTAAAGCTATCTGCTTGATAACGCGCAAGTAACAGTTTCTGCGGCAATGCTGCTTGAATGCGCGTTGCAATTTCACCAATCTGTTGTGAGTAGCTAGATTGCTCCGTTAGCGAGTAATCATGTTGTGTAGGCGAAAGCTTAATATAAAACACCGCAACGGCAGGGAAATAATCATTACAGCTCTGTAAAACCATGGTGAGGTGTTCTTCAAACAGACGTTGGTTTGGGAGCTGTGTATCACTGTCGGTAATAGAATGCTGTAAGTGTTGTTCGTTTTGGCGCCGCAGAGTACTGACATTTTGACCATACAGCAGTACCACAGGCGGACGCAGTTTGTCGGGCTGTAGCATTTGTAGGCTTAATTGTAATGCCTCGGCGTGTTGCTCGCTCACTAGCCAAGCTTCACCTTGCCATTTGCCTTCCGTGCGTAGCTGCTGCTTGATGTCATTATCTAGGGGTTCTTTGCCTAGCGCATCGGCATACAGCGATAATGGGCCTGAGACGGTAGTGCTATCTTCATCTTTTAAGATGCGTTTGAGGGTGCTGCTGCCATTTTGAAAACTGAGATTGCGATCCAATAACGCGATAATACCAGGCGTGTCAGTGAGCAATTGGTTAAAGCTGGTGCGCAGCCTATCAAGTTTTAAACCACGACGGGTTAAGGTGTGTAAAGAGAGTAAAAAGGCCAGCACTAACAGGCAAAGCACAACTGAGAGCAATAATAACGCGCCCTCTAAAAACGCATTACTTTCTGCCATTACAGGTAAAGAAAGCGTGCTTAATGCTATAAGCATAGCAGTAAAAGAAACCACACCTTTTTGTTGGGTCATTACGAAACTATTCACAATTTTTTCCACAAAACTGACCTTGATGAATTTCTGACCAATATTGACTATAGATGCTTTTTCGCATTAGGCATAGCTGAAGAATTAAATAATTTGCTATTCTTGCGCCCTGTAGCCCATACACCTTTTTGCATTGCTGTAAGTTAGCGAGCAACGCGCACAGTGGCGTGTTGTTTATTTAAGCACTTATAGTACATATTTATTAGGTATTACTAAAGGTTTTTCTGATGTTTCATGTTGCTTTGTTTGAACCGCGCATTGCGCCTAACACGGGAAATATTATCCGGTTGGTGGCCAATAACGGTTGTCAGTTACATATAATTGAGCCTATGGGCTTTGATTTTGAAGAGAAAAAGCTGCGTCGCGCCGGTTTAGATTATCACGATCTTGCCCGCGTTACCCGCTATGCAAATTATGCAGAGTTTGCCCAAGCAATGCAGGGACGCCGTATTTTCGCGGTGACCACAAAAGGCAAGGCTTTTTATCATCAGGTGCAGTATCAAGCTGGTGATGTCTTATTGTTTGGTTCAGAGACCTCAGGATTACCCGACAGTGTGCGCGACAGTTTGCCGGCCGAGCAGAAAATTCGTGTGCCGATGCAACCCGATGCCCGTAGTTTAAATTTGGCTAATAGCGTGGCGATTGTCAGTTATGAAGCGTGGCGTCAGCTGGGTTATCACGGCGGTATCTAGTTGGCTAGTGCTTCAGCAATAAACTGGTTAATCGCCGTGAAGGCTTGCTGGCGTACACTATCTTGCTCCATTAATATTTCGTGCCGAGCGCTAGCAAGCTGAACTAACGTTTTGGGTAATGTGCTCGGTAATTGCGTAAACCACTGTTGCTGTGCGCTATTCGCTACAACAGTATCATCGGCTGCTTGCAGTAATAACACTGGGGTTACGCAGTGTGTGGCGTGTAACCGTAGTTGACGCATGGCATGTATCGCTTGCTCTAACCAGTGCACTGTCACACCGCCTAATTGTAATTGCGGTTCGGTTTGATAGCACTGCCGCAAGGCCTGATAGCGCGCGATACTGCGGGTGAGCTCATTTTGCGCAAACGGTTTATCACGATAGGCATGTTGCCGTGGGAAATAGCGATACTCGGTTGGCGCTAAACGGCGTATTACTCGGCAATACAGCAGTGCCGCGGGTTCTGCCAGTTGGCGTGGTACTGCGCCGGTATAAATACCGAACATCGGCGAACACAGCACTGCTGTGCTAAAAAAGCGATGCCAGTGTTGCCAACGCGGTAACGTGATTATCGCTGCCCCGATGGCCGCGCCCATGGAATGCGCAAGCAACAAATGCTGTTGATAGCCTTGGGGTTTTACGATGTTGCGTAAAAACGTATCAAGATCTTGCTGATAATCGGCAAAATCTGCGACATAGCCAAGCTGCGCGTCGGGCAGCATCCGTCCCGATCGCCCTTGTCCCCGGTGATCTAAAATAAATACACTGTAACCTGCTTGGCTAAGTTCATAGATCACCTCGGTATACTTAATCGCGGTTTCTATACGGCCACTGCTAATCACCCAGGCGTGTTTAGCGCCTGGAGTAGGGCAATAACTGTAGTGAATAGGCACCCCCGCAGCACCAATGAATTCACCATGTTGCAGTGTTCGCCAAAATGGCAAGAGTATCTGAGACCAGTGATCAGCAAGGTGTGGCTCGCGACTCAGGGGGCGGATCGCCGGAAAGTGTAATACAGACATCTACGTAATGTGTTCGCTTTTGCTGGCCAAGCTAAGAGCGTCGGCGTCTAAGTTATGCTTAGTGTAACATTGACGAGTAAGCCTCCGCCAGCAGGAAGGCTAGCACTGACCTCGCCTTGGTGTTGGCGAATAATTTGTGCCACGATGGCCAGTCCTAAGCCGGTGCCACCTGTGCTGCTGGTACGGCTATCACTGACCCGGAAAAAAGGTAAAAAGATATTTTGTAATAAATGCGCCGGGATCCCCGGGCCGTTATCTTGGATTGTCAGCGACAATTGCTGCCCTTGCACTGTAATAGTGCATTGAATATGGCTGTTGCTGGGGCTGTACTTGATGGCGTTACGCAAGATGTTTTCAATAGCTCGGCCCAGTAAGCGACTGTCGGCGTTAAGCCAGACTTGTTCGGGGGCATGCAATGTGATCTGCTGTTGCTTAGCGTCGGCCTCTAATTGATTAATACTGATCACTTCTTCCATTAGCGCCACGATGTCACAGGCGTGCCTGTCTAATTGGTATTGGCCAGCGTCTAAGCGGCTGTAGGTAAGCAACTCGTCTAGCATTAAATCGAGGCGCTCTAACTCATTTTTTAATCGTGGTAATTGTTGTAAATCTTGTTGGCGCTCGGTCAGGCCTATCGCTAATTGGGCTCTGGCGAGCGGTGAGCGCAGTTCATGAGAGATATCACGTATTAAACGTTGTTGATTTTGTAGCAAGGCACTAATTTGTTCGGCCATCGTATTGAAACTTCGCCCTAACTGGCCTAGCTCATCTTTACGTCGGGCTAATTTGGGAACGCGGCTGTCTAACTGGCCTGCCGCAAAGTGTAAATTGTGTTGCACCAATTCGCGCAGTGGGCGTGAGATGGATATCGCCAAAATAAAGCTAGCGGCGGCCGACGTAAGTAAAAGCAGTAAAATTAAAATAGGCTCAGACAAACTGCTTAAGCGCCACCAAGGTTGCGCTGGCCGTTGGCGGACTTGATATAATGCCACTTGTCCGCCTGCCACGTTAAGCAGAAACGGCCCAGCTAAATGGGTATTATTATGCCGTAGCAAACGCGGGCGATTTAACTGATTCAGTTCAATTAGCCAGTTATAGTTAAAATTACGGGGTAACACATTTGGCGTTAATAGTGTGTTTTCTGCCACGTCGATCGCCACCCAGCGGGTGTCGGTTTGCTGGTTGAGCTTTTGCAATAAACGGGGTAAAGAGGGCTGTCGGCTAAAGCGATTGACGTCTTGTTGAATTTGCCCAACCACTTGCGGCGGTAAGCGCCGTATATCGGTTTCTTCCATTAATTGGCGACTTAACAGCAGGGTTAAGGTAACGGTAAGCAATAACACTAACCAAAACCAGATAAAAATGCGGCCTGCTAGGGAATTAACCGGGTTAAGCCAATGCAGTGTCATGCGTCTGTTCCATTTAGAAATAAGTAGCCACTGCCGCGCAATGTTTGAATTTTTTCGATGATGCTGTGTTGGGCTAATTTTTTGCGAATGTTGCTAATGTGCATATCTAAGCTGCGATCGTACAGTTGTAAACGGCGTCCAAGTACGCTTTTACTTAATTCTTCTTTACTAATTACTTCGCCAGCACGGCGCATTAATTGCTCAAGTAATTGAAATTCAGTTGCTGTTAGGGTAACGAGCTGTCCATTACAGCTCACTTGGCGGTTTTGTGTATTTAAGGTAACTTCGTTTAATACCAGTAAATGTGTGGTGTGTGGCGGCTCTTGTTGTGATAATTCAACACGTCGTAATATCGCTTTAATGCGGGCAACCAGCTCGCGTGGGTTAAAGGGTTTTGCTAAGTAATCATCGGCGCCCAGTTCTAACCCTAAAATTCGATCAATATCATCGCCACGTGCTGTTAACATCAATACGGGGCAGTATGCCCCCGCACGTAATGCTTTAAGTACTGATAAGCCATCACGTTTTGGCAGCATAACATCTAGCAAAATCAAATCGGCTTGCCCAAGGCTGGCTTGGGTAAGCCCGGCTTCACCATCATGTACCGCTTTAAAGGTAAATCCATCTAAGGCCAAGTATTCGGCAACAAGTTGGCAAAGTTCAGTATCGTCATCGATCATTAAAATAGTGGGCGCGGCTTTGGGGGCTGTCGACATACTGTGGTTTCCGTTATGCGAGGCTACTGTGTGCAGTTTACGCTGTCCGTTTTTGACTGTCAGGCTCTTTACGGAATCTTTACGTGTTCTTTGCGTTGCTTTGCATTGGCTGCGCTAAGCTGTCATGGTCAACAAAGCGGAGAGCAGATGATGAGCGTAAAAACTGTATTAGTAACGTTAAGTACTTTATTCATGTTAAATGGACCCGCCATAGCGGATGAGGTTAACCCTGTTGTCGCAGAGCAGAGTCAGGGCCAAGCACAGGGCAAAAAGCATGGCCCAGCCAGAATGTATCACAAAGCGTTTAGCCAGTTAAACTTGAGCACCGCGCAGCAAGCTGAAATCGCTGCACTGTTAGACACACATCGGCAAGCACAACCTGCACGACAGGGTGATACTGAACGTCGTGCAGCATGGCAAGCGTTAATGGATGCCCCCCAATTTGATGTCACCAGTGCCCGAGAACTGTTAACACAGCGCCAATCGAAGCAACTTGAGCGTCAGTTACAGCGCTTACAATTAGAACATCAGATCAGGCAAGTATTGACCGATGAGCAGCGGCAGCAGTGGGATACTCAACGCGCACAGCGGGGCGAACGTATGAAAGAACGTCGTCGCGAGAAGACTGAGCGCCGTGCGACGAGTTAAGCGAGGCGCGTAACGCCTCTTTTTTATCGAACGTTTACTTAAAGGGCTGCATCATTGGCAACGTGATGCGCTGTTCGATGCGCCCTAGTCAACCCCGAGTTCCTTCAGTTTACGGGTTAAAGTATTGCGGCCCCAACCGAGTTTGCGGGCCGCTTCTTGTTTATGGCCATGGGTATAACGCAATGCTTGCTCTAACACGACTTTTTCAAACGCCGGAGCCGCTTCAGCGAGGATGTTATCTTCACCTGCCGCTAAGCGCTCATTAACCCATTGCGCCAATAAGCTTTGCCAGTCACCGTTAAATCCTTCGGAAGACACTGCTGTAATCACTTTACTGGGTTGAGAGAGCTCGGGAGGCATGTCTGCCACTACAATATGTTTACCACTGGCCATCACCGTCAGCCAACGGCAGGTGTTTTCGAGTTGTCTCACGTTACCAGGCCATTCTAATTGGGTAAGAAATTGCTCGGCTTCCTTACTTAAGGTTTTCGCTTCAACATTCAGTTCGGTGGCGGCCTGAACTAAAAAGTGACGGGCCAGTTTGGCGATGTCTTGCCGACGATCTTTTAACGTTGGCAAATGCACACGAATAACATTGAGTCGATGGAATAAATCTTCTCGAAACTTGCCTTCTTGCGCTAATTTCTCAAGATTTTGATGGGTGGCGGCAATAATTCGGACATCTACGCTAACCGCTTGATGGCCACCTACCCGATAAAACTGGCCATCTGCCAACACCCGCAGTAAGCGTGTTTGTACATCAAGTGGCATATCGCCAATTTCATCTAAGAACAAGGTTCCGCCATCCGCTTGCTCAAAGCGCCCTTTGCGTAAAGTATTGGCACCGGTAAAGGCGCCTTTTTCATGACCAAACAATTCAGATTCAATCAAATCTTTGGGAATAGCCGCCATATTCAGGGCAATAAAGGGTTGTTCTGAGCGTGGGCTGTGTTTATGTAAGGCTCGGGCAACCAGTTCTTTGCCGGTACCGGATTGGCCGTTAATCAGAACACTGATACTGGAACGCGCTAAGCGCCCAATAGCACGAAAAACCTCTTGCATGGCCGGGGCTTCGCCAATGATTTCCGGATTTAAGGCTTGCGGTACTGGCTGATGTTTGGCTAAACGGTTTTTACTGTGTTCAAGGGCGCGGCTGATCAAGGCGACCGCATCGTTGACATCAAAGGGTTTCGGCAGGTATTCAAATGCGCCGCGTTTAAAGGCGTTAACCGCACTGTCGAGATCAGAATGCGCGGTCATAATGATCACGGGTAAGTCGGGACTTAATTGCTGTAGCTTAGACAGCAATACCATACCATCGGTGCCGGGCATACGAATGTCTGATACCACGACAGCCGGTTGCTCATAATCTAGCCGTTGCAGCATGAGATCGGCAGAGGCGAAACTTTCGCATTGAATATCGGCGCGAGAAAGGGCTTTTTCCAGCACCCAGCGAATAGAATTGTCGTCGTCAATTATCCAAACACATTGGTTCATAGTTAATCCTCACAGTCGGAAATTGGCAGATAAATCATAAAGGCCGTATGACCCGGCCAGCTTTCACAATCGATCCAACCGCGTTGTTGGTGTATTAAGGTTTGCGCAATCGAGAGCCCTAACCCTGTACCGCCAGCTTTGCCGCTGACCATGGGATAAAATAAGGTGTCTCGGATCGCAGTGGGGATCCCGGGGCCGTTGTCGATCACTTTAATACAGGCCACCAATTTGTAACGTTTACCGTGTAAGGTGTGTTGATGCAAAATGCGACTTTGCAAACATACCTGTCCGCCGTCTGTTAACGCTTGTTGCGCGTTACGCACAATGTTGAGCAACGCTTGTTCAAGCAGTTCGGGATCAAATAAAAAGTCGGGTATGCTGGGATCGTAATCACGTTGAAAATAAATTTGTGCGGGATTATCCATTTTAGCTAATTGCAGCACTTGTTCTGCCACTTGATGCAGATTGCTTAAGGCTAATTGTGGCGGACGATAAGGGCCAAGCAGCCGATCGACCAAATTTCGTAAGCGATCGGCTTGGGCAATAATGAGCTGGGTATATTCTTTTTGTTCTTCGTCTAGCGATTCTTCTAATAGCTGTGCGGCACCACGTAATCCGCCTAACGGATTTTTAATTTCATGAGCAAGGCCGCGGATCAGCTCGCGTGCAGCAAGGTGCTGATGCTGTTGTAAGCTTTCCATACTAATTTTGCGCTGTTGATCAACCTGGCGTAGCTCTAGCAGTAGCTGTGCAGGTGCTTGTTCTACCACCACGGTAACCGCAATATCTAATAGTAAGTGTCGGCCATCGGCTAATACGGCTTGGACATCGCTGACGCTAAAGGCTTGGCGACTTTGCAGTGCATTGTGTAAGTGCGAGGCTTTTAAATCTAAATGTTGAAACAAACCGGGAAAATATTGCTGGCTTAGCCGTTTTTCACCCAACCCAAGCACGGCGCAACTGGCCGTATTAAAATAGCTTATCTGCAATTGCTGGTTCAGTAACAATACTGCGGTGGTAAGTTGGTCAACTAACGTGTGGGCAACTGGGTGCTGCAACATAAAACGTCCTCGTGCACCAATTTGGTGCTTAACGAGGAGAGTCTAGCGCGGGTTAGGCTAGATTTCACTTGTAACGCACTAATTTGGTGAAATTAAACTGGCTCTATGTAAATAGAAAGTCGTTACAGGACTTGTTGCAATTAGCTTGCCGCTTTGATCGATTAACTCTAATTGCAGGGTATGTTCGCCGCGATCGACATCGCGTAATACAAAGATAGCACTGTTTTGCGGTTCGCCATACGCTGCGCCATTAAGCAGTAATCGCACTCGAAAGCCACGTTGGAAACGTGGGCTAATACTGCCCGAAATATACACCGAACCGGTATTATCTCGCACGGTGCCTTTGTGCTCGGGTTGGTCGATGATCACTTTGTAGGTGGGTGCCGGTTCAGGTTTTTTTTCTGGAAAACGCGCAGAAGAGGAGTCCATAATATTTGGACGCGTGGTTAAGCTGACTTCTTCGGCCCCTGTTGATGGGCTGTCGGAAAAGACCAAAACACCATTGGCGTCTCGGCTAACATAAATCTTTTTTTCCTGCGCTCCAGCAGGGGCTTGTGACACAATACAGGTCAACAACGCCAATAGCAGCGTTAGCCGTTTCATCAGCTGTGCAATCCTTTTAATTTATTACGCTGAAATCATATATGTAACTTTAGCTTGAAATTATTAACTTTCCTACAAAAAAATACTCATCACATTGTCGCCTTTGTTTTAATAAAAAAGTACTAGGCGTATTTTGTTGCCGAAAATAAAAAACGCAGACATGTTGCCTGCGTTTTATGTTGTGTGTGACTCAGTTAAGATTGAGCAAGGTGTAAACCGTGCTTGGCGGTGCTCAACGTGTTAATTTAGCCAATCATAACTGTGATGAACACCTTTAACTTATACGCTGTAATACAGTTCGAACTCTAATGGATGTACAGCCATTGACACTTTACGTGCTTCTGCACGTTTAATGGCAATATAGGCATCAATCATTTCGTCTGACATTACGCCGCCTTTGGTGAAGATAGCGCGGTTTTGCTCAAGCTCATTTAAGGCTTCATCTAACGATGTTGCAACTTGTGGGATACCTGCTGCTTCTTCAGCAGGTAAATCATACAAGTCTTTGTCCATCGCGTCGCCTGGGTGGATCTTGTTTTGAATACCATCTAAACCAGCCATTAACTGTGCAGTAAAGGCTAAGTATGGGTTAGCGGCTGGATCCGGGAAACGACATTCGATACGGCGTGCTTTCGCGCTAGGTACCAATGGAATACGGATTGACGCAGAACGGTTACGCGCGGAGTAAGCTAACATAACCGGTGCTTCAAAGTGAGGCACTAAACGCTTGTACGAGTTGGTAGACGGGTTAGTAAAGGCATTGATTGCCTTCGCATGTTTGATGATACCGCCAATATAATATAAAGCGATTTCAGATAAACCGGCATATTTGTCGCCAGCAAACAGGTTAACACCATCTTTTGCTAACGATTGGTGACAGTGCATACCTGAACCGTTATCGCCTACTAAAGGCTTCGGCATAAAGGTAACTGTTTTACCGTACATGTGTGCTACGTTATGAATCACGTATTTTAACTGTTGTACTTCGTCAGCTTTTTTCGTCAGGGTGTTAAAGCGTGTAGCAATTTCGTTTTGACCGGCAGTCGCCACTTCATGGTGGTGAGCTTCGACTACTTGACCCATTTCTTCTAACACCATACACATGGCGCTACGAATATCATGGCCTGAATCTACTGGTGGTAATGGGAAGTAACCGCCTTTAACACCAGGACGGTGGCCTTTGTTACCATCTTCGTACGCTGTACCTGAGTTCCACGCTGCTTCAGTAGAATTTAATTTGAAGAAAGAGCCTGACATGTCAGTGTGGAAACGCACATCGTCAAACATAAAGAATTCTGGCTCGGGGCCAAACAATACGGTGTCGGCAATGCCTGTAGACTTTAAGTACTCTTCAGCGCGTTTAGCGATAGAGCGTGGATCACGATCGTAACCTTGCATGGTGCTTGGCTCGATTACGTCACAAGTGATGTTTAAGGTTGTTTCTTCGAAGAAAGGATCTAACACCGCGCTGGTTGGATCGGGTAATAAGATCATGTCTGAATCGTTAATGCCTTTCCAGCCAGTAATAGAAGAACCATCGAACATTTTGCCGTCTTCAAAAGTGGCTTCTGAAATTTGGCTAACAGGTACACTAACGTGCTGTTCTTTACCTTTTGTATCAGTAAAACGCAGATCAACAAACTTTACATCGTTTTCTTTAATCAGTTTAAGAACGTTTTCTACAGACATGCAATCCTCCAAGTGACCTAATTTGAGCATTTAATAGGTGGTTGCCCTGTTAAATGCCAGATATGTGCCAAGATACTAAGCTTATGTATTAGATGGGTTTTATAAAATTATGGTTGCGCTAAAAAGATATAATGCACCAAATTAGTGCTGTTATGCATCATTCTGGTGCCACTTATGCCGTTACTGAGTGTAGCGGAAAATAACGCTAATGAAAAAAAATCAGGAAAAGTCGACAGGGAATTTCTCTTTCACATAAAAAAAAGAGTAGAATATGCACCCTTTAGTTTTAAATCGCGTTAGCCTGGTGGTCATTATGGTCATCTAGTGCCACAGAGGAAACATTTACATGAGCGTCACTGCTTCATCTTTAGACAAACTGCGTAATATCGCAATCATTGCCCACGTTGACCACGGTAAAACGACCATGGTTGATAAACTGTTACAGCAATCAGGTACTTTTGACTCTCGGGCCAAATTACAAGAGCGCGTAATGGACTCTAATGCACAAGAGTCTGAGCGGGGTATTACTATCCTTGCTAAAAATACCTCTGTGCGCTGGAACGGTTATCAGATCAACATTCTGGACACACCGGGTCACGCCGACTTTGGTGGCGAGGTAGAACGCGTATTGTCGATGGCCGATTCAGTATTGTTGCTGGTTGATGCCGTAGAAGGCCCAATGCCACAAACACGTTTTGTTACTCAAAAAGCGTTTTCTCATGGTTTAAAGCCGATTGTGGTTATCAATAAAGTTGATAAGCCAGGTGCCCGTGTTGATTGGGTTATTGATCAGGTATTTGATCTGTTCGATAACTTGGGCGCTTCTGATGATCAATTAGATTTCCCAATTGTCTATGCATCAGGCTTAAATGGTTGGGCGTCGTTAGAAGCTGATGTGAAAAAAGATGACATCACCGACTTGTTCGAAGCCATTATCAAATATGTTGCGCCACCAGAAGTAGAAGTGAATGGCGAAACGCAATTACAGGTGTCGCAATTAGATTATTCAAGTTACTTAGGTATTATTGGTATCGGCCGCATTAAACGCGGTTCGTTAAAGCCAAACCAGCAAGTGACTATTGTGGGCGCTGACGGTAGTAAGCGCAATGGTAAAGTAGGCCAAGTTTTTGGTTACTTAGGTTTAGAGCGTATTGAAACCACTGAAGCCACCGCAGGTGACATTGTTGCCTTTACCGGTTTAGGTGAGTTAAAGATCTCTGATACTATTTGTGCCACAACAAAAGTAGAGGCCTTACCCGCACTGCAAGTTGATGAACCAACAGTTACTATGACGTTCCAAGTAAACACCTCTCCATTTGCCGGTAAAGAAGGTAAATTTGTTACCTCACGTCAAATTTTAGAGCGTTTAACTAACGAACTGAAACACAACGTGGCGTTACGTGTTGAAGAAACTGAAGACGGTGATAAGTTCCGTGTTTCAGGCCGTGGTGAATTGCACTTAGGCGTGTTAATTGAAAACATGCGCCGTGAAGGCTTTGAATTAGCCGTATCACGCCCAGAAGTGATCATGAAAGTGGTTGATGGCGTGAAAATGGAACCAATGGAAAACGTGACCATTGACTGTGAAGAGCAAAACCAAGGCTCTATTATGGAAAAAATGGGCGAGCGTAAAGCTGAAATGACCAACATGCAACCCGATGGCAAAGGCCGGATCCGTATGGATTTCTTAATGCCAAGCCGCGGTTTAATTGGTTTCCGTACAGAATTTATGACCATTACTTCAGGTACTGGTTTAATGTACCATAGCTTTGATCACTACGGTGAGCACAAAGGCGGTAACATTGGTCAACGTACCAATGGTGTAATGATTTCTAACGCGATGGGTAAAGCGGCTGGTTATGCAATTTTCTCATTACAAGAACGTGGCCGCATGTTCATTGGCCATGCTGAAGAAGTGTATGAAGGTCAGATAATCGGTATCCATAGCCGTAGCAACGACTTAACGGTTAACTGTTTAAAAGGCAAACAGTTAACTAACGTACGTGCATCTGGTACTGATGAAGCCATTACGTTAGTTCCGCCAATTCGCTACACGCTGGAACAGGCGTTAGAGTTTATTGATGACGACGAGTTGGTAGAAGTGACACCAAAATCTATCCGTATTCGTAAGCGCCATTTAACTGAAAACGATCGTAAGCGCGCTAGCCGCGGTTAATTGATTTCAGTGTCACAGGGTATTATTTAAAAACCCCCGGCCAGTGCCGGGGGTTTTTGTTTCTGGTTGGAAACTGCAACGTTAAGGGGCAACCTGTTGCAAGATTAATCCACAAATATAAGCACCATAAGTGCCTATACCATAGCCTAACACGGCTAATAACACACCAACTGGGGCCAACGACGGATGAAACGCCGCGGCAACCACAGGGGCCGAGGCGGCACCGCCAACATTAGCTTGGCTACCTACCGCCATATAAAATAATGGCGCTTTAATCAGTTTAGCGACCAATAACATTAAGCCAGCATGACACGCCATCCAGACAATACCGACCACAAACATTAATGGATAATCTAAGATCGCGGTTACATCCATATGCATGCCGATTGTTGCCACTAATATATACAGAAAAAGTGTCCCAATTTTAGAGGCGCCTACGGCTTCGAGTTTGCGCGCGCGAGTCATGGATAACAACAATCCCAAGGTTGTGGCCACGACCACCAACCAAAAAAACTTGCTGGTTAAGCTGTACATGGCTAATTGCGGCGCTGTTTGTTCGATCCAGGGTGAGATCCAATCTGCAACCAGATGGGAAAAACCAGTGATCCCAAAGGCGATAGCAATAATTAAAATAAAATCGTTTAGTTGCGGGATCCGAGCATGCTCCGCTTGGTAATGCTCAATTTTTTGCTGTAAATGCTGAATTGCTGAGGTATCGGCCCCGGTTTTTTTATCAAAATACGCCGCTCGGCTGGCCATAAATAACAACACCGCCATCCAAATATTGGCGACGATAACATCGACCGTGATCATCACCGAAAAGATGGTGCCATCGACGTTAAACACTTCTTTCATGGCGGCTTGATTGGCCCCGCCACCAATCCAGCTACCGGCAATTGTTGTCATACCGCGCCAAATATCACCCCCTAATGCTTCTGGATACAGTGAGCCTAATGCCAGTAGGGCTAAAGGACCGCCAATGATAATACCGAGGGTACCCGTAAAAAACATGATCAAGGCTTTTGGGCCGAGTCCAAGGATCGCTTTAAAATCTACACTCAAGGTTAATAAGACTAAACTGGCAGGTAACAGGTAGCGAGAGGCCATGTTATAAAGGGAGGAGCCTTCGCCATCAATAATACCAGCGCTATTAAACAGCGAGGGAATAAAGTAACAAAGTAAAAGCGCCGGTACATAGCGATAGAACGCTTTACAGTAGCGATGATCACTGTGGCTAGTGTAAAACACCGTGCCGAGAATAATAGCAAGGATCCCTAACACAACAGCGTCGTTGGTAATCAGTACAGCATTGTTAGACATAACGGTCACAACGTAAGGTTTAAGATAAACTGTAACGATACCGCAGTTCATTATGTGCTTGCTAGGGCTGAACTTAACGCCAAGAAAAAATATCTGTGTTCGTGGCACTGAGTAGGCATTTTTTAGATTGCTTGCGGCGTAATACTAGGCTTACTCCTATTCAGGAGAGAGCACTGTGTTAAAGCCCGCTGAAAAGCAGCAATAAGTCCCGTTTTAGCGTACACTTGCCAAGTCAGGTCGGTTGCAAAGTAAAAAGCCTTATGTACTTTTACGTTAGCAACTAAACTTGCTGTAAATCAAATCCGCAACGACGGATCTTAAGTATTATTAAATGCAACAATGCAGGAGATTCACAATGAATAATATTAATAGACGTAGTTTTTTTAAGATTTCAGCTGGTGCTGTTATTGGTTTAACTGCAGGTGGTGTGAGTTTACGGGCGATGGCAGCAGAGCCGGTGAAGTTAGACGATCCTTTAGCAACCGCCATGAAGTACACCCATAAGTCAGAAAAAGAAGGCCAAAACTGTGCTAACTGTAATCTGGTTCAGGGTGAGGACGGTCAAGAGTGGCGCCCATGTGCGATTTTCCCAGGCAAATTAGTGGCAGCAGAAGGTTGGTGCCAAGCGTGGGTTAAAAAAATCTAAGCGAGCGAATGAGACAGCATAGCAGCGTCATGGCCTTGTTGTCTTCACAAGCGCATTACACTTTACCCTAAGCCGGCTTGCCGGCTTTTTTTATGTGAGACGTTTTTCTGGGCGTCGTTTCAATAATTTACGCTGTAATGTTCGACGATGCATGCCTAAAGCGAGTGCGGTATGTGAAATATTGCCTTCATAGTGTTCTAAGATCCGCTGTATATGTTCCCATTCAATTTGCTCGGGTGATAATAAAGTGGGTAACGCGGGGACGACAGGCGCGGCGTGAAGCGAGGGTGTTTCTGTAGCAGGCGATGTAGCAATGCAATTTAGCAAGGCTGCAAAATCCACAGGTTTGGTTAAATAATCGTCGGCACCTAATTTCACCGCGTGTACAGCGGTAGCAATACTGGCAAACCCCGTGAGCATAATAATTTTGCACTGTGGATAGGCATTGCGTAGCGGCAAAATCAAACTTAGCCCAGATTGTTCCGCAATACGCAGATCAACCACATAACAATGTGCCGCAGTACTCAGCAGGTGCTGTTCTGACACTGGGCCTTGCAGTGTGACAATCTGATAATGATGTCGCGCTAAACGCCGAGATAACGTGCGCAACAGCATTTCATCATCATCAATCAAACAAATATCGTACATCCGTTGTCCTGTTACGTTAGGAAGCTGGAGGAGCAGGATAGCGAATAGTGGTTTCAACACCACCTGCACTGTGCGAACGGCGTTCAATAATACCACCAAGCCGTTCAATAGTCATATTGGCTAAAAACTGGCCAATGCCTAAGCCTTGCTCACTGGGTTGTGGTACTTTTCCAAGTTCGGCCAAGCGCTGCGCGGATAAACCTTCACCAAAGTCAACGATCACTAGCGTCAGTTTACCCTGTTGTAACTGGCTAGTAAGATGTAATTTCGGGTGGTTATTTTGGCAACTGGCATCGGCAGCATTATCTAAAATATTCATTAGCGCGGCTGCAAAGCTGCGGCTCTCGGCAATGAGGCAAACGCTATTGTCGTTATGCTGCTGTTGTTCTAAGGTGAGATCGGCGCGGCTAACCAACCACGTGTTAAGGGTCTCGTTAATCACGTCAGTGATCTGTACTGGCTGGAACGGTTGTGCGCGTAATTGCTGTGCGTTACTACGCAATTCTTGCACGATGTGCTGACAACGCGCCGTTTCATGTAAAAGATCCTGCAAAAGGGCATCATGTGGTAGCGTCTCTTGCAGTTCTGCGGCCAATAGTGTGACATTTTGAATGGGCGTTGCTAACTGGTGTGCCGCATTGGCGGCATAGCTGGACAAGGCTAGTAATTGTTCTTGCTGTATCTGTTGTTGTTGAAACAATCCAAGGCGCCGTGCTTGGTAACGGATCAATTTTGCTTGATGACTGACAAACCAACTCACCAATACCACTGAAAAGCTAAAGGCCAGCCACATTTGCAATAAATGGGTATTAAATGCGGCGTCTGACCACAACGCATTTGATGTTGCCGTGGCATTATGTAACGCATGAGGTGCGTGAATAACCGGTAAAAGCGCCTGAGGTAACAATAACAAACTATAGCAAATAATCGCTAGCAACGCATGTAAATAGGCACTTAGCGGCGACAATAATACTGCGGCAGTGGCTACGGGTAATAATAAGATTGAAACAAAGCCATTATTGGCACCACCACTGAACGCTAAAAACAGGGTTAATAGCAGTAAATCCATTACACAGCTCAGAGCCACTAATTGCCTAACATAACGTTCCGGCTGAGGGATCCAATACATCAGGGTATTGCTTAGCGCATGTAACAATAACAGTAAGAAAATTAAATGTGGATTAAGAATGGGATAGTCAACTAGCCACGCTAATAACGTGACAAAGGTTTCAGCAATAATTAGGCCCCAACGATAGTGTTGAAAGGGGGCTAATTGTTGCAGTGGAGCCTGGGTGGCGGCAGCGATAAAATTATTAGCCATAGTAAGGTCTGAAAAACGCAGATTGGCCTAGCTTAGCATGGCACACTGCATCTGACAGCCGCTTTTAGTGTCAAGAAACCGTACCATGAGACCGCATCGTCAAAGCATGTCATGAAAGAGTCATAAAGCCTTGCTACTGTAAACTAATAAAGCTTCACAGGAGCAGTGGTATGGCCATTTCGTTGACGATTTCAAAACGGGTTGTGTTGCTGGGGCTGGTGCCTTTAGTGCTGCTGATTATGGTACTGCTAGCAAGCTTTTGGATGGCAAGTGCGAAAGATCGCCTATTCAATCAATTATATGATGAACATTTAGCGATACTGACAGACATTATGGTACCGCAGAAAATTTTACAGCAGCAAGGGTTAGCACAATTACAGCAGTATCGAACAGGTTGGGTTTCTGCCGATGCTACAGTGCAAAATGTAACAGCATTACTCGTTGAAGCAGAGCAACGCTGGGAACAATTTGTTGCTGCACGTGTGGCAAAATCTGATGCGGATCAAGCAATATTTCAACAATTAGATACCACGTTCGCCCAAGCAATAAAGCATTATAAAGAATGGCTTACGTATGCAGGAACCGATGCGCTCCTTATTCGTATTTTAAATGAGTCTACAATTAGCAATGAAGTTTCGCAAAGAATTACCCCCTTCACTGAACTAGCCGAACAGTTCATTCAACAACAATTAGCCACCGCGGCAACTCTGCGCGATCAGGCAGGTGCATTTACGCAAACCATGGTGCACGTCTACGTTTTTGGTGGCACCAGTTTAGCGTTATTAATGATTGTATTGGTTTGGCAAACCCGTCGAGCAGTAAATCAACCTTTGCAAGGATTGTGCGCCTTATTACACCAGCTAGCGCAACATGCAGATTTGCGCTTACGTGCGGATGAACAAGGGCGTGATGAAATTGCTGATGCAGCTAAAGCGCTGAATACCATGCTGGCACGATTTGCCAGTTTGCTCAGAGATATTGATGGCAGTTCAGACTTGCTTGGGCAGCAAGTTGTCCATGTACAGCAGGTGAGTGAACAAGTGAATACGGGGGCTGGGCAGCAAGCAAAACAAGCGGATCAGCTTAGTATGGCCGTGACTGAATTATCTACTGCTTTGCAGCAAGTAGTGGCTGATACACAAGATGCATTAAAACGGACGCATGTTACTCAGCAGTTCTGCACCCAAGGCGCAGGTGTTACGAAACACAATATGCAAAACACAGAACAGCTGGCGCTAAAGATGAGTGAGGCCAGTGCTATTATTCGCGATTTGCAACAAGACTCAACCAAAATAGCGGGCGTTTTAGAGGTCATTGGGCAGATTTCTGAGCAAACAAATTTATTGGCGTTAAATGCTGCTATTGAAGCTGCGCGAGCGGGTGAGGCTGGGCGAGGGTTTTCGGTTGTAGCAGATGAAGTACGGACATTGTCTGGTAATACAAAAGCTGCAACTGAATCGATTCGACATATGATTACGACCTTACAAACACAAGCAAACTATGCTGTAAGTGCTATTACGCTGGCTACCGAACAAACTGGACAGGGAGTGATACATGCTCGGCATACAGAAGATGTGTTTCGGAATATTTCGTTAGAAGTACAGGAATTAGCGGGGTTGAACAAGCAAATTACACAAGCAACCGAGCGTCAACAGCAGGTTACAAACCGTTTTATTAATGGTATCAGTGAGCTGCATGCTGCTAGCCAACACTTGCATGACGGTGCAGCACGCTCTGCACAGGCCAGTGAACAGTTATCGGCTTTAGCCCAGCAATTGCATGCAAGCTGCCGTTTGTTTCAGATCAGTTAACGTTGTAGGTTAACGCTGCTGATATTAAATTGTCGTCTGTCATATTACTGAAATATAAGTTTGGCAGACTAGCGTCATAAAATGTACATCTCATTTTAACGTTAGAAAGACTACTCTTCAGAGGAACGAAAATATGAACATGAAAACTTTTGTTAAACTCGCCCTGGTTTCAGCCGTTTCACTTAGTTTTGCTGTAACCGCGCAAGCAACGCGCGATACCATTCAAATCGCCGGTTCTTCTACCGTGTTACCGTTCTCTTCTATTGCTGCTGAAGAATTTGGTAATAACTTTGCACAATTTAAAACGCCGGTTGTAGGTTCAGGCGGCTCAGGCGGTGGTTTACGTCAGTTTTGCCAAGGTGTAGGCACCAACACTATTGATATTGCTAACTCATCGCGTGCAATTCGCCCAGCAGAACTTGAAGCGTGTAAAGCCAATGGTGTAAACCAAGTTGTTGAAGTTAAAGTGGGATACGACGGTATTGTATTTGCCTCACGTATCGATGCAGGGACCTTTGCATTACAACCAGTACATGTATTTTTAGCACAAGCGGCTCAGGTACCACAAAACGGTAAAATGGTTGCTAACCCTTATAAGCGTTGGTCAGAAATCGATAAATCATTGCCAGACCAAGCAATTTTGTTAGCTATTCCAGGTTCAAACCACGGTACTCGTGAAGTTTACGAAGAGAAAGTTATTATTGATGGTTGTAAAACATTGCCAGAAGTACAGGCAATGAGCTCAGATGCCCAAAGCCAATTCTGTTTAGCCATGCGTACCGATGGTAGCGTCGTTGAAATTGCCGGTGATTACACTGAGACACTTGCACGTTTACAAGCACAGAAAGATGCCGTAGGTGTATTTGGTTTAAGCTTCTATGAATCAAACCGCGATCGGATTAAAGTGGCTACTGTAGGTGGTGTCGTGCCAACAGTTGATAACATTATTGCTGGTACCTATCCAGTAGCTCGCCCGCTGTTCTTCTATGTAAAAGGTGAACATATCGGCGTGATCCCAGGTTTACAGCAATTTGCAGAATATTTTATTTCTGATGCCACCTCTGGTGAAGGCAGCCCATTAGAGGCAGCAGGTTTAATCCCGTTATCTGATGATGAACGCGCTGAAGTATTAGCAGCAATTCGTAGCAAAAAAGTACTGTAATACGCTTCCAGCCACCTAAGCCACCCTTGGGTGGCTTTATGCATTTGTGACAATGACTTTTCATTGTCATAAAACTGCAATCTTAAGGCTTTATGCTATACCTATAATTTTGATCTCTGTTCAGTAGCGGAGTACTGATGAACAATCTTTCTTTAATTTTGATGTTGCTGGTACTTATGGCAATTGCTTACCAATTTGGTATGACACGCAGCCGGAGTATTGCTGGTGGCAACAACAGTGCCAGTATGCATTCACGGCCACATCATTACGGTATGATGGTGGGGCTTTGGGCAGTATTGCCACCACTTGCTGTAATGTTAGTGTGGAATTGGTTTGCTCCCAGTGTTATTGACGGTATGGTTATAGCGAGTATTCCGGCCGAATTTAAACCTGAACTAGATCAAGCAGCTATTGTGATGCGCCGGATCAGTAACTTAGCAGCGAATTTTGGTATTGTGGCCGAAGCTGCTGATTGGGAACTGAATGCTGCGAGTTATCTTACCGGATTAAAGCAACAAAGTGCTTTAATGCTTACCGCGTTAATGTTTGTGGTAGCCTCGTTAGGTTTGCTACTGAGTTTTAGAAAGATCCAGCCTTCGTTACGCGCCAGACATCAAGTAGAGCGCGTGACCATGGGCCTGTTATTGCTTTGTTCCACGGTGGCGATCTTGACCACCGTCGGTATTGTGTTATCGATGGTGGGTGAAACGCTGAAATTTTTCACCTTTGTGAAACCCTCAGAGTTCTTTTTTGGCACAACCTGGAACCCACGATTTTCTACGGCAGGCGTAGCTGATGGTTCGCTAACCGGTAGCCAAGGCAGTTTTGGCTTGTTACCACTGCTTTCTGGGACCATGTTAGTGGCGCTTATTGCCATGATTGTTGCGATACCCTTAGGGTTAATGGTTGCCATTTATTTAGCAGAGTATGCGCCGAGTAAGGTTCGTAACACGGTAAAGCCAGTTATTGAGATTTTGGCTGGTATCCCGACCATTGTGTATGGTTTTTTTGCGCTCGTTACGGTGGGACCCTTTTTAAGCGACATCGGCGCGTCCATGGGATTAACTATCCGTGCCACTTCAGCCTTAACGGCAGGTGTGGTTATGGGCATTATGATAGTGCCGTTTATTTCCTCTTTGTCTGATGACATATTAACGCAAGTTCCAAAAACGCTTCGTGATGGTTCTTTGGGTTTGGGAGCGACTAAATCAGAAACCATTCGTAAAGTGGTGTTGCCAGCGGCATTGCCAGGTATCGTTGGTGCGGTATTGCTCGCGGTTAGCCGCGCCATTGGTGAAACAATGATTGTGGTGTTAGCAGCGGGTAATAGTCCGTCTGTCACAGCTAATCCGTTTGAAGCGGTTTCAACGGTAACGGTCACCATTGTTAACCAATTAACCGGTGATAATGATTTTGCGAGTCCGCAATCTTTAGTGGCTTTTGCCTTGGGGTTAACCTTGTTCGTGATTACCCTGTTATTAAATGTGGTAGCACTGGTTATCGTGCGCAAATACCGTGAACAATACGAGTAATAAATGATGACGACTGAAGTAAAAAATCTTAAAGGTTCAAGCCTGGCCAGAAGTAAGGTGCAACAACAGGTCATTAATTCGTTGCAAAAGCGTCATCGCCAAGAAAAGCTATTTCGCGGTGCCGGCGTGACAGCGGTAGCGATTAGCTTATTGCTAGTGGTATTGCTGTTCGTGAATATTTTTTCTAAAGGTTTGCCTGCGTTTTGGCAACATGCGATCAAGGTCGATATCTATTTTGATCCGGCGGTGGTACAAATTGCAGAAAAACCGGTGCAACAGGCCGATGAGAGCGATAATGATTTCCGGCAACGTGATTTAGAGTGGCGTTCGTCGGTAGGGATGATTAATTTTAATCGGCTGATTTTAGACGGTTTAAATAAAGTGATCCCCGATGGTCAAGCACATCGTCGCGATTTACAGCGCGTCGTCACATCAGGTGAGCGTTTTGCGATTCGTGATATGGTAATCAATGATCCCAGTGTTATTGGTACTACCAAATCATTATATTTGTTAACCGATGCCAATATTGATGTTTGGTTAAAAGGTAATATTGATCGCTCACTGAGTGATGCACAACAGCAATTAAGTCCTAAAATGCGCGAGTGGGTAGAGAGCTTAAAAGCACAAGGGATTATCCAAAACCGGTTTAGTTTTGCCTTGTTTATGAACCCCGATTCACGCAGTTCCTTAGCTTCAGCAGGTTTAGCAGGCGCATTTATGGGCTCGCTGTACATGATGTTGGTGGTGATTGTATTGGCGATTCCGATGGGCGTGGCAGCGGCTATTTATTTGGAGGAGTTTGCGCCTAAAAATAAATTAACCGATTTGGTTGAAGTTAACATTAACAACTTAGCGGCAGTTCCATCAATTGTGTTTGGTTTATTGGGCGCATCCATCTTTATTGGTTGGTTTAATTTACCCATGTCTGCACCGGTGGTTGGGGGATTAGTATTAACATTAATGACGTTACCCACGGTGATCATTGCCACCCGTTCAACGTTAAAAGCCATTCCGCCTTCTATTCGTCAAGCGGCGTTAGGGTTGGGTGCATCAAAAAGCCAAGCGGTTTTCCATCATGTATTACCCTTGGCTATCCCAGGTATTTTAACGGGGTCTATTATTGGTGTGGCGCAAGCGTTAGGCGAATCAGCGCCATTGTTACTGATTGGAATGAAATCATTTGTCGCGTCGGTGCCAACCAGCGCCATGGAACAATCGACTGCTTTACCGGTGCAAATATATTTGTGGCAAGGTAATGAGTTACGTAACTTCTTTGAAGCAAGAACGTCGGCGGCAATTATTGTGTTGTTAGCGTTAATGTTGTCATTGAACAGTTTAGCCATTTGGCTACGTAAACGGTATGAAGTGCGCTGGTAAATTGCCTTGGCTGGCACCCCTTATCTAAGCAGATTACAGGATATAACAATGAGTGAAAGTGTAGCAGTAAACAATGCGGCCAAGATAAAAATGACCGCGCGCGATGTAAAAGTATTCTATGGCGATAACCAAGCTATCCATGGTATTGATATGGATATTATTGAAAATGAAGTTATCGCCTTCATAGGGCCATCTGGGTGTGGTAAATCGACCTTTTTGCGTTGCTTAAATCGGATGAATGACACCATTGATATTTGTCGGGTAACAGGTGAAATCGCGTTAGATGGGCAGAATATTTATCATCCATCATTAGACGTGGTGCAATTGCGTGCTCAAGTGGGCATGGTATTTCAAAAGCCAAACCCTTTTCCAAAATCGATTTATGAAAATATTGCCTATGGCCCTAAATTGCATGGCTTAGCCAGTAAAAAATCTGATTTAGATGATATTGTTGAATCAAGCTTACGCCGTGCCGGTTTATGGAACGAGGTAAAAGATCGTTTAAGCCAACCTGGCACAGGGCTGTCGGGTGGTCAACAGCAACGTTTATGTATTGCTCGATCTATTGCTGTGAGTCCAGAGGTTATTTTAATGGATGAGCCGTGTTCGGCATTGGATCCTATTGCAACGTCAATTATTGAAGAATTAATTGACGAGTTAAAACAAAACTTTACCATTGTTATCGTTACGCACAATATGCAGCAAGCCGCGCGTGTATCAGACAGGACGGCGTTTTTTCACTTAGGTAATTTAATTGAGTTGGGCGTGACCAACGATGTCTTTACGAATCCTAAGCAAAAGAAAACGGAAGATTATATCACCGGCCGTTACGGCTAATATGCTGCTAGCAAGTGACACGCTTACTGCAGGCAACACTAAAAAGGGCGATTTTCGCCCTTTTTTATTATTAATTTTTTGCCTGTCATAAAAGCATCACAAAAAAGAAATAAAATTGCCATCACGCACGTTGAGCTATGCACGCGTACTTCGCAATCTGTTTTATTTTAACCATTTGGAGAAGATCAATGAATACCATCAAGTTAAGTCTAGTTGCTGCTGCACTTAGCACTGTTTGTTTACCTGCAATGGCTGCTGATGTTGAGATTTATGGTCGTGCCCATTTATCGCTTGATTCGCTCGACAATGGCGTTGACAGTGGTACCAATGTATCTAGTAATTCTAGCCGTTTGGGCTTTCGCGCTAAAACTGAACTTGAAGGTGGGTTAGAAGCGTTTGCACAAATTGAACAAAATATTCGTTTTGATGAAGGTGCAGGCAGTTGGGCATCACGTGATTCGTTTGTTGGGATCCGGGGGGATTTTGGTACCGTCCGTTTAGGCCAGTTTGACACGCCGTTAAAGTCGGTACGGGGCAAAGTTGATATGTTCGGCGATCGTGTGGGCGATATTCGTAACTTGACTCGCACATCAACGGCAGGAAATACCAATGCCAATATTGGTAATGTATTTGATGAGCGTTTCAAAAATGGTGTGCATTATCAAACGCCTAAGTTTGGGAATTTTGTATTCGATATCCACTACACCCCGCATAACACTGAAGGTGCAACCGTGGACAATGTTCGCGAATCTTATAGTATGGCGTTAAGTTATGAAGTGTCAGGGTTTTATGCGGCCATTGCTTATGAGACCTTTGAAGGCCAAAACGATCTTGATCCAAATGCATTGCGTTTAGGTGCGTACTACGATGTAACATCGGACTTCCGCGTTTCGGGGATGTTTCAAAGTGCCAGCGATATACCTGGTGGCGATCGTAATGTATATGGTTTAGGCGCCAGCTATAAGCTTGGCGAATACATACTGCGTAGCCAATATTATGTTGCGGCAGAGAATGATGTCGCTGATTCTGCTGCATCGATGCTGGTTGTGGGAGCCGATCGTCGTCTTGGCAAAGATTTAACCTTATATGTGGCCTATGGCATAACGTCAAATGACGATGCTGCGGCGTTCCGGGTGTCTGCAGGTGGACGTGATACACAAATGGCTGCCATTGCGGGTGAGAATAGCAGTGGATTATCACTGGGTATCCAATACAATTTCTAACGCATTTCTAGTGCGCGTTTAACTGCCCTTCCTTAATGCCCTGTGAGTATGCTTGCAGGGCATTTTTCATTTTTGCTCCCCATTTTTGTTCACAAGACATCTGCACCATTTAAAAATTTTTTGTGATACCTGAGAAATTCTGCATAAAAAATGGAATTATTTAAAGGGTTAAATTTAATTTTATTAAAAATCAATGGTTTGCGTTTTCGGTTGGCCGACAGCATTCATCAAACTGTAACAAAAATGTGCTAGACAAGCCGTGGCTTGCTGTCTATAGTTTCATCATCCACCAAGACGAGGGCAGGCAGATGAATAAAAAAACCTTAACGATTGTTGCAGTCGCCGCCGCTATGGCACTTACCGGTTGTTCGACGATTACTTCGCAACAATACAGTTACCAATTAGATGAAGAGCGTATGAAGAGTGAACCCGCTCTAACGCGTACGTCAGCTCACACAGGGCATGTGGTGTGGGTGAATCCCCCACAAAAGCGCGTTAAAGTAGAAAATCAGTAATAGAATAGGCCCGCGTTGCGGGCCTAGTGTTTTTATTTGATACCGTTAAGGATCAATGGTTTCTTATCGACATACAGTATTAGTATTTATAAGAGAAACTTAACGAATAGCTTTGGCCTTCTGTACGCTGCTGTAAAATTTCCCCTTGTTGTAAGATCTCAACATCTTGATCAAGAAGATTTTTAAGCCCTAATTTCACAGTCATATTATTTACAGGCGTATAGCTGTAGGTGAAATCTAGTGAGTTAAATGGCTGCTCAAACGCATCATCTTTCTCATTTACACCGGCAAAAGCAATACGTTTACCAAAGACGTTATAGGTTAACGTAGCATTATGTTTATCATCGTCAGAGTCAAAACCTAATTGTAAGTTAGCCACATATTTAGAGTGACCACTTAGGCCCCGTTCTAAATTGGTTAGGTTAGCCCCAGGGAAGCGTTGAATACTGATCTCCGATTCGCTTAACGTCAGGTTACCTGCTACGAAGAAGTTATCAGTAAGGCGACCAAGATCACCACCAAACATGTCTAGTTGTTTTAGGAATTCTGTCTCAATACCATAAACACTGCCGCTTTCTGCATTACGGAACGACATCAACAAATTACCGTCTGAGCCAGACAGCTCAATCGCCTCAATAGGGTTTTTCAAGTCTTTGTAAAAGACCCCAATACTGTAATTGCTGGTGTCGTAATACCATTCTAAACGCACATCGGCGCTGTTGATATCCGTACTTTTAAGGCCTGCGAATCCCGTTACTTTAAAGTCGGTTAATGGATCAACATACAATACTGGGGTTACTTCACGTAAGTCAGGCCGAACAACAGTTTGGCTGTAACCAAAGCGCGCTTGTAAATCGTCGTTTATAAACCACGTAAAAGAGACTGCAGGATAAAAGCCATCTTCTAATAAGACTGAATCGGTAAGGTTACCGCTTACTTGGCCATTTGCACCAAGTGGGAGAGAGATTTGTTTGAAATCTTCATAGCGTACACCAATATTGATGCGGAACTTATAATCATAATTGAGTTCTACTGCGCCATAGGCGGCGTCGATCATTTGGGCGGCTAAATAATCGTCTGCTTGCGTGGTCACGTTTGAGACTTTAAAACGATTGCCAGCATCTAAAATATTGTCATTCGAGAAAATCTCAGAGAAACGGCCAGACAACTGTTCCAGCGTATAGCCCACCGTGTCGAAGTTAAACCGATCTGTTTGTGCATCACGACTACGTTCAAAGTAGGCGTAGCCGCCGGTTAATGCCAGTTCCGCTTTACCCCAAGTAAGCGGCAGTTTGGCATTCCAGCTCAAGTTTTCAGTGTCATCATTCATATCACTGAAGCTGTAGTTCACTGCGTTTTGATTACGGCGTACAAAGGAAAATACACTGCCATCAGCCCGTGATTCGTTTAACGTGCGGTATTCAACTTCACCAGGTGCATATCGACGTGCTTTGGCATCGGTATACTGCCAATCAACAGCCAAATCCATCAAGAACGGCAAATTATGGCGGCCACGAAGCTGATTGCTCAGCATGGTGCGCTCTTCATATAAAATGCTTGTGTCAGTATTAAAACGATTGGGTTCATTGATCGTTTCAATGCTATCGCCATTTTTAATTTTGATTTCGTCTTTTGTATCACGCAGGTAAATCGTCGATGTTTCGATACGGTGATCTACGCCTAATTCCAAACCAAAGTTAAGCATGCCCGACAATTTAACTTGATGCTCGGTGCCTTTTATATCGTCGTATAAATTAAGCGGTGTTAACGATTGCCCAGTCACCGAAAAATAACGTTCTTTTTCTTCGATATTTTGAGTAGAGCGATCGTAACTTACGCCCGTCATTACCCCAAAAACCACGTTTTTGGCTAAATCAAAACGTGTACCAAAAGATACGCTGCCATCAAAATCAGGTTTTACTGAGGTACGGCTGATATCTAAGTCACGGTTAAATGCGGTACCTAATTCTCGTACTATGGTTTCAGCTTGGGCAAGGTTAGTTGCGTTTATACCGCCTAAAGCTTCAGCAATATTAATGGGTGTTAAGGTACCATACAGCGCTTGTGCATTCGCGAGTTCAGCAGAAATGCCCCGCGTGCCATCGTCTTTACCGCGCCAATCATTACCACCGCCAGCGTATTTAAAGCCATCACTGCTGTTTAAACTATTGTAGCCAGCGCCAACAGAGGCATTAAAGGTGGTTTGCAGTGGAATAGCCGCTGTCCGGATATTCACATTACCGCCACCAAAAGCTGCAGGTAATTCAGGTGAATAGGCTTTTTGTACTACTAAACTTTCGATAATACCGGCCGGAAACATATCTAGCGGTATGACGTTACGCGTAGGATCGGGGCTGGGAACCATAGCACCATTAAGCAAGGTACTTGAATAACGCTCACCCAAACCACGAACATAAATAAATTTGTCTTTGACCAGGGTTAAGCCGGTGACCCGACGTAATGCAGTGGCTGCATTGCTGTCACCCGCTCGAGAGATCTGTTCCATCCCTAATAACTCGGCAACATAAGGTTGCTCGCGTCGTTCAGCGGCAGCCGATGCGGCGGAGCTCATCAAACGACCTGATACTGAAATACGTTCTACGTCTTCTTGTTCAGCTTGTGTTGGCGTGGGCGTATCTTGTGCGATGGTGCTTAATGACATCATCGCGGTGGTCGCGCTCAGCGCCAGCAACACGCTGCGGCCAACACGACTGATATTAAATTTTTGCATGCTGCTCATCTGAAAGTCGTCCTATCAGCTTTAAAAAGGTACTTGCGAGAAAAGAGGGAAATTAAATAATAAAAGCACTGCCGGGTTCACCCGGCAGTGCTTAGTAGGTTAGTCTTGTAAACCAACCGTCCAGCCTGCAGTCCAATCGCGACCTTCTTTAACCGCGCCGATAAAATCAACGTTTTCAAAGAACGGGTTAACGGTTGCCATTGCTTTAGGCGTGGTGGTATTAATTGTAAAGATACCGTTTAATACTGCTGCTTGGTTTGCCGCAACGCTGTTACCCTCTTGCGCAAGGAACCACTGCTGTACGGTTGTGCCGTTACCTAAATCACCTCTGAACGGTTCCGCACAGGCAATAACAGAATGGGTCATTTGTAACTCGCCACTGGCAGCAAGCGCACGTGATTCGTTCGATTCAATTTCTAAGCACTCGCCCATACCGCTTGGACCGGTGATGATAAAGTTATGTAATTTGGCATTGGTTCCGGCACGCAGTAATACGCCTTCTGAATCGTCATCACCATCAAAGTTATTACCGATAATGGTCATGTTAGCGATGATCGGGTTTGATACTGGTAAGGCTGGGAAATTACCTGATTGGTTGTCGGCTTCAATACCACGGTTAGCCTTGGCATCATCAGCAGCATGTTTCACAATTACGAATTGCATATTGCCGCGCCAGCCATCTGCCCAATCCAGTGAATCATCACCATTTGAGGTTAAAACTACGTTTTTACAACTTACTGAACCACCAAAGAACTCGACACCGTCGTCAACGTTTTGGTGTACTTGGATATTCGAACATTGTGTGCCTGAACCCACACCGGCAAAAGTGATACCGTTTAGCTCATTGTCTGGAATAACTTCAAACCCAGCATGTTTCACCACAACATAATTTAAACGACCGCTGTTATCTTCCCAGTTAGCACCACCGTATGGACCGGCATCCCCCTCAGATTCAATTTGGCAGCCCGCTAAGTTAGCTTGATCACACTTGTTGCTCGGGGCATTACCCAGTAACACTAAACCGCCCCACTGACCAGCAGCGGTGGGTGAACCAATTACATCCTGAACCGACGTCATAATGATAGGATTAGCTGCGGTGCCGTTAGCTTCAATTTTAGAGCCGCGAGTAACCACTAAGAAATCCGCGCCTGATTTACCAAAAATGGTTACGCCTGGTTGAATCGTCAAGGTGGCGTTGTTACGGTTATCACTACCAATCCGCACCCGGCCACTTAACACATAATCGGCGCCTGTTGCTAGAGTAACATTCGTTGTGATGTCACCACTTAGTTGGCAGTTTAAACGCCCCGTTAAACTGTTAACTTGCGTAGTACCCGCTGGGCACGCGGCTAAATCATCTTCTGGATGCAGGCCAATGGTCCAACCTTCGGTCCAATCATTAGTGCCATCAAAAGCACCGATGTGGGTAACTGAATCAAACCATGGGTCAACGTTATTTGCAACATTATAGCCATTGCCTAAAGCCGGTGAGTTTGGCGCTGGAATATAGCCCCCTAATAAAGCATCACCAACGATATTGCCTGGCTGCGCGCGGAACCAAGCTTCAGCGTTCAAGGTTACGTTTCCTGATGCATCAACAGAATTTCTGAAGGGCTCAGCGCAATCGATAATAGAATTACGGAAGATAATTTGACCATTACCCGCATTGGCAACAGATTCATCTGAGTTAATCTCGAAACACTCACCCATACCAGACGGGCCAGTAACGATGATGTTGTATAATTCACCTGCGGTACCAGCACGTAATAAAATGCCTTCAGAATCGTCTTCGCCATCAAAGTTGTTACCAATAATGGTCATGTTAGCAATACGGGGTTTTGATACAGGCGTAGCAGTAAAGTTACCTGATTGGTTATCGGCTTCAATCCCGCGGTTTGATTTGGTATCGTTTTGCGCTTTGCGGACTAACACGTGCTGCATACGGCCAGTCCAGCCGTCTGCCCAATCTAAAGAATCATCGCGGTTGCCGGTTAATACAACGTATTTGGCATCAACGGTACCACCGAAAAATTCAACACCATCGTCTAAATTGTTATGTACTTGAATATATTCAACTTCGGTACGACTACCTACACCAGCAAAGGTTATACCATTGAGTTCGTTATCGGGGATAACTTCAAAACCGGCATAACGCACCTGCACATATTTTAAGGCGCCACTGTCATCTTCAGGATTAGAACCACCGTATGGCCCAGCTTCACCTTCAGCTTCTACGCGGCAATTTGCTAAGTTAGCTGGATCACATTTGTTGGTGGGAGCGTTACCCAAAATAACTAAACCACCCCATTCAGCGGTGGATTCTTCGTCTGATAAACCTAACATATCGTTTACAGAAGTCATAATAATCGGTGCTGTGCGTGTACCGACCGCTTGAATTTTAGAGCCACGAGCAACCACTAAAAAGTCTGCACCGCTTTTTCCAAAGAGGGTTGTACCAGGTTCAATCGTCAGGGTGGCACTGTTGGCATTGTCGTTACCTACAGCAACTTTACCACTTAACGACCACGCGATATTGGCAGTTAAACGTGTATCGCTAGTGATCGTGCCAGTAATCTCACACACGGGTTTGTTCACGCCAGCTAAACTATTACCTTGAGTAGAAAAGCTTGGGCAAGCACTGACAACGGGTGGTGGTGTGCTACCGCCGCCTGTGCCACCGCCAGTATTATTGTTGCCATTACTACCAGCGTTTACGACTAAATCGCCGCCACAGCCAGCTAACATCAGGGCTGATGCTATCGCGCTTAATTTAACCATTTTGCGTAAAGCCATTACTCTCTCTCCGTAACTATGAAGTTTTAATGAACATTAACTAAGGGGGTATCGATGAGCGCTAAGCTAGCTGAACGCTGTGACGCTTTTATTACAAGAAGGTGCGTTGAAATATTAGGTTTAACGGTACGAGGATTTATGCGCCTTACAGGGCAGCGTGACACAAATAATTCATTTTACTGTCATAAAGTTGAGTGCTTTAACTTTGTAGAAAGGCGCTTAAAAAGGTGTATTGTGTTCTGTGGCAATCTGTTTTTTTTGACAATCTGTATGCAATGGCAATCTTGTTGGCAAAGCACGTAACAAAGGATGCTATTTTTCATAAAAGTGTCATAATTTAGATGGATACTGCATTTCAGGTGATAAATGATTAACACAGGTGAAAAAATGTCGTCTCGGAAGATTTTAGTCGTTGAAGATGAAGCGCCCATTCGTGACATGTTGTGTTTTGTATTGGAGCAAAATGGCTATCAGGCGGCTACAGCGGCCGATTATAATAATGCCATAGAGATGCTAGTTGAGCCTTACCCTGATTTAGTTTTATTAGACTGGATGTTACCTGGCGGTAGCGGTATCCAAATCGCCAAAAAGATGAAGCAACACGAGTTAACGCGTAATATCCCTATTATTATGATCACGGCTCGTGGTGAAGAAGAAGATAAGGTCCGTGGTTTGGAAGTCGGCGCAGATGATTATGTGACTAAGCCGTTTTCACCCAAAGAGTTGATGGCGCGGATTAAAGCAGTGATTCGCCGAGTGGCGCCCACCAGTTTAGATGAAGTGATTGAAGTGCATGGTTTAAAGCTAGATCCCGTATCACATCGGGTAACAGCAGAAGAGTATCCCTTGGATATGGGACCAACGGAATTTCGATTATTACACTTTTTTATGACCCATCCTGAGCGAGTTTACAGTCGTGAACAATTGCTTGATCATGTGTGGGGTACCAATGTTTATGTGGAAGATCGTACGGTAGACGTGCATATACGACGCTTAAGAAAAGCTATTTCGCATGCGGGTCATGATCGGTTAGTGCAAACGGTTCGCGGTTCGGGTTACCGCTTTTCGGCTAAGTAGTGTTTAATGCGCGTATTGCTCTCTAAAAAAAATTTATTGCTGCGCGTGCTGCCACTGTACTGTTTGGCAGCACTTATTGGCTGGATGTTTGGTCAGGCGTTACTTTTTTTGTTTTTGCTCAGTTTTGGGCATCTTTGGTGGCAATATAAGCACATTTTTTTGCTCGATAAATGGTTATGGCGCGATCGTAAGCTAACACCGCCGGCAGGTGATGGCAGTTGGCAACAAATATTTGATGGTATTTATTTTCAACAACGCCGAGAGCGCCGTAAACGCAAAGAATTGCGCACCTTAGTTAGGCGCTTTCGTGATGGTGCAGAAGCCCTCCCTGAAGCGGTTGTGGTGTTAAGTGAAGATTGGAGTATTATTTGGTGCAACAAGTTAGCGCAATTATTAGTTGGCTTGCGTTGGCCCAGTGATGAAGGTCAGCGTATTGATAACCTTATTCGCTCACCTGAATTTCATCAATATCTCAAGTTACAAAGCTTTCAACAACCGTTAGAAGTCATGTCACCTACCTCCTCCAGCGTGATGTTGGAGTGTAAAATTATGCCTTATGGAAAAGCACAGTTTTTACTCATTGTGCGTGATATCACCCAATTAAAACAGCTTGAGCAAATACGCAAAGATTTTGTGGCCAACGTGTCGCACGAGTTGCGTACACCCTTAACGGTGTTACAAGGGTATTTAGAAGTCATGGATGTTGATAGCCAACCAGCCCACGCTATTTGGCAAAAAGCCCATCCGGTCATGCTAGAGCAAACTCGCCGGATGGATGCGCTGGTGCAGCAATTATTAACCTTGTCACGAATTGAAGCAGCGGCTCGTGTGCAGTTTGAGCAAGAAGTGGATGTGCCCGCGATGCTTAAACTCATTGAACAAGAAGCTGAAACGCTAAATCGTGATAAGCAACACACCCTAGTATTTGACATCGACATGACATTAACGGTCACAGGGGCGCAAGATGAATTGCGCAGTGCCTTTTCTAACTTAGTCACCAACGCTATTAAGTATACGCCAGCCGCTGGCAGCATTAAGGTGAGTTGGCAGCGAGAGCATCAACGTGCGGTATTTACCGTACAAGATAATGGTGAGGGGATTGCCGCCCATCACGTTAAACGTTTAACGGAGCGTTTCTATCGCGTTGATCAAGCTCGCGCCAGAAATACCGGTGGTACCGGCTTGGGGTTAGCCATTGTAAAGCATGTGTTGTCTCGGCATAACAGCCAGTTAATGATTTTCTCTGAGCCGGGGCATGGCAGTACCTTTTCGTTTGCGATACCGCCTGAGCTGGTTTTGAGTGCGCAGACGCCCAAAAAGCGCGCTAAATTTAAGGTTAAATAGCGCGCAACGATCAGCCTTTGACTTACGACACCCATCTTTTTTAAGGCCATGGCTATACAGTGATTGTTTTTAGACGCACCGTTTTTGTGCTCAGCCTTCTGTATCTAAAGGCGGGTTAACGTGGTTTAGCAAATCTTGCAATGCTGGGATATCCAGTTTAAATGCAATTTTCTTTAAGATTTTTTGTTCTTGTATTAAATCGGCCGCTAAAACGCTTTGTTGTAGTAACCAGCTGGGTGGCAGTTGTAATTGCAATTGTTGAACGGCTGCCTGGGCACTAAATAGGGGTAAAAAATCATCGCGTCGTTTTTGATTGAGTAATACAGCTAAGCGCAGTAAGACCAACAAATTAATGACAACAGGTAGATCATACAAGCTAAAGTACGGGATCTCATCGGCGCGAATTTTACGGCGATGAAAACGCACTAAACAGGCCAGTAAGTTTTGTTGCTCTTGGTTAAACCCCGGTAAATTGGCATTTTGTAAGATATAAGCAGAATGCTTTTGTACACCCGATGAGTTGATATGCAACCCAATTTCAAACACCGTCGCCGCAAAGCCTAATAATAGGGCTTCTTCTTCACCTAAATGCCAGCTGTCTTTTACGTGTTCAAATAATGCCAGCGCAGTAGCACGCACCCGACCGGCTTGAGCCTGATCAATATCATAGCGAGTTACCAGGCTTTGCATGGTTTGTTCACGGATATCCAGATGTTGCATACGATCACTCATTTCGTATAACACCCCTTCACGTAATGCGGCATCGATATACACCAATTGCTCAATTTGTAGCATTTGAAAGGCTGCAATTAAGATACTTAACCCTGAACAGAGTAATAATTTACGATCTTCAGTTAAACCGGGTAAATCTAATTGTTGGCACTGTTCGAACTTAAGCAGATAACTTTGCAAACGCAGTAAATGGGTTAAATCAACAGGACCATTACTCCAGCCAAAGCCCTGAATAATATCGCGGATAGTTTTAATGGTGCCCGAGGTACCAACAACTTGCTGCCAACCCGCAGCGCGAAAACTACTAACGATAGGCTCTAATTCTTGTTCTGCTTGAATAATCGCGCGGTTAAAGCGTCTGGCGGAGATTTTACCTTGGCTAAAGTGGCTTTTGCCGTAGCTAACACATCCCATATTACGACTGCTTAACCGCAGCGGTTGAGCCGCTTCACCAATAGCAAATTCAGTACTGCCGCCACCGATATCGATCACTAAACGTCGGCCATTAAAGTGTTCAAAGTGTGCGACACCTTGATAAATAAAGCGGGCTTCTTCTTGACCTGAGATCACTTCAATTGGAAATGGAAACAGTGTTTTAGCGCGCCTTAAAAAGGTCGCCGAGTTTTTTGCTCGGCGTAAAGTATAGGTGGCAATAACGCGAACTGATTGTGGCGCAAATGGCTGTAGCGTGTCGGCAAACTGGCGCAAAACATTTAACCCGCGTTCAATCGCTTCTTCGCTTAAGACCAGTTCTTCGTTTAATCCTTCAGCTAATTGCACCTTTTGTTTTTCGCGGTGTAATAGCTGAATATCGCCTTTTACCACACGGGCAATAACCATATGGAAGCTATTAGAGCCGAGGTCTACAGCGGCAATATAAGGTGCCGCGCCTTGTTCTGGTAGTGTTTGTGTTGTCAAAGCTCGTGATCAGCCTGTTGCAATAAAGAGTGGGCCTGTGCCGCAAAAAACTCGTAAATACTCTGTTGGGAACGAATATTCCGTTTATTTCCGCGTTTAACATAGGCATTGGTTTGCTTGGCGTCAATAGTACGGGCTTTCACGTTATCCCGCCACTGAATATCTAAAGTGCTTAGTACGGTTTGCTTAATTTTTGCATCAAACAGCGGTACACCCACTTCAACGCGTTGATCAATATTTCGGGTCATCCAATCGGCAGAAGACAAATACACATCGGTATCACCGCCATTATGGAATACATACACGCGTGTGTGTTCTAAGAATCGATCTAAAATACTGATAATTTTGATATTTTGACTTATGCCGGCAATACCGGGCACTAACGAGCACATGCCGCGAATAATCATGCGGATTTTCACCCCTGCTTGGCTGGCCTTGTAGAGCAGTTGTACAATCTCTTCATCGACTAAATTATTCACTTTGAGAAAAATTTCGGATTTTCGGCCACTTACTGCGAAATCGATTTCACGTTGGATCAACTGTTGTAACTTAGGGCGGCTCCATGTTGGCGAGACAATAAGGTGATTAAACACAAAGGGCCGGTACGAGTATTGAATAAACTCAAAGACTTGCTCCACTTCTGCCGTGATCTCAGGATGACAAGTAAACAGGCTCATATCGGTGTAAATACGTGCCGTTTTTTCATTAAAGTTACCTGTACCAATATGGCAATATTTTACGGGCTTGCCTTTTTCTAAACGCGTTATGGCACAAATTTTTGAGTGGATCTTTAATGTGGTTTGGCCAAAAATAACCTCTATACCCGCATCGGTCATCCGTCGCGCCCAATTGATATTGTTTTCTTCATCAAAACGCGCTTTTAACTCAACCACAACAGTGACTTTTTTACCATTACGCACAGCATCTAGCAGCGAGTGAATGACGCGTGAATGCTTGGCTACCCGATACATGGTGATTTTAATGTGGGTTACTTTAGGATCGAAAGAGGCTTGTCGCACCCACTCTGTAAAGTACCCAAAGCTATGGTAAGGGTAATACAGCAAAATATCGCTATTTCGTATGGCGTCAAAGGTGGTGGCATGTTGTTCAAATTCAATACTGGGCAACGGCGGCTGAGGCGGAAACTCCATGCTCTGATGTCCCAAATTGGGGAAGCCGATAAAATCTTTAAAATTACGATACCGACTGCCGGCAATTAACGCATCTACTGAGCTGGTACCTAATTGCTTTGTCAGCACTTTTAGCATTTGCTCCGGCATCGCGGCATCGTACACCAAGCGTGTAGGCTCTGATTTTAGACGCTGTCTTATCCCTTTGGACATTTTATCGATCAAGCTTTGATCCAAGGTATCACTGATATTATATTCAGCGTCGCGGGTAAGTTTTAATGAGAACGCACAAATGCTATCAAACTCAAAAAAACCTTGAAATAAATCGGCAATACAATGATTAATGATGTCGTCTAATAACAAAATTTGCCGACGATAATGCCCATTTTTTTTGCGGTTGTTTAAACTTAACGGCAGTTCAATAAAACGTGACAACTCTGTGGTTGGCACTTGCACAATGGCATATTCAGGCTTGTTTTGTCCGGTCATCTCCACCATGAGGTAGGTGGTATTATCCTCTAAAATTTTGCCCAGTGACGCGTCGGCGCTAGACAAAATAATTGGCGAGATGTGTTTTTTTACTTCGTTATTAAAATAGTTTCTTACCCAAGTTGATTGCAGCTCGGTAAGTTTACTGTCGTCAATTAACTCGATGTTATGTTTACGCAGCTCTAACTGAATATCCAAGTAAATTTTATTGAACTGTTTGCCAAGCTGCAGCACTTGGTTTTGAATCTCAATTAACAGCAGCTCAGCATCTTCATGTTCGTAGGTTTGGTATTTTTTTAATAAAATTCGGCGTTTTACATCGGCTACCCGCACACGGAAAAATTCGTCGAGGTTATTTGAGTAAATGCCGAGAAAACGTAAACGTTCAATAGGCGGGTTACGGGTATCTGCGGCTTCTTGCAGTACTCTGCCATTAAAGGCTAGCCAGCTAAGTTCGCGTGAAAATAACGGGTATTCTGCTTGGTTGATGGGGGTGTTTTGCTGTTCCATTGATTTTGCTCCTGCTAACTGCCTGCAAAGCACTCTATTTCATTTTTATGACAGAGCAATGACAGCCACAGCGCATTGCTCACGAACATTATTCTAAATCAACTACGATATCGGTAGCGATGGCTTCAAGTGCGGCAATAATGTCATCACGATGTAAACCGACCGGTAATTGCACGGTTGCTTCGGCGTGGAATAAGGGCACTCCCCAATTAGGTGCGCTTTGTTTATTGCTTTCAAATGCCACAATGTTCGCCCCTTTGTGGCTAATGATGCTGGATAATTCAGCAACAATACCCGGACGATCATTCCCAGTGACGACAAAACGCAATTGCTGATCTTCGTTGAGTTCAGTGGTTTCACCTTGCTGCACTTTAATGTCTAAATCGGTTATCAGTTGCAAGGCCGCCGTCAATGCGGCAAGATCGGTTTCAGCCACTTCAATTTGGACAATACCGGCGAAATAGCCCGCTAAGTGACTTAAATTGCTGGCCATCCAGTTACCTTGATGGGCATTAATCACCTGCGCTAATTGTTTCACCAAACCGGCTTTATCTTTACCTATAATGGTAAGTACTAACTGCTTCATTCTGTGGGCTTCCTCATTAAGTTTGGCGCTAACAGTTTGTTTCTAATAAGTGTTAAGAGTGTAGCTGTAACCAGATGTTTTTAAAGTCCTCCGGCTATTTTATTTCAAAAAATAATCTCGAAAAGATGATGTGCGCTAGTCGCTGTCATATGGCTGCGTTAGTATTGCAGCGGTTCTTCAGCCGTTTAATGTTATTGGATGCCTCATTAATGCGATTTCGCTGTTTTATATTACTGGGATTTTTGTTCTTTGGTATACCGGTGTTCGGTGAGCAACCAGATCAGCCGGTGCGGCCTGAACCGATAACTGTTGTGCAAGAGCGCGAGAATCCTTCTGCAGTTAAGGCGGTTGTGATTAACGCTGAGGCGATTAAAGCCCCCCAGTTAGCGGGCACCTTATCAAGTACGGGGTCGGACACCTTACATAATATGATGATGCTCTGGCGTAGAGCCTTTGTGACGCTGCATCCCCAAGTCAATTTACAAATACAAAGCAGCGGCTCTGCCACCGCGCCCGTGGCCTTATTAGAAGGCACGGCCAGTTTCGGCCCAATGAGCCGCCCGATGCTAAGTGGCGAGCAGCAACGCTTTCGGCATAAGTTCGGCTACGAAGCCTATGCCGTACCCGTGGCACTAGATATGTTAGCCATTTATGTACACCAAGATAACCCGATACAACACATTAGTATGGCTGAGCTGGATGCTATTTATGCACAAAATCGACGCTGCGGCTATTTGCCAAGCAAGCGTAGTTGGGGCGATTTGGGATTAAGCGGTGTTTGGCACAGCCGGCCCATTGCCATATACGGCCGTAATCCCGCATCGGGTACTTATGCGTTTTTTCGTCAGCAGGCCTTATGTAATGATGATTTTCAGCAGGATGTGCAGCAATTACCCGGCGCTGCAGCGGTAGTGCGTGCCGTGAGTTTAAGCGTCAATGGGTTAGGATATTCTGGATTTGGCCAGCAAATAGCGGGTGTGAAAATGTTAGCCGTTAGCCATACTCCTGGTGCCGCGGCCATATTACCCTCAGCCGAACAGGCGTTATCAGGCGCCTATCCTTTAGCGCGATTACTGTATATTTATATCAATAAAGCGCCCGAGCTACCGTTGCCACGTGCTGAGCGCGAATTTATTCGTTTTATCTTGTCTGCAGAAGGGCAGCAATTACTGAGTAATGATGGTTTAGTGCCTATTCCGTTATCGCTCGCGGCGGAAATTCGACAGGAGTTGGGATTATGACACCGCGCGATTCATCCTCTCCTCGAGTAAGTGGTTTACCGGCGCTGGCCAAACGCCGGAAACATGCTTTAAAGCGTCGTGCTTGGGATAGTTTATGGTATGGCTTAATTAGCTTTGCTGGTTTTACGGTTATTGCCGCGTTACTGGCTATTTTTTTGTATTTGTTCTCTGAAGTGCTGCCCTTACTTAAACCCGTCTCAGCGACGTTTCGGCCTGTTGAACCTGTCGCACAATTACAAGATACGTTACCAACGCCAACGCCCACCGCGTTGCAGGCATCAGAAAAACCACATGCCTTACTCAATGGTGCGCTTGATTTTCAGGCTGACTTTCAGCTGGTCGATGCAGCACAACGTTATGCCATTTTGGCGAAAAAAAATGGCGAAGTGTGCGTAATGCCATTACAGCCGTTACCGGCTAATTGCACGCAACGTTTATCGGTAACGGATCGGACGGTAACCTTAACCGCGATGGTGTGGCTTGCAGGGCAACAGAGTGTGATAACGGGAGACAGCTCGGGTCAATTAAAACAATGGTTTTTATTGGCTGATCCGCAAGGGCAGGTACGATTAAGTTGGATAAAACCCTTTGCCACTCGCTCGGCCGCGATTGTGGATATTCGTCCTGAACATGGGCGTAGTGGTTTTGCCGTAGTGGATGCTAACGGTGAACTCAGTGTATATTACAGTACGTTAAGCCGACCATTATGGCAAGGAACGGCATCCGGCTTACTGGCACCTTTAGCCAGCATAACGACACTTCAATTTACCGCAAATAATGCGCAGCTATGGCTCTATTCGCACGAGCAAGCGGTTGGGTATTTCGATATACATAATAAACACCCAGAAATATCTTGGCGTACGTTATGGCAAAAAGTCTGGTATGAAAGCTGGCAACAACCTGAGTACGTTTGGCAAAGTAGCGGTGGTGCCGAGCTGTATCAAGGAAAGTATTCGCTGGTTCCATTAACCCTTGGCACGTTAAAAGCGGCTTTTTATGCCATGTTGTTTGCGGTGCCGTTAGCGATCTTAGCAGCCATTTACAGTGTTTGTTTTTTGGCTGAACCGTTACGCAGTCGCTTAAGTCATTTGATTGAATTGCTAGCGTTATTTCCTACGGTGATTATTGGTTTTTTAGCGGCCATTTGGTTAGCGCCTGCGTTAGAGCAATATTTGTTAGCCTTTTTAGTGTTTTTTCTATTAACACCCTTGCTCGTATTGGCGTTAGCTAAGTGTTGGCCTTGGTTGCCCAAAGCCCTGCAGCAGCCGACAGGTAGCGTTTATACGCTGGGTATCATGCTGCTATTATTACTGCTGAGCGCTGGTATTGCTCTAGCGCTTAGTACCGGCATAGAGCTGGCAATATTGGGTGAGTCTTTTCACTTTTGGTTAAACCAACAAGGGGTTGCTTATCAACAGCGTAATGCGCTAGTGGTGGGAATGGCCATGGGGTTCGCGACATTACCTATAGTATATAGTCTAAGCTACGATGCGTTAGCACAAATACCCCGACAATTAACACTGGGGGCCTCAGCGTTAGGCGCAAATCAATGGCAGGTTGTACAGCGTATAATGCTGCCTGTGGCCGCGCCCGGTATTATTGCCGCATGCATGTTGGGCTTAACCAGAGCCATAGGCGAAACCATGATCATTCTTATGGCGACCGGCAACAATCCTATTACTAATTTCAATTTATTTGAGGGCTTACGCAGTCTTACTGCGACGTTAGCCATCGAATTGCCCGAGGCGGCAGTGAATAGCAGTCATTATCGCGTATTATTTTTAGTGGCGATCTTATTGTTTATTTTTACCTTTACCTGTAACACTCTGGCTGACTTAGTTCGCCAGCGCTTAAGACAAAAACTGAAGAGGTTGGAGTCATGAATCACTCTGCGCTGCAGGGACGTTTGCTGTATTGCTTTTCTGCGCTGTCTACGGCATTTATTTTGTTAATGGTGCTGTTACTTTCTTTGTTGATGTTAAGCCGAGGCCTGGGCCTTTTTTGGCCTGCTGAGCTGGTACAATTCCGTTATCAAGAGGGCGCTAACACCTTTTTAGTGGCAGGAGAGGTGGTGAGTAAGCAACGGCTGAGCGCGCAGCAGCAAGCCGATGCGGGCTATTTCCACGTGGGTGACGGTGAACGTATTTTAGTGAAACAAGGATACACCGCACCGGGGCAACCCAGTTTTCGTTGGTATTGGCAAACGCATATCAGTGAATGGCATACTCCCGCTGAGCTCAGTGTAGTGCGAGTTCCCAGTATGGGCGATCTGTATGGGTATATGCAGCAACGCGAGGCGGGGTATCATACCTTCCAACTGGTTTCAGGCAACACCGTATCGTTGGAAACCGCGGATATTGAGTTATACCTTCAACCAAATCAGTTAACGTGGCTGCAAAAACTGAAGGTATTTGCCACAGAATGGTGGCAATTTTTAAGCCGTGAGCCGCGAGCGGCTAACAGTGCCGGCGGTATTGGGCCTGCGATAGTCGGCACCTTGGTATCGGTGATGTTGATGGCGCTATTAGTGGCACCGATTGGCGTGATGGCGGGGATTTATTTGCATGAGTATGCCAAAGATGGGCGGCTGGTGCGATTAGTAAGAATTAGCGTACACAATTTAGCCGGTGTGCCTTCGGTCGTTTTTGGTGTGTTTGGCTTAGGCTTTTTTGTGTATGTATTGGGTGGCAGTATCGATCAACTTTTTTATGCTGAGCGTTTGCCACAACCGACATTTGGAACCCCAGGATTGATTTGGGTATCATTAACCTTGGCATTACTGACGTTACCTATTGTGATTGTGGCCACCGAAGAAGGATTAGCGCGGGTGCCAACGAGCTTACGTTTAGGTGGCTATGCGGTTGGTGCTACAAAAGCGGAGGTATTACGGAAATTAATCTTGCCGCTTGCCAAGCCCGCGATGCTCACCGGCGTGGTGTTAGCTGTTTCTAGGGCTGCGGGGGAAGTTGCCCCGCTAATTTTTGTTGGTGTAGTTAAATATGCACCCAGTTTACCAATTAGTACAGAATGGCCTTTTATACATACAAATCAACAAATTATGAGTTTGGGTTTTCAAATTTATGATGTTGGCTTACAAAGCTCAAATGCGGATGCCGCGGAGCCCAGAGTATATGCTATTGCCTTGGTGCTGTTGTTCATTATTGGTAGTTTAAATGTGATCGCCATGCGTTTACGGCAGCGTTATCGATCACAGTTGCGTGATGTACAGGCATAGTTTCATAAAAGTGTCATAATTGGGAGTTAAGATGTCTTTGGATATCGATGTGAAAATAAAGATGTCTGCTCAGAATTTGTCGGTTAATTTTGCTGGCAAAAAGGTGCTAGACAACATCAGCTTAGACATTCCAGCCAACAAAGTCACGGCCCTTATTGGCCCTTCTGGTTGCGGTAAATCCAGCCTTCTGCGTAGCTTTAATCGCATGAATGAGCTGTTAGAGGACACCCAAACCGAGGGCGAAGTTTTATTGGATGGCGCCAATATTTATCGTGCCGGTTGGGATTTAGCCGAATTACGCCGCCGGGTCGGGATTGTGTTCCAGAAACCTAATCCTTTCCCGTTGTCCATTTATGAAAATGTGGCTTTCGGACTAAGATTGCAAGGGGTGAATAGCGCACGGGAGTTAGATGTTTTAGTTTGCGATGCGTTAGAAAAAGCGGCGCTGTGGCAAGAAGTTAAACATCGTTTGTACGAAAACGCCTTAACCTTGTCGGGTGGACAGCAGCAACGCCTTGTAATTGCTAGGGCCATTGCAATTGAGCCAGAAGTGCTATTATTAGATGAGCCAGCATCAGCGCTTGATCCTATTTCCACCCTGAAGATTGAAGAGCTTATTTACGCGTTAAAGCAAGATTATACCATTGTTATTGTTACACATAATATGCAACAAGCGGCGCGAGTATCAGACTATACCGCCTTTATGAATTTAGGCCAATTAGTTGAATTTAATGCAACTAATAAGATTTTTACCGATCCAAATGAGTCGCAAACAGAAGATTATATTACCGGACGCTTTGGCTAGATGTTTAGCCTTGGCGATGCCACTTAGAGAGCGCGGGGAGTTACACCATGGATAAACTGAATTTATCAAAGCACATTTCCAGCCAGTTTAATGAAGAACTGGAACAAATTAGAAATCATGTGATGTCAATGGGTGGCTTAATTGAACGGCAGCTCTATGATGCACTTACGGCTATTGCCAATAATGACAGTGAGTTGGCTCAGCAAGTTATTGAAAATGATTTAAAAGTTAACGATTGGGAATTACAAATCGATAAGGAATGTACGCGAGTTATTGCCAAACGCCAACCGGCGGCCAGCGATTTACGCCTTATTATGGCTATTTTGAAGAGTATTGCTGACTTAGAGCGTATTGGTGATGAAACACGGCGTATTGCCAAGGTTGCGTTGGAATCGTTTAATAGTGATCAACAAGATTTATTGGTTAATTTAGACAATTTAGGCCGCCATGTTGCGCAAATGCTGCATGATGTATTAGATGCCTTTGCTCGGATGGATGTAGAAGCGGCCTTAACGGTTCACAAAGAAGATAAGAAAGTGGATCGGGAATATGAAGCCATTACCCGTCAATTAATGACCTATATGATTGAAGATCCGCGTTCAATTCCAAAAATTATGAATGTGCTTTGGTCTGCGCGTTCGTTAGAGCGAATTGGTGATCGTTGTAAAAACTTATCTGAATACATTATTTTCTTTGTCAAAGGCAAAGTAGTACGCCACAGCAGCGAAGAAAAATTAGAGCAAGAAGTACGTAGTTAATCTTTTCACTATCCCCCTCGCTTTTCCATGACTCCTTAGCCACACTTCTGGCTGAGGAGCATTCTATTTCTGTATATTTCATTTTTATTGCAGTTTGATTACGGTTACAATGCGCGCCGACTAAAGTCATTCAACATCATGAGGCCTTTTATGCCCGCTAATACTTTTTTATCTGTGTTTGCTAAATCGCCGATAAAACCCATCGAAGAGCATATCCGCAAGGTACACCAAGCAAGTGAACAGCTGTTGCCATTCTTTGCGGCGGTTTATCAAAAAGATTGGGTGCTAGCTGCTGATATTCGCAAAAATATTGTGGCGTTTGAAAAAGACGCAGATAAGTTAAAACGCGAAATTCGGATTAACTTACCGCGCGGCTTATTTCTACCCGTAGATCGAACCGATATTTTAGAGCTAGTCGCTCAGCAAGATAAAATTGCTAATAAAGCCAAAGATATTTCAGGAAGGGTATTAGGACGCGAGTTAGAAATTCCGCCAAGTATTCAAACTGAGTTTACGTTATATGTTCAGCGCTGTGTTGATGCCACCGAAATGGCGTCGCAAGTTATCAATGAATTAGATGAGTTACTCGAGACCGGTTTCCGGGGGCGTGAAGTGAATTTGGTCATTAAAATGGTCGAACAACTGGATGCCATTGAACATGATACCGATGAAATGCAAATCAAGCTGCGCAAGGCATTGCGGTTGGCCGAGAAGGATCTTAATCCGGTAGATGTGATGTTTTTATATCGCACATTGGAATGGTTGGGCGACTTAGCTGATGTCGCGCTTCGTGTTGGTTCTCGTCTTGAAATTATGCTCGCCCGCTAACCTTACAGGTATTTGTTATGGGAATTTTAGAATCTTACGGCCTTATTTTGATTATTTTGGCCGCCGTTTTTGGTTTTTTTATGGCGTATGGGGTGGGAGCAAATGATGTTGCTAACGCCATGGGAACCTCGGTAGGTTCCAAGGCGCTGACCATAAAACAAGCCATTATGATTGCCGCCGTATTTGAGTTTGCGGGTGCTTATTTAGCCGGAGGTTCGGTAACATCGACTATACGTTCTGGCATTATTGATGCCAGTTATTTTACCGATGTGCCGGAATTGATGGTCTTTGGTATGATCGGCGCGCTCTTGGCCGCTGGTACGTGGTTGCTAGTGGCCTCTTACTTTGGGTGGCCAGTATCAACAACGCATTCTATCGTAGGGGCTATTATCGGTTTTGCGTTAGTGGCGGTGGGCTCTGAAGCGGTACAATGGGATAAAGTGACAGGTATTGTTGGCAGTTGGGTGGTAACGCCCTTTTTGGCCGGTATTTTGGCGTACCTTATATTTATGAGTGCGCAGCGTTTGATCTTTGATACTGATAATCCATTAGCCAACGCCAAAAAGTATGTGCCGTTTTACATGGTGTTCGCTGGCTTTATTATGTCATTGGTAACCATTCAAAAAGGCTTAACCCATGTGGGGTTAAATATCTCCACGGCGAATGGGATTTACTTGGCGCTAGTCATCGGTGTTATTGTTGGCGTCATTGGTAAAATTGCTATTTCGCGCTTAAAGATTGATCCTGAAGCCGATAAAGAAATGCATTTTAATAATGTAGAACGCATTTTTGGTATTCTGATGATTACCACCGCATGTTGTATGGCATTTGCGCATGGTTCTAATGATGTTGCGAATGCGATTGGTCCGGTGGCGGCGGTTGTGAGCGTTGTCACATCAGGTGGCGAAATTGCCTCGCGCGCGACCTTAGCCCCCTGGATTTTACCGTTGGGCGCCATTGGTATTGTGATTGGTTTAGCTACGTTGGGCGCGCGCGTGATTAAAACCGTAGGGTCAGCCATCACGCATTTAACGCCGAGCCGTGGTTTTGCCGCCGAGTTATCTGCTGCGTCAACGGTAGTTATTGCCTCGGGTGCCGGTTTGCCTATCTCCACCACTCAAACCTTAGTGGGTGCCGTGTTGGGCGTGGGCTTAGCCCGTGGTATTGCTGCGCTTAACTTAGGCGTGGTGCGTAATATCTTTATCTCGTGGGTCATTACCTTACCCGTGGGTGCCGGATTAGCTATCGTGTTCTTTTATATTCTTAAAGCCATTTTTAGCTAAAGCAGTATACGCTAGGTGACCTAAACATAAGGCTGACATTTGTCAGCCTTATGTGTTTCTGCAAAGCATAATTCCACTAGATATTCGCTCGCATTATGCATGTGAAGCGCTCACATTTAGCCAGGATACTGCGTATGCTTAATGTCCAAGCATCTTGTCAATCGCTTCTGGGTGATGTTGGGCGCCAAATTTGTCTACCAGTGTGGCACTCGCTTCATTAAGCCCAATCAGTTCTAGTTTAATCCCCTTACGACGAAATTTTAAAAGGACTTTATCCAATGAACTGATGGCTGTGATATCCCAAAAATGCGCTTTACTGAGATCAATAGTCACATTATCTAACGCTTCATTACTGTCAAAAGCCTTGATAAATTGCTCTGCTGAGCTAAAAAAGACTTGGCCAACAACATAATAAGTCCGCTGGCGCTGTGTATCGGCAAGCGTTGAATGGATATAAAGGATTTGGCTAATTTTGTTTGCAAAAAACAGCGCGCTGAGTAGTACGCCAACTAATACCCCATAGGCTAGATTGTGGGTGGCCACTACGACGGCAACAGTTGCCAGCATCACGAAACTTGAACTTATCGGATGGGTGGTTAAATCACGCACCGATTGCCAACTAAAGGTACCGATAGACACCATAATCATTACGGCAACCAGTGCCGCCATAGGGATCATGCCAACCCACTTATCCAAAAACACCACAAAAATGAGTAGCAATACTCCTGCAACTAGGGCTGATAGTCGGGTTCTGCCGCCTGATTTCACATTAATGACTGACTGGCCAATCATGGCACAACCGGCCATCCCGCCAATTAAACCTGAACCAATGTTTGCGACGCCTTGACCAACGCATTCGCGGTTTTTATTACTGCTAGTATCGGTCATATCATCGACGATGGTAGCGGTCATCAAGGATTCTAAAATCCCAACCACAGCCAAGGCTAAGGCATAAGGAAAGATAATGTGTAATGTCTCTAGATTAAGTGGAACGTCTGGCCAGAGAAAAATAGGCAAGCTATCCGGCAACTCACCCATATCGGCGACGGTACGAATGTCTAAATTAAAATAGATCGCTAACGCAGTTAATACGACAATACACACCAATGGTGAAGGAATGGCCTTGGTGATATACGGAAACAGATAAATAATGGCGAGGCCAAGTGCCGTCATGCCATACACTGTCGTGGTGCCATAAGTACCGCTTAACTCCGGTAACTGCGCCATAAAAATCAAAATAGCCAGTGCATTTACAAAACCGGTTACGACTGAGCGCGAAACAAAGCGCATTAAGTCGCCCAGTTTTAATAAGCCAAACAAAATTTGAATGACACCCGTGAGTAGCGTGGCTGCTAACAAATATTCTAAACCGTGTTCTTTCACCAGCGTGATCATCAATAACGCCATAGCGCCTGTTGCTGCTGAAATCATGCCTGGGCGAGCGCCTGTAAAAGCAATAATAACGCAAATAGCAAAGGAGGCGTATAAGCCTACTTTAGGATCAACACCTGCGATAATAGAAAAAGCAATGGCTTCAGGGATCAGGGCTAAGGCGACCACAAGGGCAGATAAAAGATCAGCTTTGGTATTAGAGAACCAATGCTGTTTAAGGTAATTCAACATAACATTTCCAATCAAACTTACACTATCAGGACCGAATAAGGAGACAGAAAAACCCACTTTACGTCAAAGTTACACGGAA
>Ga0209812_10000215_pt1 | contig 53600 bp, 34 predicted proteins | sample JI71714BDNA_FD_187502 | JGI IMG/M metagenome (GOLD analysis project Ga0209812, IMG submission 187502) | Wastewater effluent complex algal communities from Wisconsin, to seasonally profile nutrient transformation and Carbon sequestration -... | ecosystem: Engineered > WWTP > Effluent > Algae...
TACCCTTACCGTATGTTTTATCAAGCTTGTCCATGGTCAGCGCCAAAGCTTTTAGTTTTTCTTCTCTTTCTTTTGACATGTTTCTCAGATTATTGAATTAAACAACAAATGTATGAAAAATATATATGAATAATACAAATACATCTTTCATTTTTTTAGGAATTTGAATAAAAGACTGAAATTTATACGAAACGGAATAGTTGATAAAAACGACAAAGAAAAAATAGGCTTAGATAAAAAAAGGGATCAGCAAAAAACTGACCCTTTTTTTTAACATTATTTACAGTACCTTATTCAACCTATAATCCATAAATTTAGTCTTACCCCCAAACTCATTATACTTTATGAATTTGTTTATATCCTTCTCAAAATCAAAAACATAACAAGTATCCTTGTAAGGAGACATTTTTGATGCAAATTCAATTAGGATATTGTAATATTCCTGACAATCATCCTTAGCAATATGTCTCGATGAGTAGCAACTACAAAAGGATATTATTGACAAAACACATAATATGCTCAATCCTTTCACTTTACTATAATTTTCTTTGTCCAAAACTACAATTTTTGGCAAAATAATCATTCTTACAAATGAAAAATATTTATAAATATATCACTACACTTTTGTTCGTCTTTTGTAAAATAAAATTGAATCGAATTTGCGCAATAATAATCATCATCTTTATCACCTGTACAAAAACTACATTTCTTTTCTGTGACAACAAAATATGTATAATAATTATAAAATTTGTTTTCTACCGAAGGATCGCCAAACAACTTTATAATATCTTCTTTGCTATACTTCCTTAAACAAATCTTGCTAGCATTTGAAAGGTCTAAAAATTCATTTGTCAAGTGGTGCTGATAATATAGTACCTCATTCAACCTATAATCCATAAATTTAGTCTTACCCCCAAACTCATTATACTTTATGAATTTGTTTATATCCTTCTCAAAATCAAAAACATAACAAGTATCCTTGTAAGGTGACATTTTTGATGCAAATTCAATTAGGATATTGTAATATTCTTGACAATCATCCTTAGCAATATGTCTCGATGAGTGGCAACTACAAAAGGATATTATTGACAAAACACATAATATGCTTAATCGCTTCACTTTACTATAATTTTCTCTGCCCAATAACCTAGTTTAGGGTGAATAATTTCAACTATATATGTTCCTGGCACAACGTTTCCAGTCAAGTCAATTGAATTTAATCCTTGTTCCAACTCATTCTTGAATAATATTACATTTCCTGAAACCGAATAGACCGTAAGTACTCCTTTTGCAATATTATGGTACTTGGAATTTATATTAAGTACGCCATTGGAAGGATTCGGAAATAGCTCAATTCCATTTATTAAGTTTATATCAAATAGTGAACTTGTACCACAGTTTGCATTGCAATTACCAGTTGTAATTGGTGATCCACCACACCCCTGAATTGCTTGAGAACTATTCGCAAACAATTTAGATGCACCTTCAACATCATCTGTTTTTATAGGGCGATTTCCGCTATTAATATTTAAGTTTGTTTGGTCATAATACATAATGTATCGATTCTCTTCGCCTATTGTAATCCCAACATTATCTGAATGGTTGAGCATTAATGCATGCCCTATTTCATGTACCAAGACATTGTAAAGAGATTGCATAGATCCATTTAGTGCCTGATCAGAAATCTTAATGTCTATTTCTTCAAATAAATTGCTTTCCCCTGCACAAGTTTTTATATAAAGATTAGAGTTTACATCCCCAAGTACTAATGCCGCTACTCCTCCCCCCGAAGACACAGATTCATTGCTTACCAAGCTTATACCATCTATGGCAGCAAGACTCACACTTGCGTCATTTATATAATCTACGTTAATATTCATATTGATCTTAGCACACCAAGCATCCATTGCACTTTTGAAGGTATTTCGTGCCCAAACAGGTATTTCGGAACTAAATCCAATACACAAACCATCTCGCATTGCAATCTTTTCTGATTTTAGACCAGCACGTACATTTAGGATATTGTAAGGTATGTTAAGTTCAGTGTCCGACTTAGTATCACCGCACCTATTATGAACCTCAAATTTTCCCGAACACGGTGGTTTCGCCCATCCAGGATTTTTGTCTGTCCCTGGCACAACCAGCTCAATTTTGGTATCAGACCAAGAAATTATGTCAGCTTGTCCAATTTCAGACAAACTCAATCCTCCATCATCACCATTTCTAAAAAATATTTTGCTATCTCCATCGCGTGACATGAAGTTATTGCCATTAATTGTCAGCATCTCTCCCATTCCAGCGGGAATTCTTTCAGGACTGAATGATGTTATTTCAGGGTCGCCATTGCACCCACAAATTTTTCCTTTCTCAGTGTCGGCAGCAATAATAGGGTCATAAAATTCAAAGGGGAAAGGACTTCCTCCCGTATAATATGTACTTTTGTCGTCATTCATTTGGGATTCATCAAAAATTAGATTCGCATTCTGCTCACAATTACTTACATTTAATACAATTGTTGCGTACTTCTTTGGTTCAGTTCCTAATGTAAATAAGTTATTTGGATTTGAGTCAAAAAATGGTGTCGAGAAAATACTAAAACCAGAACCATTATAGTCGTTAACTTCAACGTCATAAGTAGGATCAGAAAGGATATCTCCTCTTGTAAATTGTAAAGTTCCATTACTTAATTGATTTGATGGAAAGCCAAGAGAATTATACTCTACATAAACATATCCTACTGAAAATCTAGTAGAAGCTTCTGCTACAGCGTATATGTCAAATTGGAGTTGTGTATTATTATTTATTGGCATTAGGTTTTCAAAAGTATAAGTAATCCCTATCGGATTGTTAGAATTTACAGCTGTAATAGGGTCATCCAAATTGACCTGATCAAAAAGATTATATTCTCCGTTGCACCAATAATAGACTGACCCAGTAATATCTAAACTATCAAACGCAATAGACCCAAGTTGATTAAAGTCATCTATTTTTAGCTTTACATGTAGAAACTCAGTTGGTGAATTTGTAAAAGTATGCATTTGATTGGAACCAAAATCTGAATCTGCGGATATAAAAATACTATTTGTAGCATAGTCACTGTAAGATAAATCATATAGAGTGTTTTGTAGAATTGCTCCTCTTGAAATCTCAACTGTACCTTTACTAATAACATTCTTTCCAAAAGCTTCATTATACCTTATAAACAAAGCTCCTTTGCCAAATTTTAATCCTGGTGTATTTACTTTTGCCATGACATCAAATTCGATATATTGAAAATTATTTGTATAGCGAATACTGTCAAATGTAAATTCTATTGACTTAACATTTCTGGTTAATGGTAATAAATCACAAGAATCACGACTTCCAAGTGCTTGTACATTAAAAATTTCTTGATGCTTATCGAAGCTGATTTTTGGAAATTTAGTTTCCTTTATTATTTGATCATCAAATTCACGAATAGGAACTTTCTCTCCAAAAAATACTACATATTTATTAAATTGATCATGAACTTGTACAAATCCAGTTCTTTCGTCAGTGAAATAATTTAGGTTTGAAGAATTGTCAGGATTTACGAAAAAGTATCCAGAGTCTCCTACGCTGATGCTAATTTCATGAGTTTTGTAATGAAAAAGATTTTCAATAATCCCTCCATCAGTTCTTATATTAATTATTGAATCACGAATTTGCCCTTTAAAAACTGATTTTATTAAAACTCTATTCTCAGTAAAAATTAAATTTCTATTTTCATTCCATTTGGGTTCAGTAGAAATTACTTCTCCTTCAATTACAATTTCTGATAGTTTAGTTAGTTCTTGAACTTGTGCTTTTGCAACCAAGCTTACAGCTATCAGCATAAGTATAAAAATTTCTCTTACATTTTTCATATATTTCCTTTATTATGTTTAAAATTATGTACAACTTTTTACTTATCGTAGAAAAAAATTAGCATCATCTATTTATCATTAGTCACTTACAACACAAACGTAATAATATATTTGTAAATGGTCAAATAAAATTTAGGAAATAATGTAAACAAAATACATATTTAATATTGAGTATATACATATATATTGATTATTAATGAATTATGTAATAATAGAATATTTTATATATGTTTACAAATCGTAATATGATATTGCAAAAATGAATCCGACCTTAATCTTTATTAGTGTCGGATTCTAACAGATTTCCCTTATAATAAGGATACGCAAATGGGTTTTTAAAAATAGTTGAGGGCCTATTACATCTTTATAAATTTCAATACTGCTTGGGTTTTTTGGTCAAATCTTACATTCATAATATATACTCCTGAAGGCAGTTCACCACAAGGAATATTTGCATTTTTATCTGAAATTATACCCGATAGTTGGTTTTGACCTAATTGATTTTTAATCGTATATTCTATTTTTTCAAAATCGAAGTCTCCTGTATCGATTTTCAATTCTTGATCCGTAGGATTGGGATAAAATATGACATCAATTTTTTCTCCCATCCAATCAATACTTTCCAGAATAAAGTCTCTTCCAATAGTGTGGAATGCTTTATTGGTCGTAATAGGTTCGTTGTAATCAAAATAAATTTTTGCTTGGTTTTCTATCCTATCTTCATCTATCAAAGTTGAAGATGGCAAAATTTTGTATTTTACAAATCCGTGCGATGCTGCTTCATTTTCTGTGCTATCTACAAGTAGAATATCGTCAAATGTGATGATAAGTTCACGATCTTGATTGAACTGATATGTGTATTCATGACTTGCTGCACCCATCTGAATAGTGGCAAGATCAAGTGATTCTGGAATATAATTTTTTATCCTTACGGTAAAGGCAGTGTCTGTACCCGTGTTTTGGAATCTGATGAGATACTCTACATTGACTTCTTTTTCAATGTATTGTTTCGTCCCATATCCTTTAGGCATTCCTATGATGTCATTAGGATCAAATGAACCTATGCTTTCTTTACAGTCTGTGTCTATGAAAAGGTCTCTATCAGCTTCTTCAAATTGGGTGACAAAACCTGTACTAAATTGCCCTGAACCATCATCTCCACAACCTTCAATAGCTAATGTCGCCAACTTTCCCAATGGATAATCTGTATCTTGACTAGTGATGATCCTATAACTAGTTCCATCTGCGGGAAGCTCTAATGTCTCAGCTTGTAAGATATCTAGCTGAATATTTGTTGGTGGTCTCATGACATCGTCTTCTGTCACTATATACCTTTTTGCTTCTTTCATCGCTCCCGTTCCAGTATTTAAAATGGTAAATATCACTTTATCATTTAGCTCGTCACATTCTGAAGTGATGGATAATTCTGATCCTGACCAAGTAGGTGGTACGATACATGGCTCATTCGGAAATGCAGTCGTTGTGACACAATGAGTTTGTCCGAGAATGGTGGTAGCACAATTAAGATTTAATACAATTTTTATATATCCACGTTCATTAACAGCGAGATTGCCTAGTTCAAACCTAAGTTGCTGTCCAGTAATCGTAAAGTTAGTAAAATCAGTACTAATAAAATCAAAATCATCATCAAGATCAACTTCTATATAAGCATTTTCTGCAACGATGGTCCCTTGGTTTTCATAAAACAGGGTGTATGTATTGTCAAAACATCTTCGTAGAAAAGGTGTTGAGATGTCAGTTTTTATGAGAGGGCAATCAACTGCAGCATGAGCGCTAAAATTCTGGAGAACCTCACTTTCTTCAGTCAATATAATATCAAATTCATCGAAGCAAACCTTCCAAAGTTCATTTTTTGGTATTAATCTAATGGTATACTCACCAGCAGGCAAACCAAAAGAATATTCTCCATCTTCGTTCGTAGCCCTATAGTAGGTTTTTGTGGAAGAAGATAATTCAATAACCCATTTATTAAGTATTGGATCTGACAGTTCAGGGTCACAATTTTTGTTCAAATCATGTGTAACTTTACCAAAAATTTTACCTGAACTAGTTACTAATGTTGTTGAACTACCTTTGACACAAAGTTCAAAAGCTGCTTCATTTATAAATTCAACTGGTAGGTTTGTTTCAGAAATTTCAAGATAAGATGTTGAGCTAGCTTGTAAAGCAGAAAATCTCAATTGAATTAATGTACTAAAATCTGGCAATGACTCTCCAATCGTAGACGATGGACTTAACCACAGAAACTTAATATTGCCTTGTTCAATAACAGATAATGCACTTTCATCAAAACTCGAAATGGGTGAACTAACAGATTCGTATTTTATCACTTCATTATCATAGTTTAACCCAAATTGAAAACCTAAAATTTCTTGAAAATTTTCAACCTGAATATCCACGACAATGTCGGGCCCATCATAAGTATAGTTAAGATAAAGCTTCACTGTGTCTTGACATTGCGCCCAAAGTCCTGCTTGGGGGAGCAGGCTAAGGAGCAATATTAATGTTAAATTTTTCATCTGTTATGAGTCTGAGATATGAGTTAAAGATTAAAAACAGTACAAATATCTACATTAAATCAATACAATAAAATAACAATTTATTACATTTGTAGATTGATATACGGTTTATAAATATTATAATTAATTGATTATCATATATATAGATGATTTATTTGTATTTTTTGATTTAATATTATATGAAAACAAAATTTGAACACTTACTATCCACACTAGGAACAAAAGATGTAGAAGCTATCATTTCGCTTATTCCAACGAGTATTATGGAAGGAAATCAAAAGCATATAACCTATCTGCAATATCGGAATACTAATGAAATGGATGAGAAAAAAAACATTCCTGTCACTGAACGATTGCTCATGAGCGATCTTACCAAAATGATGGAAAAGTATATTGTCATTAAAAATTCTTTAATTTCAGCTTTTCATTATAATCATACTCTCCTTGAATATTATAGAATTCATGAAAATGAAAAGTTATTTTCGGAAGCTTATAAAAGTATGCAAAACCAAGAAGGTAAAGCGTTAAGAAATGAAAAAACATATCAACAAAATGCTGATATCTTGTACGAAAAATGGCAGTTTGATCAGGTTAAAAGTAGATTTTCAAATGCTGATGCAGAGGACATTATTCATGATACAGATGTAGCTATCATTAGTAAGAAATTGATGCAAACGGTCACTTTTGCAACACAATCTACACTCATTTCCAAAAAGATAAACACACAACTCATTGACCATCTCGAATCTTACATTATCGAACATGGTTATTTGGCCTATCCGTGTATAGCCTTGTATTACTATGCTTGGAAACTTATCTTGTACCCGGAAGATGTCGTTTGGTTTGAAAAATTTAATGAGATGCTAGAGCCAAATGAACATTTATTTCCACACGAAGAATTAAAAAATTTGTACTTCCAAGGCATCAATTATTGCATTCGTAAACACAACTCAGGTGATAAAGCGTTCAGTCAAAAGTTGCTGAACTATTATAAAATCGCCCTTTCAAAAAAATATCTTCTCACAAATGGATATTTATCAAAAAATACTTACCGAAATATCAACACCATAGCATTGCGAATGGGTAGATACGACGAAGCAAAGGAAATCAGTACGGATAATGTACAATATCTAAGGAAAGAAGAAAAAGATAGTGCATTCAGATTCAATATGGCCAATATTTACTATGCGACAGAAAAATATACAGACGCTCTTGAGTCACTAAGGAACATAGAATTTGATGACCATTTGTCCAATCTATTTGCCAAGACGCTGATGTTAAAAATTTATTATGAAACCAAATCTGAAAGACTACTTGATTCACACCTTGATGCTATGAATATTTACTTGACACGTAAAAAAATCATAGGTTACCACAAAACCAATTATTCTAACATCGTCAAATACACTCGAAAACTGATCCGTCTCAATAGGTTTGACTCCAAAGCCAAAGCTAAACTCGCTGAACAAATTCGGACGGAAAAATTGCTACCAGATAGAGATTGGTTATTACGACAAGTGGAAGTGTAGTGAGTTTGTTTCAACTATTGTTAGATCTAATTGAAACTTATATTACCTACTTTTTCTCCAAAAAAAATCCCACTCTAAAATCTTCTTGAATATTTGAGTTACAACCATTTGGAGTGATCGATAAAAATTTCAATTTGAAGAAATCAAAAGGCTGAATATCAATAGTTTCTGGAGCAGAGCCAAAACTATATGTATGTGCTACACCATCAGCAGTCACAGACATATGGATGATAAATTCACCTTCCCAAACACATTGAGCAAGACATGGACAGACTTGATTCTCAATACTATCTATTTTGATCGTATTGTCATTATCTATACAATAAACTTCTCCTACTTCAGCAATAAAAGATTTATCATAATCTATAGAAGTACAACTAGAATCATTTTTGTTACATGAAATCAAAATAGTTAGGAATACTAGAAAAATGGATGCTTTCATTTTTATGATTTTAAAGGTTACAGATATTGCTACTTAACACTATTCTTAATTAAGACGTAATGTAACATGGAAAAGTTGGTCAATTAAGTGTTTAATATTTTATTCAATTTAGCCTCCTTAAAACATTATAACCAAAATATAGTCAGTAATCGTAGTCAAACTATATTATTTAAGTACATTTACAAAAAAATGGTTTGTCATGTGGTACTTTGTTTTGTCCACTATTTTAATTTTAGCAAGTCTGCTGCCACTTTCTAATAATACACATTGGGTATTTAGAGCTGCTGAATTTGGCAAGGTGCAACTACTTGTCATGCAGGTTGTTTTGCTTTTTTTAGGTTTAGTGATTTTTGAAAATAAAGACTACTTATTTTGGACTTTTACTGCTTTGAATGTTTTGTTTGTCATTCACCATTTGATTAATTTATTTGAGTTTACACCTTTATATAAGGTTCATCAAAAAAAACAATGTGAGCTTTCATCACAAAAAATCAGTATTCTTTCTGCCAATGTTTTTCAAGAAAACACCCAATATATTCGGTTTGTGACGCTAATTAAAAAGTATAATCCCGACATTTTTATTACCATGGAATCTAATCAAGCTTGGGGAAAAGCTCTTTATGTTTTTGAAAATGACTATCCTTACCAAATAAAAGTTCCATTGGAAAATACGTATGGCATGCATCTATATTCAAAACTGAAGATTGAACGTTCTTTTGTACATTATTTTGTTGCAGAGGATTTACCAAGTATAGAAGCAAAAATTATAACCAAAGATAAATATTCATTTACACTTTTTGCCATACATCCACCGCCACCAAGTCCTACAGAAGAGCATAATAGTAAAGAAAGAGATGGCGAATTACTAAGTGTGGCAAAAAAAGTCAGGGCAAATGCAGATAGTAGTCTCGTAGTAGGTGATTTTAACAATGTGGCTTGGTCTAGATCTTCCAAATTGTTTAGAAAAACAAGTCAAATGATAGATGGCAGAATCGGGAAAGGGCTTATTTCTACATTTCATGCTGAGTATTGGATATTGAGATATCCTATTGACTTAATGTTTCATACAGCCGACATTTTTGTCACTGCATTAAAACGTCTAGAATATTTTGGTTCTGATCATTTTCCACTTTTGGTAGAATTTTTTATCAATACAGAAAGTACTGTACAAGAATCTTTTGTAGAAGAAATTTCAAAAGAAGAAATGAAAGAAGTTATTCAAATAATAAAGGAAGGTGTAGAAGAAGAAAGCACAAACAGAAAGGATATAGAATAGCAGTTGACAAAATATTAGATTAAAATTATTAAATAACTAATAAATACGTTATATATTTGTGTCTTTAGTTGTGATAATAATAAGTTTAGGTTATGATGTTTAGATTGACTGTTTTACTTTCCATTTTAAGTTTGTCGCTCGTATTAAATGCGCAAACAAAAAATTGTGCTGTTGCTGATAGTTTAATGATGCAGCAAGAATATTTCAAAGCAATCGAGTGGTACCAAGCCTGTTATGAAGTAGATACCACAGACAAACGACCATATTTAGCTCTGGCAAATACATACTACTTACTTGGTGATTATCAAAATGCAAAAATTTATTATCACCATTTAGAACATCAAGAAGGTTATCAATCGGATGCACTGGTCAGACTAGCGGCAATATATGAATCCCAACAAAATCTGCCTAAAGCTATCAAATATAATATTGCATTGTCCAAAAGATTTCCCAATAATCCAATATATTATAGAAAATTGGGTAGCCTTTTTTTATTGGGGAATGAGCAAAAACAAGCTATCACTTCTTACCAAACAGCCATGCAGCTCAATAAAAGAGATTTGCTAACGATCCAAGGTATTAGTGAATTGTACATATCGATTGATTCTTTGGATGTGGCAGATAGTTTACTGACTAAAGGCCTAGAAATTGACTCATCGCATATTGGTCTATCATTATTAAAATCAAGGGTAAAATATCGACAAAGAATGTATGATGAAGTTGCTGATATTTTGTACAAACTCACCTTTGCGACAGAGCTGAATAATTATTATAATAAATTATTGGGATATTCATTTATGCAAATTGACTCATTGGATAAGGCTATCTATCATTTACAAAAGTCACTACTAAACGAAGGAGATCCAGAGTATGCCTTGTTTTATTTAGCGTTAGCTTATGAAAAAAAGAAGGATTATGATAGAGCAGATTATTATTATGGCGAAGCCATTAAGGAAGGTATATCAGAAAACATGACACACTATCATCGTGGATTGGCAAGGACGCATACGATCAGAGGAAATTATGGGGAAGTCCTAAAGCAATATGGTAAAAGCCAAGCTTATGAGCAAGATGCAGATGTCTATTATTATATGGGTAACGCAGCAGAACAATATTATAAAGATAAGTCCAAGGCCATAAAATATTATCAGCAATATCTAGACACCAATCCTGAGAATGCTACTTGGGTAAAGAATGCAAAAGATCGAATCAAAGTATTGAAGGAATTAAGATTTATGCGAGGTAAAAACAAATAAGAAAATCAGGTATTTCTTTTTTAAAATCCAAAAGCCTTCAGCAAATATTTATTACTTTTGATATCGATTTACTAGATCATAAAAAGTAAGTAATGACAAAACAAGAAATTCAATCATCTTTGCAGGCACATCATGTAGCATTTATAGCTTATATTTCTGGATTAAGTGATGAAGATTACTTGTTTAGTTTACCACAAAAATGGTCTGCAGGACAACAGTTGGATCATATTTATAGGTCGGTGCAGCCTTTAACTTTGGCGTTATTTATTCCAGCATGGATATTAAAACTTTGGATAGGAAAAGCAAATCGCACATCTAAATCATACGAAGATCTTGTGGCAAAATACCAAATGAAACTTTCAGAAGGTGGCGCAGCTTCAGGAAGGTTTTTGCCAGAAAAAGCTACATTAGATAAAAAGTCTGTACTTATTGACAAACTTACTAAAGTGGTTAAGATACTGGCAGGCAGACTTGAAAAGTATACAGAGACTGATCTAGACTTGTTAATATTACCGCATCCACTGCTCGGCAAAATTACACTAAGAGAAATGATGTATTTTACCATTTATCATGTGCAGCACCATCAAAACTTAGCAAAAGAGACCTTGACAAAAAAATAATTTACTTTTTGGCAACTACTTTTTTGGGCTTGACCGTAACTTTTTTTGGTTTATCTTCTACTGACGAAATCAACTTATACATAATAACAGAGAGTGGTGGAATATTAATCTCAAGCATATGATTTCTGCCATTCCATGCTTCTTTTTTAGTGCTAACATTAGCGGCTATTTCATAACCACTTCCCCAATAAGATTTATCATCAGAATTGAATATAAGGGACCATGTTTGTTTAGCGTACACACCTATTTTATAGTCAACATGTGGTGTAATATTCAGATTGCAAATAACCATTACTACATCATTTTTAATGTCTGACTTCCGCTGATAAATAAGTATTGAATTATTTCTATCACCCGCATCTATCCATTCAAATCCTTCAGGACTAAAATTGAAATGATAAAGTGCTTTTTCAGTTTTATAAAGTTTATTTAGATCCTTAACTGTATTATTTAGTCCTTTATGAGAAGGAAATTCTAAGAGATTCCACTCTAATTGTCCTTTAAAATTCCATTCCGTGTAGGGTGCCATATCATTACCCATAAACAAGAGTTTTGTACCAGGATGGGAAAACATATATGCATAAAAAGCCCTTAAATTAGCAAACTTCTGCCACTCATCACCTGACATTTTGCCTATCATAGATGCTTTGCCATGTACTACCTCATCATGCGAAAGTGCGAGCATGAAATTTTCAGAAAACGCATAGACAATACTAAAAGTAATATCATTTTGATGAAATTTTCTATACACAAATTCTCTTTTGAAATAATCTATTGTGTCATGCATCCAACCCATCATCCATTTCATACCAAAACCGAGCCCTCCTTGAAAAACTGGTCTAGATACCATCGGATATGACGTAGACTCTTCAGCTATTGTCTGAATACCTGGGAAACTTCCATATACTGCTGTGTTGAATTCTTGTAAAAATACAATAGCATCTAAGTTTTCTCTACCTCCATATTGATTGGGTTCCCATTCACCTTCATTGCGTGAATAATCTAGGTAAGCAATAGAAGAAACCGCATCTACTCTCAGTCCATCTATATGATATCTTTCCAACCAGAAAAATGCATTGCTTATTAAAAAACTCTTAATCTCTGGTCTACCAAAATTAAATATCAGTGTATTCCAGTCAGGATGATAGCCTTTGCGTTTGTCTGGATGCTCAAATACACATGAACCATCAAAAGTAGCAAGGGCAAAATCATCAGATGGAAAATGTGCAGGCACCCAATCCATAATGACACCTATTCCAGCCTGGTGCAAAGAATCAATTAGAAACATTAATCCCTCAGGATCTCCAAATCTACTCGTAGCTGCAAAGTATCCCGTCACTTGATATCCCCATGATGGCTCATAAGGATGCTCAGCTAGTGGTAGAAACTCTACGTGGGTATAGCCCATCTCAGTGAGATAATTCACAAGCTCAACTGACATTTCTTCATATGTGAGCGATCTATTTTCTTCAGTTGTTCGCTTCCAAGAACCGAAATGCATTTCATAGACAGAGTGTGGTTGATTATGACCATTTTTAATAATGCGCTCTTGCATCCATTCTTTGTCATTCCAATCGTAGTTGAGATCCCATACTATAGATCCTGACAGTGGTGGCCTTTCCGCTTTAAAAGCATATGGATCTGCCTTCATTCGGATTCTACCATAATTCCTTGGGATAATTTTGTACTTGTACACCATCCCATGAGTGACACCTGGTATAAATCCTTCCCAAATACCAGATCCATCCCATCTAGCATAAAGCATATATTTCTCACCATTCCACTGATTAAAATCCCCTACCACACTAAGTTTATCAGCATTGGGGGCATAGACGGCAAAATAACAGCCGTCCACACCATCAAGGGTCATGAGATGAGATCCCATTTTTTGATACAAGTGATAATGTTTTCCTGTTTTGAATAGTGAAATATCAAATTCAGTAAAAAGTGAGTGAACCTGTACATTTGTGTCATTCATAACGAAATTATTTTATCGTCAGCAATATACAAACATCAGTCAGGAATTTGTAGGCAGATTAAAAAAAAAATTATAATTGAGGACTAATTGTGTTATTAACCCAATTTACTTCTACTGAATTTTCCATCAAGATGCCTTTAAACATTTTTTCTTCAATGTATTTTCTGGAAGGCATGATCTTTTTGTTGATATATTTTTCCATCATCAAACTTGCTATTGGCGCGGCCCATTGCGCTCCGAAGCCAGCATTTTCTATAAATACAGCAATGGCTATTTTTGGATTATTTTTTGGTGCAAAACCAAAAAAAACAGAGTGGTCCTTTCCATGTGGATTTTGAGATGTTCCTGTTTTGCCACATAAATCTAGACCCGGTACATATGCAATAGTTGCCGCAGAAGTTACTACTCTTTCTAGACCATCTATCACAGGTGTGAAGTGCTTTTTGTCAATTCTCACATATTTTTTTTGTTTAAAATTATCTGGAATTGATTTGCCTGACCGATAGCTTTTGATGAGATGTGGCGTTATAAAATATCCTCTATTGGCTAGAATTGCTGCTAAGTTAGCCATTTGAACCGTTGTGAGTTGCATTTCTCCTTGTCCTATACCTAAAGACAATATCCAACCAGATCTCCAGCCATTGACTTCTTTTTTGTACACTCTATCGTAATAAGAAGAATTAGGAATTAAACCTTTGTTTTCATAGCTAAAATCAAGTCCTAGCTTACTTCCAAGACCAAAGTCATGAAGATAACTTACGATGGTATCAAGTCCGATCCCAGGTTTTTTATAACTATACAAATCTAATAACTCCCTTATCATGGTAAAATAATAGGTGTTGCATGAATGCATAATAGCCGCAGACACGTTATTAGCGGTCGTATGTGGGTGACATTTCTGTACTTTAGTAGGGCTTAATCGATAAAAACCGGGACAAAAGATGGGTCTATCTGCATAAGTTGTTCCTTTCTGAAGTGCTATTAATGATAAAATGGGTTTAAAGATAGAACCAGGTGGATATCTATTAGTTACCGCACGATTATTAAGAGGTCTATTTATGGTATCATAAATAAGTGACGTCATGCCTTTGCCTCTATTTCCATCTAAATTTAGAATATTTGGATCATATGATGGTGAACTTACCATTGCAAGAATTTCACCTGTAGACGGTTCTATAGCCACAATTCCACCTTTTTTATTGATCATCAAACTATCTGCATAAGCTTGGAGTTCTAAGTCAATTGAAATTTTAACATCTTCTCCAGGTATTGCCATACTATCAAGCCTGCCATTATCATAAGAACCTACCTGTCTACCTAGATTATCTTTTAATATATAATTGACCCCTTTTTTTCCACCTAATTCTCTTTCATATGCAAATTCTAAACCGGACTGTCCTATATAGTCACCTGGGCTGTATAGACCATTAGAATTGTCAATAATTTTTTGATTTACTTCCCCTAAATAACCTAGTACGTGTGCTGCATGAGTATGTGGGTAACCTCTAATATTTCTTTGCTCTGGATAAAACCCTGGAAACTTATGTAAATGCTCATGAAAAATTGCATACTGAATAGGATCTACTTTGCTGAGAAATACGAATGGGATTGACTTACGGAACTGTGGGTTTTTCCAATCTTTCTGTAAATTTGTAATAAACGTTTCTTTATCTATACCGAGGAGAGAACAGAAAAGCAACGTATCCATTTTAGGATCGATTTTATTGTAAATCACACTAATGACGTAAATAGGTTTATTGTACACTAGTGTTTTGTCATTTCGATCAACGATAATACCACGTGATGGATATATTTGACTTTTTTCTAAGGTAGTTTTTTGCGCTTGTTCTTTATACTTTGTAGAAAACAATTGAAGATGTGCAGCTTTCAGTGTTAATACCAATGAAACCAATCCTATAAAATAAATTATGCCATACTTCCTACTTTCTAAGTTTCTCATCTAATACTTTGTTCTAAAAATAAACTGAGAAATTAATATTACTATAAAGGAAACGATAAAACTACTAATAGTATTTAAAAATATTTCAAAAATAAAAACAAAAGAAAAGGCTTCTAAGCTAAAATACAAAAAGGTGTGTATCAAAAGGCTGATACTCAGATAGGAAACAAACCAACCTATACCCAAGTTTTTGATCGTAGGTACATCATCTATATTATATCCTTCATATGGCTCTAGAAATGCAATGATAATATTACGAATGTATGCAGTAAAGACCAATGCCCCTGTATGGACACCAACAGAATCATAAGTCATATCGATGAAGATCCCTAAAATAAAGGCAAGTATAAGGGCAACGCTTCTCGAAAACTTGATTGGAAGTAACAATATAGCCATAGGATATATCAAAAAGTGAATAAACACAAATCCTCCGAATGAAAATGTGATATGCTTAAATATCCAAATCTGCGCTAAGAACACAATGATGAACCTGACAATATTGGTAGGAATACTATTATTCATTGTGCAACTTCTTTTTCAAGTCCTAATTGTTCTGAACCATATCGGTTTTGAATCACGTATGCATATTTTACAGATGTAAGATCATTAAACAATTTTACAGTAATATTATAATTATTATTACCTGGAATCATCTGAAATTTTTCAATTTTTCCCACTAGTATTCCCCTAGGAAACATAGTAGAGAAGCCACTTGTGATGACTGTATCTCCCACTGCTATAACCTCATGTTTAGGAACTGACTCTAATGTCATTCTTAGTGGATCTGTATCTTTCCACACCAAGCTACCATGACCTTTTCTACTTTTAATACCGCAACTAACTTTAATTTGAGAGTTTAATAATGTCATGACATGTGCAAAATTGGGTGAGCTGTTTCTTACAATACCAATAATGCCTTTTGAAGATGAGATGACACCCATGTCTGGTTTTATGCCTTCTCTACTTCCTTTGCAAAGAGTGATGTGATTATTTCTTAGATTTATGGTACGGTTGCAGATCGTAGCAGGTATTAGACTGTATGGATTATAGATGCTATCAGGATCAGGTATATTATCTGATGCATACTCTATCAAAATTAAGTTTTCGATTAAGGTAGCATTTTCACGCATCAAGCTGTCATTCACCCTTTTGAGATTAGCAAAATTAGTTAGTACAGCTCTTTGTTCACCTATTTTCGCAGCATAAATATTGGATGAGTTTAGAAATATTTCTTTTTGACTTTGGTTATAATTTATAATTAAGTAAAAACAAATAATCTCTAGCACCACAAATAATATGTGTGCCCCGAATTTTGCAAAAAGTTGAATGACATTATACATTCACAATAAAAATTTAATAATGTCAAATACTCTTTCTATCCATCAAAAATGAGTATCTGTGCGAATTTTTTAAAGCTAATCCGGTTCCTCTCACCACTGCTCTTAATGGATCATCAGCAATATGAACTTTTAGTTTTGTTTTTGCTGCCATTCTTCTATCCAATCCTCTTAACAATGCGCCACCACCAGTCAGATAGATACCTGTTTGATAAATATCAGATGACAATTCAGGTGGCGTATCTTCTAGTGCTTTTAGAACAGCTTCTTCTATTTTTGCTATAGACTTATCAATGGCTTCCGCTACTTCTACGTGTGTTGTAAATACTTGTTTAGGAATTCCTGTAAGCATATCACGACCATTGACTGCAAATTTTGCCGGTGGATCGGCTATGTCTGCAATGGCTGCGCCTACATTGATTTTTATTTGTTCGGCAGTACGTTCGCCTATGAGAATATTATGCTTTCTTTTCATGTAATCGATGATGTCATTGGTAAACTCGTCACCTGCGATTCTTATCGACTGATCAGTTACTATACCAGATAATGCAATTACTGCTATCTCCGTAGTACCGCCTCCTATATCAATGACCATGTTTCCGATAGGCTCTTCTACATCAAGTCCAATACCTAGCGCTGCAGCCATAGGCTCATGAATTAAGTATGTCTCCTTAGAGTCTACGTGGTCTGCAGAGTCAAATACGGCTCTTTTTTCTACTTCGGTAATACCAGATGGAATACAAATAACCATTTTTAAGTGGGTAAAAAACCTACGTTTCTCACCTATCATATTTATCAATCCTTGGATTAGCGCTTCTGCTGCTTGGAAATCAGCAATAACTCCATCCTTAAGTGGTCTTATGGTTTTGATATTGTCATGGGTTTTTTCGTGCATTTGCATGGCTCTATTGCCTACCGCTATGACTTCACCTGTATTTCTATTTATAGCTACAATGGATGGTTCATCCACAACTACTTTATCATTTTGAATGATCAAGGTATTTGCTGTGCCTAAATCGACAGCCAATTCCTGTGTAAAAAAATTAAAAAATCTCATTCTATTTTCTGGTTGAAATATTCATCTAAATTACCTTGCAAACATGGTCTAAAGGTAAGCAGGTGCAAAAATAATGATTTTACACAACAAAAGGTTATATTTTGACATCTAACGTGTAAATATTTGTATTTCCGTTGTTTACATTGTACTAAATGGGTGAAACTACGATTTCTATCATCTGCTCTTTATTAAGATATTTTCGTGCTGCTTCCATGACTGTTTCTGGTTCCATGCCGATAATTGCATCAGCAAAATCATGAAATTCTTCTGGATTTTTGCCTGTCAGAACCATCGATTTTGCAAAAGAAGAGACATTCATCGGTCCATCAAGCATATTCATGAAATTGCCCATCAAATAGTTTTTTACCATTTGAAGCTCATCAATGTCAGCTTTTTCTTGCTTTAAAATGTCCATTTCATCATAAACTTCCTTCAGAATAGGTGCTACATATTCAGTCGCAGCTTCGGTACTCACATAAAAACATCCATCATAAAGCATCTGATCTACGCTACTATAAATATCGTAAGTAAGTCCTTTTTCTTCTCTAATATTTGTCATTAATCTTGACCCAAAATATCCTCCAAATAAGGTGTTCAACACAAATACGGCCGCATTGTCTGGATGGTCTTTGTCAAACAATTTTCTTCCTGTTTTAATAGCGCTTTGATGTTCGTTTTTACTACTTATCAAAATTTCTTTCCTTGCCAAATCGGTCTTAGATGGTTGATATATTTTCTTTTTTGACGACTTTATGGTTTGTCCAAAATATGCGTCAATATCTTTCCTAATGCTGTCTGTAATATGACCACTTAAAAACAAATAACAATTGTCAGAGCCATAAAAATCATCAAAATGCTGGATAATTTTCTGACGATCTATGCCAAGATAATCTTCTTCCTTACTGTTGTACCCATAAGGATGGTCTATGCCGAAAATCTCCTCGGTGATCTGTCTGTAAGTGATTACTTCGTTTTTGGTAAGCTCTTCTTTTAGTTTTTGAATATTAAGACTTTTAAATTTTTCGATTTCATCTTCTGGAAAAGTTGGTGTCGTGTACATGTCGTGCAAAAGCGGCAGTATTCTATCGCAATGTTTGTTAAGCGTGTGAATACTCGTAAACGAAAAATCCATATTAGATGCCGTCTTTATGCTAGAGCCATAATAATCAATTTTTTCAGCAATTTCGGCAGAATTTAAGCTTCCACATCCATCTTTGAGAAGTGATGAAGTAGCCCTACCGATGAGATGATGATCTTCGTAGGATCTCCCCGCGGTATGTACGACTTCGATTTTTACAATTTCTTGGCTTCCTAGATTTACCTCACATACTTTTACACCATTGGGCAAAGTGTATTGGTCAATGCCTGGAATATTTAGCTTTTGGACGGGATGTATCTCGGGTCCCTTTTTTCTGTTTATCATTACTGATTTTTGTAGGCGCAAAAGTACAATGTTTCTCTACAAATGAATGGTAAACTTCATATTTGAAAATAAATATATATCCATAAATTGGAATTAATTAATTCTATCGGTCCAAGATATTAGGAAATATCATAAGATACATTATTTTTGTGGTCTGAAATAGATCGCAGCGCTTGAAGGTTTTCTGTCAAGTGGAAGTAAAAATTGGTCTTGGAATAAGTCAAAATAAATGTACAATGAGATTTGAAGTATCATCATCAGAGTTGCTAAAACAACTAAACATCGCATCAGGAGCCATAAGTGCCAATCCTGTTTTGCCTATCATGGAAGATTATTTATTTGATGTGAAAGACAATGTACTGACGATCACATCTACCAATCTAGAGACCACCATCATTACCCAACTAGATGTGACGGCTGATGAAAACGGAATCATAGCAGTACCCGCAAAAATATTGTTGGATACTATCAAAGCACTTCCCGAACAACCACTTACCATCACCGTAGATGAAAATAATGGTGTAAAAATACTTTCTGCATTTGGAGTGTATAAATTGTCTGGAGACTCAGCGGATGATTTTCCTACTCCGCCTGAAGAAGATGATGTAGAAACACTCATTCTGAATTCTAAAAAAATAAATAAAGGAATCACCAATACGGTTTTTGCTACGAGCAATGATGAGTTGAGACTTGCCATGACAGGTGTGTTAATCCAAATCGACTTTACAAAAGTACACTTTGTAGCTACAGATGCACATAAATTGGTAAAATACACAGTAGGCAATCTGAAAACAGATATCGCAAAATCACTGATCATCCCTAAAAAAGGATTGAACCTTGTGAAAAATGCGCTTTCTGAAGAGTGTGATGTAAACATCAGTTTCAACAAAGCAAATATATTCTTCTCTTTCGGTCGCACAAAAATAGTGTGCAGATTGATAGATGCTAAGTATCCTGAATATAATGCAGTAATACCTGTAGAAAATCCATTTGAAGCGATCATAAATAGGAAGGATTTCTTGAATTCACTCAGAAGGATAGCCATTTATGCCAACAAATCTACCAATCAGGTTATTCTGAATATATCAGAAAAGAGTATGACTATTTCTGCTCAAGATCTTGATTTCTCTAATGAAGCAACTGAACAATTAAATTGTGCTTTTACAGGTGATCCCATGACTATTGGTTTTAATGCCAAGTTCCTAGGAGAGATGTTGACAGTATTGGAGAAAGATGATATTAAACTCATGCTTTCTACACCAGGCAGAGCAGGTCTTATCGTACCTGTAGAAGAAGAAATAGGCGAAGCACTATTGATGTTAGTGATGCCAGTAATGATGGGCAACTAGCTTTTAGAATGAATATTGGCTTGTTTTTTGGATCGTTTAATCCTATACATATAGGCCATATGATAATTGCAAATCATTTGGTAGAATATTCTGATTTAGATCAAGTGTGGCTTGTCGTCAGTCCCCACAATCCATTGAAACAAAAATCTTCTTTAGCTAAAGATCACGATAGGCTTCATCTAGTGCAGCTCGCTATCGGAGACAACCCAAAACTAAAAGCATCAAGCATAGAATTTTCATTGCCTGTTCCTTCCTACACGATAGATACACTGACCTATCTTCACGAAAAATACCCTGGTAAAAAATTCAGCCTTATCATGGGTGGGGACAATCTAGAAAGCATAGAAAAGTGGAAAAATTATGAAAAACTATTAGCAGAAAATGACATTTATGTGTACAAAAGACCTGGATATTCATTGGGCAAATACGAAAACCATCCAAGGGTAAACGTAGTAGATGCACCACTACTAGACCTATCAGCTACCTTCATTAGAAACAGCATCATTGCTGGAAAGTCCGTACAATATCTCGTACCTGAGGCTGTATTTGATTATTTGCAGGATTCAAAATTGTATCTGCCTAAGTAAAGGTATCAAATAGGTAAATTTAATAGTAACTCAAGCTACATGATATAAATGGAGTTTTAAAGATTAAAATCAGAATTTCACTTCATTTCTGACTTATAAACTTCCCCTTCTTTCATCACGAAAACTACATTCAACATGGTATTGATATCTTGTGTAGGATCTGCATTTACAGCTATGATATCAGCCATTTTGCCTGATGTTATGCTGCCTGTGGTATTATATATGCGCATGAGTTGAGCAGCATTTTTGGTGGCAGATTGGATAGATTCCATCGGTGTCATACCTGCTTCTACCATAAAAACAAATTCCTTGGCATTATCGCCATGAAGGCTGACACCTGAGTCTGTCCCAAAAGCAATTTTTACACCACGTTTGTAAGCTTTTGCGAAAGTAGCTTGGATTTGTGGCCCTACTTCTAGTGCTTTCTTGGCAATCATTTTCGGATAGAAGTTGGGCGTGCGAGCCTTATCTGCTACAAATTTTCCTGCGGAGATTGTAGGGACATAATAGGTGCCTTTTTCTATCATCAGATCCATAACTTCTTCTGTCATGAAGGTACCATGCTCGATGCTGTGGATGCCACCTAGTACTGCTCGCTTCATACCTTCTGTACCATGTGCGTGTGCTGCTGTGACAAAGTTGTAGTCATTGGCTGTTTTTACGATGGCTTGGATTTCTTCTATTGTAAATTGTGGTCCTGTGCCATCAGATGCTACACTTAGTACACCACCTGTAGATGTAATCTTGATACAATCGGCTCCATTTTTATATCTTTGTCTCACGGCTTTTGCCGCTTCTTCTGGACTATTAATAACGCCTTCTTTTGGTCCTGGGTCTCCTTTCAGATTGTCTCGCACACCATTAGTTGGGTCTGCATGACCACCTGTGGTGGCTATAGATTTTTCGCAAGTATAAATCCTAGGCCCTTTGATGATACCATTTTTGATAGCTTCTCGTAGAGACACATTAATGCCGCTACCACCGAGATCTCTCACTGTCGTAAATCCTGCCATAAGCGTGCGCTCGCAAAACTGTGTGGCTCTAAGGGCGACGTAACTTTCGTTTTCACGGAAGGTCTCTTCATATCTTTTAGGACCGGATTCACTCTCTACATGTACATGCATATCCATCAATCCGGGCATGACTGTTTTTGACTTCAAGTCAATAAGTTTATCCTCTTTTTTGGGCGTGATGTATCCATCTTCTACAGATTTTATCATCCCATCTGCCACTACAATACTTTTATTATTCAACACCATCCCTTTCTCTACGTCAATAAGTTTCCCACAATGTATGATGGTCGTCTGAGCATTTGAGACAAATTGACAACAAAGAAAAAGTCCGAATAATAAAAGTTTGTACATGGTCTTTTGTTTTATATTGTTTAGTGATCTTTATTTAGTGGCACTTTGTCTTGGACTCTTTACCTTTTTTGTAGGAGTAACTTTTGATTTAGGATGGACGAGTTTCATCTCTTTCACTAGATGTCCTGCGCCAGCATATTTGTCTATCACCCACAAAATATATCTTGCGTCCACCATAATATTTCTGCAGATGCTCGCATCATAATTGATATCGCTCATCGTGCCTTCCCAAACTCTATCAAAATTTAATCCGATCAAATTGCCATGTGCATCTATGGCAGGGCTTCCAGAATTTCCACCTGTGGTATGGTTAGAACCGATAAAACACACGGGCAATTTACCGTTTTTTTTGTCGGCATATGGTCCATAATCTTTGGCTTTGTGCAACTCCAACATTCTCGGTGACACATCAAATTCATAATCACCAGGTACATACTTTTCTATCACACCATCTAGGTACGTCACAGGTTCGTAAGCTACGGCATCTCTAGGCTCATAACCATTTACCTGACCATAGGTAACCCTGAGTGTACTATTTGCATCAGGATAGAATCTTTTTTCTGTAAATACTTCCATTTGTGCTTTGGTGTATTTCTCGAGTTTCAGGTCTATTTCCTTTCTGATGTTGTTATACGGTGTCGCTATTTCTTTATTGTAAAAATCTGCCCATTCTGATGATAAAGCATAAACAGGATCGCTTTTGATGGCTGAAATTGCTTTTGCTGGCTCCAATGACAAAATTTTCATCGCTTCAAGTTCGGAAGTAAAACTTGATAGAATGTATTGATTAGCAACCATCTGGTGATAGCTGTCCGTTTTATCCATGCTCAAGTTTTCTCTTTGTAGATACATAGGCACAAATTTGGGATCTAGATTGTCAACATATAGGGTCAATAATGCGCCGAATTTTTCTTCATCAATTTTAGAATCGAAGTCTTGATAAAACCCTGTACTAAAATCCTTCACTTTTGGAAGCAAGTCGTTATATCCTTTTTCGCCATTTTTTTCATAGGCGCTTACTAGTCTTTTGAGCGTATTCATATAAGATGTCAGATCCACATTGCGCTGTGCAATCTCACTGTAGTAATCTCGTGCCAATGCATATTCATCAATATCTTTATACAACTTATCCAAATCAGCCAATAAATTTTTATACGGACTGTCAGCAGCTAATCTCTTTTGGAAGTCAGCCTCGTTGTCTAACTTCTTTTGGGTGGCATTGGTCTGTTTAAGGCCTTGTGACTCACCTATCCATTTTTTCCAATAATTTGCTATGGTGGCATATTTTGCCGCATATTTTATTTTTGTTGCTTCATCAACTCTCATGTACTTATCCATGATTTTGAGTGATGTTTCGCGTATTTCTATTTTTGCAGGATTGAGGGTATTGACCACTTGTTTGATGGCAGAAGCAGGTAGATACTGATTTGTTCTCCCAGGAAAACCAAAAACCATAGTGAAGTCGCCTTCAGCTACGCCATCCATAGATATAGGTAAGAAATGTTTTGGTTTGTAGGGAACATTATCTTTTGAGTATTCAGCAGGTTTATTGTCTTTGCCAGCATAAATTCTGAACAATGAAAAATCTCCCGTATGACGTGGCCAAACCCAATTGTCTGTATCAGAGCCAAACTTTCCAATAAATTCAGGAGGTGTACCCACGAGTCTGACATCTTTATATATGGTAGTCACAAATGCAAAATACTGATTTCCATCAAAAAATGGACGAATGATAACTTCTTGATAACTTTCGAGCTTATATGTCTTGCGAACTTCTGCAAGGTTTTTGTCCACTATAGATTGTCTTTCCGTAGCAGACATTTGGTCGGTCACACCTACCAATACTTTGGCCGTGACATCATCTATGTAATCGATAAATGTGGCTGTAAGTCCTGCATTTGGGAGTTCTTCACCATGGTTTTTTGCCCAAAATCCATTTTTAATTAGATTATTTTCTACGGACGAGTGTGACTGAATGGCACCATATCCACAGTGGTGATTGGTAAGAAGTAGGCCATCAGGTGAGATAATTTCTGAAGTACAGAAACCACCGAAATGTACGATAGCATCTTTTAGCGAACCTTTATTGACGCTGTAAATGTCTTCGGCAGATATTTTCATACCCATGCTTTTCATCTCCTTTTCATTCAGCAATTTGAGTAGGTGTGGCAGCCACATACCTTCTCCTGCATAAGAAATTGTAAATGTAAAAAGCAATAATGCGGTAAATAATGACTTTAATGATTGTAACATATATAAAAACAATTTTAAGTAAAAATTAAATTGATAAGCAAAAGTAAAAAAATAACGTCAAAAGCTGTCTAAAACTTGTTTTTTATTACTCTGATGTGTAATAACCATCAAAGTATTGATGAAGTTTTCAGAAAGCCTTTCCTTGTGTCTTGTATCTTACCTACTTTCTACTTTTTAATAAATGAGCTTTTCAGATCGTTATCAATATCCTACCTTCGGGTCTTATGAAGTATTTGGTAGGGATGTTTTTTGATCACTTTGTAGGTAGTGATAATTGCAAACATATAAAAAATAGCAAATATTCTACAAATCAATTAGTATTTAAACGACATTTAGTATTGTTGATTATTACTTACTTAAAAGATAATGGTATATAATTTAAAATAATAACATTTTGTTTGTATATAAAAAATTCTATATGTATCTTTACAGAATTAATTTACACTTAAAAACTTTTCATCATGAAAACAGTACAAGTCTTAATCGTAATGGAGATATTGAAATTTAATAAATACATATTGGCATGAAATTTATCTTATTCCCCTTACTAATTAGTTATCATTTCATACAAGCTCAGTATCTCCATCCTGCCGTACCGTATGAAAAAATACATTATGAAGGACTAAACCCTGACTGGTATGAAACAACCTACGACCCTACAGCAGTGACTGACTCCTTTGACGGGTATAATCATTTAAGATGGACTTACAATGTTCCTGAATTAAGATATGAAAATCTTATGATAACACCACAATATAGCTATAAGGTGGGACTGAACGGATCTTTTATAGAGTGTAGATCGATTGATGATGGCTCGCTACTTTGGCAGCAAAAATTCACTATAGACTCTGTAGACCATGTAGAGTTGATAGCCCATATGTATGTAAATACCGACCGGCAACTGGTCGTGTACAGTCACAAAGAGAGAAAGCCATATGTAAAGTATGAATTCCAATTTTTTTTTAAAGATATGATTTTAACCAAGCGAGTGTATGATTTAAATACAGGTGCTTTAGTCAGTTATTTTCATAGAGACTATGACGACACAGATGCCTTTAAAACAGTTACATCTTTTCATACAATAGGTGGATCGTTATTGTTTAACGAAAATAAATTATTGAGGTATATTGAGAAAATTAGTATTGGCAATTCGGTATATATGAAAAGTTGTTTATTAGACGAAACTGGGGCAAGGGTCTCAAAGATTGATTCAATTTTGGTAGAAAACTTTACAATTTTAAATTACACTGTAGTTTTACATAAAGATACCATACTTGATATACAGAGTAATAGGAACACTCACCAACTAATATTTAGATATTTGTCTCCAGACCTTAAGTTGTATCATGAGGTAGTTACTGATTCGTTGCCATATGACATTACTTATATTACATATAAACAATTATCATCTGATGGGAGTAAGTTTCTATTTCATAATTATAATGAAACAGATGATGGATACCAACAAGAAGTTATGGTATTTGACAAGAAGGGTAAGATAATAAAATATAAATTTCTCCCATCCTATGCAGCAGCTTTTCATGTGTTAGAGTGGGAGGATATAGACCGAGACGTAATTATAATGGATAAATTAAATGCTGTAGTGAACGATACAGCCATGAGTTTGTTGCGTGTCCTTAAGCTGCGAGAAGGCCAAGACAAAGAAGTAATCAAGTATTTTAAAGCAGATAATTTCTTAAGATGGGCAGGCCCTTTGTCTAGTCATAAACTACCAAATAATAAATACTATTTAAGAATGTTTGAAAGTGCTTTTAAGAGTGGAACAGTCATATATTTTCCGGATGAACACGCAAGCGCTTATAGTCAAATGGTGGTAGATATAGCTAATCTTGGGTTGACCACGAGCACTAGTGACGAAGTTTTAGGTTCAGCACGAGCAAATATATTTCCAAATCCAGTACAGGAATTGTGTAATATTACATTTGATGAATTATTTTCAGGTACAATTACTATACATAATACCAACGGACAGATGTTACAATCTCTTTTAGTCAAAAGCTCTAATGTAATTCAATTTCCTACTTCAAATTATAGTGCTGGTCTTTATTTCATCGTATGTAGAGATATGAAAGGGGTTAAGAAAGATATAACACTTAAATTTATAAAATTGAATTAGTGAAATTCTCTTTGTATCTACGTTATTAAATTTAAATAAAATGAAAATCATCTTTACCCTAATAATTTTACTATACACAATAAATATCCAAGCACAGATAGGTCCACCACTACGACCCTTTGAAAAAATAAATTATACTGGTATAGCTCCCATCTGGCACGAAGCTGTTTATAATAATAACGTTTTAAGTGATACATTGGATGGTTATAATCATTTCAAAAGTATAGAAGGACTAGCACCAATAATTTTTGAAGATAAAGTCATAACCGCCTATCTTCAAAGTGGACCAAGCCATGGATTTTATGGTGGTTATATTGAATGTAGAGATATCAATAATGGCTCTCTATTATGGTCACATAGTTATGGTCAGCATGATGGGCACCACCAAGAAGTGACGAGACTGATGTATATAGAAAATGGTCAATTAGTTACTATCAATCAGCTGAATAGAGATGCTTTTGACAAAAACTATGAAAAATCATATTTCCCTAGGATGATCATAAGCAAACGTGTGTATGATCTAAATTCAGGAAGTATTATCTCTTATGAGCACAGACCATTTGATGATCTTGGTGCTTATGATACAAATTATAACGTTGTTTATTTTTCGCGCGACTTTAGTTTTTATAAAGAGGGGAAAAATATTCGATATATATACCAATCAAAGGGCATTAATAAGGGTGTTATCAATAGTGTATTACTGGACCAATCAGGTGCCTTGATATCTAAAGATACTCTTTTATTTGCGGACCTTTCTTATTATTTTAATTTCACGCAATTACATGAAGATACATTGCTAAGTATTCAGTTTTTGGGTGATCCTAATTCACTTGTGTTTCACTATTTATCTCCTGATCTTAAGCTTTATAAGTCCGTTACATCTAACTATGTTTTCGATGAATTGCCTGGATATAATTTTTTAAAGAAGGTTTCAGGTGATAAAACTAAATTATTATTTAACAATCTACGAAATGATTTTTATCCAAATAGCTATTATGAAGTCTTTATTTTTGATGTGCAATCAGGAGAGTTAACAAAAAAAGTCTCTTTCAAAGATATGTTTGTAGATTGGGGATATGAGTTATTAAACTGGGAAGATCCTGTAGATTCTATACTAGTAATGCACGGAAGGCTTAAAGATAAACCACAAACAAATGAATCATACAGTGCGCTTAATTTTTTAAAAGTAGGCGATATTGATAGCCTTTCATTGATTAGAGAGTATGAACCTACAGACTTACTAAGATTAGCCGCACCTTATGATTTTATAAAATTATCTGAAGAAAAATATTTAATTTATTTTGTTGAGAGAGGACTTAGAACAAATCCCATCACAAACAAAATAAATGGGTTTGATCGAAACGGCGTGGCACTTAGCATGATGTTATTAGATTTAAATGATCTCGGTCTTCTATCTAGTATTACAGAATCAAATTCTATTCATTTGAATTTAAATATTTATCCTAATCCTAGCTCGGATATCATCACTATTCATGCTGCTGTACCATTCAGTGGAGATGTCTTTGTTTCAGATATCAGTGGACGCCCTATTGTTAATCATCAGCAAATAGAAATAGGTAGTGACGGCATGACAATAGATATATCAAAATTCGAATCAGGAATGTATATTGTCCACTTTCTGAGTAAAAATGGAGCGCATATAGCGAAAAAAGTGGTCAAAATGTAAGCAAGAACTGGTTATCCTTAGATGCATAGGTGTTTGTTAGTTTTCGCTAATTAATTTTTTTATTTTGATTAAATCCAATTGTTGATTTCCTATACTAATGCTATAATTAAACTGATAAGCAAAAGCTCACAGAAATTTGTTTTTCTACAATAATGAACTTAATAGGTAGTTTTTTATTACATATTAGAAGATATACATCACTTAAAAAGAAATTTGATATCATTTTTGGTTTGAGTATTATAATGTATCTTGTGCAAATTTTTTAAGGTATTAGTTTAACCCAATGGCTTCAGAATTAGAGCAAATAAAAGGACCGGTAAGTGCCGAACTTAAAGCGTTTGAAAAACACTTTAAGGATTCCATGAAAAGCTCCGTACCTTTATTAGACAAAATCACTTATTACATAGTACAGAAAAAAGGAAAACAAGTGAGACCTATCCTTGTCTTCCTATGTGCTAGAATATGCGGAAATATTAACGAGTCGACCAATGTGGCAGCATCACTCATCGAGCTATTGCATACGGCTACACTCGTACATGATGATGTCGTAGATGACTCATACGAGCGAAGAGGATTCTTCTCGATAAATGCCTTGTGGAAAAATAAAATAGCTGTTTTAGTAGGTGACTTTTTACTTTCGAAAGGACTTTTGGTCGCCTTAGAAACCAAAAATTATAATCATCTTCAGACACTCTCCACGGCTGTAAAACAGATGAGTGAAGGTGAGCTCTTGCAAATAGAAAAAGCAAGAAAACTAGATATAGACCAAGCTATATATTTTGAAATCATCCGTCAAAAAACCGCTTCACTCATTGCGGCTGCTTGTTCGTCGGGTGCATCATCTACCACAGAAGATCCTGTTTTGATAAAAAAAATGTGGGATTTCGGTGAAAAAATAGGTATAGCATTCCAAATCAAAGATGATTTATTTGATTATGGAGATGATGATATAGGTAAACCACGTGGCATAGATATCAAAGAAAAAAAGATGACACTGCCATTGATTTACGCATTGCAAAATGCCACTAAATCTGAAAAAAACAAGATCATCAACTATATCAAAACTGATAGTACAAACGAAGCGAAAGTAAAAGAAGTTATCACGTTTGTCAAGGAAAAAGGTGGATTAGAATACGCACACAACATGATGCTCAAATACCAAGCAGAAGCACTCGACATCCTGAAAACATTACCTGCTAATGATTCTAGAGATTCATTGGAGAAGCTAGTGTACTTTTTTACCACTCGTAAAAACTAATACATTGGAATACATCATCGAAAACGAAAACTTACGTATCAGTGTAGATGATCAAGGTGCAGAGTTGAAAAGTATCTTTGGCAAAAACAACGAAATAGAATATCTTTGGCAAGGAAATCCGGATTTTTGGGGGCGACGAGCACCTATTTTATTTCCGATCGTAGGAAAGCTTAAAGACAATACTTACACTTATCAAGGCAAGAATTATCAGCTTTTGCAGCATGGTTTTGCTAGAGATATGGTTTTTGAAATGGTAAGTCACGAAGAATCGAAGATCTCATTTTTATTAAAAAGCAATGAAGCTACTCGATTTGTCTATCCTTTTGAATGGACACTGAAGGTGAGTTATCATATAGATGGCAAGAAACTTTTTGTTTCTGTAGCTATCAATAATACGTCATCTATAGACGAGATGTGGTTTAGTGTTGGATTTCATCCTGCTTTTAATGTGCCAATAGAACAAGGGACAAACGATCAACAAGTCTTTGTTTTAGAATTTAATAAAGACAAAACTGCCAATAAAAGATTATTGGAGCATGGACTTGTTGGCAATTCATTTGAACTTGGAATGGAAAATAGCGAAATACCTTTGGAAAATAACACATTCATCAAAGATGCTTTAGTATTTCAAGATTTAAAAACGGATCAAATAACATTACGATCAGCTGAATCTGACAGAAGCCTTGTTTTTTCTTTTGACGATTTTCCGTATCTCGGTATTTGGTCCAAACCATCAGCACCATTTGTATGTATTGAACCATGGCATGGCATCGCAGATACAATCGATCATGATGGAAATTTAGTGACTAAAGAAGGGATTAAATCTCTAAAGCCTACGGAGACTTTTAGTTGTGGATATAGTGTGGAAGTATTATAGCATATGAGGTTTAAACAAACAGAATGTCAAGGAAGCACTCTAAAGTTACACTTATTATAAAATTCCTTTTGTTTTACCCCGACCCTAAAAGGTGACAAAGTGAATTTTAAATTAGGGCCAACAGAAAAATAGTGTACAACCGAAATTAAAAATTGTCAATCCTAATTTCCTTAACTGTTTTGGTTCCGATCGCACCTGTTGCATAAACAAAAACTCTAAAGGTGTTTTTTGAAGTGGTGATTTTTGCAACTTTATATTGAGATGACTTGTCTTTAGAAGCGCCTTTATGCATGACTTCTACATTGGTAATAGTATGACTAGCTAGAAAATTTTTCAGTTTTGTCATAGCAGCTTTTTTATTCATAATTTGTTGATCTTCAAATAAACAGAAGTCAATATTATCTTCAAGATATGATTCTATGGTCGTAACGTCTGCACTTTTGAAAGCATTAAAAAAAGCTGTCTCAGATTGCGCTGACAATCCAAAGGAAAGGAAAATGGCTAAAACTAAGAAGATTTGTTTCACTTTAATGGTTGTTTTGTTTTTAAAAAATACGTTTATACAATAACTATTAAAAAAATAAAGTATGTTTGCACACCACAATAACGAAAATGTTTTAGTATTTAGTTTCATTTGAAATGTTAATATTACACAAAAGCCCATTAAATATATATAAATCATTGATAAATAATAATTTATTTACATAAATATTTTTTAATGTTTATGTCATTTTTAACAAACAAAACTTAAAATAAAATAAAAAGATGAACAATCTTGCATTAATCATCCTAGATGGCTGGGGAATAAATCCTAATCCCGAAGTAAGCGCTATCGCTGCGGCAAATACTCCGACATATAATAAATTATTAGCGGACTATCCCAATGCCACATTAACCACATTTGGTGAAGATGTAGGTCTTCCCGAAGGTCAAATGGGCAATTCAGAAGTAGGTCATATCAATATCGGAGCAGGAAGAGTGGTTTATCAAGAATTGGCAAGAATCAATAAAGCTATTCGAGAAAAAGAACTTTTATCTAACCATACTTTTGTGGAAGCCATCGATTTTGCGCAAAAAAATACCAAAAGGATTCACTTATTAGGCTTAGTTTCTGATGGTGGTGTTCATTCGCATATAGATCATTTGATCGGTTTGTGTGAAATTCTGAAAAATTATCACGTAGAAGTTTATATTCATGCCATCCTTGATGGTCGTGACACTGATCCAAAATCTGGTAAAGCATTCCTACTGTCAGTCATGGATGTCATAGAAAACTCTAATATTAAGATTGCAACAGTCGTAGGTAGGTACTACGCCATGGATAGAGATAAAAGATGGGAACGTGTAAAAATCGCTTATGATTTAATGACAAAAGGTGTAGGTCATATTTCTGAAAATATCCTTAACGATATTCAGGAAAGTTATGACAAAGATGTCACGGATGAATTTTTACTTCCTTTATATAATGGATTTCTTCCTAATAATGATGGTTGTATAAAGTCAGATGATGTGGTGATTTTTTACAACTTCAGAACAGATCGACCGAGAGAACTTACCGAAGTACTTACACAAAAGGATTTTCCAGATTATGACATGAAAAAATTACCGCTTTACTTTGTAACATTTGCCAATTATGACCAAACGTTTGAAAACATGCATGTCGTTTTTGAAAAGGACAACCTTGAACATACGCTAGGCCAAACAATAAGTGAAGCTGGACTTACTCAGGTAAGAATCGCTGAAACTGAAAAATATCCACACGTCACTTTTTTCTTTAACGGAGGAAGAGAAGACCGTTTCGAAGGCGAAGATAGAATCATGGTACCATCTGCTAAAGTAGCAACCTATGACCTTCAACCAGAAATGAGTGCTATCGAAATTACCGATCAACTCATTGAATATATCCATGCCAAAAAGCCCAATTTCATATGTCTTAATTATGCCAATACAGATATGGTAGGTCATACAGGTGTGTTCAGTGCAGCTGTGAAGGCGACAGAAACGGTAGATGCATGTTTGGGTAGATTGCTTGATACTTTAACTGATTATAATTACAAGTCGATCATAATTGCTGACCATGGGAATTCAGATTTACTAGTCAATCCTGATGGCAGTCCTAATACAGCGCACACGACCAATCCTGTACCTGTGATATTTGTAGGAAATGATGTGTCAAAAGAAAAATATTCCATTAAAGATGGCAAATTAGGAGACCTTGCGGCAACCATATTGAATATAATGGGTATCATTCCGCCATTTGATATGACTGGCAATAACATTATCTCTAAAACAGAATAAGCTTGTCGGTTTTAAATCAATGAATAGATAAAATCGGTAAAAGAATGTAAAAAGTAAATTGGCTTTACTTATCTTTACCGAAATATTTATTGAATAGAAAGCCATGGATAAAGATATTTTGAAGCCCACGCAAGAAGGAATTTCACTAAAACGAAGTTATCATTCAGAAGATAATGCTGATAGTAAACACATAGGTTTTCAAGCAGGTGTACCGCCATATCTTAGAGGTCCATATAGCACTATGTATTTAACATCTCCGTGGACGATAAGGCAATATGCTGGTTTTTCTACAGCACAAGAAAGTAATGCATTTTATAGAAGAAACCTTGCTGCAGGACAAAAAGGATTATCTGTTGCTTTTGATCTTGCGACGCATAGAGGCTACGATTCAGACCATCCTAGAGTCACAGGTGATGTAGGAATGGCAGGAGTTGCCATAGACTCCGTAGAAGATATGAAAATCTTGTTTGATGGAATACCATTAGACGAAATGTCTGTATCGATGACCATGAACGGTGCTGTAATTCCGATACTTGCATTCTACATTGTAGCTGCGGAAGAACAAGGTGTGTCTATGGAAAAGCTTAGTGGCACCATCCAAAACGATATATTGAAAGAGTTTATGGTTAGAAATACCTACATTTTTCCACCAACACCTTCCATGAAGATTATTTCTGATATTTTTGGATACACCGCAGCACACATGCCTAAATTCAATAGCATTTCTATCAGTGGATATCATATGCATGAAGCGGGCGCACCTGCGGATATCGAGCTTGCATACACACTTGCAGATGGCGTGGAATATATAAGGGCAGGATTAAAAGCAGGACTTGATATTGATCAATTTGTATCAAGATTTTCATTTTTCTGGGGCATTGGTATGAACTTTTTTATGGAGACAGCCAAGATGCGCGCAGGAAGATTACTTTGGTCAAAGCTAGTTTCACAATTCGAACCCAAATCTCCAAAAACTTTGGCATTACGTACACATTGTCAGACATCAGGATACAGTCTTACCGCTCAAGATCCTTACAATAATATATCTAGAACTTGTATAGAAGCATTGGCTGCAGTCATGGGTGGCACACAATCACTTCACACCAACTCATTAGATGAGGCGATAGCGTTACCTACCGATTATTCAGCCAAAATAGCGAGAGACACTCAGAAATATTTACAATCAGGCATAAATGTTATTTCAGCGATCGATCCTATGGGAGGCTCTTTTTATGTAGAGTCACTCACTAGTCAACTCGTAGAAAAAGCATGGCAACATATCCAAGAAATAGAATCACTAGGTGGAATGACGGCAGCAATCGAAGCGGGTATCCCTAAAATGAGAATAGAAGAAGCAGCTGCTGCAAAACAAGCAAGAATAGACAGTGGTAATGAATACGTCATAGGTGTCAATCTGTACAAAAAAGAAACTGAATCAGAACTCGATATACTCAAAGTAGATAATACAAAGGTTCGACTTGAACAAATAGACAGGCTTACAGAAATAAAAAGCAAAAGAGATGATCAAAAAGTAAGGTTAGCATTGGTAGCTATCACAGAATGTGCAAGAACGGGTAGTGGAAATCTCTTGGAGCTTGCCATAAATGCAGCTAGAGATAGGGCTACTTTAGGAGAAATTACGATGGCTATGGAAGAAGTTTTTGGTAGATACAAAGCTACTAATAGAACCATTTCAGGTGTGTATGCAAAGGAAATTCATATGGATGCTAAATTTAAAAACACCTTGGAACTCTCTGATCGTTTTGCAACGCTAGAAGGTAGAAGACCAAGGATCATGGTGGCAAAGTTAGGTCAAGATGGACACGATAGAGGTGCAAAAATCATAGCAACTAGCTTTGCAGATTTGGGATTTGATGTAGATATGGGACCACTCTTTCAGACACCAACAGAGGCAGCAACCCAAGCAGCAGAGAATGATGTACATATATTGGGCATATCATCACTTGCGGCAGGCCATAAAACTTTGGTCCCAGAGACGATTGCAGCGCTAAAAAAGATAGGCAGAGACGACATTATGGTCATCGTAGGTGGCGTAGTGCCTGTTCAAGACTATCCATTCCTTTTTGAACAAGGTGTAGCAGCTATTTTTGGACCGGGAACCATTATTGCAGAAGCAGCAGCAGAAATATTAGAAATTTTAATAGCGAATATTACGGAGTAAGTTTACACCATAGGCCATTTTCATTGATAAAGATCATATAGCCTATTTTGGTAGGATAATTTCAAACATTTATCTAAGACTTGCTACTTATAATAGAGAAACTATTACCTTTGTTAACGATGAAGTAAATTTGATTGTGTTTATTTAAAAGACCGATACCAATGAGAAATATTTGGTTCTTTTTTGTTAAATTTGTCAATCAAAATTCATTTTATAAAACATCAACCAACAAAATATGAATGTATTATCACTACGGAATGTAGTCAAAGCTTATCATAGTCATATCGCAGTAAATGATGTGAGTTTTGATGTCAAAGCAGGCACTATTTTCGGTCTACTTGGTCCCAATGGCGCCGGGAAAACATCATTGATCAGAATCATAACAACGATTACTGGTGCTGACAGCGGACAAGTTTTGCTAAACGGAGAACCACTAAATCACCTTCATCCCAATGAAATAGGATACATGCCCGAAGAAAGAGGCTTGTATAAAAAAATGAAAGTGGGCGAACAGCTTCTTTACCTAGCTCAACTAAAAGGTCTTACTGAAAAAGAAGCCAAAATCAAGTTAAAAACTTGGATGGTAAAGTTTGACATAATGAATTGGTGGGACAAAAAAGTTGGTGACTTATCAAAAGGTATGAGCCAAAAAATTCAATTCATAGCCACGGTTATTCACGACCCGAAATTATTAATCCTTGACGAACCATTTTCTGGTCTTGACCCTATCAATGCCAATCTGATCAAAGATGAAATATATCAGCTTAAAGAAAAAGGAACTAGCATACTTTTTTCTACCCATAGAATGGAACAAGTGGAAGAAATCTGTGAAGATATTGTTCTTATAAATCAAGGCAAAATTTTGCTCTACGGCAATGTCAATACGATAAAAAATGACTTTAAAGAACACCTTTTTAGTATCAAATACGAAGGCGACCTTCCTTCTGTGACAGATCATTTGGGATTTTCAGTTTTGGAAAAACGTCCTAATGAAGTCACCATCAAAGTAACTGAAGGTGTAAGCTCAAACCAAATTCTAAAAACATTAATAGATACGAATATTTCTATACTTGGATTCAATGAAATATTGCCTTCGCTTAATGAAATTTTCATCAAAAAAGTAGCACAAAGCAATGAATAAAATATGGTTAGTCACGATGCGTGAATATCTCACACGCGTAAAAAATAAGACATTTATCTTAACTACTTTGCTTACACCATTAGGATTATTGGTGTTTTTTGTGGCAGTAGGATTTGTCATGTCAACAGGGTCAGATACTGTCAAGGTCATCAATGTAACTGATGCAAGCAATCTATTAGAGAAAAAGCTTGACTCTAGGGATAATTTGTCTTTTGTCTTTACCGATGAAAGCGTAGAAACGTTAAAGAGTAAGTACAAAGATGGTGGTTTTGATGGCATACTAGAAGTAATACCATTAAAAGATTCATTAGCCAAAAGCTTTACGGTCAATTATCACTCAGATGACCAACTAGCCATGGATGAGAATTTTGCCATTCAGTCCACTATTTCTGATAAGATTAGAGATTTTAAATTGAAAAAATTAAATCTTGACGAAGCTACCCTTAAAAGTATAGATACGGATGTCACGATACAACCATTTACGATATTAAAGGATAAAAAAATCAGTTCTATTACCACTATTGTAAGTTCTGCCATAGGAGCAATTGTGGGATATGCTATGTTTTTTATCATTTTAGTATATGGTTCGCAAGTGATGCGATCTGTAATGGAAGAAAAAATAAATCGTATCGTAGAAGTATTGATCTCATCGCTCAAACCATTTGAACTTATGATGGGAAAAGTACTAGGTGTAGGACTTGTAGGTTTGACTCAGATAGGTATTTGGATGATATTGATGCCACTAATATTTTTTATAGCGACCTCATTACTGGGTATAGACGCCGCAAATATGGATGGAATAAATACTGGAAACTTACCTACTGAAGAATTGATGATGTCGTCAAACGGCAAGATAGCTCAAGTTTTGGCAGAGATACAGGGCATGAATTGGTATCTGATTCTGCCGTTGACTTTGTTTTATTTTATAGCAGGATATTTTGCTTATGCAGCACTTTTTGCAGCCGTGGGTTCTGCTGTAGGTGAAGATATAAATGAAGCCCAATCATTGACATTGCCGATCATGATGCCTTTGATGTTTGCTTTCTACATAGGAATCAGTGCGATGAATGCTCCTGATAGTACTCTGGCGGTTTGGTCTAGTATGATACCATTGTTTTCATCTATTGTGATGCCTGTGAGATTGCCATTTGATCCGCCTTGGTGGCAGATAGTCATATCAGTGGTATCGCTTGTGCTTTTCACAATAGCTTTGGTTTGGTTAGCAGGTAGAATATATCGTGTAGGGATCTTAATGTATGGGAAAAAAGCGAGTTTTAAGGAGCTAGCCAAGTGGGTATTTTATAAGGAATAATTTAGTGCATAAAATCCCGAAGGGATGATTTGATTATAACAAATTCATATACAATGCTATAAAAACCTTGAAAGGGTGACATGTAATGGTAAATGCCATAATCAATGCCATCCCTTCAGGATTGGTATTGGTCGTCGCAAATGTTTTTCTATAATATTGTCATCCCTTCGGGATTGAAATATGTTGTGGTAATGTTCTTTCTATAATATTGTCATTCCGTTGGGATTGCATGGGATCCCTTAAACCATAATCATAAAACCACTCTAAAACTCTTCATCAAAACCCGTGGTTTTAACGGGTTTTGCGTCTTCTGATCCTTCTGTGGTGATGGCAGTTTCGTATTTGCTACAATCTGTTTCTATCAGTTCTTCTTCGGGTTTCATAAAGACAGAATTTGTACCAAAACCAAGTCTATTGTCTGCTTGAATTTTTAATAAAAACTTCTCAAAAAATGGTCTTGCCATTACTGCTCCTTGGCCATCACTCAACGAATTAAACCGAATAAACTCCTGATCTCCCCCTACCCATGTAGATACTACGATTTCAGGGGTAAAACCTACAAACCAGCCATCTTTATAATCATTTGTAGTTCCAGTTTTGCCGGCTACTTCAAATTTATTGAACTTTGGCTGGAGAATGGAAGCTACGTATTTCAACATATCAACGATGACATAATTGTACGAAGCATTGATGGCTCTTTTTTGTTCTGGCACTGCACTATAGATGACACGCCCGTTTTTGTCTTCGATTCTTGTGACAAATATAGGTTTGGTGACGATACCATCATTTGCAAAAGCCGTGTATGCACAAGCCATGTCCATTGCCGAAAGTTCTGGTGTACCAAGACAAATAGATGGATAGTCTGGTATCTTTGCCTTGTCAATACCTAAATTCCCAACTAGATTTTTTACACTCTGAACATTGCCGATTTCTTTCATCAGAAAAACAGAAACCGAATTTTTTGAATCCTTTAATGCTTGACGCAAAGTGAGTGAAGCACCTGTAAATTTATTGTCAGAATTGCTCGGACACCATGTAGTAGCTAGGTTAAAATTAGGATCATTTGCCTGAATACATTGTTTGACATCTTCTACTTTGTAACATGGTGACATCGCATTATCTATGATCGCAGTGGAATATATAAATGGCTTGAAAGTAGAACCAACTTGTCTATTTGAATTGACGTGATCGTATTGAAAATATTTATGTCCGATACCACCTAACCAAGCTAAGATATTTCCTGTTTTTGGATCAACAGCAATGGAACCAATTTGCATATGTTGGAGGTGATATTTGATGGAATCCATGGGCGTCATTTCGACCACTTTTTCACCTAATTCATTGTATGCAAATACACGCATCTTTGTTTTTGTATTGAATGCTGTATTTACTTCCTTTTGCATTTTATTCCACTGTTTCTTGAAGGTTGACCAGTATTCACTTTCCATGATAGCAATACATTGGTCATAATCGTCTTGCGTAATGGTTTTGTTTTTCAATAACTTTTTGAGATGACCTTCTTTTTCATCTTCTTCAAACATGCGGAAAATATTGGTATCTGACAGTGGTTTTTCTGTGACATTATTTGTAATATCATTCAGAACTTGTGTCATATTTTTACTTCTGACCTTTTTGTAACGATCAGAATCTTTCATCATTTGAATCAGCTGTCTTTTTCTTCCTTCTATTTTATCTTTGTCTCCTCTATACGTAATAAAATCCTTGCCTTTCCATACTGTAAAATACCTTTCTTGAAGTTTGGACATGTGTTCGTACATGGCTTGTTCGGCATATCGCTGTACACGTGTGTCTATGGTTGTATAAATTTTTAGGCCATCTACATAAAGATTATATTTACTACCATCAGGTTTACGATATTTATCTTCTTCCAATAATTTTTTAAGCCATTTTGTCAATTCTGATCTGAAATAAGGCGCTATACCATCATGGTGGACTTCTCTCCTGAAGCCAGACATATTGATCGCTTTTACTCTTTTATTGAGGTAATCTTCCTCTGATAAAAAATCTTTTTTGACCATCTGTTTCATAACAACAGACCTTCTATTATGACAATTTTCAGGGTTTATAATTGGATTAAAAAGTCTAGGATTTTTAAGCATACCGATAAGTACTGCTGCTTCTTCTACTTCCAATTCCTTTTGATCCTTACCAAAATAAGTCTTTGCCGCCGCACCAATGCCTACCGCATCATAGAGAAAATCACTCTTGTTGAGATACATCGCAAGAATTTCTTCTTTGGTATATCTTTTTTCAAATTCAATGGCAATGACCCATTCTTTTAGTTTTTGCCACACTCTTTTGGGAAATGAACTAGACCTTTGTGTGAAAAACAACTTGGCCATTTGCTGCGTAATGGTACTTGCACCACCTTTGCTACCCATGTAAAAAATAGCTCTTGCAGTACCTCGTACATCTACACCTGTGTGGCTAAAAAAACGAACATCTTCCGTGGCAATTAGCGCATTGACAATATTAGGGTTTAAATCCTTGTAGTCTAGCCATTCTCTATTGTACTTAAATACTTTGCCGAAAACTTCGTCGTCTGTGGATATAAATTGAGAAGCTATCTCATATTTTGGATTTTCAAGCTCTTCAGTATCTGGGAGCAAAGTCTTTGATATTACAAAAAACAATAGCGCTACCAAGACAATGATAGATGCTAAAAATATCAACATTCTCTTTAAGTAAGGATGGCTGAAAAAAGATGCTTGTCCTGATTTTTGTTTTGACATTCTGTTAGATATGACTGTACGCCTAATAAATTTGGCACAAATATATGAAATATTTTACATATTTTAAGCTAAACACTTGGTTTATACTACATTCCACTACAAACTGAAGTGGAAACCATTCTCTTTAGCTATTTATACTTTTAAATAAACTATAAATTTTATACAAGTTTTCATTTCTAGATTGTCTTTAATTTTTCATACAAATCAGGTAAAAACCCATTTATAGGTGCAAATACATGTTTATATTTTCCTTCAGATTCTATCTTGTAAGAGTTTATGGTTTCTAATGAATATTTTTCAAAATCTGAGATTTTAAGAATAGCTTTAATAGCCATTATTCTCAAGTGAAGTTCACCAATAAAATATCTGCTAAGTTGGTCATCAGTTAAAGTTAAATAATGTTTATGTACTTTTTCTAAAGTATCATTTTCTTCAAAAAAAGGCAAAATATCCTCATAAATCATTGTCCTTAGTTCACTGCCTACTTTATGTATGTCTTCAGGTGTGTAAAGATCTATACTACTCAAATGCTCAAATCTACGACTAGTTTTATAAATGGTATAAGGTTGATACCCCAAGCCATACTTTTTGTAAAATGGCTCAAGAATATTTTCTACTTCGGGGAAAGATATATAGCCTGCAATTTGCGCTGGTAACCTCAAACCTTTGACACCATTAGTATATCCAATTCCAATTCTTTTCCTTCCTAGTATTAATGAGACTGCACTCGGTTCATTACTTACCAGTTTAAATTCTTTTAATTCAAGATAATCCCTAATACTCGATATTAATTCTTTCTTTTTCATTATTAAAGTTAAATTATATCTATTAAAATACCATCCAAGGCTTAATCATTGGCCAATTACCATTTAAAAATTATTCATATAATCCATTACTTACCTATTCCCACTCTACGTGTTGCATTTCTAGCATACACTGTTCCCTTGTACATGTGTTCACAACTCACAGCTGGCAAATAAAAATCACCTGAAAAAGCTGCTTTGGTCTTAAAACTAAAGGTCTCTGTACTTCCTGCATTCAAATTAAAAAAGGTATATACTCTATCGTCTCTATAGTCTTGATAGGTGTAATTTTCATTTGATTTTGCTACTTTGGTTTCATATATCCTAGGATTGATCAGTTCCCATCCTGCTGGCATCTTGAGATTTAAAGCTAGATCACTTACGGCAAGTGCAGATGGATTGTTGACTCGAATGGTGACTGAAATATCATCACCAAGCTGAATTCCTGCAATACCTGATTGTTTTCTAGTGTTGTTGTAATAGTCCACAGTGATACCGAGATTGCTTGATGCAGCATCTTTATTGAGATTATTGTCAATGAATCTATCTGTCTGATACACGTATAACTTACCTTTACCCTTATTCTGAATAGAAATGGATTTGTCGTACGATGCTTTATCGATAATGATCAATCGTGGTTCATAAGCAGAATGTTGATACGTTTTGGTTGCGCCACTTAGTCCTGTAATAGTATAATCTACTTTACCAACCAAACCTAATGCCTTCCCAAAATATTTATAAGCAGCTATAAAGGCAAATCCCTTAGTCTGTGTACTTGTCCAAGATGAATTATTGAGTGTTTCTACCATTTGGTCATAATAGTTTTCGAGTTTATTTTTATCTGTTTCGATATAACTCAAAATCTCCACAATCAATGCCCAATCTCTACCACGATCTCCGAAGCTTCCATAATTTCTAGCTTCATTATATCCTTTCTGAAGACTTTCGGCTTTGGCTACAAATTCTTTTGCTTTTGTATCATAACTGCTCAACTGAAAACTACCTGCAATCAGCCACCACGTCATAGGATTGGTAGAAGTATTGGATGTAACAAAACGGTTCATGGCAGATTTGGCAGGTTTGCCTCCCTTAGCAAGAACGAATAATCTAAATGCTTGCGCAAATGATTCAGATTCGTAAATATAATTGTCTGTCAGACCATTTGCAGCCCAGTTATTGGCAATACTAGTGTGTGCATCTAGCCACTTCGTAAGGATGTCAGAAGAGCTAGTCAAGTAGTTTAGTTTTTTGAGTTCTACCAAGAAATTGCCAGCATAAATATCAGACCATGCATGGTAATACGTACCATCCCAATAATTAAACTTGCCCGAAGGTTGTTGGAAACGTGTGATTTTAAGGATGGCTGCTTGAAGATTTTCCATCCGAATTTTGTTTTGCGCAGGATCTAATTGAATAATTTTGTCCAAATACAATTGGCTAAAACCTGCTGATGTGGTTTGTTCAAGACATCCATAAGGATACTCTATCAACTCTTCTGAATATTGACTGAAGTTGGGAACTTTGAGTCCACTAATCATTAATTTAGAAGTAAAAACGTCTTTGTAGCCTTTGGTTTTTATGACATAATCAAGTTTTGCACCAGGCTCGATAATGTTTTTGGAAATATTGGATTCGTATGAATTGGGGTAATTTATAAGAATATCGGTGGTTTCCTTCATGCTTTTGCCACCACCATTTATACCAGTTTCTACGCTCAATTTGCCGACTTTATTTTGGACTTCGATGTCATAAATATGAGACAATTGATTTTTGCCATTGAATGTCAAAGACTTGGACGGCGTAAAACCCTTTACCAAACTTGCATCGGCTTTCACCGTAAGATCAGCGGTTTTTATATTTGCATCATCACGGAAAACGGTGACTGGCAATTGGAGTTTATCAGAGACATTAAGTGTACGAGGAAATTGGGCTTGTACCATCAATGGATTTTTGACAGGAAGGAATTTTTCTAGTTTACCAAAATTATTTGGAGCGCACGCCACTACCATCAATCTCACTTTTCCGATATAATTAGGTATGGCGATAGTATGGTTGTTTTTACCGCCTTTGGCCAATTTGAATGGACCTTGATGAATCACGACTGGTTTGAATCTATTGATCTCTGCAATGGCATCAGGATTGTAAGCATCGTCACCACCGATCGAGATAATACCAGCAAATTTACCTTTGAAATAGCTAATCAAATATTGATAAATATCCCAAGTTTTGACCAATAGTGGGTATTTGCCATTAAAGTGTTTGCTTGGATCTGGTGTGGCAAATCCCGTAAGGTTGAGCAAGCCTTCATCTACTACAGCAAGTGTGTACTCCATAGGTCTGCCTTCGGATTCAGATACGGTAAATGTATACGACTTGTTGGACTCTAATTGATTGGGAATATTGGTGACAGGCTTTAACTCGCTGGTGGTGCCATCCATCTTGATATGCTTCACGCCAAAAAGTCGGAGAGGTAGGTCATTGATCTCTTGTTTGTATTTTTGCATAATGGTGACATGGAGATAGACATTCGGCGACCAGTTTTCGTTAGTTGGTAACGTAACTACATTATTGCTTTTTGCCATGTCGTACCACACTTGACCGATGACTCTATTGCCTCTTTCTATACTAACCAATGCTTTTGCACCTTCAATATCCGGAAGCATCAATTTGACATTTTCACCTGTTTTGTAGGCTTCTTTATCTGTCTGAAACTCTACGATATGAGGTTGGGATCCAGGTATTGTTTCTACACCATCGTACACTGTAAAAAATACCTGCGTAGCATGACCTGAAGCTTCGTCTACCATGGTAAGTTTGTAAGCTCCTTTGGTGAGCTTTCCTTTCGGGAAAGTTATTTTCCCCTTTCCCTTGATAGAAGCATTACCATTATCGATATCTTTCCAGTAATCTGCATTTACGAAATTGCCTGATGATCGAAGTCGATATTTGTCCACCCACCAAGAAGAAATGTGCTGCTGAAGCGTGTAATTGACCGTATTGTTGGTAGGATTAAGTTTGCCTTTGTTGGTAAGGTTTACCAGATTTATGTCTATGTTTTCTTGGAAAGTATGGTTGCCATTCCATCCTGAACCATCTTTTCTAGACGCACCGATGTATGATACAAACGGTGATACTAAAACAGATTTTCCTTCTTTATTGGTACCACCACCAGGCAAAATAGTTTCTGTCTCGATAGATACATTGATAGGTGTATTAAAATATTTGAGAGAGGTAGACCCATCGAAATTCCCATAACCTTTGTCATTGACCGTCAAATCTAAAATGTCTATATTATTGTCAATAGATGGATTGTCATACACATCAAAGTAGTAATCTTTGTAGTCAGGAAATGGATTGCTATTTTTTCTTCCTCTTGCTGATGCTTTAATTTTAGCATTCCCGAGTTCAAATCCTGTGAGATATTTTGCTTGGATAGCACCAGAAATAACGTCGCTATAAATCGTATTTCCTTCTTTATTGTCAAAGGTATAAATGACCTCAGCAGTATTAGGTTTGATAGTTTCTACCCTGATATTTTTTCTGACAGACTTGGGTCCTATCTGAAACATACATCGATACAGACCAGTTTTTGCATTTGCGGCAGTATGGATTTTGAAGCTATAAATTTGTTTGTTTTCAAGGTCTATTTTTTGGACTTGTTCGTTTACGACCATGTTGTCCACATTATAGAAAGTCATCACCATAGGCATGCCTTTTGGCAAATCAGAATGTGCTTTATTGATCATGACATCTACATAAATACTATCGCCTGGTCTCCATATGTCTCTATCCGTATAGACAAAAAACTCAGTATCAGTTTCAGACCTTTCGCCGGAAACATCAAATTCTGTGAGTGAATTTCCTTGATTCGGGTCCAAAGAAAGATAAGTTACATGGGTATTTTTTTCGACTTTAAGTACAGCTGCATCGTACATTACATTTTCAAATTTCACAAAACCATCACCTGAAGATCGAGCGGATGCTATTTTTTCAGCTTGTAGATTGTATAAAGTTACTTCCGCATCTGCCACCAAACTAAGATCCATTAGTTTGGTAAGTGCAATAAAATAATTACTTCCTGCTTTTTTGGCTATCACAGAATAATCAGAACAAATAAATAATTTATGTACAGGCTGTTGATTTACATAATAAGCCAATTTGCATGGATCATTACTTTCTTGCCAATTATAATCTTCATAATAGCCATAATAATCATTGTAATAATTATCCCTTATGGTAAAAAAGTCATTCTGAGGAATCTTGTTATTTACCTTAAATTGTTTGAGTTGCGCCTTACAAGAAAGTGATGTATTTTGTGGTCCAAATTCCATTCCTATGTGATAAATGCTACCAGGATTTTTGCGAATTCTTTCTGATAAATCAATACCATGTACCGTCCAACCTTCATTGTCTTTGAGTCCTTGGTTTAAGGTTACAATTTGATCATAAACAGGCTTGCCATACATGCGAAGATTGTAATAATCGGCATAAGCGAGTGACTGCCAAGCTAGGTAGTGCATCACATTTTCTTGTTTTATTTCGATGACGACTAGACGCAATTCATTTAATGCACGCGTTTTGATTGGAATTTTAAAATCTCCTTCGGAAGGAAAATAATTGCCATCACTTACAAACTCCGCTGCAGGATGATCCACTTTGACTTGAATTTCATAAGTATAGTCCGTAGGAAGTGTTTTGTTTTCTATGGATTTCAAGCCTTGGGAAATCCAAATAGCCACTCTGTCAACATTCGATATTTCATTCAAAAATAGTGTGAGCACATTGTCTTTTACGGTGTAGGAAGCATTTTGGTTTTGGACTTTTACCAAACCTGTGAGATCCATCTGTCTATTGAGACGTTGTGAAAAATAGATATTGAATGTTTTGTCTGTCGTATTTTGATGCGTAAAAACTACACCAAATTGTTTAGTATCAATATCGAATAACTCCACATTTCCTTCAACATCACAGCCTATATTTTTTCCACTATATGCAATTTTGGAGTCTTGTTTCATTCCACTGGCAAATCTACATTCTACTTCATATTCAGTGCTTGATTTTTCCATCACTTCGACAACAGACGCATTAGTCGTAAAACAAGATTTCAATATATCAGCATCTACTTTATCTGCTGTTTTTACATTGAGAAGGATAGAAACATCTACATTTTCATTGATGATGATACCTTCTCGTTCCACTTTCATATCTTGTGAAAGCGTCTTAATTTGATATTCGATATTTTTATCAAATTTGGTAGCATCTATGGACATTAGGTTTAGCTTCACGGTGTATGTTTCATTCGGAGCTAGTGGTTTTTTGGGAGTAAATGTGATGATAGTATTATTGGACAATGTCACGGTACCTTCTACAGCAGGACTGAGTGAAACCAATTTTTGAAGAACATCTTCTGAAACTTCGCTAGTTAGTGGTTCTTTTAGGACAAACTTTAGGTCATCACTTGCTGAAATTACTCCTACTGTTGCTGCCATAAAATATTGATCAAGGAGTTCCTGATCTTTGGACGCATCTAGCAATTCTGATACATCTTTTTTAGATTTACATGAAATTGTAAATAGTACAGATGCAGCGAGCAAAAGAATGAGGTTCTTCATTTTGGTTGGTTTTATTTTGATATTAAAGTGTCTAAATACCGATATACGACGTGTTTAAAAAGCAATCCATCAAGTCTTATAACTAGAAATTGACCATTATAAAAATAATCATAAACGTCATCAAAGATAACGCTATTTCACATTCCTTTTGTATATTAAACTATCAAGTGTATGGAATAATTTCCTAAACGTACATTTTGTAAAATTATTCGTCAAAAATTGAGTTGTAAAAATCTACTATTTAATACATTTTATATTCTACTTTGCTCTAGCTACTGGGTACAAATTGTGTGTTTTTTCATAATAAGGTGAATTTTTATACACGAAATCAAGTTGTGCCCAAGCATTTGTGGCAAACTTAGGATCATCAGCTCGCTTTTGGGCTAATTTATTGCGAAGTTTTTCGTCATTTTTTAAAATTTCCGCTGCCAAATCTTCAAATACATAGGCAGAAAATCCTTCCTTTTGCATCAAAATACCATCAAAAAAATTCCAAGCAAACCAGCTATCTACACCTTGTGGCTCGAGCATTTCTACGATATATCTGTTACAAACTTGATTAGTATAAATTATAAAGTCACCCTTATGGTATTGTTTGTCCATTTCAATCTTTGTAACTTTTAAATCACTATGATTATAATGTCCTTCGTACGCAACTTTGGATGTTTCATAACTATCAATATGATACAATTCGACTTTATATACTGTGTCAGATGATAGTTTTTCTATATTTACACCATTCACTTCCATTTTGCTGATGATGTCATCATATGCTTGTGGAATGATGTACGCCTTGGGTTTTTGTATAGAAAGAGTTGGTTTGTAGTCATTGTAAAAAGCAACAGGTTTTTCCCAAGGCGATGATCTATCATAATACAATCTATCTAGACCACTGACTAAACTTGGCTTATATTTGGCTTCATAACCTTTGAATAAAACGGTGTCCGGTTCGGATTTATCTATTTCGTACAATAGATCAAATGATTGTTGTTCTTTTACTTCATCTTTCACTTTAGTGCGTATTTCGGCAAGGCGATTTCCATTTTGATACATAAATTCCAAACCAACTTTCAGAAATGCATGCGTACTCCATACTCGATCTGTATAAGGTTTGAGCATGTGTGTTTCAGGCATAAAACTGATGGTATGATGCATAGCTGCGTATCCTGACGAATATCTAGGATGATCCATAAATCCATAAATGCCTGTTTCTGGTGTCCCGTTTGCATATACATAAGGGACCATTTCCCAGTTTTGTGACTTCATATTTTTATATAAATCGGGCAACATCAAGTCTGTCATAAAACTACTTAACATAGGGTGTAGCTTGTCTTTTTGAGTAGCGATCAATGTCATAGTGTATTGATAATCAGCACCATTGGAAGTATGTGTATCTATCTGAACATCTGGATCCCATTTATGAAAAAAAACATTAAATGACCTAGCATTTTTACTATCACATTTGACAAAATCCCTATTGAGATCTAAGTTTTTTGCATTTCCTCTGAATCCATAAGCATCTGGTCCGTTTTGGTTCGCTCTACTAGTCGCACTTCTATTGATAGTGCCCCCAATATTGTACACAGGAATCACAACAACAGTCACTTTGTCCAATAAAGCGGTCAGTTCAGGTTTGGTGATTAAATCGCGTACAAAAATCATTGATGCGTCCATGCCATCAGGCTCTCCAGGATGGATGCCATTATTTATAAAAAGTATCGATTTGCCTGCTTTACGGCTTTCTTCTGGAGTGAAATGGCCATTTTTAGCAATCACCACTTCTTGTAACGGAAAGCCACTATCGGTCATGCCAAAATCACTCACCTGTATCAAATTAGATGACTCTCCAAGTTGATTATAATAAGCTACAATTTCCAAATAAGTAGATGTAGTATTTGGATTTTGTTCAAAAGATGTGGTAGGTAAAGATGCCATTTTAGGAATTTTCGATTGTGAATAACAAAAAGAAAGAAATATGAATTGAAGCAAAAAGATGATTCTAAATGTGTGCATTGATTGTGATTTAAAAACCAAAAGTAGTTTATTTATGTCAAATTTTAAATTAAAATTGTAGTATTCTGGTTTAACATCGATGCCAACGAGCTAAGCCGAGGCCTTCATTTTGTACAGATTATAGACCAAAAATCAGGAGATATTAAGACATTAAAATGGATGGTTCTATAAGATTAAGATATAAAATATCGGATTTAAGTCGCCACTGATACAAAACAGTGGATTTAATCATATCATTTTGGTTTTCATGTAGATAGAATCGATATCTTGCTGTTCTAAACTTATTAAAACATTAAAGTTATGAACAGAAAGTCAACTTACATCCTTCTTTTAGTATTTTTTGGTGTGTCACAGCATGTATTAGGATTAGATAATCCATTATCTAAAACCAAAAACAGTAGCATATCCAAACAACATTTTATTACTGATTGTACTAGACCTACAGCACAGTATGACATGAGTGTAAACAATATACGGGCGAGAATTCTCAATGGTGGTGATTTATTTGCATCAGCAGCGTATATTACACCAGCACCTGCAACAGGACAATTACCAGTATCCGCCATATACGCAGCGGGTGTATGGATTGGTGGCACTGACAGAGCAGGGAACATAAAGTTATCGGCTGTAACCTATAGATCAGAAGGATATGACTATACGGCTGGACCACTTGATGTGAATGGAACGACAGATAAAGAATATTGTGACGATTGGGACAAAATATTTTCTGTCAAAGGAATAAATATATCGTCTCATATAAAAGCTTGGCAGAAGGCACAATCTTCAGGTGGCTTTGATTGTAGTAAAATACCTGATGATGTAAAATTTTGGCCCGCTCAAGGTAATCCTTATTTTGCTTCAAAATATGGTTTCGAATTACCTGAGCAGTCCCTTGCAGCATTTTGGGATTTTAATGGTGATGGAAGATACAATCCATGTGAAGGTGACTACCCGATATTAGATGATAGAAGTTGTGATGCAGCATACCATGAAGGGCTAAAAATTCCTGCTGAAATCAACTATTTTGTTTTTAATGATGCAGGTAGAGCCCATACTCTGAGCGGACCATCTCAAATGCAAATGGAAGTTCAAGTCAATGCATTTGCTTATGAAAGCGGTGACGAACTCAATGATATGACCTTCTATCAATACAAACTTATCAATAAAGCTCCTGAAAATCTTGTAGATTGTTATTTTAGTTTTTGGATAGACCCAGATTTAGGATGCTACCAAGATGATTTTATAGGTTATGACCCTATCACAGATATGGCTTATGTGTATAACCAAGACGAGGCTGATGGTGTAAATGGAACGGCTTGTGAAGGTGTCAATAGCTACGGATACGATATCCCGATTATAGGATTTTCTTATATCCGTGGCCCACTGGGTTCAAAAGTATTTAAAAGAGATCAAAATGGAAATTTATTATATGACTCTCAAGGTAATAAAATATTAATAGATCCGACGCCCGGTAGTGGATCACAAGACACATTAGTAGAGCTTGGTATTAGTTCATTTACTTATATGGAGAACTGTGGGATCGGTAATCCTACTCCCAATACTTGTGACCCCAAGCGTGGTATGGAGGATGGATTTTATAATTTTATGAGAGGAAAATTGGCTGATGGTTCTCCTTTTATAAATAGTGTAACAAATGATAGCACTTATCATGTATTCGATGGTGATCCAAATGATCCTAATGGCTGGTCGATGTGTACGGCCAATCTTCCATTCGGTGATAGACGTATGCTGATGTCCACAGGACCTATGCTGATGCAACCAGGATCTGTCAATCAGCTTACCGTTTCTATCGTTACAGCATTTGACATTAAAAACCCATGCCCAGATATCAGCAAACTTAGGTATGCAAATACATTGTCACAAGAGTTATTTGACAATTGTTTTGAAACTTTAATTGTAGGCCCAGATGCACCAGATATTTTGGGAACCGAGAATGATAAAGAAATTGTGTTACAACTTATCAATGACGAACAATCAAATAACTTTGAAGAAAAATACAGAGAAAAAATCCTATCCGTTTCTGAGCCCTTTGACCAATATTATACATTCGAAGGATACAAAATTTTTCAACTTTCAAGTCCCAATGTGACTCGACAACAGCTGGATAATACTGCCTTAGCTAGGCTTGTCTCACAATCTGACATTCAAAACAATATCACTGAAATATTTAATTGGAAAAATATCGTCAATCCTGACCCAAATGCCACTGAAGACTACATTTGGGTGCCAGAGTTAAAAGTTTCAGGTTCAAATACAGGTATACAACCATCTCATTTATTTACAGAAGATCAATTCGCTGCTGAAAACAAAATCCTTGTAAATGGTAAAAACTATTATTTTATGGTAGTGGCCTATGCACATAATGAGTGGAAACCTTTTAATATCAATGACAATACTGGACAAAAAACATCCTACATCGAAAGTTTTAAAAACATCAAAACGTACACTTTTGCACCAAAACAAGACATCTCTAAAGAAAAACAACAACTCAAAATAACACGCATCTCTGGCGAAGGAAATCCAAAAGTATTTTTAGAACTTGCACCAGAAATGTATGATAAAATGTTGCGTGATGATTTTGATGGGAAAATTACTTATCTCACAGGATACGGTCCACTACAAGGAAAAATAATAGATGAGTCAAAATTGCAAAACAAAGTTTATAGACTAGAAATTACAGGTGACTTTAATTCGAACAGATCCATATGTGCGTACGAAGAAGATGCCGTATGGAAACTCACAGATATCACTGAAAACACAGTCATTCTAGAAGATAAGTCACTAAATGACATCAAAGAATATGTAATAGAAGAATTGGGATTTGCCATCACGGTCAATCAACATACAGAGCCGGGTACTCAAGTTTACACAAAAAATGGCGCTGTAGGCCAAAAAGTCGAATATGCTAATCTAGATGCTTCTAAATGGTTCTCAGCAATTACCTACGAACAAGAAGTTCGCAATAAGCCAAATAATTTTTTAAACTTTCTCTCCCCTAGGGCACAGGATCCAAATCTTGAGTTATCTTCTATGGGAACAGGATATTTTGTCCCATTTATTTCTACAAGATATGAAATTGCACCATCATTTTATTTAAGTCCCGCTGCTAGAGAATTAATGTCCTTTATGGTAGGTTCCAGTGTTAATAGTTTGAGATATCGAGATCTAAATAATGTAGACATTGTCTTGACTAAAGATAAATCTAAGTGGAGTAAGTGCATGGTCGTAGAAAGCACAGCGCCGGATTTAGTGGCTGAAGGGACATTAGGTAATAGAAAAAATTTCGAATTGCGAAATGGACCTTCCATTGACCAAAATGGGAACCCACTTAATGATGGAACATCAGGATTTAGCTATTTCCCAGGATATGCTGTAGATGTAGAAACGGGCGAAAGACTAAACATCTTTTTTGGCGAAAGCAGTCTCTTTATCGATACTTTAATCAATATAAATGGCACTCTAACAAACCTAAAAAGCTTGCTAAAAGATGAAGTAACATTAGGTGGAGATATGATTTTTAACCCTTCATCTCAAGTGGTGATCGAAGACCTAGTAGTAAGAGATCCTGTTACGAGTGAAATCATATCTTTCAATGATCCAAGAGCGACCGTAGCAGGAGGACAACATTACATCTATGTCACTCGACAAGCTTATGATGGATGTGCTTCTTTAGCTACAAAGCTACAAAGAACGGCAGGAGGTATCACAGCAAGCAATTTAAACAGGGGCAAAGTAGGTGCGGCTATCACTTGGACATCATTCCCTGTATTGTCGACAGATGCCCAATTATTGCCACTTAGTGAAGGTCTTATACCTAATGATGTCATCGTAAAACTAAGGGTAGATAATCCTTACGGAGAAAGTAGAAAATACAATATCGACCGTGAACGTGAATGTGAGACTGTAGGAGACCATCCTGTGTATGAATTTGGGTTTGACAATTTTGTTTCTTTTGTTTCCTCAGATAACAGTCTAGAAAGAGTCTTTTTATCTCCAAATCCTACAAACTTAGTACAAGCAGAAATAGCACTTAAACTATATAACCTCCCAGCAGTATCTTCCGTAAGTATCATCGATCTTAATGGTAATTTGGTCAAAAAATTCTTACCATCAGAAGCCAATGTAGAGAGTTTGTCAGGTCCTGGAGTCACAGAAACTAGCTATAATGTAGGAACAAATTTGCTTAGACAAGGACTGAATTTTGTCCAAATTGTAGACCGTAAAACAGGAAATATTAAAACGCTCAAGTGGATGGTGCTGTAATTCAAAATATCTTAAACCTGATTTGCAGCAAGTTAGCTTCGTAATAGATTTTCTAATGCATAATTCAGGTTAAACTAACAAACAAAAATAACACAAATGAATAAAATATATTGTATTTCAATTTTCATTGGAATATGGTTCTTACCTGTCAAATTAATTTGTGGGTCTAAACCAAATCCCAAGCACAATAAAAATGGACATTATACTCATTCAAGTATGAAGTCTGACTGTTCACGCCCTACGGCTACTTACGATATGAATGTAAATAATGTTAGGGCTAGACTCCACAATGGTGGAACTTTATTTGAAGGAGGTCAATACATTACGCCAAACAAAGCATCAGGCACATCCAATGTTTCAGGAATTCATACAGCAGGAATATGGCTAG